>Ga0272442_10008867_pt1 | contig 12666 bp, 12 predicted proteins | sample SSMForm2O_FD_200262 | JGI IMG/M metagenome (GOLD analysis project Ga0272442, IMG submission 200262) | Marine sediment archaeal communities from Little Sippewissett salt marsh, Falmouth, MA, United States - SSM-Form-2O | ecosystem: Environmental > Aquatic > Marine > Wetlands > Sediment ... | reverse complement strand
GACGGCCGGGGCTGCATCCCCGGCCGTTCCGGTCTGCGGCGGTGCCGCAGTCCATTTTGCGTCCTCGAGTCGGGGTCGCCTGTTTGGAGCGGCGCTACACCAGCCTGCGTTCGAAGGTGAACGACTTCCGGCTCACCTTGAATCCGACCCTTTCGTAGAGGTGGATGGCGTGGGTTACGTTGGTGTCGTCCACGCCCAGGGCCGCGGTTTCCATTCCACGGTCGGCCAGGTCCCTCATCGCCTCAAGCATGAGAGCCTTGGCGATACCCCGGTTGCGGAAGCGTTTGAGCACGCCCAGCGAGAACAGCCAGCCTTCCCTGCGATTCAGGTGCCTGTTCTCCTCAGGGTTGAAGCCGTGAATCACGAAGCCGGCGTCCTCACCCTCGCAGCGGACGACCATCGTCCAGTCCTGGTAGCCGATGTCCTTTGCGTGTTCCTGCCAGAACTCCTCCTCGTCGGGTTCGCTGTCCCGGTGAAGGTAGTGCTCGGAGAAGGCGTCGTTGGACAGCTGCGTCAGGAGTCGGGCGTCCTCCTTCGTCCTGCCGAGTACCCTGACGTCCGGGTTCGGAAACTCACCGATGCCTGAAGGCAGATCAGTCAGGGGGCGTTTCAGTTGACTGAAGGTCCGCACCTGCTTGAACCCGTGTTTCGTTATGAAGGAGGTCCCCGCCTTGTTGATCTCCGAAGAGCCTGTCCGTACGAGAGACACGCCCCGCTCGAGGAAACTGGCACGTGCGCGTTGGTACAAGGCGGTTCCGACCCCCTTGCGCTGGTGAGAGGGCAGCACCTGCAGGTTCAGCCAGCCGTAGTCATCGCGTCCCTTGGGGTCGATGTCGGCATTGGCGGTTCCTACCGGTGTGCCGTCAAGTTCGGCAACGAAGCGACCCGCGGCGCTGAAGTCCGGGGCCTTCTGGTGCACCCGGAACCGCTCGACGGTTGTGGGAACGTCCTCCGGGTCGAACGCCCAGGCTTCGTTGGCGATGTTGACCCAGGCCTCGTCGTCCGTTCCCTGCACATAAGGCCTGATGTCGATGTCCACGTCAGGGCAGGATAGGCCGGGATGCGAACGCGTCCAACACGTCCGCTAGGCCGGCGTTGGACAACAGAACAGGGGGCGGTCCCTTGGCGGGGCGCCGCAGGGCTGTTTCCTGCCGGGCGCGTCAGGGCAGCAGGCGCACGGTCGCGTCCGCGTCAAAGAGGAGGAACTCATCCTGGTACTTCAGCTTCATGAAGTCGTATATGAAAGTGCAGAAGGCCGCGTGTGCCTTCGCCGGTTGCTCGACTTTAGGCATCGGGATCTTCTGGTTCTTGCCCTTGATGAAGATCTCGTACCCGAGGCGGAGCGCTCCGACCGACAGGCCGAAGACACACATCTCCTTCTTCGTCGAATCGTCCGCCGCGTTGAACGTGACCCCGAGCTGGAAGTGCCAGGCGTTGTCGCGTCCAAGGCGCACCGCCTCGGCGACCGGGCAGGCGTTTTCAAAGGTTACCTCTGTCTCGGCCGGGTGTAGCGTAATCCGGTCCCCGTCACACTCGAGATGCGCGGCGAGAGCCTTGACCAACCCATCGACTATGGACAGACACGTTTCACGGTTGGTGTCGAATTTCTCGCGACCCTTGGAGTACCGCTCGCGCAGTTCGTCATACTTGCCCATCGAATCCTCCTGAGTTCATTGCCGGGTCGGCCAGCATAGCGTTGGGAGGCGCGGTGTCAACGGGTGCGGCACCGGATTGACAACTACCGGCCGGACACTATCGTCACCTATCATAGGAGGTATCGTCATGCTCAGAATCACTGCCGTCGCACTCTGCGTCGCCGCGCTAGGCACTCCGGTGCTGGCCAAGGACGAGATCCCGGCGACCAAGTTCGTACACGAAGACGCGGCGGGTAAGCTGGACATGATCGGCGAGGTGGCGGTCGTGATGACCGGCGACGACCTGTTCATCAACCGGATCATGGAAGACGTCATCGCCATCAACCTGATGGCGCAGGGCATCAAGGTCGCCTACCCCGAAGAAACCAACTTCGGCAAGCCGAGGCGGGAACACGGGGCCGACCCGTCCCAGGTTGCTGTTTCGGTCGGGGCGACCACGCTCGTCACCGGCACGGTGGTGACCGAACCACCGGGAGAGTGGCAGTATCGAACGGTCAAGGTGAGCATCGCATCGCTGTCGGTGGTCGACGTGCCGATGGACAAGACGCTCATCTGGGTGCTTTACGAACCCGACGAGGCGACGACGACAACGAAGATCGCCCGGGCCTTCACCTCGATGATGGTCGAGGAGTTGGAGTAGTCGCACAGGAGCGGCTTGCGTGAGAGATTTCGACAGGAATACAGAAGGGAGAGGACATGAAGACTGAGTTGGCCGTGGTGGTTGTGTGCGGACTCGTTCTCCTGATGTCGGCCTGCGCGACATCACACTACGTCCGCCCCGACGAGGTGACCGAGTGGGATGCGGACTACACCGATACCGATCTGAAGATGCTGACCGAGAAGATGGTCATGTCGCTGTCCGAGGCCGACCTGCCCGAAGCGGGGGAGAAGCCGACCCTTGCTTTCCTCTACATCGGCAACCGGACGTCGCAGCACATCGATACCGAGGGGATATCCGACAAGATAATGGTTCAACTGGTGAAGCTGGGGAAGTTCCGCGTGGTGGACCGGGAACTCCTCATGCAGCAGGCGCAGGAGGCGGCACTCGTCGGAAGCCAGCGGATAGATGTCGCGGGTGCGGTCAAGCTGGGCGGTCTCGTCGGGGCCGACTATTTCCTTACCGGCGACCTGTTCAGCATCGAGAAGGTCGGCGCGTCGAAGGAACTGAAGTACTACAACTTGACCATGAGACTGGTCGATGTGAAGACATCGGAGATTGTCTGGGCCGAGGAGAAGGAAATCAAGAAGTCGGCCAGCAGGGGCTGGTACGACTAGCACCTGAGACTGCGTCCGTCAGGGATGACAAGCCGCGCGGCCGTATTCGGCATCCTTTCCATCCTGCTCGCATCGTCGTGCATGGTGAGCGAGCCGGTGGTCCGCCAGCGCGGCAGGTCGTTCTTCAGTGACCTGGTCTACGCGGCGGCAGCCGAGCGTTACCGGGAGGTGGTGGAGAAGAAGTTTGAAGCCCAGGATCACTCCTACGTGCTCTCGCTGCTCACCTACGCGGTGACCAGCCTGTACGGTCGCGAACTGGAGAGTTCCCGCCGGGCCTTCACCGCGGCGTACCGGGTGGACGAAGGCAACATCCCCGAGGCGGCGAAGTTCTACCAGTGGCTTGTCGTCGACGCGCGGACGGTATACCGGCTGACCAAGCGTGAGCGTGAACTGGTGCATTTCTACCTGGGGCTCAACTACCTGTTCGAGGACGACCTGGAAGGCGCGCTGGTCGAATTCAAGAAGCTCAGGCAGCGGGATCAGGACGCATCGCAGCTTCCGCTGGTGAACTTCTACATGGGGATGGTCTACGAGAAGCTCGAGATGTACGACGACGCCCTCATTGAGTACCGCGACCTGCGGGAGATGGGCCATGCCGGTCGCCATGCGCTCATCGACGCCGACGCGCTTGTCGCCCGCGTGGAGGCGTTGAGGAAAGGTGAGCCGGGCGTTGCCCCGGGTAACACCGAACTGGTCATCCATGTCGACCACCAGTTTCCCAAGTCGATGGGCAAGGTCACGGTCTACGCGGACGGCGAGGTCGTCGAGGCGCTGCCTGGCCAGGTCGACTGCTTCGAGGTCCAGTTGACCGAGCAGGAACTTGCCCGCAAGCAGGCACAGGAGGCAGGAGCGATTGCCGCCCGGGCAGGAATCAGAATCCTGGCCGGGGTATTGGGAAGGCACTTCCTCGGTGACTCGGGAGATGACCTGGCCGAGTTCTTCGCTGACGTGCTTGTCGGCAAGGAGGACGAGAATCGGGACAAGCGGGCCTGGGGATACGCGCCGGTGGCGATGTCGGCTGAGCGATTCGAGATACCGGTCGGTACCGACGAACTCCGGCTCGAGTTCTTCGGGCGTTCAGGCGGGAGACTGGGCACGGCTCGCTACCCGTTGGATGGCGGGAATCGAAGGGTGGTCCAGGCGGCCGGCATGCGGTTCGTGCTCGCGGGCCTGGCGGAGGAGTTCTATTCCTATCAGTGAATCATGAGGAGGTTCGTATGAAACAGAAGGCAGTATGCCTGTCGGTCCTGCTGGCTTTGCTCGGACTGGCGGTGCTGACCGGGTGCAGCGCCCGCATCAACTCGGTCACCATCAACCGCGATTCCGGTACAAGGCGCTGGCAGGTGGACAACATCTTCCTTTCCAACGATATCCGCGTGATGGACGTGAAGGAGGAGGTGAAGGACGATGTGCTGTTCGTCAACGTCCTGCTGAAGAACGGCTGGCACATGCCGATCGGCGGGAAGATCAAGGTGCTGTTCTACAGCACTAGCGGGGTGCAACTGGATGACCCTTGGGGTTGGCGGCAGATCAACCTGGAGTCGCGGCAGGAGGAGTGGTTTCGTTTCATGGCTCCGAAGAAGAGCGACCAGATATCCCAGCTCAAGATTATGATCCGGGGTATCAACAAGCCTGGGTCATAGCGCGAATCGTCCGTTCCGAGCAGCTGGTACGGTAGTAACTGTGGGCGGCGCGAGGATAGCACTGCTGCTGTGTTTCCTGCCGCTGGCCGCGGCGGCGGCTGAGTTGCCGCAGCGCCGCGGCGAACTGGAAGTGCCGGGGCCGGTCTGGGACCGTGTCCGTGAAGGGGTGGACTTCGAGGGCCGGAAGGTCGGATACAGCGCCGAGCAGATGGCGCACTTCTCCGGGTTCCCGCAGCAACTTGCGACGATCGAGAACCTCTTCCGTGACGTCACGGCTGTTCCCCGGTTCAGCGGGCGGGTGAGCGACAGACTGCTGGCGAATGCCGATACCTTCGACGCGGCCGTGCGGACCGGGTATGCCCTGCTTGGTGCCAGGGCCGGGCGGGGTTTCGAGGAACCTGATTCGGCTTCCTGGGGACTGGAGATGATACCGGACACCGCGGACGCCGATGGTGCCCTGCGGCTTCTTCTGTCGCCCGGCGGGTCGGGACTCGACTGGACCTCCACCTGGAGCAGCTTGTCCTACCCGGTGAAGCGCCTCGCGGTAAGGCTGGTCATCGCGGCAATGCGGGCTGACCCTCTGCTGCGGGAATCCTGGGACAGCCGTTTCGTCACCACGGGGGTGATGAGTGACGGCGAGGCGTGGATTCGGCCGGACGACCGGGTCGAGTTTCTTGCCGCACCGTGGGACGGCAGTGCGGACCCTGTTCCGCGCCGGTCGTTCGAGATGGTGGGGGAGTTCGACATGGGATACATGGCGTACGGGTCGGTCGCCTTCGCTCGCCTGGCGCGCCATGCCCTGAACGAGTACCGTTCCTCGGCCGACGCAGGCCGGACCGCGCCGGCCGGTTTCGACCGGCTGGTGCTGACCACTCCCGCGGGCATGGTTACCATCCTGGGCCCGGATGCGGACACGGTCCTGACCGAGAACGGCATCTTCATCGACACAGGGGGCGACGACACCTACCGGTCCGGCGGATTCCGGTTCGATGGCTGCGCTGTCCGACAGGTCATAGTTGACCTCGCCGGCGATGACCGGTACGAGGCAGGGCAGGATACCCTCCAGGGCCATGCGTCGGGCATGCTGGGCGTGGGGGCGCTCTTCGACCTGGCCGGCGATGACCGGTATGAGAGCGTGCGGTCAGGGCTCGGTTCAGGGCTGTACGGCACCGGCCTGCTGGTCGACTACCGCGGGGACGACGAGTACGTGACAGCGGAGGCCTGGGGTCAGGGGGCGGCGCACTGCGGGGTGGGCCTGCTCGTCGACCTGGAGGGCAATGATCGGTACACGTGCGCGACGGAGTCGCAGGGGTTCGGCGGTACCTTGGGGACAGGGATGCTGCTGGACCTTGCGGGTGACGACGTGTACCTCGCCCGTCTCGACGGTCGTCCCTCGGAGCCCTTCGGAAACCGGTCGGTCTCGCTGGCCCAGGGTGCGGGCTTCGGGAGGCGGGCGGACTTCGGAGACGGCCACAGCCTGGCGGGTGGCATCGGGATGCTGGTTGACGGTGACGGTGACGATTCGTACACCGGCGGGGTGTACTGCCAGGGAACCGGGTACTGGTGGGCACTGGGTATCCTCGAAGACCGGAAGGGCGATGACAGCTACAGCAACCTGTGGTACTCCCTCGGGTCTGCTCCCCATTTCGCCATCGGCTGCTGCGTGGATCTTGAGGGGGATGACCGTTACAACGTCGGCAACGATTCGATGCGGACGCAGACCCAGGCGTGCGCCCGGGACGGGTCAATCGGGGTGTTCGTGGACGGCAACGGCGATGATGAGTACTTCCATCGTAACCGGTGCGCCGGCGCAGGGGACCTGAACAGCATCGCGCTCTTCTGGGACCGGGCGGGCCGGGACAGGTACCGGTGTGACCGCAACGGGTCCTACGCCAAGGACCGTTCCTACGGAGGGGCAGCGGAGTACGAGCGCTTCAGGACGTTCCGCGACGAGATACCGACAGCAGGGATATTCCTCGATACGGGCGGCGAGGATGTGTACGAGGAGATCCCCGCCGAGACACAGAGCGAGATGTCGGCCCTGCAGTTCGGCAACAACCGGACCTGGTTCCACGGCGTGGGCGGGTTGTTCCGCGCCGTGGGTGTCGATACCGACTGGTACGAGTCGACGGCCGAGTAGCACCCCCCCGTCATACCTGACCGACCGACCGCGCCGGCCAGACCTCATCAAAGCTACTAATAGCTGAAATAGCAAGACTTTAGGGAATTCGGGCCACTGGGTGATTTCCCCTTGACAACCGGGGTTGTATTATTAGTATTGAGCAACTAAGAGTTGCATATGACTAATAATCAGGAGTTGATATGAGAAGCCGGACCGCGAAGCTGCTTGAAGAGGTCGGTCTTTCCGGGTTGGAGGCTTCGGTCTACCTGGCGCTGTTGCGGGAGCCATGCGCCACCGGCTATCGCGTGGCGCAGGTGATAGGGAAGCCCGCGCCCAATACCTACAAGGCGCTGGATTCGCTCCGTGCCAAGGGCGCCGTCTTGATGGACGACACCAGTCGGACGAGATCGTACACCGCGCTGCCGATTGCGGCGTACCTTGAGGGGCAACGCAGGGAACTGGAAGACAGGCAGCGGGAACTCGAACTCGAGATGGCTGAGATGGACACCTCTACGGCAGAGGGCGGCATCTTCCGCCTCTCCGATGCGAACCAGGTGTACTCCCGGGCGAGGAAGATGCTTGAGGAAGCCCGAAAGGCTGTGCTGCTCGATGTCTTCCCCGACCCGCTGGAGAAACTCAGGCCGGATATCGCCCGGGCGCTGAAGCGCGGGGTCCACGTGTTCATCAAGGCCTACCGAACGGTGGAAGTGAAAGGCGCGGACGTCATCTGCCCGCAGGAGGGTGATGCCCCGGACCTGAAGATGTGGAACGGTGACTGGCTGAACGTGGCGATTGACTGCTGTGAGAGCATGTACTCGTTCCTGAAGCCGGACGGACAGGGAGTACATGACGCGGTCTGGAGCCGTAACCGTTACCTCGGGCTGATGAACTTCAACGGCCTGGTGTTCGAGTTGATGCTTACCCGGGTGCTGCAACTGCTGCGGCAGGACAAGACCCGCGAGGAGATTGCCCCGGAGTTCCGGGAGCTGGGGAAGCGCTACTTCGCCGATTCGCTTTGGCGTGAGGCGGTTCCCGAGGGTTGGATGAAGGACTGGCCGAATGCAGACGCGCGCAAGCGCAGGAAGGCACCGAAGCGGCCCGCCGGCAAGCGACGGGTCAAGCGGTGCGGGGAGGAATCATGAAAAGAGCAACCGCAGCCACCGTCGTGATGCTGGTGGCACTGGTGCTGGCGGGGACGGCATGCTCGGGGGCTACCAGGGCCCCGGTGAACCGGGAGTACGCGGGTCTTGCCGAGTTCGGGATGATGCCGGAGGTCGTGGTAGTCGCGGATGCACCGACACCAGCAGTCGAAGAGGTCGTGGTGACCGCCGCCGGACCGGGGCTGGACGAGATCGTCGTCCGCGCGACCCGGCCGTTCGGCAGCCACGTCGAGGTGTCGGACTTCGGAATGACCGCCGAGTTCGTCAACTGACTTGGCGGCGGACCCTCGTGCCCAGCGCGGGATGGAAGTCAAGGCACGCAACAGCCGGTGGATGCTTCGCGTCAGACTGAAGACAGACCGGGGTTGATGTCAGCGAGGTTCGATAGCCAGCCCGCGGAGGTGCAATGAACCTGTTACTGTGCCTGCTGCTGACGGCGGCAGCCGACAGGACAATCCAGGTGAGAACCACCGACGTCGCACCCAGAATCGACGGCCGGATCGAAGAGGTCTGGTTGCAGGCCGATACTGCCAGCGGCTTTCTCCAATCCTGGCCGGACGAAGGGGAAGTGGCGTCGGAAAGGACCGAGGTGTTCGTGCTTCAGGATGGGGCCAACCTCTACGTCGCGGTGAGGGGCTGGTGCGACAAGGCTCCGCCGGTCGGACAGCTCTACGGGCTCGAGGACGAAATCACCGTCTACATCGACGCGATGGACTCGAAGGAAATCGCCTACTGGTTCAAGACATACGGGAGCGGCCTCTACCACGACGGTCTGGTGCTGGACAACGGTGCGGCATGGGACTGGTCCTGGGAGGGGGTCTGGTTCACTGAGGCCCGGCTGTACGACGACCGACTCGAGGTCGAGATGCGGATTCCCTTCAAGTCAATCCGGTACAAGGAAGGTGCGACCGCTTGGGGGTTCAACGTCGAGCGGTTCATCGCCCGCGAGCGTGAGAATTCGCACATCGGGGACTTCCGCGACGAGGAAGGCGGGTTCCAGGTTTCGAAGTTCGCCCGGCTCGAGGGGATCGAACCGCGGGCACATGGCTACTACTTCGAGTTGCTTCCGGAGGGCTATGTCCGGTACGACCAGAACTACGGTGAGGAGCAGGGCAGTGTCAAGCCGTTCGCGAGCCTGAACCTGAAGTGGGACTTGACCCCACAGACGACACTGAACGCTACCGCACTTCCCGATTTCGCCCAGATCGAGTCGGACCCGTACTCGTTCAACATATCACGCTATCCGACATACCTGGCCGAGCGACGGCCGTTTTTCGTCGAGGGCAGCGAGATGTTCCGACTTACCAGTCTGGGTGACGGTCCTTTCGGTCCGCTGCAGCTCTTCTACTCCCGCCGTATCGGCCGCCCGGTCGTACAGGAACCGGTGCCGATACTCTCGGGACTCAAGCTGACCACACGCTCGCCCGGCTGGAGCTTCGGCGCGCTGGGCGCGGTCACCGACCGGTTGACAGATACCACCGGGAGCGTACTCGAACCGCGTCGGGGGTTCGCGGTGCTTTCGGGCAAGACCGGGCTGCCCGACCAATCGCGACTGGGGATGCTCTTCGCCGGGACAATGGCCGGCGTCGAGGACTACAACTACGCGCTCGGGAGCGACTGGAATTTCGTCGAGGGCCCGCACCGGGGCACGGTGCAGGCCGCGTTCAGCGACAGGAGCGGTACGCCGGGATGGGCACTGAACTCGGGCTACAACGGGATGATCGGCGACATTGCGCTGCAGGGCAAGCTGCAGGCGATAAGCGACTCGTTCTCGGTTGAGGACATCGGGTTCGTGCCGTGGGCCGGGAACAGGGAGGTTGTCATCGGTGCCGGTCCGCGCATCGTCGGCCGGGGTGGCAGTTTCCGCCGGCTGTGGGTCGTGCCCGGTCTTTGGGCTCAGCAGCAGCCGGGCAGCGACCGGATGTCCTACGGCGCCTACGTCTATGCCGAGCCGAACTTCCGGAACTGGGGACTGAGCCTCGATGCCGGCGCCGGACAGAGTCACGAGGCCGACACCAGCTACTTCGGCCGAAACGCCAGTCTTTCCTTCTGGAGTAACAGCCTGAAGGACAACCTGAACTTCGGGGTGCACGGGAGCCACGGTTACAACTACAACCGGGGCTGGCTGGCGGACAACTACTCGGGCTGGCTGACCTACACCCACTACCTCTGGGGCCGCGTTGCCCTGATGCTCGTGGCGAACAGCTGGTGGGAAGCTAGCCCGGACTGCGACATCGTCGGGGTGACGTCGGTCCTCAGGCCCAAGGTCGACTTTAGAATCAACTCGAAGATATCGTTCAACGTCTACAGCGAGATGGTCTTCGACACGCCGGAGATGCGCTTCGGCGAGACGGACCTTGCCAGCAACCGCGTTGGGTTCCTGTTTTCCTGGAACTTCCGGCCCAAGAGCTGGCTCTACGTGGCGGTCAACGAGTACCGGGCGGATTACGGCAGCGGGCTGGAACTTGCCGACCGGGTCGCGGCGGTCAAGCTGAGGTACCTGCTCTACTTCTAGGGGGAGGTATGGCATGGCAGACATCACTTCGGGCACTGACCGCTGTGCTCTTGTTGGTCGGCTCGGCCTGCGGCGTGGAACCGGAAGGGGGTAACATGGTGGACCTTCAGGCGGTGAAACTGCCCGAACCGGTGTTCGACGGCGAGGTGTCCGTCGAAAAGGCCATCCAGCAGCGGAGGTCGGTGCGTGACTTCACCGAGGAGCCGCTCACGCTGGCCGAAGTGTCCCAGGTCCTCTGGGCGGCCTACGGTATCACCCAACCAATCCCGGGAGGACCGGCGTTCGTGCGCGGCGGGCTAAGGACCGCGCCCTCGGCGGGGGCGCTCTACCCTCTCGAAATATACCTGTTCGCAGGAGACGTGACCGGGCTCGAGCCGGGCGTGTACCGATACCGATCAGAAGCCCATAAACTGGTTACCGTGCTGAGAGGCGACCGCAGGGCGCCCCTGTTCGAGGCCGCGCTGGGCCAGGAATGGGTGAGAGACGCACCCGCATCGCTTGTCTACTCGGCGATATTCGAGCGCAATACCGGGAAGTACGGCAAACGCGGTCGGGAAAGATACGTTTGCATGGACCTCGGCCATTCCGGGCAGAACGTCTATCTCCAGTGCGGGGCGCTCGGACTCGGGACCTGCGCCATCGGGGCGTTCATCGACGCCGACGTCAAGGCCGCAGCCGGCATGCCGGCGGAAGAGGAACCGCTCTACATCATGCCGGTGGGACGGCCCGAATAGGACTCGCGGGCTGCGCGGTATTTGCGCGCCGCGCCCCGCGTTGCACAGCGCCTGGCTGGCGCTCCTCCACGGCAGGCCGGAATACCGCTTCCGGCCTGCCGGTATGTTGTCTTTGACGGATGGCCTATTTCGGCTAGCTTAGACCAGACCAAGGAGGTCCTAATGCAGAGTATTCTAATCCACGTTGCAGTATGCGTCGGGCTGTTCGTCTGCTGCGGTACCGCGGAACAGCCCTCCCTGAAGCCGCCGCTCGAGCGGATGACCGGAACAGGCGACGCGGACCCGTCAGACGAGGCAGGCCTGCCGGTCGGCGCCGTTGTGACGGCGGCCGACAACCGCTTCGGTCTGGAGTTGTTCCGCGCCCTGCACGAGCAGGAGCCGAACAGGAACCTCTTCATCTCGCCGACCAGCATTTCGATGGCGATGGCAATGACGTGGAACGGGGCAAAGGGCAGTACCGCCTCCGAGATGGCGGATGCGCTCGGCTTCGGCGGGCTGGACCGGGAAGCGGTGAGCATCGCCAATGCCACCCGGTTGGCCGCCTACCGCTCGGTGGACCCGAAGGTCCAACTCGAGGTGGCCAACGCGCTCTTCTCCCGACAGGGCATCCCCTTCGACAAGGACTACCTCGAGACGAACCGGTCGTCCTACGAGGCCGAGGTGAGGGAGCTTGACTTCGCCGACCCGCTGGCGGTCGGCGTCATCAACGACTGGGTCAGCACGAAGACCCACGGCAAGATCACCGAGCTGTTCGACCGGCTTGAGCCCGAGGATGTGCTCGTGCTGGCGAACGCGGTGTACTTCAAGGGGCGCTGGACCGACGAGTTCAAGAAGGAGCGGACCCGGGACCGGGATTTCCACCTGCCGGACGGGGGGACGAAGCAGCACCCGATGATGTCCCAGGACGGGGACTACCGTTACTTCGCCGGCGACGGGTTCCAGGTCGCGAGCCTGCCCTACGGTGAGGGGCGCTTCGAGATGCTGGTGTTCCTGCCCGAGCAGGCGTCCGTCGAAATGGAGGAGTTCCCGATCGATGAAGAGGACGAGCCGGCGTACTACTCCGAGCCGGTGGACCCGGGAACGTCGCTGGCGCTCTTCATCGAGAAACTGACCCCGGAGTACTGGGACCGCTGGATGGCGTCGATGGAGGAGATGGAAGGCGACATCGCACTGCCGAAGTTCAAGCACCGGTACGACCGGACGCTGAACGACGTGCTAATCGCGATGGGGATGGAGCAGGCATTCAGCGCAAAGGCCGACTTCTCCGGGATGCTCGGCGCGCCCATCGACATGCCCTTCTTCATCAGCGACGTGCTGCACAAGACCTTCGTCGAGGTGAACGAGGAAGGCACCGAGGCCGCGGCGGTGACCGGGGTGAAGATGGCGATGACCGCGATGCCGATGGAGGAGGAGCGGTTCTCGATGGTCGTCGACCGGCCCTTCTTCTACGCAATCCGCGACCGGGAAATCGGTTCGGTGCTGTTCATGGGAACGGTGACCGACCCCGAACTCTAGGGAACGCCCGGAATCAGACAGCGGCCCGCCGAGAGGCGGGCCGCCGC
>Ga0272442_10008866_pt1 | contig 12668 bp, 6 predicted proteins | sample SSMForm2O_FD_200262 | JGI IMG/M metagenome (GOLD analysis project Ga0272442, IMG submission 200262) | Marine sediment archaeal communities from Little Sippewissett salt marsh, Falmouth, MA, United States - SSM-Form-2O | ecosystem: Environmental > Aquatic > Marine > Wetlands > Sediment ... | reverse complement strand
CTGCCGGGAGCCGTAGACGCCGCACCATTTGGCGATGAGGCCCTCCTCTTTCGACATGCTGCCTTTCTTGGCAATTTCGTCGAAGTCGATGTGCAGGCCGGCGGCCTTGATCTCTTCGTCCTCACTGAGGCGTTTGAACGTGAGTTGACGTTGCATATCTTAGTCCTCGTAGTACAGCAGCGTGGACAAGTAGCGCTCGCTCGTGTCGCACATGATTGTGATGATGCGCTTGCCTTTGTTTTCGGGACGCCTGGCGACTTCGCGGGCGGCAAAGGCGTTAGCGCCGGCGGAGATCCCCACCATCAGTCCCTCAAGTCGGATCAGATCCTTGGCGGCCGCGATGGCATCCTGGCTCCGGACCTTGACGACTTCGTCGATGACGTCCCGGTTCAGAACGTCGGGGACGAACCCAGCGCCGATCCCCTGTATCATGTGGGGCCCCGCCTGCTCGCCCGACAGGACGGCCGATTCGGTGGGTTCGACGGCTACGACTCGGATGTCGGGGTTCTTCTCTTTGAAGAATCGTCCGTTGCCTGTGACGGTGCCGCCGGTGCCGACGCCGGCGACAAACACGTCCAGTTTCTGGCCTGTGTCTCGCCAGATCTCTTCGGCGGTGGTTCGATAGTGGACCTGCGGGTTGGCTGGGTTCTTGAATTGCTGGGGCACGAAGCTGTTCGGGATTTTCTCAGCCAGTTTTTGGGCCTGATTGATGGCTCCTTCCATGCCCTCCTGGGCGGGAGTGAGCACGAGTTCGGCACCGAGGCCCTGAAGGAGCTTGCGTCGCTCGATGCTCATGGATTCGGGCATGACCAGCATGATCGGGTAGCCCTTGACGGCCGCGACCATGGCCAGGCCGATCCCGGTGTTGCCGGAGGTGGGTTCGATGATGGTGGAGCCCTCTTTGAGCAGCCCCTTCTCTTCGGCGGCTTCAATCATGGCGAAGGCGATCCGGTCCTTCACACTGGCACCGGGGTTGTAGGCCTCCATCTTGACGACGAGTTCGGCGTCCACATCTGCGGCGAATCGATTGAGCCGGATCAGAGGCGTGTTGCCGATCAACTCACATACGTTGGAATGAATGGTCTCCATCATGCGTCTTTCCTAACAGCTTGATCCGAAACGGATCAGATAGCGCTCAAGGCGGTGGTCAAATCCTCGATCAAATCATCGGCGTGTTCCAGGCCGACGGAGACTCTCACGGTTCCGGGCTTGATGCCGGCGTCCCGGCGAGCTTGCTCCGACATGGATGTGTGGCTCATGTACCAGGGCGCTTCGATCAGGGATTCGACACCGCCCAGAGACTCGGCCAGGCTGAAGTAGCGTAGCGAGCCGAAGAATGTGTCCAGTTTGTCTTTGTCTGCGTCGATTTCGAACGTCACCATCCCTCCGAATCCCGTCATCTGCTTTCTAGCCAGTTCGATCTGCGGGTGGGACTCCAGGCCGGGATAGTATGTCTGCTTGACCTTGGGGTGCCGACTCAGGTACGCGGCGATCCTGGCGGCGCCGGCGGCATGGGCTTCCATGCGCTGGGCCAAGGACTGTACGCCTCGCAGGACCAGCCAGGCATCCCACGGGGATTCCGTGAGTCCGCAGGCATTCGTGAGGAAGGCTATCCTCTCATCGAGATCCGGCCGATTGGTGACGATCGCGCCGCCCACCACATCGCTGTGCCCATTGATATACTTGGTCGTAGAATGTACGACGATGTCGGCGCCCAGTTCGAGCGGTTGCTGGAAGTAGGGGGACATGAAGGTGTTGTCCACGGCGGTGAGGATGCCTCGCTCCCGGGCGATATCCGTGACGGCCTGGATGTCCGTGAGGCGCAACATCGGATTCGAGGGCGTCTCGATCCAGATCAGGGCCGTATTCTCGACGATCGCGTCCCGGACGCGCGCCGGGTCCGTCATGTCGATGAACTCAAAGCTGATGTTGTAGTGGCGGAACACATCGTGCATGAGCCTGTAGGAGCCGCCGTAGATGTCGTTGCCTGTGATGACCTGGTCGCCCGGTTTGAGCAGGTGCAGGACGGCGGCCACGGCCGCCATGCCGGTAGCGGTGCAAACGCAGTCGGTACCTCCCTCCAGCGAAGCGAGCGTATCCTCTAACACGCGCCGGGTAGGATTCCCACTTCGCGTGTAGTCAAAGCCTTTGTTCTGGCCGAGCTTGTCGAAGTAGAAGGTCGACGATGGATAGAGCGGTGTCATGACCGAATTGAAGGTCGTGTCTTTCCGGTCACTGCCATGCACTGCTCTGGTTGCGGATCGGGGCATCGAGAGAAATCCTCCTATCACGCGCTGCGGTCATCAGATCTGATATTCCGGTGGCTTGAGCTGTCCGAAACTGAGTCGATTCCAGATGCGCTCATGAACGTAGAACGCTCCGATCTTGACGGCGCTGTCCAGGATGCCGATGCTCAAGGACAGGGTGGGCTTGCCCGTCACGGCCCAGGCCACCAGGATTGTGACGACCGTTCCCCCGGAGCGCCATGTCATTGCCTTCGCTATGCTTCTCCAATGTGATTCCATCTCGGGGCATCCCAGTTACAATACTATTCCTATGGCTCTACTCTGTATTATGTGCAAAAAAAGGACGTTGGCCGGCCGCTTCAGATCACGTAGTCCAGTACAGGGCGTCGTTCGCTCCGCATTTCCCATCCCATCAGGTCGGCGAAACTGGTCTGTCTGCAGGACTGGGCCATTGATGCATCAAGGTTCTCCCAGAGCCGGTCAAAGGCAGCATCTCCAGCGACGTACCGGCCCAGATGATTGCCTTGCGAGGCGGCAATGGAAATGGGTCCCTGCGCGGCCTCGATCACCTGGCCGACCGTGATTCCCTCCGGGGACGTGGCCAATGTGTAGCCGCCGGCGTTTCCTCGATGGGAAGTGACCAGCCCCGCATGGCGCAACTGGTTCAGGATGCTTTCGAGAAACCGGGGGGGGATTCCCTGGGCGTCGGCGATTTGGGCCACCGCAACGGGAGTGGCCGTTCGACGCGACGCAAGCTCATATACGGCTCGCAGGGCGTAATGGCATTTCTTCGATATTCTCATAGCCGTAGTCAAATATCATTAAATCAATCAAATTAGTGATATATACTATACGCCATTGATGGAGGGCGTTCAACATAAATCCCGTCTGGCCGACGTTTTTCTCACGCCAGGGTGGTCGGCGGGAGCTCCCCAAGATCCCGGTGGAGCGACGGGCGGCGATGCCGTGTGATACCTCTCTCGGGAACAGGGATTTCTATTCTCGCCACAGAAACTCCTGAATGCACGACTGCGCCACAGTCATGCCGGGTGTGACTTGGGCCCAGCGCATCTCGAGAGTGGGCACAGGTAGCGCTAATGAGCCAGCCGCTGTTTGCCGATCATAGGCAATAGGCCTGAGGGCCCATGTGTATGTGGGGGAAGGCATAGTCACTTTGGCTTTGTGACATCGGCATCGTTTTTGCTACAATGGCTCTACGGGTGTGTTGTGACGCTTCTGTGATGATTCTGCAGCACGCGTCTGAACGTCGAAGGGGTTGGGGAGTACGGGAATTTCGATGGCGCATTGCATGACACCGCGGCCGAACGGAGCGGCATCGCGGAAGAACTCATCCGGCCAAGGGAATCGGCCTACATTCATCTGTCTTCTGCTTTTTGCCCTGTCGTTGTCTTGCTTGGCGCCTTGCGGGGCGCGGGTTTGGGCGGCGGATGAGGGGAACGAGCAAGAGGAGCACGTGCCGCGGCCGGCGCGGGCGACGGTGGTCGAATCGGTCCCCGGCGGATCGTCGGAGAAGCTCCTGCTGAAGTACAACGAGTTGATGAAAAGCGCGGGGCTTGCCAGTTCGGCCGAGGGCGATTTGAGCGATGCGGACTATGCGAAGCTGAAGGGCATCGTGCAGGATCTCTATACGGAGGCGGGGCGGGGCGGGGGCAGTGCGCACAAGAAGGTGGCTTTGCTCATCACCGGGCGGCTCGATGAAGGTGCCACGAGCGAGGCGTTCAACAAGGCATTCACGGAGGCGGGGTACGAGCATCGCCAGATCAGCGACGACATGAGCGTGCTAATGGCAAAGGCGCGCGACCGAATGATCGAGGAGGTGATCGGGGACGTGCTGAAGGCGCCGCGGGATGAAGTTTGGGAGGTGGGGCGCAGCGACAGCGGGAATCCGAAGAGCGGTATGCGCAGCGATCTCGACCAGACGTTTTACGTGTTCAAGAAGGACCCGGATACGGGATCATTGATTCGTGACGAGACGCTTGATTCCAAGTTCATCGAAGCGTTCCAGGGGGCGTGGGAGAGTAAGTTCGGGGCGCTGAAGCTGGACATGCTCGACGTGGTCTCCATTGAGGGGAAGAACCGGTTTCCCGATCCTCGGGCGTTTTCGGTGCACGAGTTCGGCAAGGCGTATGAGGGGACGATCGGCAATCTGCGTAACATCGAGGGTGCGTACAGCACGCATGGGGCGGTCCTTCAGCAGGTGCAGCGGCGGCAGCTTGACGCGCTGATGGACGTGACGAACAAGCGGGTGTGGCAGCAGTACGGCCGAGTGGGCGAGGGCGAGGAGGTGGGGAAGATCGCGCGGCCGGACATCGATCTGGCGCGGCAGTCAATTTTCTACGCGACACCAGAGTTGTTGCCCGACAGCGCGTTCGGGGCGGCGGTGGCGAACTACTTCGAGCTGCAGCACTACATGAACGCGAAGAAATTCAACACGAAGTACCACCTGCGGACGTTCGATGATTCGCTGTTTAGTCGGTTCTTGATGGACAACTTCCAGCGGATGGAGAACAAGGTGGACTACCTTGATATGAACTCCAACCAGCGGAACACCTACGGGGCGGCGATGCTGGAGCGTTTGCTGCCGGGCAGTTCGCCTGAGGTGGTGAGCAAGCGGCAGGCGCACCTTCTGGCGCTGGAGATTTCGCGTGACATGCGGATGGAGCACGTGGCGGAGACGCCGGAAGACCTGAAGAAGGTGGAGGCGTATCAGAGGCACGGGTCGGTTCCGGAGACGGATTTCCAGAAGAAGGCGGTGATGTTCGACGGCCTGGCCAAGCACATGTTCGGCGAGAAGTATCGACCGAATGAGAGCGGCGCGCTGGCGGAGAGGCGGCTGGCGTCGCAGATCGAGGCGGCCGAGGCCTATCACCGGAAGCTGGCGAGCGAGTTTTGTCTGGAGAGCATTCACAGCACGGGCGTGGACAATTTCAAGCTCCTGATCAATCCGGATCTGGCCGATCGCTGTCGCTACCTGTTGGATGTGGACTCGGCCAACTGGGAACCGGTCAAGACCAATATCGTCACGGGTTCGAAGAAGACCGTGCTGTGGGGCATCTACGATCTGGGCATGACGGACGGGGCCCGGATGATGAAGCGGTTCGACGTCGAGGTGCCCGGCAACCGGTGGAAGCTTTTCAAGCTGTACGCCGAGGCGCAGTTCATGCCGATCCGAGCGGCGGTGGAAGACCCGGATGCTTTCGTGAAGCAGTACTCTCCGAAGGTCGAGGTATTGGCCGATCGGGTCAAGCTGTACTTCTGGGATCAGGTTGGCTTTGAGCGGGTCGGCGAGGCGGAGGCGATCGATGCCGCGCTCGCGGAGCAGCGTTTGGTCTGGAGTTGGCGCAAGGTGGCCAAGAGCATGTTCTGGGACCTGGGGGCGCTCGGTTCGCTGGGACAGATCAGTGAGACGTACTTCGTCTCGAAGGGGGATTTCGACTCGGTGCTGAAGAAGATCGCTGAAGAGATTTTTCTGGCGGTTCCTATCGTGGGGCAGGCGGAGAACATCCGCCGGGGTGGCGTGACAACTATCGCGATGATCGGGGGCGCCATCTATTACCCGGTCGTGGGCAAGGTCATGGTGGCTTACACGCTGGGCCGGTCTTTCTACACGATCTACGAGGTGGAGGCCGGGATGCCCACGCGGGGCAATATCGAGGACGCGTTGTACCGCGGGTTTGCCGGGCCCGAGACGGTTGCTTACGGTGAGATCGGCAAGCCGCCGCCTGTTTTCCAGGACTCGGACTATGCCCGGCTGGCGGCCATCGAGAAGGAGTTGTCGGACGCGCAGGCGGCGATACCGATGCGCCCGGTGTACGTTCGGGGCGAGGTCAATCGGGCTGGGCGGATGGAGGAGTATTACAAGAGCCACGCGGCGGCGGTGAAACGTTGCGAAGCGTTGGCAGAGCGTCATAAAGATGAGCTCAAGGACCTTCGGCAGCGGAAGATCGAATTCGAGCAGTACCGCGACGGGACGTGGGCGGGGGGATACTTCACGGAGGCCGGGGCGGTCAAGACGCAGCGGTGGGTCAGTCACTCTGTCCTGGAGGAGGTAACGCCGGTCTACGCGTTCCTGCCCGGCGGGGTCGTGGACTTCCGTCCGAAGTGCTACGATCCGATGGATCCGAACGACGAGCGCAAGGCACGGCTTTACGATCCGGACGAGGCCGAGGCGCGGCTGAAGGTGCTGGACGAGACGATCAAGACCAGCGACAGCATCGAGGAACAGATTCTGGCCTCGGCCGAGCGGGCGGAGTTGAATCTGCTGACGGAGCGGTATGAGCGGGCTCAGCGCTACCTGGAGAAAGCGGGCTTCAAGGAGGGGTCGGGAGCCCCCAACACGGCCAAGGTCAACAAGGAGCTGGCGTATCGCATCCGGCGGGACAGTCTCTTTCGGTGGTGCCAGGAAAACAATGTGCAGGTCAAGGAGTACGTGAACAAGTTCTCCGAGGCGTATGGCAAGCCCCTGTTCGATGAGCTGGAGGAGATCGGGCTGGTGTCTCGCTACGTAGCGACGAACATCGGCGCCGACGACGGGTTCCTGGATGAGGACGCGGTTGCGGCGATGAACGAGATGCGGAATCGCGTTCAGCCCTGGACTGTTGAGAACCTCAAGACGCGCATGCTGGAAGACTGGGAACGGAGCCGGACCTTGACGGCGACATATATGAAGAATGAGAGGGGACGGCGGGCGAAGAACCAGGAGAACATCGAGAAGGCCAAGGATCTGTTCATGAACGAGGCCTTCGGTCTAGCGGTGGAGAAGCTCAAGGATGACAAGCCGTTCATGGACTTTCTGGCGGCGCTGCGTCTGTCGGCGATCCCGCGGGCGAAGCCGCGGATCAGCGCGACGCTGTTCAAGGTGGCGCGGGACAGCGCGGACCTGCGCAGCGCGAGCGACGGCGAGCCGATCACGGAGCAGTTCGAGATCAGCGCGGGCGTGGACGTTTGTGCGGACGATACGCTGTACCTGCGGCCGTACAAAGTCAAGACGAGCGTGGTGAAGGCCAGCGAGGTCGGCGGCGTGACACTGACGGAGGAGGCCCAGGCGGAGGTCGAGGCGATCCGGTCGGAGCATGGCGAGGCGTTGGGGAGGGGCGAGGGTCTGATCGGGATCGTCAGTGTGTATGCGGCGGGGCTGGCGGACGTCGAAGGGGCCTTGCCGGCGACGCTGGCGGGGCTGCCAGGCTTCGAGGGTGGGAAGGCTCAGAGCGGCGAGGTGCTGATCGGCCAGCAGGTTGGGTACGTGCCGGTCAATCCCTTGACTGTCAAGATCGATCCCGTTCGTGTCAAGGTTGTCGATCAAGCAGGCAATCCGGTCACGGGCCAGGAAGGCCTCGTCACGATCACCGGCAAGAATGTCATTGCTTCCGGCGATGAATATTGGACGACGCACGAGTTCACTAAGCACGGTGAGACGCTGGACATCACTGCGCGTTACCGGTTGGGCGATGGTCGCGAGTTGACCGCCAGCGCCGCGTACGGGGTCAACGATGTGGAGAACTGGCTGGACCCGCAGCCGCCCAAGGAGCCGATTACCCTGCGGCTGCCCCTCTTCATGCCTGGTAGTTTTCGGGCCAGGGGCGTTGTAACGGCGGAGAAGCCCGATCCGAACAGTCCCTATCCGGGTTACGCCACCGTGCGAAACGAGTCTCTGGACGTTGATGCCGGTACGTACATTCCCGGTGGCGCCACGCGGACCAGCATCATCGGTGAAGCGGTGACGGCCGTCTTCGGGGAGGATGAGGACACGCCCCGGGATGGCTCTTTCAACGTGGCACTGGACGGTCCGTTGGTGGCCGGTGAGAGTGTGACGCTGTCGTTCGAGGGCAGCACGAACCGGCATTTCTTCAGTGCGGTCAAGTCTGCTTCTCTACCAGCAGGGCCCGGGACGATCGACTTCGGCACGGTGACGCTCCATGTGGACAAGACGCCGGTGCGGGTGCCCGAGTGGAGCCAGGAGAATCCGCCCGATTTCCGGGGCTATGCGGGGGCCTTGTCCAAGGTCCACCTGCGCGGGCGGCCCAAGCTGGGCAAGCCATCGACGGAGGAGAGGCTGCAGTACAAGATCCAGAAGACCGAACCCGGGGCCGGTGCCATGGTTCCGAAGGGTACGGAAGTGGCGGTGATTCTGCACGATAAGTACGCGCGCAAGGTCCCGAAGGTCGTGGGGCTGAAGATCGACAGGGCGCGGGAGTTTCTGGAGGATCAAGGTTTCAAGGTTCAGGACCGGCCGGGCGAGAGTGCGCCGTCGCGTGCGAAGGAAGAGACGGTCGCGACGCAGTCGGTGGCGGCGGGGACGGAGCATCGTCCGAGCGTGCCGATTGTTCTGACCGTCCATACGCGGTATGTGCCGAGTTGCGAGGTACCCAAGCTGCTGACTCTAACGGAGGAGAAGGCCAAGGAGGAGGTGGCAAAGGCGAAGGTCACACTGGAGGTTGTGGACCGGGCGAAGGAAGCGGCCAAGAGCGAGGACATCGACCGGATCTACAAGCAAGAGCCTGAGCCGGGGACGCGTGTGGAGGAAGGCAAGCCGGTGAAGGTGTGGATCTACGCAGGTGTGGGTGAACCGGACCCAGGGCCGTCCGGGCCTTTCTATGTGGCCTTCCAGATCTTCATGCCCGATCTGGAGAACAGTCTTAACGTGCCGGAGTTCCGTGATAAGGGTGAGAACGAAAGCGACGAAGACTACGAACGCGCGGCGTTGCAGTACCTGGATTCCCTTGACACCAGTCAAGTCCTGTTCAAACCGGTGGACGTGAACCAGTCGGTCCTGGCCTTTCACATCAGCAACGCTGCTTTGAAGAAGTACCCCCGGAAGGATTTCGAAACGGGTGCGAAGTGTGCGTGCGGCATCTATATCAAGGGCAAGAACAAGAAGACGGAGGAGATCAATGAGATCTCGGGCGCTTTGCTGCTGAAGTCGCTGGGCACGTACGACGGGCTGAACGAGGTGCTGGCCCAGTATCCGGCGCTGCAGAAGAACGAGAGCCTGCAAGGCATGGCGCTGACGACGGCCGAGGGTGTTCTCGAACGTACGGAGGGCGGCAACCGATTCCGGCTGGGGCCCATCACGCAGGGCTGGACACTGGAGGCTCGGACGGACGCGATACGCTTTTTGATTCACATCGGCCTGATGGTGACCTGCTACACGGCGACGGTGGCTTATGACGATCCGTTGGCCGACGAGGTGGCGGTTTTGCAGGACTTCAGGGACAGCGTCATGTCGCGGACGGCGGCCGGACGGCGTCTAATCGAGTTGTACTACCAGCACGGTCCGACTCTGGCGATGCTGGCGATGGAACATCCCGAGCTGAAGGCGGGCGTTAAGATAGGTCTCGATCATCTGGTTCGGTTGTTGCGAAAGACGGACACTGAAGACCCGGCGGTACTGGCGAGACTCGATGTCATTCTCGACCGGCTCGACAGCGTGCTCTCGGCGTTGCTGCCGGAGCGAGAATCGGCGGTTGACGAGTTCCAGCGAATGTACATTCGCCAGCAGAAGATGCCGCTGGGTGTCGGTGCGGGCAGTGGAGAACGGTAGATCGTTTGTGTTCATGGAATCAAGACATGCGTAGAAACGCTATGATTGCTGGTGTGATGTTTGCTTTGTGCTGGGCGGGATCGATCGCTGGGGCGGTCGAACTGCCCGGGGCCGTGCAGACGGTCATGGGCGAGAAGATCACGATCAAGATCGCCCCGGACCCTCTGCCCAACCTGGGTGACAAGGTCGAGGTGTTCGACACCATCCCGGGCCTAGGTGACGTGGCTCTGGATTGCCAGTGGGACGTCACGGAGGTTCGGGATGATCTGGTCGTTGCCGTGACCAAGGACAAATCCGGGGCAACGGCGCAACAGGGGTACAAGGCGGTGATCTATTCGGCCAAGCCTCGGTGGGCTCGTCCGCCGAAGGGGCTGGCTGAGCCCGAGAAGAAGAAGCCTGTCCAGGGGTCCAAGCCCGCGGACAAGAAGCCGCCCTCCAAGCCAAGGCCACCGCAGAAGGAAGAGCTGCCGCCCGAGATCGAAAAGGCCGCCAGGGAGCACGATGCGCTGGAGGCTCTGGTTCTGCCCCGTGACATACCCGAGGAACCCGCGAAGCCGCGAGGTCCACAACCGTTAACGGCGGCGGCTTTGTACGGTGAGGAACCGTGGGTGATGAACTGGATGGCGCACGATATTCTCGTCGACTTCCCTGGCGGTGGCAGAGCGGGTCTCTACCGCGAGCCCGTGCCCAGCGGCCAGGCCCACCCCAGCCCGGGTCGGCGCGGCATTCTCTACGTGCATCCGGCCAGTGTCTCGCAAGCCGCCAAGATTGGCCATCATTTCCCTCTGCAGGGAACGGCGTCCGTCTTGAAGGTCGGTGTCTGCGCGAATCATCAACCGGCTGGAGACTGTCTGCTGGCGCTGACCGTTGACGGGGCGCGCTGGGGGCTACCGAGACTGATCCAGGGGGCCGATGGCTGGCAGGACCTGACGTACGATCTATCGCCGTTCGCGGGCCGGATGGTCACGGTGCAGTTCGAGGTCTACTCGAACAACTGGCAGCACGAGTATGCATTCTTCGACTACGTTCGGATTGAGGATCAACCAGAGCCAGCCGCGACGCAGTCGGCGGCGACGCAGAAAGCCGGGCCCGAGGGCGAAGGGCAAGGCATTACAGTCCTGAGGACGGTCTTCGCGGACGATTTCGACAGGGAAAACGATGGGGCCGGACAGCGAAAGCACCGTGGGTTTCAACAGTGGTTTCTGCGCAGCGGGGAGGCGGACCTCCTTGGGCGCGGTTTGCGTGACATCTACCCTGCACACGGCCTGTACGTGGAACTACATGGCAATGGATACCTAACGGGCAAGCTTCAGTCGAAGCGTGCCTTTCGCCTCAGTCCTGACAGCTATCTCTTGCAGTTCGACGTTGCGGCCAATCCCAGAGGGGGCAAGAGCGACCTAATGGTGACACTGGGTGGTCTCTATGCGGAGTCCTTTGCATTGAAGGGCAAGACGCCATTTGAGACGGTCAGTCGGCGGATCGATGTCTCGCAGCCAGTGGACGCCGCTTTAGTGTTTCAGCTCAGACGGCGCGGGACTTCCGGGCCGTTGCTTGACAACGTTCGGTTGCTAGCCGTGTCTTATGGTGGTTCGCCGGCCGGTGCCTTGTCCGCTGGGAATCGGAAGCCCTCATCCCAATCCGCCAAGCCCTATCTTGGCGTCCACGTCGCTACGCTTGCCGATGGGACGGTCCGTCTCATGGACGTTGTGCCGGATTCGCCTGCGGCCCGGGCAGGGTTGCTGCCCGATGACGTTGTTCTGCAGGTTGATGACGCCTCGTTCGAGCGCGAGCACGTGGGGGCACAGGCGTTCGTCGGTATCGTGTCGCGTCTGTCGGTTGACCGGCCGGCCATGTTCATCGTTCGACGAGACGAGAAACGGCTGGCCATCTGGGTGAAGCTCGAGCCGAAGTAATCTCGCACAATACCTCCCCCAACGTAGATCGCCCCACCATGGGGACCGGGCGCCGGGCCAGAGTCATGCCCACACAGGCTGGCGATAGCGCACGCGTTCTCGAAGAGCCCTTGGTGTTCTCCTACCGGTCAGACCAGCCTGGAAATGCCCCTGTTGCTCGTCAGGGTCCCTTGTGCTAGGTATAAGTCCTGCTTATGTGTGGCATGGCCGGTAGCATAAGCCCGATGGATACCGTGATAACCCTTTTTCATGGTAGCAAATCAAGGGCTATCCAGATACCTGCAGAATGTCTCCACTCGTGGCGGTCACGGGTCTGTTTCTAAGGCCATATAATAAAGCAGTTTAAGTGGCACATGGGTCAGGCGATCTGCCTGGAGTGCGGGAGCCCCGGAAAGGGAGCAAACACGGGATGCTCTGTAAGCCACTTTTTTTTAGGTACTTAGATCCCCAGTGTCCCACCATCGCCAATCCAGGGCAGATCGGCGGGACAAGGCAGCGCAGGGCGAGTGGGTGGCGCTGCATGAGAGCCGTCGAGGTTCAGGATATCTAATAGTTGCTATCGCCATAAATGGGCGTTTCCGACAGCCGGCAGTGTTATGATAGTGTTTGTTGCTGCCAAGGACTAGCACATCGCTTTGGTGTGGTGGAGGAGAAGCAAGATGCACGAGTGGGCTGCGCTACCCGTGCCGCGCAGCAGTTGTGGATAGAGAATCGGTATGGATGGTGCAATGGTGAAGATAGACGTATTCACTTGTTCGACGAGTCTCGACGCAGACGATCTGCGGGATGTGGAAGGTGCGCTATCGGACACCGAACTGAAGGTTATTAGAAGTCATCCCAAAACCCTCCGAAGGAGGATAACAATACAACCGAGTTGAATCATACCCAGGAAGTTGTGGAGATGATGTTCATACCGAACGACAAGTCGGCGGAAGTTCTGAAGCCACG
>Ga0272442_10008865_pt1 | contig 12669 bp, 9 predicted proteins | sample SSMForm2O_FD_200262 | JGI IMG/M metagenome (GOLD analysis project Ga0272442, IMG submission 200262) | Marine sediment archaeal communities from Little Sippewissett salt marsh, Falmouth, MA, United States - SSM-Form-2O | ecosystem: Environmental > Aquatic > Marine > Wetlands > Sediment ... | reverse complement strand
GACATTCGTGATTTTGAATCTCTGTCCACTTTGAAATTGAATGACACAAGCGGGCATCAAGGCGGTCTGACAGTGGAATACTATCGGGATGAAACGTTTACGGAATTATATAAAATTCAACAGGAAAACCGGATAGCGCATGAATTCATCGATGTGAACGATCCGTTCCCGGAAGGATTTCAGGACAGTGTGCGTGCGGTTCGCTGGAGCGGCGAGATTGAAGCAAAGGAATCCGGTATCCATAAATTTCGGCTTTACTGTTCCGGATATGCGAAAATGTGGCTGAACGGCGAACTTGTTGTGGATAACTGGCGGCAAAACTGGCTGCCGTGGACCCATCTGCCGAAACTTCGGATGGAAGCCGGGAAAAAGTACCCGATTAAAATCGAGTGGGTACATACGGGTGGGTATATCGGTCTGAAATGCCTCACACCGCAGGATCCTGTTTATGAAAGCAGCCTGTCGCTTTATTCCGAGGTGGCAGATCAGATTGATTATTATTTTGTCTGCGGTGACAATGCCGATCAGGTGATTGGTGGATACCGCATGCTTACAGGAAAAGCACCGATGATGCCCAAATGGGCCATGGGTTTGTGGCAGTGCCGGGAACGGTACCAATCCCAGCAGCAGCTTTTGGATGTGGTCAAGGCGTTCCGAAAACGGAAAATTCCTCTGGATAATATTGTTCAGGACTGGTTTTACTGGCCCGAAGACAAGTGGGGCAGCCACGATTTTGATTCTACCCGTTTCCCAGATCCCGCCGGAATGGTGGACACACTACATTCTGATTTGAATACCCGGATCATGATTTCGGTATGGCCTAAATTTTATGTTGGAACACGGCATTATGACAAAATGAATGCCGAAGGTTATTTATACCGCCGGAATGTCAGGAAAGAAGAACGGGACTGGGTAGGTCCCGGATATGTATCCACCTTTTATGATCCTTACAGCCAGGGTGCGCGTGATTTGTTTTGGAAACAGATCGATGAAAAGTTGTTCAGCCAGGGGATCGACGCATGGTGGCTGGATGCGACAGAGCCGGATATCCATTCCAACCTTTCCCGTCCGGAAACCCGCTTGCGTTTGGGACCCACAGCACTTGGATCGTTCGCCCGATATTTAAATACGTTTTCTTTGATGAATGCAAAAGGGATTTATGAGGGGCAGCGTGCTGCTGATTCGAACCGGCGTGTGTTTATCCTCACCCGATCTGCATATGCCGGGCAGCAGCGATATTCGGCAGTGACCTGGAGCGGCGATATCGCTACTCGATGGTATGATTTGAAGGTACAAATTCCCGCAGGATTAAACTTCTGTATGTCCGGAATCCCTTACTGGACTACCGATATAGGCGGATTTGCTGTTGAACCGCGATTTGAAAGGAATGTCAAGACCGAGGATCTGAAAGAATGGCGGGAGATCAATACACGCTGGTTTCAATACGGTTCTTTCTGTCCCGTTTTCAGGGTACACGGTCAGTTTCCCTGCCGGGAAATGTTCAACATTGCTCCGGAAAACCATCCGGCATATCAAACGATGCTGGATTATGACCGTCTTCGCTACCGGCTGATGCCGTATATCTATTCTTTGGCGGGCTGGGTGACGCATCATGATTATACCATCATGCGCGGTCTGGTCATGGATTTCGGTCAGGATCCAAAAGTGCTGAACATTGATAATCAATTCATGTTCGGTCCGTCACTTTTGGTGAATCCCGTGACCGAATATAAGGCAAGATCCCGTCCGGTTTATCTCCCCTCAGGTTCAGAATGGTACAATCTGAAAACCGGGGAGTATTTCAAGGGAGGAAAAATCATCACAGCAGCTGCTCCCTATTCGGATATTCCGCTTTTTGTCAAATCAGGCTCTATCATTCCTTTTGGTCCGGAGATTCAATATACAGATGAAAAACCGGCAGATCCGATTCGGCTGATGGTTTATACGGGTCAGGATGCTGAATTTCAACTGTATGAAGATGAGAATGTGAATAACCACTATGAAAAAGGTATATTCAGTATCATCAACTTTCAATATGACGAGCGTACCGGAACATTGACCCTTGGCAGCCGGACAGGTGCATTTCCAGGGATGCTTGAAACACGAACCTTTGAGATTGTCTGGGTCACTCCCAAAAATAAGAAAGGATTGAATTTAGAAGGCGAACCGGATGAAGTCGTTAAGTATAATGGGAATGCAGTTGTGATCAGGATGGAGTGAAGCGAAAGAGCAAAGGCGTATCGGGAATGCAATTGTGATCGGAATGAAGTGAGGGGACCTGAGAAGCAGGAGTGAGACGGAGAAACGGAGACGATCAAGTCCTTGAGTCGTTGAATTCTTTATGTCATAGGGTCTATAGTGTCGTTGGGACGTTTGTTGAGCGTGAAACGAAAAGGAGGTCAAGTGAAGAAAAAACAGGGAATGAAGGCCAAATAAAATAATAATATAAGGATAATAAACGAAAATCAGGGTCAGGACTGAGGGCTCAAAGTCGAATCCTGACGATGGGCTTTACTTTGCTTATTAAAGTATTCAAACCTGGGGAGATAACTGGGTGATGATGAGTCATAATGAAATAACCACTTGGATTAATGAAATTCGACAGGAATTTTCTGATAATATTATGGCATTTTGGCTTGAATTCGGAAAAGATCCGGATCATCAAGGTCTGATCGGGCGAATGAAAAATGATTTGTCGATTGAAGAGGATGCACCGAAGGGGCTGATTCTGAATGTCAGAACGCTGTGGACTTTTTCGGCCGCTTACCGATTCGACCCGAATCCGGCGTACCTGGAAGTTGCACGTTGGGTATACGCGTATATTATGCAGCATTTTCAGGATAAAACAAACGGTGGGTATTTTTGGGCGGTTCATCCTGACGGTCAGCCGGTCGATACCAAAAAGCGCGTTTATGGTCAGGCATTTACAATATACGCACTCATCGAATATGCCATGGCGGCCGCGGATGACGTGGCCCTTCATGAAGCCGAAGCGCTTTATCATTTGATCGAGAGCCGGTGCCGGGATCAGAGTCATGACGGTTATATGGAAACCTATGAACATGACTGGACCCTGTCGGATGATCTTCGGCTCAGTGAGAAAGACATGAATACACCCAAATCCATGAACAACCATCTTCATGTTCTTGAAGCTTATACAAGCCTCTATCGGATGTGGAAAGATTCTCGTGTTGCCGAGCGTCTGGAAAAGAATATCCGGATTTTTTTGGATCATATTATTGATTCTGATTCCCTTCGGTTTAAGCTGTTTTTTAATGAGACCTGGGATTGTCAGTCACACGAGGTGTCATTCGGGCATGATATAGAAGGAAGCTGGCTTTTGGTTGAAGCGGCTGAAGCTTTGGGTAAGAATGATTTATTGAAGGAAGTTGAGGATACAGCGATACAAATGGCGGATGCTGTATTGAACAGGGGCGTCGATGCGGATGGAGGATTGTTTTATGAAGGAAATACGTCCGGCGACATTATCGATCCAGACAAGCACTGGTGGCCGCAAGCCGAAGCGATGGTTGGATTTATCAATGCCTATCAGATCAGCGGTGGTGATGTTTTTTTAAAAGCGGCCAGGGACTCCTGGGATTTTATCATGGAAAAAATCAAGGATCATGAATATGGAGAGTGGTTCTGGAAAGTCACGCGGAATGGCGCTCCTGTCAATACAGAGTATAAAATTTGTGAATGGAAAAGTCCCTATCATAACGGACGTGCCTGCATGGAAGCCATTCGACGGCTGGGAAAAATAGAATAATTATTCCAGGGTTTGATTTTAAATAAAATATTTACTATTTTGTTTCAATTTAAAGGAGAATGAATATATGAAAATACTGCTCACCGGGGCTACAGGATTTTTGGGACGGCATATTGTTAAAAAACTGACCAGCGAAGGCGTTGAAGTAAGAGCCCTGGTGAGAAAAACCAGTTCGATTTCACATCTACAGAATGAAAAGATCAAGTTCATCCAGGGCAACCTGCGAGACCGGGAAAGTATTCAAAAAGCCATAAAAGGCGTGGATGCTGTTGTACATGCAGCCACCAGTAAAGGCGGGCCCTGGCCGGAATTTTTTGCAGACAACGTGCAAGGTACGGAATGGCTGCTGGAAGAAGCAGCCAAACAGAAAATCAAACGATTTGTGTTCATCAGCTCTGTGGCTGTATACGATCATTCAGAAGTGAAAAATGGCTCTGTTCTATCTGAAGATCATCCGCTGGAAAAAAGCCCAAATTATTATTCGCGTTCGAAAATTGAAGCCGAATCGCTAATAAAAAGATATCACCAAGAGCAGGGAATCGCGACGACCATCATACGTCCTGCTTGTATTTACGGTTCCGGTGGATTCTGGTATCCCTCGCGGCTGGGATTCAGTGCCGGCAAAAACTATGCGGTATTGGGATCAGGTAAATCTGTGGTGCCGTTGAGTCACGTAGAAAGTGTTGCAAACCTGATATGGCTTTCCCTTACCCGGGATGAGGCGGCTGGAAAAGCTTACAATGTGGTCGAAGACGAAAAAGTCACCCGAATTGAATTTCTCAAGCTGACCCGGGAAAATTTATTTCCGGGCATGAAGGCCATCAGATTCCCCTATGCATTGGCACGGTTTCTGGCCTGGGGTTTACGAACAGGATTAAAAATGGTGGGTATGTCTCCTCCCACGCGACTGGCTCCAGCAGCTTTACGTCTTTTTGCAATTTCCGTATTTTACGACAATACCCGGGCCAAACAGGATCTTGGCTGGCAACCTCAGCCGGATGTACAACAGACGATTCGGGATATGTTGACCTGGCATCAGGAACAGCGTAAACCGATTTCGTCTTTGCAGACACCCTCATGGCCTGTAACGATTCAGAAGGGAAAACAGTATAAAACCGCTATTATCGGTGCCGGTGCCTTTGCCAAAACGCATCTGGACATTCTGAAAAATATCCGGCGAACCCGGATTGTCGCGCTTTGCGATCCCGATCTTGACAGGGCTCAGATGCTGGCGAAACAATATGATATTCCACAGATATTCGACTCCGCAGAAAAATTGTTCAAGTCGGAAACGCCGGATATTGTACATATCGTGTCTCCTGCTCATACACATGCTTCCTTGTCTGTTATGGCAATGCGGTTGGGCTGTCATGTGCTGGTGGAAAAACCCATGGCAGTCAATGCCAAAGAAGCCCGGGAAATGATCCAAGTATCAGAAAAAGAGAACGTCAAACTCTGCGTGGAGCACAGCAACCTGTACGATGGAATGATGATTCAAGCCCGGCAGTGGTTAAATCAGCAGGCCATAGGCGAAGTGATTCAGGTGGAGAGCTGGTTTGGGACCGGATTACATAAAATGCCGATGAGCCCCTATGTTAAATACGACGGAAAGGATCATTGGGTGTATCGATTGCCCGGCGGGCTGTATCAAAATTTTATTTCTCATCCATTGAGCTGTGTTCTGGATGTGATGGGGCCGATTCAAAATATTCAGGTGAAAGCGCTCTATCATAAAGCAGTGCCGCATCAAGACAGCGACGAGCTACGCGTTCAATTTGACAATGGATCTGCTATCGGCACTTTGAGTTTGTCCATGTGTACTGCTCCCCGGTCAAATTTTATACGAATATATGGTACAGAAGGCACGATTGAAATTGATTTTATGTCGCGTGTCGCGTTTTTAAATAAAGACAGCGGCCCATTGCCCAAGGTGATCAGCCGTAATCTCATGGCACGAAAGAAGGGTAACATTTACAAAAAGGCCGGACGGAACAATTTATTCAATCTCATTACTAAAAAGCACGGTTATTTCGAAGGCAATGAGATTCTGATCCGATTGTTTTATAAACATCTGGTTGAAGGCACTCCATTGCCGGTGACACATGAAAATGGTTTGTGGTCTATGGAAGCCATGGATACGATCTGGGAACAGATCGAAATCTGACATTGGGATGAAAACAATGAGCCAGCTTCTGTTTTTATTTGTTTTCACAATTAAAATAATTGATTTATGCGATGGTATCCTTAAAGACTTGATAGCGGTTTAAAATGGCCGGTGCCAAAATTAAAAATATCGAAGTCTATTTGCCTGAACGCAGTCTGAGCAATATTCAGCTGGAAAAAGAATACGAAAGCTGGAGTGCGGATAAAATCGAGCAAAAAACAGGGGTCCGGGAGCGACATGTGGCTGCCGAAGACGAAACAGCCGTTGATCTGGCTTTCCAGGCCGCAAAACAGCTGATGGGATCGGCAGATTCCAATCCTATTGATTTTTTAATTTTATGCACTCAAAGTCCTGACTATTATCTGCCACCCGGATCGTGTATTCTTCAGAATCGTCTGGGTTTGCCGACATCGATCGGTACTTTGGATTATAATCTCGGCTGTTCGGGGTTTATTTACGGACTGGCGATGGCGAAAGGTTTGATTCTGTCAAAAACCGCTGAAAATATTCTCTTGATTACATCAGAAACCTATTCAAAACATATTCATCTTCAAGATCGCGGTAACCGTTCGATTTTTGGAGACGCAGCAGCTGCTATTCTGATTACGGCTTCGGAAGCGGACTCTATTGGAGCGTTTGCCCTGGGTACGGATGGGAGCGGGTACCAAAATCTCATTGTCCCTGCGGGTGGAATGCATCAACGGTATCGTCCCAATGCAAAAGAAATTGAAGATGCATCCGGAAGTGTGCGTACCGATAATAACCTTTATATGAACGGACCGGATATCTTTACTTTTACCATTGAAGCAGTGCCTAAAGTTATTCAGCAATGCCTGCAAAAAAATCAAATAAATATAGATGATTTGGATTATGTGATTTTTCATCAGGCCAATCAATATATTTTAAAGCATCTTCGAAAAAAAGTGGGTATCCCAGAAGAAAAATTTTATATGAATATGCTGCATGTGGGGAATACAGTTTCGGCCACCATTCCCATTGCACTTAAAGACAGTCTGGATCGTGGTCTGATTCATCCCGGAGATCAAATTATGCTGGTCGGATTTGGCGTAGGCTATTCATGGGGCGCAACTGTGCTGAAAATGCCTGGTTGAAGTTTCGTATTAAAATCTGAAACGGGTGAATTAATAGAATTAATATTGGGAAACAAATGGGTGCCTCAATTCAAAAAATCGGCATTTATCTACCGAAAGCGGTCCTGACGAATGACATGCTTGCCCAGGAGTTTGGAGATTTAAATCCGGAAAAGGTAGAGAAACAAACAGGCATTCGTGAACGGCATATAAGTGCAGAGAACGAAACCGCTTTGGATATGGCCGAAAAAGCAGCCCGGAATGTACTTGATGGAGAAGATCCAGCTTCAGTGGATTTCATTATTTTATGCACGCAAAGTCCGGAGTATTATCTGCCGACTGGTGCCTGTATTTTACAGGACCGGCTGGGACTGCGTCATGATATCGGTGCGATTGATATCGGTCTGGGTTGTTCCGGATTCGTATACGGGCTGGCCCTGGCCAAATCATTTATTACTGCCAATACGGCAAGACGGGTACTGCTGGCAACTTCTGATGCGATGAGCAAACACGTTCATCCCAGAGATCGGGCAAACCGTACGATTTTCGGAGATGGCGCAGCGGCGACAATTATTGATCAATCGCAGTCAGAAGGCATTCTCCAATTTTCAGTGGGAACGGATGGAAGCGGATACCGGAATCTGATCGTTCCCAACGGCGGGCTTCGCCACAGATACAATCCGGATGCACCGGATATTGACGATGGATTCGGCGGAATCCGCTCTGACAATCATTTGTATATGAACGGGCCGGAAATTTTTAATTTTACGATTGATGCGGTTCCGAAAGTTGTTGCCGAAACGCTTGAAAAAAATCAGATCACATTGGAAGATCTGGATTATGTGATTTTTCATCAGGCCAATAAATATATTGTGGATTATCTTCGAAAAAAGATTGGTATCCCAAAAGAAAAATTTTATATCAATCTGCTGCACACCGGAAATACCGTATCTGCAACGATTCCAATGGGTTTGAAAGACATTCTTGTTCAGGGCCTTATTAAATCGGGTGATTTGGTTTTAATCTCCGGATTTGGTGTGGGGTATTCATGGGGAGCGACAGTACTGCGTCTGTAATTGCGCTGAAAAGAAACAAGAGACAAGAGGAAAGACAAGATAAGAACGGGGTGAATCTGCGGTCGAGTTGTTGAAACGGAGCATGGGAGAGACGGAGAAATGGAGAGAAAGAGACAAGAGCCAAGAAATAAGAAACAAAAGAAGAAAAAAACGGGGTATAGGGTATAAGGTATATGGTATATAAGTAGACAAAATGGATAATGATAAAAGGATCAGGAGTTGATTCATGCAAAAATCAGAGTTTTATAATATCTTAAAGGAGACTTTGGAAATCGAATCTGTGGATTCACTGAATGAATCTACAGTCCTTACAGATTTGGAAGAATATGATTCACTGGCGGTGCTGTCTTTAATCGCCATGATTGATGAACATTTCGGAAAGAGAATTCCCGGAGTGGAATTTCAAAAAATTACAACAGTGAAAAGCCTGATGGATTTGATTGATTCGGATTTTGAGTAATTCAATAAGTTACCTTGAAAGGCTGCTACTATATTTTTATTTGTATTATTTTTTAAACGGTTCTTTCCTGTATGTTTGTATTCATAAATGAAGAATCCATGCTGCATATAATGCATGGCAATGAAAATGATTGATTTTATTTGAATATTTTTCTATTTTAACTTTACAAAAAAGTGGAATAAGAATGGAATTCCCTCCCTATATTTTAACAGACAAAACCATTCTGGTGACCGGTGCATCATCGGGTATTGGTCAGGCATGCGCAAAGGCGATTAGCCGGCTGGGAGGACGCGTGATACTGGTTGCCCGAGATGAAAATCGTCTGGAGGCTGTTCGGCAACAATTATCCGGAACCGGCCATACGGTTTTCAGTCAGGATCTGATCCAATTTGATGCTTTGAATGATCTTGTTAAAACCATGGCTGAAGGCGGTTCGATTTTTGGTATGGTTCATGCCGCTGGTATTGAGATGACACTGCCTTTGCGGAGCATGCGGTCCGAATATTATGAAAAATTATTTGCGTTGAACGTCACTGCCGGATTTGAATTGGCACGGCTGATTTCTAAAAAGAAGATTCGGAATTCTGCAGGCGGCAGCTATGTGTTTATTTCATCCACAATGGGTTTGGTTGGACAAAGCGGTCTGGTGGGGTATTGTAGCAGCAAGGGGGCATTAATCGCCGGCTCCAGGGCTATGGCCGCAGAACTGGCTCTGCATCATATTCGTGTGAATTGTATCTGCCCAGGTCATGTGAAAAATACGCATATGTCCAATCAGCTTTTTTCCGCTTTATCAGAGGAAGCGAAAGCACGCATTGTGGATGCTCATCCAATGGGATTGGGAATGCCGGAGGATGTGGCCCATGCCTGCGTTTTTTTACTGTCTGATGCAGCCCGATGGATTACCGGTATTGCAATGCCTGTTGATGGCGGGTATACCATGGTGTAAAAGGATACTCGAATGCCTTTGTTTCAATTTTCCTCCACCATCAATGAAACTTATTATAATGTTCTGGAAAAGTTATTTTATTTTAATTCCGGACAGTTCCGTTATTATGATCGTATTGTTGAAGTAGTCGAAGCTTACGGTCAACCAAAAATAGAATGCAGGGACGGAATGCTGACCATGACTGTTGAAAGTTTGCCGGAATGTTTAAATTTATTTGCTTCTCATAGTAATTCTGTAGTTGGTGTCATGATCTATTTTAAGGAATCAGAGACGATTATGAATATATTGCATATCGCAGTTGATACAGCCTTTTCTGCAAAGGGTGAACAAAGTGTGATCAGCGCCATGATGGAAGAAATGCAGAGAATTGCGCATCAAGATACAGGAATCACCCATTTGAAAATATCATATACTCGGCGATTATTCAAAATAGTGAAAGATGAATGATACAGTAAAGATGACTTTTTTTAAAATCGTGTATACTAAACCGCCAATTTAATTTATATATAAATCGAGTCAGATAAATGGAGAAGGAGTATTCGCATGATTTTTCGTAAACTACTGTTCCGATTAAATGAAAAAGGTATGAGAGGATGCGCATGGAGAGCCTATGAAGAGATGCTGAAAAATGAATCTTTAACACGCGCTCAGATCGAAGAGATGCAATGGAGAAAACTGGAGAAATTAATCCGTCATGCCTATGAGACCGTGCCTTATTATCGGAATGAATGGAAAAAAGCAAATATTCATCCCAGGGATATTCGTCATTTTCAAGATTTTAATATGAAAATTCCGATGATTACCAAATTCGATGTCAGAAAAAAACTTGAACAGTTTTTCTCTGAAAAATTGTCACCGGGTTTGATCCGGGTGGATACTTCAGGGACAGGAGGGAAACCGGCCACATTTTATCATGACAGGATCTCGAGAAGTTATGGATTGGCCGGACGATATCGGGGCCGCCAATGGTGGGGTGTGAGTCCCGTTGACAATGAAGTGAGATTCTGGGGACGTTCAGCATATTACAGTCCATCAATCAAAGTACGCACAAAAGATAAGATGAAGAGAGCCAAAGATTGGCTGTTGGGTGTTAAGTATATGTCTACATTCAACATGAAAGAAGAAAATTTGGAACAGTGGCTCAGTGTCATTCAAAAGCATCATCCCAAGGTTATTTTAGGATATTCCTCAGCGGTTTATGCATTTTCCAAATACCTTCAGGATCATGATATGAATCTCCATAATTCAGGTATAAAAGTAGTCACGCATACTTCAGAACCGTTTTATTCCAACCAAAAAGATATGGTCCGCCGCTTTTTCTGTAAAAATATCGCTTCCGAGTATGGATCCGTTGAAAACGGAAATATCGGATTCGAGTGTCCCGAAGGATCTCTGCATGTATGTGATGAAAATGTCTATCTGGAAATTGTCAAATCTGAAGATTTGGAAAATTATATTGCAGTAACCAATCTCGAAAATTTTTCTTTTCCATTGATTCGTTATAATACTCAGGATACGGGAACGCTGGTGACAAAGCCCTGTAAATGCGGACGGCCGCTTCATGTTATGACACTGGATCAGGCGCGTATGTTTGACTATATCTGCAATTCAAAAGGTGATTTAATCGACGGTGTGAGTTTAATGCATGTGATCGACCGTTCTATCCTCAAAGAAAAAGGATGCAGGCGTTACAGAGCCATTCAGGAGGCCCCGGATCGTATTGATGTTTATATTGAGACAGTAACCCCTCTTACTGAAACAGGTAAAACGTTGCTTCGGTCAAATATACAACAATATGTCGAAGAGAAAATACGCGTCAATATCTATGAGAAGGAACACTTAAGCGTTGAGCCGTCCGGCAAGTTTAAATTTATCATTTCACGTGTAAAAAAATGATATGACTGAGCAAACGAAAAAATCCTTATTGAATTTTTTTAAGATAATCATCAGTGTCGGATTGATCGTCTGGATTTTGTTGAAAACAGATTTCACGAATCTGTTCCAGGTGATATCCAGTGTAAGAATTCACTATCTTTTCATGGCAATCGGTTTTATGTTTTTTGAAATGTTATCGATGACATTTCGGATGTATTATTTAATTAAACTCAAGTCGATGGACGTTCCTTTTAGTGCATTATTTAAATTTAATATGATGGGTGTGTTTATTGGCAATTTTATGCCAACAAAACTGGGTGTGGACGGTTTGCGTACGTATTATCTTGCTCGATATACCAATCAAACGGTTGACAGCATCACATCAATCACATTGGATCGGTTTATCAATATCATTGTGATCACCGTTTTTGCATTAATGAGTTATCTCATTGGAGGATACTATCGTCGATTCCCGGCTTTGGGATTGATTATCATCATCATGGTGGCCGGAATTTTTTTAATTTTAATTCTGATCAACCAGCAGTGGAGCAATCGGCTGGGCATATACTTAACTTCAAAAAAGTGGTCTCAGAAGATCGTGCGCTTTTTTCACGATTTAACAGTTTCATTCGAGCAATTCCGTCGTCATCCACGGGGGCTGTTATGGATTCTGTTATTAGGGATCATCTTTCAGGTTAATCGGATTGTCACCACCTTTTTCTTTGCCCGTGCCGTGCATATTGATGTGAATTTTGCTTATTTCTTTTTGGTCATTCCCATTGTGATTGTTCTGGGGATGCTTCCGTTTTCAGTTGCAGGAATCGGTATTACACAGTACAGCACAGTTCAAATGTTTAAATTGGTGGGTGTTGAAATTGAAGCTTCTCTTGGATTTGCCATGCTGATTTATTTTTCACGTATACTGATCGCCCTGCCCGGACTCTATTTTTTTCATAAAGAAGGCATGGACACACTGATGGAATCCATTTCAAGAATCGGAAGTGGATTAGCCAGAAAAAAGAATGAAAGGTTGAAAAAATAGTCAGAAGATTCTTTTATTATTTGTCAGCACACGATTTCAGTCTGATTAAAAAGATTCCAAAATAAATTGACAACATCATGCAATCCACTATTTTGCTCTTCAGCCGGAGTTTTCTCCAGGGTATCCCCCAAAAAATCACAAATTGGGTTAAGATTGGCCATAAAAAACAATAAGTTATAATTAGAAAGAGCTTGAAAAAGTCGAAAAAAATTGCCTCCTTATATGTGTACCGACACACAAAAA
>Ga0272442_10008864_pt1 | contig 12670 bp, 12 predicted proteins | sample SSMForm2O_FD_200262 | JGI IMG/M metagenome (GOLD analysis project Ga0272442, IMG submission 200262) | Marine sediment archaeal communities from Little Sippewissett salt marsh, Falmouth, MA, United States - SSM-Form-2O | ecosystem: Environmental > Aquatic > Marine > Wetlands > Sediment ... | reverse complement strand
AAAAACAAAACCCATAAGCTGGTATCAGCTTGCTTGGTAAGCTGCAAGACACGGCTTCAGCCCTGCACTGCCAGTGAATGTCCCTGACAGTACTGTTAAAGGGGGACAAGGAGAGATAAGCATGAACCCGACATACAGATGGTTTTTCTTAATGGCTGCTTTTGTGCTGGTTGTCCCCTGTGACACTGCCGCAACCCGAAATATCGACACCGAAGCCTATTTCAGGCTGCGCATGGGGATTTCTGCCGAGAACGGCAATGCAGGGGAAGTTATCAATCAGCTCCAAAAGGCACTGATGCTTAAAGGGATTATACTGTCCGGAAACACACGTGATCCCCGGATCGGGGGACGAGTGATTGTGGAAGCCCACGACAGGAAAAAAATTAATCCGTACGGTTCCGGTGAGTTTACCCTACACGAGGTGTCCCTTGTGCTGGAGGGCTTGAACATAACCGACAGCATGGGAACCACACTCGCCTCATATGAAAGTTTTTCAGGATTCGGCAGCCATGAGAATGAACGACGTGCATTCAAGGAAGCCTCTTCTGCCATTATTGAAAAGGTGCAAAAGACCGATTTCCTTGTGCGTGCGGTAAAAACGGCCCGGCGCCGGGATATCATTATTCAAAAAGCTGCCGTGAAGAGCAATGAAGACCTTGAGCGGCATATTGTTGCACAGCTCAGCGATTTTCTTACCCCCCTGTTACACGAGCTTCAGATTACGCAATCGGAGATCAGGGACGTGCTCAAGGGCCTTGCCTCGGCAAAAATAAAACAGAGCACTGATCAGGCTGCAACGATTCATATCACCAGCGCCGAGATAGAAAAGATCGTGAATAGCTATACCGCCGAACCCGAAGACAGAATGCTTGAGCTGTCACCCGAGGACACTGAAGACCGGGAAAGCTATAAAGACATAACCGGTGTGATCATTGAAGCTTCACACATAACAGCCTTTGCCCGGCTGCGCCTGCAGAATATTTACACACAGGACGGCCGGCTTGTTTTCGGCGGCACGAGAAACCCCGATTTTAATCCGCTCATATATTTCAAAACCCGGGACATGCTGTTGACATCGGATTTTCGCGTTGAGGTAAAAAACCCCCTGACCATTAAGGCGGTGGGCGCAACCGACCAGGGCCACATTATAATCGAACTGCAGGACGCCCGGCGTATGCTTCTGGCAGACAAATGGACCGACGGCCGTATCTTTTCTGAAGGGAGAATTTTTGTGGTGACGGGGCAGGGGGGATAGTGTTACACTGGGTGCCTGAAAATAAAAAAGGGTGTTTCATTACGCCAATGAAACACCCTTTGCTACGGCTCAATAATGCACCTATTCTCTTGTTACATTAACAGCGGCAGGACCCTTTTTACCTTGTTCAATATCAAAGGTAACTCGGTCGCCTTCATTGAGTTCTTTGAAACCGTCTGAATTGATTGCTGAAAAATGAACAAACACATCCGGACCGTCTTCCTGCTCAATGAATCCAAAGCCTTTGCTGGAATTAAACCATTTTACTACTCCATTCGCCATGGGGCATCCTCCTTTCGTTAATTTTTTTGGTCCCATACTTCAGGCTGCCACTTTTGACAAATGGAATCTTTCCTGCAGTACTAAACCTAACCCGAATTAATTCTTTCAGGCCATAATAGTAAAAATATACTATAAAGAAATCAATAATACAAGATAAATAATCATAATTTCTAAAATTTAGAGATAAAAAGATAATAGCTTTTTTGTATGTTTTTTTTTGACTATATCCAGCCGTTATTTGCCGCTACCCTGAATTACGAGATACCCTTTGCCGACAATTCCGCCCTGACACATCGAAACAGAGCGCGGCAGGGAGCAAAAAACAGCGTTAACCGGAGCATTGTCGATACCCGCAACGAGGGACGTGGCCTAGACACTAACGGTCTGGTCCGGTTTTTTAAGATAAAACGACAGGACCATTCCTGCAAGCGAGATTCCTCCTGCAACAAGAAATGGAATGGTAAAGGTCTTTGTGGTATCTGCAAGGTATCCTCCCAGGGCCGGACCGAGGGCCTGTCCGATACCGAAAAAGAGTGTTATGAAACCGAGCCCGGCAGATGCCAAACGGGGCCCGACAAAATCACCGGCAGCAGCAGCCATAATTGTGGGAATGCTCCATGCCGTAAGTCCGAACAGAAAAGCCGACAAATAAATGCCGAATTTTATCTTAACCACGGCAAAAATAATATAGGAAAGCCCGAGAACGAGATAGACCAGGGCAGCTCCTTTACTGCGCCCCAAACGGTCAGATATACCGCCCCAGATCACACCGCAGAAAATACTCAGAGCCCCCACTGCCGCCCACAGCCCGCCGGCACCTTCCTGGGTAAATCCCATTTCATTGATAAGATAGGCGGCAAAAAATGTCATGTAAATAATATATGACAGGCCGTAGAAAAAATAGATAAGCCCCAGATACCAGACGGAGCCGATCTTAATGACGGACGACCACTGAAAGGAGGAAGCCTTTCTAAACCCGGTTTCAGACTGCAAAGCTGATCCTGAATTTTGTGCTCCTACCTGCCGCAGCCCTTTATCTTCCGGACGGTTTCGGACGAACAGAAACACAATCACCGCGACCAGCACAACAGCGGCACCAAGTATATACCAACAGTTGCGCCACCCCTCAAGGCCGGAAGCGCCCAGCAGGGGCGGTACAACAAGACCTGCTATAAGCGTGCCGGCGCCTATCCCGGCAGACACAACTCCGGTGGCAAAGCCCCTGTTTTTCGCAGCAAACCAGGCTGAGCCCAGCGCCATGGCCGGCACAAAGGAGGCACCGTTACCCAGACCGGTGAGAAGGCGCATGGCAAATGCAAAGCCGAAGGACCGGGCAAGGCCGGTAAGGATCATGGTTATCCCCATCATTAAAAGGGCAAGGGTAATGACGATACGGGTTCCGAAACGGGCAGCAAGAAATCCGCCGATGATGGCCATGGTCAGATAGCCGATAAAGTTCCCGGTTCCCAAAAGGCCAAGCTGCGTATAGCTGAATTGGAGCCCGTCCTTCATGGCAGGCAAAATGATGGTGTAGGACATGCGGCCGAAACCATGGGCTGCAACGGTGGTCAGAAAACCCATGGATATCACAATCCAGCCGTAGTGCACTTTGCCCTTCTGCATAAGTGTTTGCTCTGAGTGTAGGGGTTAGACTGTTTTATTGATGTTGAGCAGAGGGGTATCTTCTTATACGTACATTCTTCAGATCAATCAAATATTTTTGTGTGGCACCCCCTGATAAGATTCATTGTTTGCCGGGAACCCCGTGCTCCGCACGGAAAGGCAAACGGAAACTTTCCACGTTCGTTGACCTTTGGCTTTCGGCCTCCGGCCGCAATCCAAAGCCGGGCTCTTCCCCGCACACGCACGGGATCTTCGATGGGCCCGGTTGTTTACTTATAACCCTAACCAGACAGTTTGTCCACTCATTCAGCGGACCCACACCATATACCTTTGCAGCCGATAGGGCAGAAGCGACCTTTGATCGGGGTAATAGCGGCAGAAGGCCTTTCCTGCACAATTGTTTTATCTTCAGCATTGGGCCTCCCTTTACGCTTTTTTAAGAAAAAAGCAGATAAAAAAAGTTGAAATGAAGGGGAGGGTTTATACGTCTTTGGTGAATGAGGCAATTTTTGTATTAAAGAAAGGAGGATGTGCGTATGGAAAAAACAGGATGCTTTACACGTGTTGTCATACTGGCAGGTATTCTTCTGCTTTCTGCCGGGGGGTGCACGACAGTTACGCCTCCACGGCCGCAGCTTGTGTGCGGGGGTGATGTGATCAGCTCACTTGGTGAAAAATCATCTGAAGAGGTTGAATATATGCTTGATGAGGCCTGGGGAAGCGGCAGCGTGGAAGAATGCTGGGTACCCATGTTGAAATACTGCCTTGATCATCGCATAACAATTCCCCACCGGCACGCAAAATACGCGGTCAAGCGTTTCAACCGCGTGCAGTACAGCGCGTATTTTAACAAGGCGGTGGCCCGCTATTTTAACGAAATGGTCTTCGGCACACAGCCCTATCGCCCACAGGACAGGGAGCTTTTGATTGCTTTTATCAGGTACAGCCTTGAAAACTGTGCCAGCAGGGACTGCCGGACGCTGCAGACGGCAAAGCAGGTGTGCAGTCGCCTTGATGCAGATCTGTACGGTAAATTTTTTGAATGATCACTTTGAAGGGAGGAACATAATGGGTAGAGCGTATGTACACATCATAAAAAATTTATTTTCTGCGGGGCTCATCTGCCTTCTGGTGCTTGTGCCCCCTGCGGCACGGGCAAGCATCCCCACGGGTGACCGTGCCATGGAGCTCAGCAGACGTGCACGTGAGGATGTGAACCGCAGCGGCAAGCAGCTCGTTTCTTCCAGCAAGGATTTTTTTCAGGCATTTGCCGCACATACATCAGAGCTGCAGGACATTCTGGATACACGTAAGGCGCTGAAAAACTCGGGTATGGTTGAATCAAACAAAGAAATCGAGACAAACCTGAATGCTCGTTTTATGGTTGCCGTGGGTAAGCTGAAACAGGCATGTGACAAGCATATTGTTGATCTTATGCGTTCACTTGAACGGTTTGAAAAATCAATTGCCACGGCAATCGCCAATACTCAGGATGTGAAGGCCATAAACTCAAATTATGAGCTTGCCCTCACAGCGTTCAGAAAGAGTGAGCAGAAAAAATACGACGCAGCGGAAAAAAAAGCCCTGGAGGTACTGGATCGCTGCAATGCGGGAAACAAACATGCGTGCAATCGATACCGCAGCCTGAAAAGCAAGCTCATGGCAATAAGCCAGCAGGTCCGGCTCTATGAGACAAAGGTGAAAATTGCACAAATGAACCAGGATTTAAGTGCTGCCATGCGCAACAAGATCAAGAACGAAGGTCCCCGCATAGCGTTTAAAATGAGAAATGTTCTTACCCAGCTGTACGCCTCTTTTCACAAGGTTGCCGACATTATGGACGTGGGAGGGCCCGATCTCAAAGAAGCCCTCAGCGAGGGTATATTCGGGGGCTTAAGCACCGACGAACTGAACCAGAACCTTGATCTTGCAACCCAGTCAATTGAGAAGCTGAGTGGTTCAATTGATGAAATAGTAAACGCCATACTTGCTGATCTTGGCGGTGTGCGCTCCCCCACAGCAGGGATAAGCGACGGGCTTGCAGGTGCTCAGGTGAACACCGAAGAGGAGCTTGAGTCACTGGGTAAGCTGCGTCAGGCGACCTTCGGCAGTATGTAGTGCAGGAGCCTACATATTTATTACAGGAAAGGAGCAGCACAATGAAAGCAAAAGAAAACTTCAGGCACGCTGTTGTGGTGGTCTCGTTAGCGGTTCTGGCATGTCTTGTTTCGACATATGATGTCCATGCACAGGAGGCATCGGGCGGATCGCTTATGAGCTATTACAGCACAGCCGACAGTGGCACCCTGAGAGATGATACCAGGACGATGAGCGAAAGGCTCAAAGGGATGTTCAGGAAAAATGAGATAGAAAAAACCGAAAAAAAGCTTGAGTTCAGCAGATATCACAGCAATTTCAAGAACGCCCTTATCTATCTTAACAAACTTGCAGGTTACAGCGAGTATGAGGAAAATATCTCTTTCGGCCGTGACCGTGAGATATACAATGCGCTGCCCAGGGAAGGTGTGATTAATGAGGACCGGAAAATGGTTATTTCTGAAAAATACAACCGGCTGGAAACCATAACCGGCGAAGAGATAGATACATACCGTGACATGATAGAGACATCATTTGACGCGTGTGAAATTTATAACGACAGCCTTTTCTGGGGAGATGCATTTTTTGAGGACAGGATGTTCCGGGAGAGCATGGAGGAGGTGTTTACAGGTGAGGACTACCGTACCTATGAACAGCAAAACAGACGTATTCTCATGAAATCATTTCCTGAATATGTCGGTCGCATTGATCAACTTGTTACCCATTGGAAAAAGTCGCCCCGGAGGCCCGCATCACCCATAATCGCATCGGCAATTGTTGACAGGTTGTAGCCATGAAGCACGCACGAGGACATACAAAAAAAGGCAGTACCATGCCCGGCAAAAGGATTTTTATTGACAGTGACGGAAACCTGAAGGCAGTGCCCGTTGGAATCTGTATGGTCGTTTTGCTCGTATCGCTGCTTGCCCTGCTGGTTCAGGTAAAAGAACCTGCCAGGGAGACAGCGGTAAAGATAACCCACGTTTTCAAGGCAGTTTCCCGGCAGAAACAGCAAAAGCAGCACGTGCCGGAAAAGCGCACAACAGAAAAAGCAGTTAAAGCAAAGAAAAAGAACGTTATTGCAGGGAAAAAACCGCCGGTAGAAAATACGCAAAAACCCCCGATGCCAGAAAAAACAATTAGAACGTCAAGCACAAAGACAAAACAGAAGCCCGCAGTAGTGAACCCAGAAAAAAGTTCACAACAGCGAAAAGAATCAGCTACAGGGGACGAGACGGTCGCGACGTCAGCACAAAAAAAGAAACATGCCGACATGCGTATGGGGGTGCCAGGGGAAAAAGACGTCACGGTACCGCAAAACGAAGAAAAGCCTGAAAAGAAGGTCTGGGTTGAAAAATCATTTACAAAAACAGCACGAAAGAACACAAACAGCATAGCCCCGCTCTGGTCGAATCCTATGAAAAAAATGGACAGGCTGCACGTACCGGCGGAAGTCTACAGCAGGATCTACAAAAACCGGTTTCGTGCAGGCAATACAAGACCCGAAAACCTGTACCGCTGGCGCGTAGCGAACCGGCACCGGCTTAAACTGAAGGATTTTTACCGCCTGTTTGATATGAAAGCAGTGGCGGTTACCAATGACGGCCGTTTTATTGACCTGGGTGATCTCAGCGCACTATCGAAAGCTTACCTGGGAAAAACCTTTTCCCGTACGGTGATTGTCTGTGGCGACCCGGAGGCTGATTTCGGAGACATGCTGCAAAAACTGAAGGTCTCGGCACAGGATGTAACGGTGCGTTACTATATGTATGAGCACATAAGGAACTACTTTTACAACCGTGTTCAGCAGGCCGTTGCGTACTGCCGCAATAAGGGACTGATCCCCGGGGGAAACGATGTTATTAAAAAAATTGATGTGATCGGGTCTGTTTTTGAACTGTCAAAAGACAAAGGCTCCTTTGGTGTTTTTGTACCCACCGCGGTCTATTTTGACAATCCGAAAAGCGGCACAGTTCAAGAGTTCATGGTACCACCGGAATGGTTCGCGGGAGAAGAGGACGTGAAATATCTCACAGCACAGAAGCTTCTGTAAAAGGGGTGGTGGAGCACGGTTTGCGTGTTCAGTGAGGGAAAAAGAACATGGAAACCAATTCCTGGACAGTGTACCCCGTGAGCCCCTGAATTATATCCTGTAAGGAGTACGTCAATGAACATAATTCTTATCGACTTTCTGGTGAATAATATCGGTATCATCTTTACCCTTATTTTTCTTTTTTACCTGTGCCTCCTGGCGGTAAGAATGGTAAAGCTGTATGATATTTTCCGGTATCTTGACAAAAAATGGCCTCACAGCACTACGTCACGTGTGCTCCCTTTTCTTAAGGAACAGTTCTCAATGCTCCTGCACGCATGCCAGAAAGAAAATACAATACTTATTGAGAACCGTATCGAACAGCTGTGGATAGAGTATGAAAGAAACGTACAGGCGCATTTTTCGGCCATGAACGGATATATCTATTCCCTGATACTGTGGGGTTTTACCGGTACCATATGGGGTACCATCAAGGCATTCGGACGCATGGGAGAGTCCCTTTTTGAAAAGGATATTCAGGCTGCCGAGGCACTTTCAGCGGCACTTCAGGGCGGTTTGAACATTGCCCTGTATACATCGCTTTTTGCCGCGACACTCGGTGCCGTCATGGTTACCTACATCTATTCACACTGGATGTACGGGAAAGCAAAGCGCCTTGAGTCCGCGATAAATGATGAGATGTATATGATTATCGACAATAGCTCGAGTAAAAATGTACCGGTGGGCGCCCCCATGCAGCATGGTGTGCAGAAGAAAGCTGACGGAAAAGAAGAACTTCCTGATAACCCTGTATATAAGGAACGCCGGTATTGCTTGGGGGGGGCCGCTTCCGGATGTGAGAAACAGTCGGGCAGCGTTTAGCAGGACACAGGTTTTTTTTACATGAGGCATCACGGCTATGACGGTAAGAACACGACGAAGACACGGCAGCGAATTTTTTTCCCAGGTCCAGGACCCGGGCAAGGACCTGTTTGCGTATCTGTTTCTTGTTATGCTTATTTTCGCCTTTACCATACTGCTTACCTATGAACAGAAGGTGCGCAGGGCCGGGATGCAAAGAAGCCCCCGGGAAGTTGCAGCGGGGACAAGTTCTGTTGTAACCCTTGATTCGGGTGACATCGGGACCCTGACCAGGCATGACGGCAGGGTATGCCTGGTGTTTGAAAATCGACGATACGACCCTGCCACGGACATAACCCGTTTGGAAGAGCAGGGAGTTATTAAGACAATCCAGCAGGAAGGCAGACAGACAAAGGTGCTGTATATTGAAGAGGAAGCACGAAGCAGGATATATCTCAAAGAATACCTTCAGACCTTTGCATCGTTAAACAGCCGGGGTATCGATATAGCATTTGCGCGGAGAATTAAGTAATGCTGTGTACAGCCGAACGTTTACTACCGATACCGGGGAAATTGTGTATCGCATCATCCGTAAGACGGATGTGTGCGAGTGTTGTTTTGATTTGTTGTGCGGGGATAGTGCCTGCGGCAGAAGGGGCCGGCAGCGCCGATCCCTGGAAGGAGCTGTTCGCTGTTTTTCATACGCTGGGGGAAAGCAATGATGGTGCTGAAACCGATGATCCCTGGCGGAAACTGAGGCTGGTTTATCTTCCGTTCACTGAGGCTGATGAAAAGCGGGCCCTCAGTGACAGGGTAACAGAAAAAGAACTCGGCGAAAAGCTGGCCCACAGACTTGCCCCCTATAAAAGCTTTATTGATGAGTGCTCACGTACGTTCAGCGTACCTTCAGAGATCATCAGTGCCGTGATACTGGTAGAGTCGGGCGGAAACCCTAACGCCGCAGCACGCACAAGCAGCGCAAAGGGACTCATGCAGACCATTAAGAGTACGTTCCGGGATGCGCGCTGTGCCCTTGCGAAGAGGGGTATATCCATTGATGACAGCCCTTTTACTCCCCGTGCCTCAATTTACGCAGGATCGTGGTATTTACGTCATGTTTTCGACCTGGCACAAAAGGACAACCCGAGGCACCTTGCCCGCTCCAGCATTGAGGACTGGTGTCTTCCGGCAAAATATTATTACGCCGGACCTACAGACGGGGCGCGACGGGAACAGGTTATCATAAAGTACGCAGACGGGAAGAGGGTTGTGATCGACAAGGAGACATATTGCGGGAAGGTTCTTCGCTATGCCCGGCTGCTGCAGCAACGTACCGGGTGAACAGCAATGGGAAAGAGATTCAACAATACATGCATCCTGATCGGTATTATGACTTTTTTCTGTGTATGCGAAGCGGACCGGGCATGTGCACAACCAAGGTCCCCTGATTATATACAGGAGCTTGAGCGCTGCTTTAAAAAGGCCCTTGAAGATTACGGTTTTCCCTGTGCGGTATGTGAACGTTTTTCATTGACCGGCAGCGTTGCCATAACCGGGCCGACGCCGTGCAGTAAGGCAGCAAAGGGGCTTTCAGAAAAATATTTATCAGCCGTGACCTGCGATATAGTCGTCAGGGACAGAACGATTCATAAAAAAATCGTTTCGCTCTCAGGTTCATTCAGCGATATAGGCAGATCTCGACACAGCGCGCGTACATTTGCCCTGGGGAAGCTGGTGGCGTGTCTGCTTGGGCTGATCGGCGATATGACGTGTCCTTCCACATGGAACAGCACGGATATATTTTCCGGGGACATCGAGGGAAAACTTTCCTTTATACAGTCCAGTTCAGATAAGCTTGCCGGAAGTATACATGCGTTTAATAACGAAAAGCTTTTCACACGATAAAAAGTACCGTATAATAGTACCTTATTCACGAGCGAGGGCATACCAATGAAAGGCTCAACAAAGACCACTATTGCCGTCTGTATTGTTTTGCTGATAGGCTTCTCCGGCTGTGCAACCCAGCAGACAGGCCTGCGGCCCGATCAAACAGCTGCCGGGCAGGATGACATTGAAACACGCATAGAATCACTGGCCGGGAGGCTCTCCGCCGCACTGAGAAACAGCACCGGCGCAACAGCCAATATTGCCGTTATCGACGAGGCATCAGTGGGCAAAGGCGAGGTCAGCCAGCTGGGAACATTTATTACCGACCGGCTAAAACAGCACCTGACCTGGAAGAACTTCAGTGTGGTCGACGTGAAGGGTGTTCACTGGAGCCGGATTCTCAACAATGCCGCCCTTGATTTGCCTGAAACACCTTGTGACGTCAAAGAATATCCACACGTTATTTTGCTTGTTAACGTCAGGGATTACGGCCCCAACAGCAGCAAGCTGTATGTCACCGTAACGGCAAAGGCATCTGAATCGAACCGCTATATAGAGGGGCTGGTCATTGAAGAACAGTTTGACCGGTCGGGAAGGGTCGTCTCGTGGCTCCAGGACACGAAGCCCTTTGTGCTTCCCTCTGGAACGGAAAATAAACCCTTCGTGTCGATTGATGATGGAGCATCATACCTTGCCGGCGCGATCTGCTGCCCCTACCGGGAATTTATACGAACTGCCGCGCATGGTGACATGGGGGGCACGGCTATTGATCCTGAAGATATCACGGTGGTAATTGCGGCGGTCAACGGCGTTACACGGAAAGCAGGGCGGTTCGAGCGGCTTTTTATGCAGACACTCAAAAACTGTATGATCAAGAACTGTGATATTTCCCATGCCGCTGACTTTTCCGATTACGGGTTGATGGATATGCAGCTTGCTTTTTATGAGAAGGAAGGCACCTTTAAACTTGATTACACCGCCTCGAACAAAGAGCGGTTCAAACCGGCAACGGTGCTGCTCATAGCAGAAACGCAGTACAAGGAAACGGGTACGGTAAATGTTCTTGTTCGGGCGGTCTGGCTGGGAGACCTGGATGATACTGTTACAGGGGAACGGGTACGTCTTGGGGGAACCTATGTCGCAGGTTTTGCTTCGAGCGCATATTTTGTGTGGGAGCGGACTCGGGAGGAGATTGAAGAGGAAGCTTCCGGTCCGATTAAAGATATTGCACTTATTGTTTCCGGGGAACCCGGTGCTGAATCATTGCAACAGACCATCTCCGGCAGATTGATGCGCAGCGGTTACCGTGTTGTAGGAAAAAATTCCCGGACACGAAAGCTGACGCTGGAGGTGACCATAACGGCCCTGCGGTGCTTCGATGAAATTGATGCATGCTATGATTTTTCCCTGAAAGGTTTGGCCATACGTGATCGGAAGGGAAGGGTCATTACAACATTTGCCGATACGGCGCATTATTCCGGCCATTCGCCCTTTACTGATGATAAAAACGAGGCTGTACGAGGAGGCATACTCATGCTCTGGAAATCAATGGAGCAAGATGTGCTGCAGGCTGTTAAGAGCTGCTCGGATGGATAACCGGCAGGGCAGTATGAAAGGATGGGTTCGCATGAAAGGACGGTTTTTACGGGGGGTTGCAGCAGGATGTTTCCTTGTTTCTCTCTGCAGTGCTTTCCCGGCAGATGCCGAAGAGCTTTATGATAAAATCTGGTCTGTTGCCGTTCAGATTGCTAAAGGCTATGCGCCGAAAACGGCAACACGGGTTGCCGTGGTGAATTTTGTAACGCTGGAGGGAGATGAGAGCAGGCTCGGTGAGCTTATTGCAGAAAAAATGACCACCTATCTGCAGCGGGCGGAACATTATGTCCTTATTGAAAGACGGCACCTGAAACATATCTTGGACGAAAACAATATTGCACGCTCAAAACTTTTTGACAGTGAAACGGCAAACAGACTGGGCAGGCTCATGGGTGCCCAGGCCGTTTTAACCGGAACCGTTACCGATGTGGGATCGGTTATCGATGTCAACGCCAGACTTATTGACTGTGAAAAGGGGCTTATCTTAAGCACCGCAAGTGCCGTGATAGCAAAAGATCAGAGCATGGCAGGAATTATCAGCACATCACTACAGCCGCCGGAGCAGATGCTTCCCGAGGGTGATTATAAGACGGTGGTCAAGGACCTGGCCGTTCTTACCGAGCCGGTGACCGGAGACTTTGCTGTAGATATCTGGACTGACCGGATGCAGTATGCCGTGGGAGAGGAGATAACCTTTTACTGCCGGGCAAGCAGGGACTGCTACGTCACCCTGATTGATATCGGGCCTACCGGCACTATTACCATTCTGTTTCCCAACAGATATGTTCAGGTAAACAAAATAGAAGCCAATAAAACCTACACGATTCCGGCTGCTCACTACGGCTTCTCATTTGTTGCGCAGCCCCCCGGCGGGCTGGAGCGGGTAAAGGCCGTTGCGAGCCTTACCCCGATAGATGTCGATGATTATCAGTTCAAACGGTATGCGTTTCGTTCAATATCACCACAGGATAGGGCAGGCACCAGAGACATCGGCGTATACCTGAAGAAGCTTGGTGAACAAACGCAGTGGACGGAAA
>Ga0272442_10008862_pt1 | contig 12671 bp, 9 predicted proteins | sample SSMForm2O_FD_200262 | JGI IMG/M metagenome (GOLD analysis project Ga0272442, IMG submission 200262) | Marine sediment archaeal communities from Little Sippewissett salt marsh, Falmouth, MA, United States - SSM-Form-2O | ecosystem: Environmental > Aquatic > Marine > Wetlands > Sediment ... | reverse complement strand
CACGACCCGCCGGTTGGCCGAATCGTCCAGCGTGCGTTCGAGCCATTGTTCCGACGCCGTCATCGGCGGGCTCGTCGCGAGGCTCAGCACGAGCCGGCTCAGGGCCGTAACCCGCTCGGACCGCATGGGATTGCGCTTGTACGCCATCGCCGACGAGCCGATCTGCGACTTCTCGAACGGCTCCTCCACCTCCTTGAGGTTGGCCAGGAGGCGGACGTCGTTGCAGAGCTTGTGCGCCGACTGCGCGATCGAGGCCAGCGCGTTGACGACGAGCGTGTCGATTTTCCTGGGATAGGTCTGCCCGGTCACGGCGCAGATCTTCTTGAACCCGAACGCCGTTGCCACTTCCTTGTCGAGTTGCTTGACCTTGGCATGCCGGCCTCCGAAGAGAGCCAGGTAGGAGGCCTGCGTCCCGGTCGTGCCCTTGACGCCGCGAAACGGCAGCGTGCTGATGCGGTGCTCGATCTCGTGCAGGTCCAGGGCAAACTCCTGGCACCACAGCGTGGCCCGCTTGCCGACGGTAGTAAGCTGGGCCGGCTGGAAGTGGGTAAAGCCCAGGGTCGGCATCGCACGATATTCGTCCGCGAAGCCGGCCAGCAGATGAATCACGGCCGCCAATTTGCCCGCGGTCAATTGCAGGGCGTCACGCATGATGATCAGCTCGGCGTTGTCGCCGACGAAACAACTGGTGGCGCCGAGGTGAATGATGGGGGCGGCCTTGGGGGCCGCGTCGCCGAAGGTATAGACGTGGGCCATCACGTCATGGCGAAACTTCTTCTCGTAGCGGGCCGCCTTGCGGAAATCGATGTCGTCGAGGTGCCGCGCCATCTGGTTGATCTGGCTTTGCTTGATGTCGAGCCCCAGCTTCTTCTGGGCCCTGGCCAGCTCCAGCCAGAGCCGGCGCCAGGTGCTGAACTTCTTCTGCGGCCCGAAAAGCTCCGCCATCTCCCGCGAGGCATTTCTCTCCACGAGCGGGCTTGTATACACATCCCTGTCGGTCTTCATTTTCTCTTCCCGTGCGGTCTATGTCTTGGCGAGTTTCTCTGCGCGTGCGGTCAGCAGCGCTTCGATTTCCTCGATGTCGTCGCGGCTGAGGTCCCAATCAGACGCCGGCGCCGTTTCGACGATCTGGTCGGGTCGGCGGGCGCCGACGATGGCGGCGGTGACCTCCTGTCGTCGCAGGACCCAACTGACGGCCAATTGCGCGCAGGTCCGCCCGCTACGCTCAGCGATGCGCGTCAACTGTTCCACCATCTCCAGGTTCGCGCTGAACTGCGGCTCCTGGAAATCAGGCTGCCTGCGGCGATGGTCGTCCAACGGCAGAGCCGCAAGTCTCTCCTGGCTGAATGCGCCCGTGAGCACTCCTCGCTGCATCGGACTGTAGGCCAGCACGCCCATTTCGTGTCGCTCGCAATAGGCCAGCAGCTCGTCCTCGGGCTGCCGTCGCAACATGCTGTAGGGCGGCTGCAGCGACGCGACCGGACGGATCCGACCGGCACGTTCGAGCTGATCCACGTTGAAGTTGCACACCCCGATATAGCGGACCTTTCCTTCGTCGGCGAGCCGGGCCATTTCCTCCCAGGCGGCTTCGACGCCGTCGTCGGGGTCGGGCCAGTGCATTTGATACAGGTCGATGGTCTCGATGCCGAGCCGCTCCAGGCTGGCGTGACATTCGGCGCGGATGCTCTCGGGCTTGAGGCACGTAACCTTTTCCTTCTTCTCGTTCCAGAGCAGGCCGCACTTGGTGGCGATGTACGGCTTATGCGCGGTCTGCTTGAGGGCCTGCCCGACCAGCTCCTCGGAATGCCCCAGGCCGTACGCCGGCGCCGTGTCGATCCAGTTGATGCCTGCGTCCAGGGCCGCCAGGATGGCCGCGACGGCCTCGCCGTCGTCCTGCGGACCCCACCCGAACTGCCAGGGCCCGCCCATGGCCCACGTGCCCAAGCCGACCGTCGTCAATTCCATATCGGTCCGGCCCAATCGGCGCTTTTGCATGCTTCAATCCCCAAAACAACCGTACACTCGATCCTTCTTGCGTCCAGTAAGATAGCCCGAGGCCGGGCCTTTATCAATAGCCTTGTCCGATTGTTCCGCTGCGGTCTCGCACGCCCATGACCTTGAATTGGTGCGGCTCAGACGGTACACTCCGGTCTTTCCGGCCGGACAGGTCCAATCGTGGCGCTCCGGCTGCCTTTCGATCCCTTCGTTCGGGTAGGTCTATGAAAGCGAACAACACGTTGAAGCAACGGGTTCTGCTGGGTGTGCTCCTTGTCGCCTTGTCGGTGTTGTGTTACGGTCTTCATTTTCTGATTTTTCACGACGCCCACCACATCTTCATCTACCTGGTGGGCGATATTGCCTTCGTCTTCATCGAGGTCCTGATGGTGACGCTGATTATCCACCAAGTCCTCAGCGACCGCGAGAAGCGGACGATGCGCAAGAAGCTGAACATGGTCATCGGCGCCTTCTTCAGCGAGGTGGGGACGGCTCTGCTGGAGTATCTCCGCGGTTTCGACACGAATGCGAAGGCGATCTCAAAGCGCCTGCTGGTCGACGCCCAATGGTCGCCTGAGCATTTCGACCAAGTCGAGCGCGTGCTCGTGGGTCACGACTACAAGATCGACAGCCGCACCGGCGATCTCGCCGGTCTGCGCGTCTTCATCGTCGAGAGGCGGCAGTTCCTGCTGCGGCTTCTGGAGAACCCCCACCTGCTCGAACACGAGGAATTCACCGAGTTGCTCTGGGCTGTCTTCCATTTAGCCGAGGAGCTCTCGCATCGCTCCGGCGTGGACGGCCTGCCCGAAACGGACTACCGCCACCTTAGCGGCGACATCAAAAGGGCCTATGCCCTGCTCGTGCGCGAATGGCTCGCCCACATGGAGCACCTCAAGACCGATTACCCCTACCTGTTCTCCTTGGCCGCGCGAACCAACCCCTTCGATCCCAGCGCATCGGTGGAGGTGCGCTGACCGCAAGCGATACTCCGCGATTGCCATTCCCTGTCCTTTTCGCTTGCCGGCGGTGTGACAACGTCTGCCGTTGCGAACGGCCTGGGTGAAGTCTTTCCAACGCCCGTCCCGCCCCTGCGAAACAGGCCAGAGACCACCGGTCGGCAGGCCGCAGTCATCCAAACCACCGGCCTATTATGGGACTCGCCGAGCCGCACAGAGGCGACGATTCCCCGTCGCACGGATGCCCTCGTCGGCCCGCCACGGTAGAGTGAATTTGGCTAACGCCGGCTTTGTGAACGGCCGATTTGTTACTTATGTTTTAGAGGGACCTCTTTTATCAGGTCCTGGCTGCAAAAAGTGGGCAACGTCAGACGTACGCAAGGAGATTGACATGAGCGAGATCGCCGTGCTCCAGGGGCACGAATCACAGAGCGTGCTCCAAACGGTTGTGACAAACCAGGAACCGGCCATTCTGTCGTATCTGTCCCGGGACAAGTGGCACGTGGCGAAGGTGATAATGAGGGAGCTGGCGGCCAACCGCTTGTACGTCGAAGGCTGCCGGTCTTCGGGGAAGCCCCATCCGATCAACATTCGGGTCAATCAGCCGGTCGGCATGAACTTCAAACACGCCTACGGCAAATTTGTCTTCGATACGACGGTGGTCGGTCTGGAACCGGCGACGCAGCCCGACTCCGGCGGCACGATTGTCCTGGCGGTGCCGAACCAGATCGGCGTGGTGCAAAGACGAAGCTACTTCCGCGTCAGCGTTCCTGAATCCCTCAAAGTCAACGTGGTGCTGTGGCATCGCAAGAGCAGCGGGCATTCGGAAGAACCGGCGCATGATTATTACGAGGGCCGGCTGATGGATATCTCCGCCGGCGGTGCCCAGGTTGCGATTCCGGGCAAGAGCGGCCAGGACGACCGTCCCGGCGGCGCGAGCGGCTCGGACTTCCACAAGGGGCAATTCGTCGGCGTGCGGTTCACGCCCATGCCCTATGAAACGCCGCTGATGTTCAACGCACAGATTCGCAACGTCCTGCCGACGGCGGACCATTCGGCCTTCTGCCTCGGCCTGCAGATCGTGGGGCTTGAAGCCAGCGAAGAGGGCCGGCACGTTCTCTCGCGGCTGGCCACGGTGGTGGAGCGCTACTACGACATCAACCAGTCCGGCGCCAAGCAGCAGGACATGCAGACGACCATCGAACCCGAAAGGAAGCCGTTCCATCTGCCCGCCGGCGCTCTGCAATAGCGTCAAGCTCGCTCACGAAGCGATGTGCGCCCCGACTCAGGGATGAACCTCCGGGGCACCTTGGTCATTCGCCACCGTCTGCTGATCCGACGCGAGCCATTGTGTCCGCCGCCGCACCGCCTTGTAATAGAGCCACTTGACAAAGCTTCCGGCCGCGAAAGACCCAAAGATCAGCACCAGCGCCGTTTGCATGTTCCAGACCACCAGACCCAGGAAAAAGAGCACTCTGACCAGATAGCCCAGCGGTTTCTTGCCCTTGAGATAGAGATTCAGGATGTGCGGATAACGGATGCGGCTGACCATCAGGATGGACACGCCGAGCGAGACGAACGGCATTACGTACACCAGAAGATCGAAATTCGGCACCTGCTCCTGGTGGAATATGACCAGGCTGATGATGACGCCGGCGGCTGCAGGACTGGGCAGTCCGATGAAGCTCATGTGAGCGGCCTCGTTGGCGTCGTTCTCCACGTTGAAGCGGGCCAAACGGATGGCCGCACAACTGATGTAGGCCAAGGCCGCCAACCAGATAAAGCGATGCAACAGCCCCCCGCTCAGAACGGTTGTCAATTCCAGCTTGGTCTCCAGCAGCTTCAACATGATAAACGCCGGCGCCACGCCAAAGCTGATCAGGTCGCACAGACTGTCGAGCTGGCCGCCAAAACTGGAGGTAGACTGGCTCATGCGCGCCAGCCGTCCGTCGAGCATGTCTGCGAACATGGCCAGCAGCACGGTGTACCCGGCCATCGCGAAATATGAGAACCGCCCCGCTGCCGCCTCGGCGCCTTTGCTGGCAAACACGATGGCGGTGAAACCGAACACGCCGTTGAGGATCGTGATCAGCGAAGGCAGAACGGTGATGTGTCGCACGCGCTGCCGGCGGACACGCCGCAGCAGCTTCCCTTTGTCCGTCTTGGGCCTCAAGCGCGGCATATCTTATACCTCGCCAAAGGTGTCACGCCCGCCTTGACCTTGTCGCCGACCTGCACCAGGCACTCAATGTCTCCATCGGCCGGCAGGTACAGCTCGGTGCGCGAACCGAATTTGATCATGCCAAACGGCTCTCCGCCGGCAAGTTGTTGCCCCTTGCGGGCGGCACACACGATGCGCCGGGCGACAGCGCCGCTGATCTGCCGAACCACCAGCCGGTCCCTGGGCTCGGCCGTGCGCACCAGGGCCAGAGCGTTGGACTCGTTGACCTTCGCGGCCAAAGGCTTCAAGGCGTTGACATACCTGCCCTCGCGGTACGTAATTTCCTCAACCGTGACGTCGCAGGGCGCACGGTTGATGTGCGTGTTAAATATGCTCAGGAAGATTCCAACACGGAGGACCGGCCCCGGCATCAGGTCCGTCTCCGCCAGCGTTTCCACATCCGTGATCTTCCCGTCGGCAGGCGCCAGCAGGAGTGAAACATCCTGCGGCGGACGTCGATCCGGGTCCCGAAAGAACAGCAGCGACCAAACCAGCAGCGCTAGCAGCACAGCCTCACCGGCCCAAAAGGTCAGAATCGCCCCCTGCGGGACAAAATGCCGCGTCAGGGCCGGATACAGGACCATCGCCGCCAGGATAACCAGTGGATACACCACGACCTGCGGCAATCCATACTTGGTCAATGGGATTCTCATACGCACGGTATGATAGACAACGCCACAGGGTGATTCAACGAAAAAGGCCGATCCCCCGCCCATCGGCCCATCAAGAGAAGCGAATCACAGGCTGGCCCAAATCGACGGTTCATACCGTCCGTGGTCCATCGGTTCCCTCGTAGGTAAGGACGCGATACGGGCTCAAATGTTACAACTTTGCCAAGGATTTGCGGCAAATTCCCGGCGCTGCGAGCCGTGCCGGCCGGACTCCCGCTTTCGGCCCCCGACCCGATCCTGCGGAGAGGGCCCGGAGAGCCAAAGGCGGACAATCTTTCCCCTAACTTGCGGAATCTGCCTTGACGGCACCGGCGAAAGCCGGTATTTTCTTGCATTTCCCGATTCGGGAAACGTACGGGCTTGCAGACCGCGCCGGCAGATCGGCCTGTCGCCGTAATGTTCGCAGCCACAGGGAACAACCCGACAAGCAGCCCACAGACCAATCAACGGTAACTGAAGGGGCTTTCGACCAGAGAGAGCACAGTAAAGGAGAAGCAACGAATGATCCAACTGAGAGGACTGCAAATGAGTAGGAGCAAGAGCAGGTGCAGACCTGCAGCCGGGGATGGTACGGCCCGGGTCAACGCCGCAGGCTACCTGGAGCGTGGCTGGGTTATTGCCAACCACAAGCTGGTGTCATTCCATGCCGCCTTTATCTCCTCCGTATTGAACCTTCCGACCGAAGAACTGGGCACCAGAGTCGCCGAAGGCGCCAACGCCAAGTTCGAGGTTCTGAAGTTCATGTTCTCGCCGGCGAACATAGAGGTGTGGATTTCCCTGCTCATCCTCTACCTATCGTGGCATATCGCCATTGCATGGCACGAGATGGGCCACTTCCTGACCGCCGTGAAGCTGACGGCACTCAACAAAGACTCCCAGGAACGGGCCGAGAAGGATATGCAGGGCAACAAGCTCGCCTGGTACGCCCAGATGTTTCTGTTGATTCCCTGGGGCAAGTTCTACGGCGTCAAAAAAGACGAGGGCAATTACGCTCCGGACGCCCCGTACAACCTGGCTGTCTCGGCGTCTGCTCCCGTTTGGAGCCAGTGGCTGGCCACCGTCTTTCTTCCAATCGCGGCCATCTGCATCGCTCTGGGCCTGATGACCCACACTGAAATCCTGATCTACATCGGCCGCTTCTTCCTGGCTCCGGGCTGCGTCGGATTGCTGGACCGCTTCGAAGCCGACCGTGGCAAGCTCAAACAATTCCGTCAGCGTGAAGCGCTGGCCGCCGAGCAGGCCGCTCGAGCCGCCGCCAAGGCCACCGGCGAGGACTGGTTCAGCAAGGTCGCCGAACTCAAGGGGCAACTGCTCGCCTCCCGTACCATGGAAGTCGACCTGGGCAACGGCAGCAAGGTCCGGGCTCCCTGGCAGTACCGCAACTGTGCCATGGGCGGACGCCACACCGAGAAGGAATACCCCGAGAGCAACATCAGCATGCAAGAGGGCATGTTCATGCCGCTGTCGGCCAAGACCTATGAAGAGTCGCAGGAAATGACGGTGAACCTCCAGAGCCGTCTCAAAGAGATCATCGAGTCCGCTCCCGGCGCCAAGGTCATGGGTATCGGCCTCGAGGGCGGCCTGGCTCCCTACATCGACAAGGAAGCAGGGGACAAGGTCCCCGAGCAGCGTATGTGGCGCATGATGAAGCAGGCCATTCTCGACTGCGAGTACGTCCCGGGTGTGGACGTGGCTATCGCACTCGATCCGGCTGCTTCGGAGCTGGAGAACGCGTACCGCGACGAAACGGGCCAGAAAGATGCAACCGGTATGTACCGCTTCTGGCGCGACAAGAGCAAGGTCGATATGAGCCGCGACGACGTGCTCGCCCTGTACGAAGAGGCCATGCACGCCGGCGTGCCCGTCCTTTCCATCGAGGACGGCTTTGGCGAGCTCGACCACGCCGGCTGGAATCTCATCATGGACAAGCTCGGCGACAAGATTTTCGTCGTCGGCGACGACCTCGTGACCACCAAGGACACCAACATCGAGAAGTGTGCCAAAAACGGCGAAATCAATGCCACCCTGATCAAGGCCAACCAGATCGGCACGCTGTCCGAAACGGTGCTGGCCATGCTGGCCTCGCTGGCGTACGACGCCGAGCTGATTGTCTCGCACCGGTCCAAGTCACCGAACGACCCGTTCGAGGCGGAGATTTCCACCGCCATGAACGCTTTCGGTCTCAAGGCCGGCGGCGGTGCCAACACCGAGCGTCTCCAGAAGTACGGCCGGGTCCTTGAGATTCTGACGATTGCCGAGAAGGGCCAGCGCAAGATGAGTGCCGAAGAGCGCAAAGCGGTCGAGAAGGACCTGAAGGACCTGGCGGCCACACTCACCGGCCAGAAGGACATCAGCCTGGCGAAGAATGCGGCCGATATGGATATCGCCGCCTTGATGATCAGAATGCTGGCGATCGAAGCCATCACCGGCAACGAAGAACCGACCAACGCCGGTATCCCGACCGCAGCGGCCACCCTCTTCCTGGGCCGCTCGGGCACCATTCGCTTCAAGGGCTCGACACCGCTCGGTACCTCGGCCGGTGTGGATGAAGCCATCCACTACGTCGATAGCATCGTCAAGCCTTGTGAGCTGACCAAGAAGCACCCGGACATGTTCAAGGATGCCGGAGACGGCACCTTCCGCTTCAAGAAGGACCTCAACTACGAGACCGTCAACGCCAAGAACGACGCCGCCCTGCTGGACAGATGGCGCCAGGCCCGCCGGTACGAGGGCAAGGGCTGTATGGAGGCCGTCCAGAATATCGAAGAGATCCTATCCAAGGCCTTCGTCGGCAAGAGGCTCAGCGATCTGGGCAGTCTGCTCAATGTAGACCAGAGTCTGCTACAGCTCGAATGGGACCAGGCCGTCGCCCAGGGCATGGCAGACAGCAAAGCCGATGCCGAGAAGAAGATCGCCGTCATGCAGCGCAAGGGTGTGCTCGGCATGAACGCGATCCTGTCCTTGTCGGTGGCGATGGGTCGCGCCGTAGCGGCGGCCCAGGGCAAGGAAATGTGGCAGCTCATTCGAGAGATTGCCACCGATGCGATGGCCAAGTTCGTCACCGAGAACGGCAAAGACAAGAAGGACGTCGCCAGCCTGGTCGCGATGGACTTCGATGAGTTGCAAAGCGTGTTCCGGGAAACCGCGCGAAAGGCGCGGGCCGACGGCAAGGAAATCGCCCCGTTGCTCAGAGCGCAGTTGCCTGTGTACCCGGTGTAACGCGCGGCGGCGACGCAACGCAGGCCGCTCTCGAAAACATTTGAGAGAGACCGCCGCGATTGCCGATAAACCGATTAGGTGCCGCCCTCTTCCTACGGCGGGGGCGGACGACGGGTCTGGTTGAATACGAAGCCGGCAGGTGCGACCCTTTCAACGTGATGAGGGGTGTCGCACCTGCCGCAGTTTTGACTGCGGACTATGCAAAGGCACGGTATTCTCCACTTCCTTCTTTTTGCGACTTTCTTCAGCATCGGTGCTGCCGCTCTGGGCGGAGCCGTCCTCTGCGACGACCTGGTCTTGTACTGCCGCAACAAGCACCTCGTGGCAAAGGCCGAAATGTCCCTCGAACGCCTTAAATCGCTCAACAGCGAGTATGACGCGCTTCTTGAGCGGCTGGAGAACGAACCCAATCTCCTCAAACGTATCGCCCCGGCCGCCCTGGGGACCGAGCCGGAAGACCCGAACGCCATTTATCCGAAAGCCAGGGCCGAGGAATTGGCTGTGGCGCGCAGAACTCTGGTCCAGCAAACGCAGCCCGAAAACCGCGAACCCGCCCTACCGAAATGGCTCCAACGCTGTAGCGAACCGCGGCACAAAATCGCCCTCTTTCTCGCCGGAGCGGGTCTCGTGCTGATCTCGCTGGTGTGCTTCACTCCCAAGCCGGCCCCGAGAAGATGACCGTCCAATACGTGGGTCAAGCTGCCCCCACCGGAAGATGGCGGCCTCGCATCAGCGCGGCCCTCACCCCTTTGATAGCGGCCCGAAGTCGTTTGGCGAACGTCTTACGCCGAACAAGGAAACGTTTGGTTTGCCACTTCTGGCCACAGATGTGAGTCATGCCCAAGAAGTCAAACGTCTCCGGCTTACCCTGGCCACGCCTCTTGCGGTTCGCCCCTTCCGGACCCCTGGCTTTCCGTGGAGCTGCCGCTTCCGCCCGCAATGATCCGGAAATCAGCAGGGACGAGAAGAGGCAGTTTGCCGCACGGACACCGAAGTCTCCACCACTCGCCTGACAACTCGTTATCACACAAGGTTCGCCTGTGGCGTTGCCCGGGAGCCCTCAACGCGAATGGCCGTGTTGAGGCCCGGCTTCCTCACCCAGATATGCCGTGCGGAACTCGGCCAGCAGCGACCGAAGCGCGGCAATATTTTCCAGGTCTGTCGTCTGCTTGCACTTCATCGACGTGACCAGCATCCGGTGCAGCAGCGTCAGCTTGTGGATGTAGTCCTCATAGGCCTTTCCACCGTCCTTGCCGGCCGGCTTGATACGCTGCTTGAGGAAATACTGCGTGATGATGTCGCTGAAAGCGTCGGCGTGCTGTTCTTTGTTCATCACCCAGCGGACCAACTGGTTGTAGTTCTTATCCCCTGCGGCTGAGAGCCTGTCTATCTCCGTGATCGACTTCTCCAGGGTGGCGACGTGCTCGGCCATCATGTCCAATCTCATCGGGTCACCATAGATCCCGCAGGGAATTTCGCAGTGGGACAAGACGACCGACGAAATCCCACCGAAAAGCAAGCCGCCGGCCAGCAAAACGATTAGCGTCCGCTTGTTCACTCGTTGCATGCTTGTCTCCTTTCCGTCCAGAAAGAACTACTTTCCCGGCGTTGCGCCACCTCGTCACCGCCCGCCGTCCTCGCCAGCTCGGGTCAACAGGGGCCTGCCGTCGCCTCTTTGGAGGCGGTTGTCTGTGGTACGGCTACCGGCCGCGCTGGTTCGGTCCACTTCCGGGACTCCTCGCGGGCGGTCGGCCGTGTGCCCCCTGTCCACAGGTTCTGCCTCTCGCGGCCGCCGACAAGCTCGCCCCCCTGCCCGCCCGCATCACCGCCGCCCACAACAAAATTCGACGCCCCCCGGACGAAAGGGCTTGCAATACCCCCCGTATCTGATAAACTACCGGTACTTAGGAGCCCTATGCACGGGCAGGTAGCTCAGTTGGTAGAGCAACGGACTGAAAATCCGTGTGTCGGCGGTTCAAATCCGCCCCTGCCCATTGATGTAAGGCTTTGCCCGACAATCGTTTACGGTTGCCGGGCTTTTTTGTTGGGCGGGCGAAAATAGGGGCGCGCGCCAAGCGCGCGCCAAATTCCGACGCAAGACCCTGGCACTGGCCTGTCGGGCGCGGTCTACCAGACCGTCGCGAACCTTCAGGTAGTACCGGTGGGTCGTCTTGAAATCCGCGTGGCCGGCAAGCCGCATGACCTCCAGTTCGCTGAGCCCTTCGGCGAACCAATTGCAGATGGCCGTCCGCCTCAGGTCGTGGAATTCACCGCAGCGGATGGCTGCCCTCGTCAGGATCAAGCCGAAATCCCGGCCGAAGTTGTTGATGACCTTCAGCCGTGAGTCGCTGTAGGTCCAGAGGCCCTGGGCCCGGAGCTGTTTCTGGATGAAAGCGTACCGGGCTGGGGGAACAAAGACATAGGGGCAGCCTTCCGGCTGGCGGCCCTGGTGCTCCGCCAGCATCTGGGTGAGTTCCTCGGTGAGCGGCAGTGTCCGCCGGTCGGTGTCCTTGATGAGCCACTGCCAGGTTTCCGGCAGGTCATCTTTGGGGGTAACGGTGATCGTCTGGTCGTCGAAGTCAATGTCCGACCAGGTGCTGTTGAGCAACTCGCCCCGGCGCAGGGCCGTGCAGAGGGTGACCAGGATGAGGAGGTCCCAGCGAACCATGCGGTCCGCCTTGGCATCCTGAATGAACTCGCCAGCGGCCTTGATGATACGCTCGCACTCCGCATCGTTGTAGATGTGGATGTCGTTCTTGGAGCACTTGGGCATCCTCAGCTTCCGGAGCGGGTTCTCATCCAGTTGCCGACGGTAGACGGCCGTCTCGAAGACGCATTTGATCTCGGTCAGCTTCTTGGCCACGGTTGCGGGGCGATTGCCCCGGTCCAAGCATTGCTGCCGGTAGTACTCACCGTCTTTGATGGTGATACCCTGGATGTCCCGGTTTCCAACGACCGCGATGAAATCCTCCATTGCGGACCTGTACTCCCGCCGGGTGCTTTCTCGAATCTGGTCACCTGTTCGGTTCAAGGAATCCTCGACGAGATCCCGCAGGCTCATGGACTGCGGTGCAACAACGCCCATGCGAAGCTCTCGCTCCTTCTGGGCCCGTTGCCGTTCGGCCTTGCGGCGGTCGGCGTGTCCCAAAGAGGGTCGCCTTCGTTTGCCGTCTTCATCAACATAGTCGAGCAAAAAGACGAAAGTCTTGCCGTCACGCGACGGCCGTGTTCTTAGCCTCACCAGCTCCTTAGGCATGTTTTGCCTCCTTTCTGTTAGGCCTTAGCTGGTAAGACCGGTCCGCCTCCATGATAGGGCGAACCCTGCGAGATGTGGATCGAAAAATCATCGCCGCTCCTTCTCGACCTTGTCCAAGATCCACTGCCGGACTGCCTCAAAGGGGTACAGGGGCGTCTTGCAAATGTGGATGCAAGGAAGACTGTGCATTCGTTTGAGGTTCTCGACCACGTTATGATGCTCGGCTGCCCCGGCAATCTCGGGGATGCGGAGCAGGCGGATGAGTTCATCCTCGGTCAACAGCACCGGGTGGCTATGGTCCGTCCGAGACAAAGGAGCAGGGCTCTGATTCTGTTGTCCGGGGTTATCCATAG
>Ga0272442_10008861_pt1 | contig 12672 bp, 14 predicted proteins | sample SSMForm2O_FD_200262 | JGI IMG/M metagenome (GOLD analysis project Ga0272442, IMG submission 200262) | Marine sediment archaeal communities from Little Sippewissett salt marsh, Falmouth, MA, United States - SSM-Form-2O | ecosystem: Environmental > Aquatic > Marine > Wetlands > Sediment ... | reverse complement strand
CTGCGGCTGGTGCTGCTGCAACGGGTACTGATGCGTTTTTAATTGTTTCCTCGATGTTTACGCCATCTAGACTTGCAGTGAGAGCTTTTATTTTACCATCATCTGCTTTAACACCGGCTGCTTCGAGTACCTTTTTGACGTTTGCTTCTGTTATTTTTTGTCCTGCGGAGTGTAGAAGCATTGCGCTATATATGTATTCCATTTTTATTTTTCCTCCTTAACTACTTGTTTTATTCTTCAAAGCAATCATTTGATTGTTTGCTTTTGAAATAAGGTTTTCAATCGTTTCTTTATTTATTATGCCCTGTTCAAGTGCAAGGGCAAGTGCATTACTTCGAGCTTTCATTATGAGTGGCTCTATTGTTTGTTTTGAAACCCATCCAATCTCAAGTGCGAGACCAAATGCATTTCCTGAAGCTGCTTTCATATTTCCTATGAAAACATCTGTATCAATATCAAGTATATCTGGTTTGAATATTGTTCCATCTTCAAATACACCGTAAAGGTCCATTCCAATTTCAATTGGGAAAATTTCCAAGCGTGTAAGCATTTGAGCAAGATCTTTAGATATTTTTTCCCCTTCTGGAACAAGTACTTTATCAGTTTTAATTACCACTTTTCCCTCTTGTATTGCTGCAGGAATACCCGCCTTTTGCAGTTCTCCTACAACAGGACCTGGTTTAAACGGCGTATCTCCAGCTTTTACATCTATATCATGTGCTGCTGTTTCTCCTCCTTTTGCAGGAGCCATTGTTCGTGATGCTTTGAGTTGTGCGAAAAGTTTGAAAGGATTCATATCAGTTGTAATTATTGCTGACTGACCAGATATAAGTTCTTTTAAACTGGACATGCCTTTAACTTCTTTTTCAGCTTCATCAAGTGCAAGTAAAAGTAAATTATTTTTTGCAGAGCGAATAGTTGCTGACCCGTGGAGACTTTGTCTCATTTGTTGCATCTGAGGAGCAGGGATTCCCCCTACGTTTACTATTCCTACTACTTTGCTTTTTGTAAGTAGTTCTTTAATCTTTTGTACTTCACCATATTTCCATTCTGCAACATGAGCTTCCATAAAATTTTGCCTCCCTTTTATACCAATCTCTCTGATGGACCCATAGTTGTCTTGATATAAACAGATCCAATGTTCATTCTTCCTCGTTCAAGTGCTGCCTCAACACGTTTTATAATTGTATCAATGTTTTCTGCGATGTGGTCTTTGCTCATATCAGCACTACCCGCCATTGTATGAAAAGTTTTGTTGCTTTTTGAGCGGACTTTTATTGTTTTTCTAAGGTTTTTTACCATACCTGATACATCTGCTTGTGGTGGTACTGGTTTTGGCATCTTTCCTCTTGGACCAAGAACTGTACCAAGCGATTTACCAATTGTTGGCATTAAAGGCGCCTCTGCTAAGAAGAAATCATGGTTATCTACCAGTTTTTTGAATTTCTTTTTATCTCCTGAGAGATCTTCTATTTCTTCAGGTTTTATCAAAAGATCAACATGTTTTTTTGAATTTACTGCAAGTTGACCACTTGCAAAAATTGCGACTTTGGCCTCTTTTCCACGACCATGCGGCAAAATTATTTCTTCTTCTACACGGTTTTTTGGAATAGAAAGGTCAATATTTTTTAGATTAAAAACTACATCAATATTTTCTTTGAATTTACGGTCAAGTTTCTTGGATCCCTCCAAGACCTTTCCCACAATATCAACAGTTTTATTGCTAGTCATAGATCATCATCGAGTATTTATTTTGTATGCACATTAACTCCATTAGAAGAGAAAATGTAGTCTTCCGGAATAACAACCTTATTTATAAAAGTTTGGTTAGATATTATTTAATCTTCTTTATTATATAGCCTTTCAAGGATTAAAGCTATTATATCTTCAGGATCTCGAGCTTTTTTAAGTTCTTTTTTTACTACAAGAGGTGTGCCCTCAATATTTGTTTTTGAGACATCTTTATCTGGTATTATCACTGCATGTTTTTCTGTTATTTTTGAAATGCTGTTTATTACTTGTGCTTTTTTAACTAGTTTCTTATCATATCTGTCTACACAGGTTAGAAGTATCTTTTTTTTATCTTGACTCACTGCTTCAAAAGGTGCTCTTCCAAGCGGTATTACTTTGTAACCAACTTGTTTAAGTATCGCAAATATTTCTTTCTGAAACTCCCTAAATCCTTCTGATTCCACATGCGAAGGTTTAAGTGTTTTAAGATTCAAAGGCTTTTTTAGTATATCAATAGGTGATGTTATGTTACTTCCAAGCACATCTTCTATTCTGATTGCTACTTCTATTGTTGCATTCATTCCATCCTCATACATCTGAACGGTTTTTCGTGATACTTTGAGTTCTCTTGCAAAAGATCCTATAGACAAATTTTGTTCTTTTCTGAGATCTTTAATTTTCTCTGTATCAAGGCTTACGTATAGTCCACCAGGTGCAGCATAGACTTCTAAGGGCATTCCTTCTAGTAAATGATTCTTTAATGTTTGAGAGTTTATAGTTTGTATCCCACATCTATCGTATACAACATCTTCTTCGAGTTTTCTTAGGCCTGTTTTTTCACCTATAAGAATAGGGCATCCCTTTAGAAGAACTGACAAGGTTCTCAGTTCATTTGCAACATCTTCACTCATAGCATCTATGTTTGTTAAAACTTTAATTATGAGAAGTGAGTTGTCCCTTCTTGCGACTAAGTCGAAACCTACAGGCCTCATCGAATATAATTCAGAGACGTAAAACCCTGCGTTTGTTAGGGTTTCTCTCACCTGTGCTAGCAACTCTGCTCTATTCATCTGTGGAGTTGTTCATAATAAATTATTATATTTAAGGGTATCGGGAAGTGATTGTTTATTTGGGTTGGAATTGATGATACAGATTCAAGAAAAGGAGGTTGTACAACCTATACGGCTACTTTGATTGTTAAAAAGTTAGTTGATAATGGTTTTGATATCATTGGTTTTCCTCGTCTTGTAAGACTTAATCCAAATATTCCCTGGAAGACTCGTGGTAACGGTGCAATTTCTTTGAAAGTTGGTAAAGGAGAAGGTAAAAAAACAAAAATTGGTGTAATTGAAGAAAAGGATATTTTTTGCTATGATAATTTGTCTGAAGAAAGTGATATTTCTAAAATTAATAGAATTGTGGTAGACGTTGTAGAAGAAGTTGCAAGGCTTGATGATGAAAATACAAATTCAGGAATAGTTATTTTAGAAGAAAAAATAGATTATGATGAATATCTTAAAGCTGTTAGAAAAGTTGTAAGAATAGATGAGACAAAAAAAGTATTATCTAAAAAAAATGCTTTTTTTAAGGGTTACAAAAACATGAGAGGCCTTATTGGAGCAACTGCATCAATTGCATGGAACAATCAAAAAGACAGGACTTTTGAATTAATTGCATATAGAGAAAAACAAAAATGGGGATCAGAAAGATTTGTTGATAATAAATCAACAGTGGAGGTAGATTCTTCTTTTCCTTCCACTTTTGACAACTTTGATTCAAAAAACAAGCATAACCGACTTGTTCCAAGTTCGCCTTGCCCAGTTCTATTTGGTATAAGAGGAGATATATCTAATGATTTAATTAAAGCTAAATCAATGATAAAATCTGAAAAAATTAATTGTTGGTTAATTTTTGAAAGCAATCAAGGAACTGATGATCATCTTGAAAATAAAAGAATCTCAGAGGTTTCTCCCTATCATTCAGTTATAATAAAAGGAAAAGTTAGTAAAAATCCTTATACGATCGAAGGAGGGCATGTGATATTTTCCATAAAAGATGAAACTGGAGAAATTGATTGTGCAGCTTATGAACCTACAAAACAGTTTAGAGAGATTATACGTGCTTTAATAGTTGGAGATGAAGTTGAGGTTTACGGCGGTGTAAGAGAAGAACCTTTGACAGTTAATCTTGAAAAGATTAGAACAATCAACTTAAAAGAAGAATTTGTAAAAGTTGAAAACCCTGTTTGTCCTAGTTGTGGTAAGCATATGAAGTCAATTGGTTCTAAACAGGGCTACAGATGCAAAAAATGTGGCACAAAAAACAAAGAACCTGAAATTGTTAAGAAAGCAAGAAAATTAGAAAAAAAAATCTATGAAGTCCCTGTTTGTGCTCGCAGGCATTTAAGCAAACCTCTTAAAAGAATGAAGTAACCATAATGCTTTTTAAGGGATTATTGCTTCATGGTTTCAAATTTTATAGACTGCGGGTGTGGTGTAGTCTGGTATCACTTAAGCTTGCCAAGCTTATAACTCGGGTTCAAATCCCGGCATCCGCATTTTCAAACACAAAGTTATAATACAAATGTTTTCTACAATATTTTAGATAATTGGAGAAAAAACATGCTAAATCTTGATCTACACATCCATTCACAATATTCAGAAGATGCCACAGGTAGCCCAAAGGAAATAATTAAAATCTTACAGAAAAAAGGGCTTAATGGCATGGCAATAACAGATCATAACACAATAAAAGGCAGTATCAAGGCTTTAAAAGATGCTCCAAAAGATTTTATTGTTATAACAGGAGCTGAAATATCTACCAACAATGGCCATATATTAGCGTTAAGCATAAAAGAGGATATTCCTAAAAAATTAACAGTTGAAGAAACAGTAGATAGGATTATCGAATTAGGAGGCATACCTATTGTGCCTCATCTTTTTAGATCCATGTCTGGAATAAAAGAAGGTAAATTGAAGCAAATAAAAAACAAAATACCAGCCTTAGAAGTTTTTAACGGATGCAGTGTACCACAGAGCAACCTAAAAGTTGCAAAGATTGCTAAAAAGTACGGTCTCGGTGGCACAGGTGGTAGTGATTCACATATTCCAAAATATGTTGGCCGTGCTTTCACTACTGTGGATACAACAGATTTACATGTTGATAGTATATTAAATCAAATAAACAAGAAAAAAACTTGGGGAAGTGGATCAACCTTGCCCATAAACTACAGAAAAGATAGGATGGTTAAATCCATTAAACAATTTGCTCAGAGAGGTTTTAGGCGGATTTAATAGAATCATTAGAAAAATGTTTAAAACAATAATACATTAATGTTTTTTGATATAGGATGGATGAGGACGTACTTAATCAGTTAAAATTAGAGATAGAAAAGATAAACGAAAGAATGTATGCTATTGAAAAAGAACAAAGATATCTTCAACAGGATATTTTATCAGGTAATCCTAAAGAAAGCATGCAAAGAAGAATTCTTAATGGTACTCCTGAAAAAACGTATCATCAAAAAAAGGAAAAAATTGATAACGAAATTAAGATTGAAATTTAGAATCAAATTCGCCATCATCAATTAATTTCTGTATTTCTTGTGGTTTTTTACCCTCAACAGTAACGCCTAATGAGACGCAGGTTCCTATTACTTCTTTGGTTTTTTGTTTGAGTTCTTTACCGAGAAGGTTATCCTGTTTCATTTTTGCAACTTTTATTGCTTGTTCAACTGTAATATCACCTATCTTATGTGATCCAGCTGCACCAGATCCTTTCTCAGCACCAAGCTCTTTTAGTATAAGTGAGGCTGCAGGCGGTGTTCCCACTTGTATTTCAAAGTCTTTAGTTTTCGGATCAACGATTACTTTTACAGGTACTTTCATACCATCAAATTGTTTTGTTTTATCGTTTATCGTGTTTATTATCTGCATTATGTTTACACCAAGAGGACCTAAAGCCGGGCCTAATGGTGGTCCTGCTGAGGCTTTTCCCCCTTCAACAAGTGCTTCAACTGTCTCTGACATTTTGAATTACTCCTTTATTTTAGCTTTATCTTTTTCATCTTCATCTTTTCTTTTTATAACTCTTACTTGTTCACCACGAACTGTAATTGGTATAGGTACAACTGATTCAAATAATTCAACTGTTATCTCTTCTTTGGTATCATCAATGTGAGTTACCTTTGCAGTTTCACCACGGAAAGGACCTGCAACCATCTCTACAACATCACCCTCTGCTATTTTTGCAACAGCAGATGCAGGTACTAAGAAATGCTCTATTTGATTAATTGGAATATCTCCATCTAGCATATTCCTTGCATATCCAATTGTTTTTATCATGTCTTGTATACGTGCTTTATCTGATGTTGATTCCATAAATAGGTATCCTCTTAGTTCAGGAGTTACTAGAATTGAAGGTATATCTAGTTTTGATTTATCTGCACGACTGTTTATAAGATCAGCTGCGTTTTGTTCTTTTCCGACTTGTGTTTTAATTGTTAAAATCTTAGTTTTTGGTTCAATTTCTTCAGTTTCTTCAAAATCTTTATCGTCCATATGATAACTCCTATAGTCCAAGTCCAAGCATCTCAGCAATCCAAGGTACAACTTGTTTTACTACTAAGAATATAACGAAACCAAGTCCACCCACTAGAAGAATTCCTGCAAATGTTATTTTAGAGGTTTTGGTATATTCATCATTTGTAGGTTTTCTAGCCATTTTCAGAACTCTACCATATTTACCTTTACCGATTCGATCTCTCTTTGTTTCTATACGATCTTGTAGGTCCTGTGCTTTTTGCATAAAGCTTCGATTGTCGTCAATTTTCTTCTTTTTGTTGAATATTTCCACTGTTTAACACCTCTAAACAATCTAAAGGGTCAAATAAATAGTTATATATAAAGAATTTGCTTACATTAGAATTTCAAAAAAATAAATAATTTTTGGTTTTTTAAAAATAAACCAAAATATTCTTTTATGCTACAAAGTCAATGCCGTATTCTTTGTTTTCAAAGCTTTTTTGTGCAGGTCCTAGTATCTGCTTTGATTTAACACCAGTAATCACCAACATCGCACGGATGTTTCTCTTAAGCTCTGGATCAACAGTTGTACCCCATATTATACGAGCATTTGGATCAACACGACTATAAATTTCCTCAACTACACGTTCTGCTTCAGAAATCGTCATATCTTCTCCACCGGTGACGTTTACCAACGCACCAGTTGCTTCGGAGATATCAACTTCTAGAAGTGGTGAATTTAGTGCTTCGACAACCGCATTTATTGCTTTGTTTTCTCCTTCTGCTTCACCAAGTCCGATCATTGCAACACCGCCGCGTTTCATAACTGTCTTTAAATCTGCAAAGTCAAGGTTTACAAGACCGGGCATTGTAATCATCTCTGTGATTCCCTTAATAGAGCGCATTAGCACTTCATCAGCTACTTTGAATGCAGCATTCAGTGAGAGGTTTGGAACAATATCAAGGAGCTTATCGTTTGGTATTACAATTACTGTGTCACAAACATCTCTTAACCTTTTAAGCCCTGATTCTGCATTTTCCATACGAATGAGCCCTTCTACACTAAATGGAAGGGTAACAACACCTATTGTAAGAGCACCTGCTTCCTTAGCTATTTGTGCAACGACTGGTGCTGAACCAGTTCCTGTTCCACCGCCAAGTCCACAAGTAATAAATACCATGTCAGCACGACCGATAGAGGCACGAACATCCTGTTCACTTTCTTTTGCAGCTTCTTCACCTATTTGAGGAAGAGACCCTGCTCCAAGACCACGTGTTAGATGTTTTCCAATAAGAACTTTATTTGGTGCCTCTGCAAGCAAAAGATGTTGGGCATCTGTGTTAATTGCAATTAGCTCTGCACCAGTAATTTGACTCTCAATACACCTTGAAATGGTATTTGTTCCTGCACCGCCACATCCTACAACCTTTATTGTTGTTGTAAGACCCAATAGAACTTCTTCAAGTTCTCTATCTACAGTTTTTCTAACTAAAGTATTTTTCATTTGATTTTTCTTATTACTATTTGATTTTGATTTAGTCTTTTTATTTTTATTAGTAGATTTTTTCTTTTTTTCATTAGCTACAACTTCTTCAATAATCTTTTTCATATATACTCACCATGCTCCCTCACAACAATAAGCCCCGGTTATGTGTGAATTTTATATATTTAACAATATTGTAAAGGAATTTTAACTATTAAATATTTGCTAAAAAATTTATTAAATCTCCAGTGAAAAATCAATGTTTTTCACAGAATGCGTGAGATATCCAAGCGATATACGATCAGCAAAAGAAGCATAATCTGTTATATTGTCAGGATTTATTCCGCCAGATATTTCAATCAAAATATTTTGGTTCATTTGTCTAATCTCGCAAGTAGTTTCCTTTGCCTCAGAAGGTTTGAAATTATCAAGCATTATAACATCAATATCCATTTTTGCAACAGTAAGTGCATCTTTTTTATTTTCGACTTCCACTTCAATTATTTTACCATAAGCGTTCTTCTTTGCTTTCTTAATTGCTTCTTCTAAAGACCCAATTATTTTAAGGTGATTATCTTTTATCATTACTGCATCATAAAGTCCATATCTATGTGCTTCTCCGCCACCTATTACTACTGCCTCTTTTTCTAAACGTCTAAAACCCGGAGTTGTTTTTCGAGTAGCCGCGATTTTGATCTTGGGGTTGATTTTTTTACATTTATCTACAAGCCTTCTTGTTTCAGTTGCAATACCACTCATTCTACCAAGAATATTTAATGCAAGTCTTTCACCTTTTAAAACACCTTTCGCAGTTCCTTTAACAACTGCGATATTTGTTTGTTTTTTTACAAAATCACCATCTTTTATATGAGATATAGTCTTTACACCGAGTTTTTGAAAGACTTTTTCTATTTCTTTTACTCCTGCAAGTATACAATCTTCTTTTACAATTATGTTTCCTACAGCAATCTCATCTTTAAAAAGAGCATCTGAAGTAATATCGCCTTCTACACCCAAGTCTTCCTTGAGGTAAATATCTATTTCTTCCATGATAGTATTTTTTATAAGCAACTTCTGTTTTAAGGTTTTGGTTTTGAAAATATGAAACTTGCAATAATTGGTTGCGGTGCAATTGGTTCAGATGTTGCTATTGCTGCTGATAAAATGAAAGAAATCGAGAAGATATATCTTTATGATATCGAAGAAAAAGCAGCAATGAAACTTCAAAAAAAGGTTAAAAAATCCAAAATTTCAAAAATTGAAGACTTTCTCAAAGATGTTGATGTAGTATTTGAAGCAGCTTCTCAAAATGCAGTAAGAGAATACGCAGAAAAAGTGCTACAGTCCGGAAAAGATGTAATTATTATGAGCATAGGCAGCCTTTTTGATGATGATTTCAGGATAAAACTTGAAGATACTGCTAGAAAAAATAGATGTAAAATTTATTTACCATCAGGAGCAGTATGCGGTATAGATGGTGTTTTATCTGCTAGTGTTGAAAAAATATATGAAGTAACGCTTGTCACAACGAAACCTCCAAAAGCTCTTGGTACAAAAAATGGGAAAAGGGAGGTTATTTTTAAAGGAAATGCAAGAGATGCAGTCAAAAAATTCCCTAAAAACATTAATGTTGCAGCAAATCTTTCAATTGCAGGAATTGGATTTGATGATACAAAAGTCGAGATTGTAGTAGACCCTGTCGCTACCAGAAATAGCCATAAGATCCTTGCTCATGGTAAATTCGGTAGACTTCGTGCTGAAGTAGAGAATATGCCTAACCCCAATAATCCAGGTTCTAGTTATATGGCATCTCTTTCCGCAATTGCTACACTTAAAAGACTTATTAACCCTATACAAATAGGAGCATGATTTTAAATTGACAATGAAATTTGAGATAAAAGACAGAGATGCTGCGGGGAGGATCTGCAGGTTTACTACAAAACATGGTACCGTTAAGACACCTAATTTGATGCCTGTAATTAATCCCAATAAAATGGTTATTACCCCTAGTGAGATGAAAAAACTTTTTGGAACAGAGATTGTAATTACTAATTCATATATCATAAAAAAAGATGACAAACTTCGTGAAAAGGCCCTTGCAGAAGGTCTTCATAAACTAATTGATTTTGATGGAAGCATTATGACAGATTCAGGTACATTTCAGTCATATGTCTATGGAGATGTTGATGTAGAGCCTCTTGAAATTGTCGAGTTTCAGAAAAAAATTGGAAGCGATATAGGAACAATTCTTGATGTTTTTGGTACTCCTGAGCAAACATTCAAAGAAGCAGAAGAAGGAATTAAAGAAACTCTTAAACGTGCAAAACAAAGCGCTGAGATAAAAGAGGATATGATTCTCTCAACTCCGGTACAAGGCTCAGTTCATCCAGAATTAAGACTTAATTGTGCAAAAGAACTTTCAAAGATTGGTGGTGATTTTTATCCTATTGGAGGAGTAGTTCCTTTGATGGAAAACCAGAGATATACAGATCTTATCAATGTTATTCTAAGTTCTAAGAAAGGTCTTGACCCAAGTAAACCAGTTCACTTATTTGGAGCAGGGCATCCAATGATTTTTCCTTTGGCAGTAGCCCTTGGTTGTGATTTTTTTGACTCTTCAGCATATATCAAATATGCTGTTGATGACAGGCTTATTTTTACATGGGGAACAGAAAAACTTGATGATATATCTGAGCTTCCTTGCAGTTGTCCAATTTGTTCGTCTTACTCTGCAGAAGAGTTAAAAAAAATGAGTAAAAAAGAAAGAATAGTCAATATTGCAAAGCATAACTTGTATGTAAGTTTTGCAGAGCTTAAAAAGATTAGAAACGCTATTTCTCAGGGTTCTTTATGGGAGCTTGTTGAAGAGAGAGCACATTCAAATCCATATCTTCTAGAAGCACTCAACATATTAAAGTTAGATGAAAATAAGGAATGGTTAGAAAAATTTGAACCTGTAAGCAAAAATAAAGCCATGTTTTACACAGGAAATCATACATATCATCGTCCAATAATCCACAGAATACACAAAAGACTAGAAGAGCGTTTTGAAAAAAAATCAAATATTTATATAGTTCTTCCTGAAGGAAAAAAACCATTTTCTTCTCATTACGCTCAAGAGATAAAACAGATTTATCAGATAAATAACAAGGTAAATGTTATTGTTGATTCTTCACTGGGTCCTGTTCCAGTAGAGCTTGGTGAAATGTATCCTTTTGCACAATCAGTATTTCCAGGTTTTACAGATGAAGAAACCGAGAAAAGGATAAGTAAATCATTTAGAGATTTCACAAAAGATGGAGATGTAATCTGCTGGAGAGGATTAAGTACCCTAAATGAAATCGAGCCCTTTGAAGATGATTTTGACTTTGATTTAAAAACCATCTCTGCAGTATCAGACATACAGTTTGGCTCAGGATCAGGAACTGTTTTATTGGATGGAAAAGTAAAAATTGTTAAATCCAAAAAAACAAGTAAAATTAGAAATATATACTGCAATGAGCAACATGTATTATCTATGAGAGCACATGATGGAATGTTTACGCTCAAAGCAAATGGGGCAAAACTCTTGCATAAAAAATTTAAGTCACCCTACATGAGAGTTATTGTAAAAAATGATGCAGTTGATTTTATAAAAGAGGGAAAAAGTGTTTTTGCAAAGTTTGTTGAGGATTGTGATCCTGAACTAAGGCCTCTAGATGAATGCCTCATAGTTGATAAAAAAGATAATCTTCTTGCAGTTGGTAGGTGCATTCTCAATAGATTAGAAATGCTTAGTTTTGACTATGGAATGGCGGTTAAAACTAGGGAAAAGATTTAAATGATTACATCTTTGGGGATTTTTATATGAGCAGATACGACAGCAATTTTCGTGAACCACCATGGGTTATGGGATCACCTAAAGAAGTTATGGATTGGGTTGAAGCAAGCCATCCAAGCAAAAAAGAAGAAAAGCATAGTTTTGATAAAAAATATTTGACAAATCTTCATATAAAATTTGATTTTGATGTGGAAAAAAAAGAGATTGAATCTTCTTGCAAGGTTTGTAATTTAATTGGTTTGAAGAAAGTTGAAGAAGATTTTGAGCTTTTTCCAACAGCAGAACTTATTTTAAGAGGACTTGCTAAAGCAAAATTTAGAAACACCGCAAAAATCATGGTGGATAAGAAAGTTTTGTATGAGCATCCTGAGAAAAAAACGGATCTGAGAAAAACCATTGATAATATTGATGAGTTTTCAGGAGAAATTTCTAAAGCTAACACTCTTGAGATTACTGCTATCCTAGACGATGTTGAGGATGCAATAGCAATCATACAGATTAAAAAGATACATTCCAAAAAAGAGCATTCTGTAGATATCGAGATAAAGGGAAAGATTAGAGCAGATATATATCATACATTCTTGAATTATCTAAACGAGAAAATTGGTTTAAAAGAGTAAATCTTTCGTTGATTAGCGATTATTAAATCAACAATTTTAAAAACAATTACTGTTTTTCAGCATTCCAAATTAAGGGAGGAAAAGTACATGACTGAAAAATCTTCACAGGTATCTGGTTTTTATAAATTACCAGTCGAAAAAAGAGTGGATTTTGTAAGCAATTTTGCTAATTTATCAAATGAAGATAAAAAATTATTTTCTAGTTGTCTAGAAATAGACACAGCAGACAGAATGATTGAAAATGTTATTGGGAAATTCGAAATACCACTTGGTGTTGCTGTAAATTTTTTGATAAATGGTAAAGACTATGTTTTACCAATGGCAACTGAAGAGTCAAGTGTTGTTGCAGCTGCAAGTAATGCTGCAAAAATGGCTAGGATTAAAGGAGGTTTTAAAACAGAGGCATCTGATCCTCTTATGATAGGTCAAATTCAAATTTTAAAAGTAGATGATGTGGCATCCGCTGCAAAAAAAATACTTGATCACAAGAAACA
>Ga0272442_10008860_pt1 | contig 12672 bp, 11 predicted proteins | sample SSMForm2O_FD_200262 | JGI IMG/M metagenome (GOLD analysis project Ga0272442, IMG submission 200262) | Marine sediment archaeal communities from Little Sippewissett salt marsh, Falmouth, MA, United States - SSM-Form-2O | ecosystem: Environmental > Aquatic > Marine > Wetlands > Sediment ... | reverse complement strand
GATTCTCATGCTGGAACGATGGGTGCTCAAGAGATGCAAAGCGGTACTCACCGTATGCACAGAATTGTCGGACCACGCCAGAGAACTTCACGGAGCGGTCCAGGTCTTCCAACTGGAGGACGCTCCTCTCGTTCCGTCCCCTACGGCATCTTCCATAAGAAAGGAATTGGGAATCGGCGTAGGACCGATGGCAGTGTACACGGGAAACTTCGAGCCGTATCAAGGCATCGATCTTCTTTTGGCCTCCTTGCCAAAGGCTTTTGCCGAAGTCCAGGATCTCACGGTGGTCCTGGTTGGCGGACTTGGCGATAGACTGGACTGGGCTCTGGAGAAAAGAGCTGAGCTGGGTATTCCGGCGGACCGAGCTTTCATCCTTCCTAGAAGGACACCGGAGGAGATGGAGCCCTTCTTGAGAGAAGCGGATATTTTTCTTTCTCCCCGAAGCGAGGGAGGCAACACACCTTTTAAGGTGTTCACCTACTTGGCTGCAGGCAAGCCACTCCTAGCCACTCGTTTATCCACGCATACCCAGGTGTTGGACGACCAGGTCGCCCTGCTGGTAGAGGCAACCCCTGAAGGCTTTGCTGAGGGGATGATCGCATTGTCGAGAGATCGTGACTTGCGGCACAAATTAGGCTCGGCCGGTCAGTCTTATGTGGAAGATCGATTTGGAGAAAAGGCCTACGAAGAGAAGGTGTCCCGCTTTTTGGCACACCTAGAGGATGGATGAACATGGCCACACCCGCGGGACATACGCTGACCGGATTGATCCTGTATCGAGCCATTGAAAAGAAGGGGTCCAAGCTCCTAACACCGGGATTGCTTTTTTTTGTCATCATGTCAAACTTGTCGGATCTCGATTACGTTCCTGGTCTCTTGATGGGAAACGCGCACGCTTTCCACCGGGGCTTCACCCATACGCTTTTCTTCGTTCTTCTCGTTTCTGGACTGAGCGCCTGGGTGGGACCCTGGATGGGATTGGAAAGGCAACGCGCAGCGTGGATCGGCGGACTTTGCTGCCTCTCTCATTTGGTGATAGATCTGTTTACAGCCGACTGGAAAGCCCCCTATGGCGTTCCCCTGTTCTGGCCCTTCTTGGAAAGGACGTTCATTTCTCCTGTTGCCCTCTTTTTACCTCCCTCTAAGGGATCTCTGAGAGACCTTTTTCAGCCTTGGAACCTTCTCGTAGTCTTCATGGAATGTGTCGTTCTCATTCCCTTCCTGTTCCTTTTGGAGCTGAAAGCTGGAAAGGATGGGAGGCGGGAAGTTGAATAGACGACGCGCCGTGCTGTTTTTGATCTTGATCGCCGGTTTTTCTCTCGCGGTCCGACAAGCTGTTCGATCCAGATTCAATTTCAATATGGACAGCTACAACTATATGTTGGGAGCCAAGATCCTGGGAAAGACGGGACACCTGCACGGACGACTGGGTCCGCACGGACATCCCTTCTGTCCCCATCCTAAATGGCTCTACAAATGGGGATACATCTATTTCTTGACCCCCTTTTCTATGATTTGTGACGGACAAGAAGAAATGGCCAGATGGGTGGGCTTGTGCGTTTCCCTGGCAGGCGTCGGGTGTGCGTACGGAATCGCTCGATCCTTGGGAACGAAGAGAGAGGGGGCGCTTTTGACAGCGGCGCTCTTGGCGTGTTCCTACCAAAGCATCAAATGGAGCACCGAAGTCGTCTCCGACAATCTGGGTGTGGCCTTGGTGCTGTTCTCTCTTTGGTTGTTGATCCAAGGGGTGAAGAAGATGCCTGCGAGGCTTGTCTGGAGCGCGTTTTTACTGGGGAGCGCGGTGTTGGTGAGAAACGAGTACTTCCTGCTCGCGTTGCCTTGGGCTCTTCACGTTCTTCTTCGTATGCGGGTTCGTGACCATTGGGCGAGTATGGCGGGGGCAGTTTTGGTTGGCATCTCTATTCTTGTTTTGGGATTGGGCTTTGCGGCGTGGGATTTGAGGGAGATTACCCCTGTAGCCTACTGGGAGAGTTCTCCATCCAAGAGCTTCGTACTTCCAGGGGCGTTCGGGGCCATCCATTTGAGCTCCTCGTTTTTCAAATATCTGTTGTCGGAACCAGGCCTGGTTGTTTTCGCGTGTCTCGGCTCCGTACAGTTTGCCAGGGAGAAGGATCCGCTTCTCTTGCTGGCTTCCCTTTCGCTTATATCTCTCACTTTGCTGTACATGTCTTTTCATAATCAGCAAGAGCGACACTTTTACCATTTGACACCTTTCTTCCTTTTGCTCGCAGCGCGTAGTCTGCGATCTTTTCCCTCGATCGATTTGTCCGTGTTTCACGGGCGAATATCCCTGGGAGGCAAAACTGTTCTCGGTTTCGCAGTGGTCTGTTTGCTGGTTCAGGTTGGCGTCGTTTGTAGTAGGGGGAAATCCGCTCCTGGCTTTGAGAAGGAGGAGGCCAACACATTGGCGCGGTTTTTGAGACGGTCCGAGCTGCCTCCCCCCGATCTGATCATCACTAGAAACTGGCGTTCCACTCATTTCTACACGGGCCGATCCACCCAGCCTTTCCAGTTCGATGGAGAAAGGGTGGCCCACGTGGAGGCCCTTCCAGAACAGGCGGTCATTCTCCTGATCGTAAACGATTATATTCGACACCAGAGAAACGAGATCGAACAGATCGTAGGATCTTTGTCTCAGATGAGAGAAGTGTGTTGTTTTGAAGTGAACGCCGCCCACCAGCCTTGGTACAGCTTCACGAATTCAAGGACACGAATTTTTCAGACGAACCCGGAGGGCATAAGGGCCTTGCGGAAAGCTCTCAGAAACCATAGCCCGCCCCGATATTGAGGGCCGTTTGGTCCAAAAGCTGAAGCTCGATGTGTCCCTGGATTCCCCCCTTGTGTGCATACTGTGTGCCGAGATAGATCCCGAAGTCATCTTCGTTTCTGAAGCCGCCGTGTTTGATGATGTAGGGACCATGCCAGTAATCGACGTTAAAGTCAGAGTATCGAACTCCCAGGTAAGCGGTGACATCTTCCCAGAAGGGGCCCCATTCGGGAAAATTCCTGCTCAAGTCCGCAGAAAAATCCCATTCTATGGCGTCCGACTCAAAGGTGCGCCCATACCGTTTGGTGTCGCTGGGCGCGTAATGGTTGAACTGTCCCCCCACTCCTACCCACGTATCCAGGACAGGAATCTTCACCACTTTTCCCCTCACCCCGAGCCCATAGTGAAAACCGAGTCCATAGTCTTGACCTGGATCATCTGCCCTGCCCGAAGACAACTGAAACTCATAGTCGGCGGCTCCCAGGCGAACGTCTAGGCAGATATATTCTAGGGGGGCGAAGGATCCCTGGACGTACATCCGAAAGGCCTCCATTTCATTGGAGACGATGTCTTCGTCTTCGAGCATGTCCTTGCCGAACACAAAGTCCAGGTTCGAAGACACGGAGAAGTTCATTTTCTCAGGGAAATGCAGAATGTTTCCGGAGGTTCCTGCATACGTCCCGACAGTGCTGGAAAGCATAGAAAAAAGGAACGCCAATGAGATGCGAGTCACGAGTGAAGATTTTCGAAACATCTTTTTCTCCAGGGGTTTCAGTCAGGGGTTTCAGTGTGGCAGAATAGCAAAGCTCTATGCTAAAACACTGCGGAGTACTCCGCAACCTACCGGGGCCTCTCGGCGATCTGTACTAGGATCTCTTCTAAGCGGCGGCCGATCTTGTCCCAATCGTGTTCCCTTTTCGCGTAGCAGCGTCCAGCCCTCCCTACATCCACACGTTTCTGGGGATTCTCTAGCAGGGACAGGATTGCCTCGGTCAGCTCCTTTACGTCACCGCCCACCAAGAGGTCCTGCTCGGGCGTCAAGCGAAGACCCTCGCATCCTTTTGGGGTGGTGACCACGGGAAGTCCAGAAGCCATCGCTTCGATGATTTTGAAGTTCGTTCCAACTCCCAAGCGCATGGGGGCTAGAGAGATAGAAGTCCACCGATGATGAATGCGCACGTCGTCAGAGTGTCCCATGAATTCCACCCATGGGAGAGATTCAAGTCGGTGCCGGAGCTTTTTGGAAATGCCCCCTCCAACGACGCGAAAGCGAAGGGACGGACGACGCAAGAGGACGGCGGGAAGAATCTCATCCAATAGGTACTGCAGCGCATCTCTGTTGGGAAGATAGGAGAGCCGTCCCACGAAAAGCAGTCTGTCCTCAGTGTGGTTTTGTTCTGGGTCGGGTTTGAAGTGTTTTAGGTCGACGCCGTTCGGCAAGTAATGAATTGGACGGTCAGGAGCCATCTTTTTCAGCTCAGCCTGGTCCACAGGTGAACAACAGGTGACGGCATCGAATTGTTGGAGAATCCCTCTTTCAAAGGCAGGCATTTTGAGGGATTCGGTCCAATAGAGGAATTTGAGTAGCGGATGCGCGGAGGCCTGACTGAGCCGCCGCATGAGGAGGCTAAAACAGTCCTGCGAATCGTATGTCTTGGGAAGGTGGGAAGGACTCATGGCCGCCCAGCACCCTCTCAAGTGTTGAACGTGGATCAAGTCGAAGGGGTGGCTTTCCAAGACTGAATCCACTTCTCTTCTGAAGTCAGGAGTTTGACAGTACGCTGCGAAAAGGGGGGTTGACGTGGGAAGCTTGAAAGCGCACCGAAGAAGGGAGTCCCTGGAAAGGCAGGGGACTGCCCTGACCCGGCATAAAGCTTCAAGGTCTTTTAGATAGCGTTGTTCCCTTTCGTCGTGTTGAAGGCAGACCAGATGGATTTCATGGGAACGACTGAGGTGCCTTATGTGGTGGTACGGCGAGGGCCTTTCCCTTGAGGGTACGAAGGGGGTGACGAATAGAATACGCATGATCGGATCGTTTTTGAACAGGGAACAAGATCGCTTCTTCACTCTAAAGCAGTCAGTGTACTGGGATTGGGCTTTGCAGGGCAACCAGAAAAGAAGCCCTTCACCGAACGCGCCGCTTGTTTCGGAGTCGGTTTGACGTGTAGAGTACCATGCGGCGTTGGAGATGCCGCGGTTTAGAAGACCGAGGAAAGGATCCCTTGAAAGAAAAGAACTTGCCTGAAACGTTCATTCAACCTGGTGGCGGTGGCGTCCTGGGTAGTCTGGCGGAATGCTGGCGTTACAGGGAGCTGATGTACTTTCTGGCCTGGCGGGACGTCAAGGTGAGGTACAAGCAGACCCTTTTCGGGATGGGATGGGCAGTTCTACAGCCTCTGGTCAGCATGGTCGTGTTCACTCTGGTGTTCCAAAGGGTGGCAGGAATTCAGACTGGGAGTGTGCCCTATCCCATCTGGAATTTCGCCGCGCTTCTGCCCTGGCTTCTCTTTCAGGGCTCCTTGGAAAAGGCTAGCGGGAGCATCGTGCTGGAACGCGGGCTGGTCACCAAGTTCTACTGTCCCCGCCTTCTCATTCCGTTGTCCAAGGTGGTTTCGTGCCTGGTGGATTTCGGGGTCTCCTTCTTCATTTTTCTTGGGATGCTGCTGGTTTACGTGATTCTGGGGAAGATGGATCTTGGCTGGGATCAGTTGCTTTGTGGGCTGGCACTTTTGCCGCTTTGCGTCCTGTTCGCAGTCCTTTCCGCCCTGTCGGTGGGAGTTTGGCTGGCTGCGCTTACCGCCAAATACAGGGATTTCCGATACATCGTTCCTTTCATGGTGCGCATTTGGATGTTTTTGTCTCCAGTAGCCTATCCCGCGAGTCAACTGGTAGAGAAACTTCCCAAGGGTTTTGGTTGGCTTTACACCCTCAATCCCATGATTAGCGTGATCGAGGGGTTTCGTTGGGCCTTCTTAGGAGAAACAGACATGGCGCTGGGCCAGGTGGTGCCCTCCGCTACGGCTGTGCTTCTTCTCTTGCTGGGAGGCCTTCACTACTTTCGACATATGGAGCGCGTTTTCGCGGATATTCTTTGACCGAGGAAGGGTTTTTTCGTAGGACAAGAAGGCAGCGTGCGATTTGGACGAATACTCTATCCGTGTGGAAAACCTGGGTAAGCAGTACAGAATCGGGGAAACCGGGGAGGCCGTAGGTTCCATCAGGGAAAGTCTTTTGACCCTTCCCAGGAAGGCATGGCACGGTGCCCGCGCCATTCTTTCGGGACAGACGCCTGGGGCAGGAGATCAGCTTTTCTGGGCCTTGAAGGATGTATCTTTTGAAGTGAGACCAGGCGAGGTCATCGGTATCTTGGGACGCAATGGGGCAGGGAAGAGCACGCTATTGAAAATTTTGTCCCGTATCACGGAACCTACGGAGGGGAAGGCCTATATTCGAGGCCGAGTGGGCGCGCTTTTAGAGATTGCTACCGGATTCGATCCGGAACTCACAGGCAGAGAGAATATCTTCTTGAGCGGAGCGATTTTGGGCATGAAAAAAGCGGAAATTCAGGCGAAGTTCGATCAGATCGTGGCGTTCGCTGAGTTGGAGAAGTTCTTGGATACCCCTGTGAAACGGTATTCCAGCGGCATGTACGTCCGATTGGGGTTTGCCGTGGCCGCCCACTTGGAACCGGAAGTGCTTCTTGTGGACGAGGTCTTGGCTGTGGGAGACGCTACCTTCAAGGAAAAGTGCTTGGGGAAGATGAGCGAAGTGGGTGAAGGAGGACGGACGGTCCTGTTCGTCAGCCACAACCTCAATGCCATATCGACCTTGACCCGCAAGGCCTTGGTTCTCGATAGGGGCAAACTAATCCAGTTCGGAGACACCAGTTCCGCCTTGGCGACCTATCGGATGTTGTGGACGAAGGGGGGGGGAAGTGAGTTCGTGGACGAGTCCAAAACGGATGGGATTCGTAGGGCCCGCGTGTCGACTTCGGAAGAGGATCAAATTCATCGCTTCGGCGAATCCCTGACCTTCGAGTTCGAGATCGCTTTCAGCGAGAAACCAGGCACAGGGGCGCTATCCATTCGAATCGTAGACGAACAGGCTCGTCCCGTGGTCCATTTTTGCCTCTTTGACACAGAGATGCCGTGGAGCAGAGAAGGCGTGACGCGTTTGAGATGCGTCTTGCCCAAACCGAGACTCTATATGGGACGGTATACCGTTACGGCCGAACTCAGCGACAGGGCCTCCTTGCAGAAGTTGGAGACGTTGGACGGACTTTGTCCCTTTGAGGTGGTGATGGACGGGATCTTCAAGGAGGGCGGCTGGAGTCCGAACGCCTGCGCCTATCTGGAGACTGTGGACTGGGAAGTCCTTTGATTCAGGAGGTCATCTCCTCCAAGACACGGAGCGTCCCCTCGTGGTTCGGATCCAGAGCCAGAATTTTGTGTAGTGTGTTCTTGGCCTGGTTTAGATCACCTTGAGCTCTGAGACAGATGGCCTTGTTGTACAACACGCCTACATGGTCTGGATACACGTTCAGAATCTCTGTTTCCACCGCCAAAGCCTTCTCGTAATCCTCCTCGAGAAAATAGAATTTGGCGATTTCAAGGCAGTCCTCCACGGAAGAAGGATCTTGGTCCAGTCTCTCTCTGAGACCCTTGAGTTGTTCCTTGAACCTGTTCTTTTCTTTACCCATAGGAGCGTGATCGCCTCTTACGTAGTGCTTGTTGCGGAAAGGGGCTCGGCCGACATGTGACACCCGCCCTGGACGCGGACCCTTGCTCACTTGGCCATCTCTTTCCGCAACAGGAACGACCTACTCTTTTGACTGCAGAGATGCCACGTGTTTTGCTTCTCCCAGGACGACCAGCCTATCACTGTCTTGGATCTGTTCTTCTGGGTTTGGCGCCATGATGAGATCTTCGTCCAGCGCGCTTTCTCCGCTGGGATCCAGTGAGGGACGTTTTTTCCTGATGGCCACCACGGTGACTCCATGTTTAGACCGGACCTTGGATTCTGCGATGCTTTTTCCACACAGCGCCGGAGGGGCCTGAATCTCCGCCAGACTGTACCCTGGGGCCAACTCCATGAGATCGACGATGCTAGGAGAGGAGAGCGCATTGGCGATCCTGACCCCCATCTGACGTTCCGGAAAGACAACCTTGTCCGCTCCTACTCGTCGAAGAACCCTACCGTGGGCCTCCGTGAGGGCCTTTGAAACCACCTGTTTAACGCCCATTTCTTTTAGCGCCATCGTGATGAGAATACTGGCCTCCATCTCCTGTCCGATACTGACCACAGCCACATCAGTCCCTTCAATGCCCAGAGAATGTAAGGCGGCCTCATCGGTGGCGTCCAGTTCCAATGCGCGGCTCACCTTCGCGCTGATTTGTCTCACCCTGTTTTCGTCCTTATCCAGCACCAGCACTTCGTGTCCGAGTTGGCTTAGAGTGAGCGCTACGCTGGAGCCAAAGGTGCCTGCACCGACGACAAGAAATTGGCGCATCCTGACCTCTCCGATCCGAATCGAAAACCTACTGTGAACCCGCGCCAAACCCCATGGGAAAGGAGATTCTCGCCAGTCCCACAGGTCATTTGCAGCGAGTTCAGAAAAACGAACGACCCTATCCTACCATGATTGGTTGTTCCGGGTGGCGGATGGCCTGTTGTCCCGTATCGACCCTGCTTACAACCAGGGCCAGCGTCAAAGGACTGATCCTTCCGATGAACATGGTCAACACAAGGATCAGCTTGCCGGCACAGGAGAGATGCGGGGTGACGCCCGTACTGAGTCCCACCGTTCCGAAGGCGGACACGGATTCGAAGAAGAGTTGTTCGAGACTCATGGACGCGGAGTTCCCATCCGAGACCAAGAGGGCAAGGGTGAGAAAAAAGACCAAGAAAACGGAGATCACCACGATACCGATGGCCTGATAAATCGTGTCCTGAGGCACGGATCGGCCGAAGAGGACGACCTCTTCCCTTTTCAGGACCAGCGATCTGCATAATCCAAGAACGACGGCGAGGGTGCACGTTTTGATGCCGCCCCCAGTGCTGCCGGGGGAGGCGCCCACAAACATCAAGGCGAGGGTCAGGAAGAGCGTGGCGTGTCTCATGTCTGAGACACGCAAAACGTTGAAGCCTGCTGTCCTAGGCGTCAAGGAATGAAAGAAGCTTCCCCAGAGTTTTTCTTGAAGGGACAGCTCGGAAAGAGTGTGGTTCCACTCGAACGCCAAAAAGAGCACGAGGCCCAAGATGCCCAAAGCTGCCGAGACGCTACAAACGACTTTGGTCTGAAGACTGAGTCGGCCTTTTTTCGTCCAGTCCCTCCTCCAAGGGCGGTGTTCAGAGAGATTGAGAAGGACGACGAAACCGAGCCCACCCACGACGAAGAGACCGAGCACTGTGCCGATCACCCATGGAGTATCCAAAAAGCCTGAAAGACTGTCACTGTACAGGCTAAAGCCTGCGTTGCAGAAGGCGGAGACGCTGTGGAAGAGAGCGGAGTAGGCGGCTTCCTTCACAGGGATCCCTGTCCGGGTGAAAGCGAAAAACAGCGACACCCATCCCACTGCTTCCATCAGAGCTGTAACGAACATGACTGAGAGGACCAGTCTGCGCATGGTAAAGGTTGTATCCTGGCCCAGCGAATCCCTGAGAGCCATCTGGTCCCTCATAGAAACGCGGCGTCCCAGTAGAAGCAGAAAAAAAGTGGAAACGGTCATGATGCCCAGTCCGCCCGCTTGAATGAGAAGGAGAATGACGCATTGCCCGAAGAGGGTGAAGTCCTTTCCCGTATCCAGCACGATGAGTCCTGTGACGCAGGTCGCGGACGTGGCGGTGAATAGGGCGTCCACGGGAGAGATGGATCCTGTCGCGGTGGCACAGGGCAAACAGAGCAACGATGTCCCCACGACAATGGCGCCGACAAATCCCAATACCACCAGAGCTGAAGAGGATAAGGACCTCTGGATCTTTTTCAGAATCACGAGAATGCTCCCACCTTGCGCGCCAAGATCATATTGGTTGTCCCTGGAGTGGCCAAAGGGATGCCAGCGGTCAAGATGACGAGGTCTCCTTCCTGGACCCAGCCAGCCGCTAAAGCCGCTTCCTCGGTTCGCTGGATCATCTCGTCTGTATCATGCGTCAAGGGAATCAACAAAGGGATCACGCCCCAATAGAGGGGCATACGGTACAGGGTGCTCTCCTGGGGGGTCATCCCGAGAAGGAGGCTGGAAGGCCTATGTTTTGATACCATCCTGGCGGTATATCCAGACTGGGTGCAGCAGACGATGGCAACAGCCTGGGTTTCCTCTGAGATGGTACAACAACCGTGGCTGATCGCACTGGGTAGGTCGTTAGGAGCAAGGCCTCCCGCCTCTTGTCTTTGATGACAGTCGGTTCTTCTTTGTTCAGTGGATCTGGCGATTCGATCCATCACATTCACTACGCGGGCGGGCGCTTCTCCTATGGCGGTCTCTGCGGAAAGCATGAGGGCGTCTGCTCCATCCAGAATGGCGTTGGCCACGTCAGTGGCCTCGGCTCTTGTGGGTCTGGCGTTGTGCACCATAGACTCCAGCATCTGGGTGGCGACGATGACAGGCTTGCCTCTCTCGTTGGCCTCCTGGATGATGGTCTTTTGCGCGCCTGGGACGTCCTCGATCGGCACCTCTACACCTAAATCCCCGCGGGCCACCATAACACCGTCCGCTTCGTCCAGGATTTCGTCCAGATTCTCCAATGCTTCCTTTTTTTCGATTTTGGCTATGATGGGAATGTCCGAGTTCAGCTTGTGGAGGAGTCCTTTGATCCGCCTCAGGTCCGCGGCGTTTCTGACAAAGGAAGCGGCGATCCAGTCCACCCCCATTTCCGCGCCGAGTTGAGCGTCCTGCAGATCCTTCTCAGTGACCGACTCCATAGGAAGTCTGACTCCGGGGAGAGCGATGCCTCTTCTGGACTGAATTTCACCTCCAGATAGAACGCGGCAAACCACTTCTTCTCCTCGAACTAGATCTACGTTTAGTAGGATTTCGCCGTCCGCCAATAAAACCTGGTCTCCAGGACGCAACAGTTCAGCGAGGCCCTCAATGTTCACGCTTACACCCTCATCGTCTCCCTCCCTCGGTTGAGAGGTGAGAACGAAGGTCTGTCCCCTGTGTAGGGTGGCTGTTCCTTGAAGGAAGGTGCCAATTCGGAGCTTGGGACCGCACAGGTCCTGAAGTACGCTGACAATCTTGTTCTCCTCTTTGGCTATTCTTCGGACGCTCTCAAACATCTGGACATGTTTTTGGATGGTTCCGTGTGAGAAGTTGAGCCGGGCGACGTCCATTCCAGAACGAATCAGGGCCCGCAAGGCATCGTTATCCTTTGACGTGGGACCCAAGGTGCATATGATTTTGGTATGACGCATGGGGTATGGCCTCCTCGCGGTGAGTCCACATGAGATGTTTTCAGTGTTCTGCATCCCGTCTACGAACCGGTGCTCGAGTCAAGAGAGTTAGTTTGTACCTGTTGCGGAAAGACAAGTTGTCACCGCCCTGGGAGGAGGGAGCTGGCCTAGAGGGTCCCAAGACGAGGTTGAAGTCGAGCAATGCGAAAGCACGAGGAAGGAGGGAGAGGTCCTCTTCGAACGGTTTGAAGACCGTTCCCACGCCGAATGCACATTCGGCATCTGGGAATGGGTTTCACCTCGGCCGTGCGTATCAAAGCCTTCCAACGCACCGCCAGAGGGAAGTGAGAAGAGGACTTCTCCCTCCTTCCTTTGGCACGTATTGCCTCCATTCCAACGGCCGAGCATGAGCCAAGGCAAATTCCTACTCCTCCCAGGGGCTTGGCAGCAAGTCTCCTTTTCGCAACAGGTACTAGCTATGTCAATTCATCCTACTTGTCGGCCTTGTCGGCATTGTACGGTATCCTTGAGAGGTATTTCAATCGGAAAGCAGGGGATAGATCCTATTCTCGATTTCGTGGTATCATCGTCCCGGTTTGCCCGTTGTGGGTTTCACCAGCGGGTCTAGGTTTTTCTCCGCAGTCTCGATGGTAGGACGATGGGTAGGTTTCTAGGCGCTTCATTTTGCTTTCTTTTTGCCGTAGGCTCCTTGTTGGCTGGAACGGAGACGAGGAGCCTGCCAGTTCTTGGAAGCGAAGAAGACTATGTTCGGGTAGGGCTGGACCGTAGTCCGATCATAGAGAGGATGTCCAAACTTGTGGATCTGGCCCAATCCCGGGTCAAGATGGCGGGCGGGGGATTGCGGCCCCAAGTGGACGGTACGGCGGTATACGGCGTGGGAGGAAGCGGCCTGGACGTGGAAACAGGCGCTCTCGGATACCACTACGATCTGGACGCCGATGTGAAAGAAGAGACGGTTCGGACGCAGCTTTCCCTGAAGCAAACCTTGTCTAAGGACACGGAAGTCGGGGATCAAATCCGACTGGCGGAAGTGGAACTCCAAATCGCAGCGGCAGAATATGAACGGCAGAGACAGCAGATCGCCTACCGTATTAAGGAGTCCCTATACAACTACTTGAAGGCTAGGGAGTTCGTAGAAATCCAAAGACATTCCGTGAAGCTTGGCGAACAAAATCTGGAGAGAACTCAGAAGAGAAGACGACTGAATACGGCCACTCAAATCGATCTTCTTCAAGCCGAGGGAGAGCTGGCTATGCGGAGGGAAGGTCTCATCGCCAGCGAGAATGCTTTTAGGCTGGCGGAAGACGTGATCAACAACCTCATGGGGCTTCCCTTAGGCGTTCACCATAATCCCGTCCCCGTCACCCGGGAGTTGCCCGAGGCCATGGCTGAGGAGGTCTGTATCAGGAAGGGACAGCGAAATCGTCCCGAAGTCATGGCTGCCCAGGGCGCGATTCGTCGAAGCACCATG
>Ga0272442_10008859_pt1 | contig 12672 bp, 11 predicted proteins | sample SSMForm2O_FD_200262 | JGI IMG/M metagenome (GOLD analysis project Ga0272442, IMG submission 200262) | Marine sediment archaeal communities from Little Sippewissett salt marsh, Falmouth, MA, United States - SSM-Form-2O | ecosystem: Environmental > Aquatic > Marine > Wetlands > Sediment ... | reverse complement strand
AGAATAAGTATATAATCCAAGTTAAATAATTCTACATCATCTTTAGTTCTGTAAAAATGCTAATAAAAACGCCAGAAATTACAATACTATGTATAGTAATTTCCACCATTTTTATCTGCCATTAAAATTTAGATATAAATTTTAATTCAATGGCAGTAGCATATTTACAAAAAGTATTCTACATAATCTTTTTAAAGTATAAAAATATTGGATTCTATAATGGCTGTAAACTTTGATTTAAAAAAAAGCGTAGAACAAAATGTTAATGATATCTATGATGCTATTAAAAAAAACAAGAAAAAGATAACTAAAATCAAAGAAGTAATATCCGATTACGAGAAAAAGCAAGCAGAACATAAAGAAAAGCAAGAAAAACAAGCTAAAATCAAAGAATCAACAATAAAAAATACAAAACTAAAAGAATGGTTCTCTAAATTCAGATGGTTTATTTCAAGCAATGGCACTTTGGTTGTTGGCGGTAGAGACACAACATCAAACGAAGTAATAATTAAAAAATATAGCGAGACAAAAGATAAGGTTGTACATAGCACTTTACCAGGTTCACCATTCTTTGTTATAAAAGCAAAAAAACAAGATGCAAAACAACCATTATTAAACAAACTATTGAAAAAACCAAAAATTGATGATAATACAATCCAAGAAACTGGTGAAGCAACAGCATCATACTCAAAAGCATGGGGTCAATATTCAAGTGTTGATGTTTTTTATGTTGATCAAAAACAAGTAACAAAAACTGCAGAATCAGGAGAATATCTAACAAAAGGTTCTTTTGTAATAAGAGGCGAACGAAATTTTGTTAGTGCAGTTCTAAAGTTAGGCATTGGATTGTTATATGATGACAATAATGTTATTGTTATTGCAGGTCCTTTAAATTCAATAAAAGCTCATACTGATTTGTTCTTAGAAATTATTCCAGGCAAAATCAAAAAGAAAAGCGATGCAGCTAAGCAAATCAAGAAAAAATTAGAAGCTAAATTTTATAAAAACACAGAGAAAAGACTTAATATTGATGTTAATGATATTCTAGTTCTTTTACCCAATGGAAATATAACAATAAAGTGATATTATGAAAGTATTTTTTGTAACTTATGGATGTTCGTATAATCAAGAAGATACAGAAATAATGAAACAATTACTAAAATATGAAATTGTTAATTCCATAGAAGAATGCGACATAATTGTTGTTAATGGTTGTATTGTAAAGAATCCGACAGAAAATAAAATTCATAGATTTATTCAAGATCATAATGATAAAAAGATTGTTATTGCTGGTTGCTATGGGCAAGTAAATCATGAAAAATATAAGAATTATACTGTTATTGGTACAAACACAATAGATAAAATTAATGAAGCTGTTGAAAGTGCTTTTAATGATAAGAATAAACACTTTATTTCTGATAATAAATTAGATAAATGCAAATTAATTAAAGCTAATAATAACATTATACAAATTGTGCCTATTGCCGAGGGTTGTGTTGGTTGCTGTTCATATTGCGCAGTAAAATTTGCACGAACAAACTTAAAATCATGTTCTATAGAAAACATCATCAGAATAATTGATAATGCTTTGAACAAAGGTACAAAAGAAATATGGCTAACATCACAAGACAATGGTTGTTATGGTCATGATATTAATACTAATATTGTTGAATTACTTGAAAAAATCTTAAGTGAGTTTAAAGATAAAGAATTTTTTATTAGGTTAGGTATGATGAACCCTAATTTTGCTCTTGAATATATTGACGAGCTTGTTGAAATTTTCAAAGATAATCATATGTATAAGTTTGTTCATTTACCTGTACAATCAGGCAACAATAGAATATTAGAATCAATGAATCGAAAATATAAAGTTGAAGATTTTGTAAAAGTTGTTGAAAAACTAAAAACAATAGAAGATATGACAATTGCAACAGACATTATTGTTGGTTTTCCGACTGAAAGTGAAAAAGAATTTAATGATACTTATGAATTAATCAAAAAATTAAGATTAAATATTGTTAATATTTCTAGGTATTGGAAAAAGAAAAATACAAAAGCTTCAGAAATGCAACAAATAAATGCAAAAGATATAATGAAACGAAGTAAAAAATTACATGATCTCATGGACGATATTTCTAAACAAAACAATAAACATTGGTTGAACTGGATTGGTTATATCTTAGTAAATGAAAAAGGCCATAATAAAGAAGATTACTGGGGCAGAAATATTGCATATAAGAATGTTCTAGTAAAAAATACACCCATTGGTAAAAAAATCAAAGTAAAAATAACAAAAACACTAGGTCATTACCTTATTGCTGATGTTTTGGAGTAAATTTTATATAGTATTTAGCTTTTTCAGATTTCAATAAATAATGAAAGTTAATTGTGGTGATTTATTATGAAAGGATTAGAAGAGGAATTTATTGATTTTATGGAGCATGTTGGAAATATTGTAGGATATGATAATTCATTTTCTGAAATAATGGGTATACTATATCTAGAACCTGAAGCAATCCCATTAGAAAATCTTGTTGATAAAACAGGCTATTGTCTATCATCAATAAGTCAAAAGATTAGTATGCTAGAATTAATGGGTTTTATCAAAAAATCGCGAAAACCGGATTGTAAAAAAGTCTATGTTTTTATGCCGAAAAAATCCATTCCTGATATAAGAAAACGATGGATTGAAAAACCACTAGCCAAAATCAATCTCACTAAAAAAATATTGCCAAGTATAATCAAAAAGTACAAACCTTTGGCAAAAACAGAAAAAGATATTAAGAAGATTAGAATTATAGAAGATATGTATGACAGAAACACAAAATGCGAAAAAATGGTTTATGAACTTCAAAAGATATTAGATAAAGAAGGCATTGAATAATGACAAAGAAAAAAGAGATTGTGATAGAACTACGAGATGTATGGAAGACATATGTCATGGGCGAAAATAAAATTCATGCACTTAGCGGTATGAACTTAAAAGTATACAAAGGCGAATTCTTAGCAATTGTTGGAAAATCAGGCAGTGGTAAAACAACAGCTGTAAATATGATTGGATCTTTAGACACACCAACAAAAGGAAAAATCATCCTTGATAATTATGACACATCAAAACTTACAGAAAGCCAGATTGCAATTGTACGTGGAAGAAATATTGGATATATTTTTCAAAAATTTAATTTAATAAATACATTATCAGCACAAGAAAATGTCGAATTACCTATGATATTTCAGGGTATTCCAAAAAATGTAAGAAATGAAAGAGCAAAAAGATTATTGTGCGATCTTGAAATGGGTGACAGACTAATAAACAAACCTTCAGAATTATCTGGCGGACAACAACAAAGAGTTGCAATTGCACGAGCTTTATCAAACCAACCTGATATTATATTAGCAGATGAGCCCACAGGCAATCTTGATTCAAAAACAGGTGTAATGGTGATGAAATGCATCAAAAACTTAAATAAACAAGGCAAAACTATAATTCTAGTGACGCATGATGAGAAATTATCGCATTTTGCACATAGGATTGTTACATTGGTTGACGGCAAGGTTGTTGACGAAAAGATCAATCGTAAAATTTTATAAAGAAAAGATTTATAAAAGATATTTCTATCTATTATTAATATATTAAATAAAGAGGGGTAGAATAATGAAAATATCTAAGTTAGTAATCTTATTAATGATTTTGCCATTAATGTTTATTATAGTACATGCAGATACAATTACTGCTACGCTGCAAAATCAAAATCCTAATCCTGTTGCACCAGGAAATTTTGTTTATCTTAATGTAAAATTAGCAAATAGTGGAGATTCTGATATTAAAGATGTAAGAATCAAATTTATAGAAACTGAAGATTTTAGAATACCTTCTGATAGTCCTGAAGAAATTGAAGCAGGAACAATTGTGGCTCATGGCGGTTACAAAGGTTCAGAAGATTATTATGAAATTGCACGATTCAGAATTTATGTTGATGAAGATACACCTATTGGTACGAACAAAGTTAGATTTGAAGTACGTTCTGATGAGCTAGGTGAAGTTATCACTTTTGAGTTTGATCTATTAGTTCAGGATGATAATCCATTCTTAGAAGTTTCTAACTTTGATATTGATACAATCGAACCTGGTACAAGCAAGTACCTTAATATCACTCTGAAAAATAATAACAATATCCCTCTTAAAAAGATTGTGCTTAGTTTAGATCTTGAAAGCGTGACTGATGATGCAATCAGTGTTGATCAAGGCAGTAATCAAAAAGTTGTTACTTTACTTAAAGAAGGCGAATCAAAAGATGTATTGTTTAAGATCATAGCAAGTCCAGATGCTGATGCACAGCCATATCTTGTTCCTTTGGATATTGAATATGAAGATTCTATTGGAAATTCATATACCAGTGAAGTTCTAGGTACAATCAAAGTATATTCACAACCTGAATTATCTGTAAAATTAGATTCGCAAACAATATATAGCACAGGAACTGGTAAAATAACACTTGCGATTGCAAATCCAGGAACAAGCTCAATCAAAGGAACACAATTAGAAATTTTAAGCAATGATGATTATAGTGTTGTTGAAGGTGATTATCATTATGTTGGTGACTTGAATCCTGATGATTTCCAGACAATACAATCAGATATTTATATCAACAATAAGGATAATGCCATACTAAAAGTAAAGACAACGTATCTTGATAGCTATAATAATAAGAATGAAGAAATCTTAGAAATACCATTAAAGATTTACTCCAGCTCAGAACTTAAAGCTTTGGGATTAAGTGGTGGATCAACATTTTCATGGGTGAGCATACTTGTTTTTATTGGATTGTTTGTTGGTGCTTATTATATAGCAAAAAAAGTATTTCATAAAAAAGTTAAATTAAGATTGAAAAGATAAATATTTTTTTCTTTATTTATTTTATAGGTATATAAAATGTACAGAGACTATATTAAACTGGTAATACAGGATATTAAAAGACGAAAATTCTCTTCATTTCTTACACTAAGTGCTATAAGCTTAGGTATTTTATCTATCTTTGTTATTATTTTAGTTGGACAAGGTTTTCAACAATCATTAGAGGCAGAATTTGAACAATTCGGCACTAATCTCATAATTATTAGTTCTCAGGATTCTAATATCTATGCAGGTTCTACAGGCAGTGGATTAACAAGTTCAGAACTAAATATTGTCAATAGCAGACCATATGTTGAAGATGTTCTGCCTATATTTTTTAGGATGGGTCAAATCAAATATAGTAATGAATTTGCCAATACCTTTATTATAGGATTGGAATTTAAGGAAGATACTTTTGATATTTTTGGTATTGATATTGATCTTGGAAGACCGCCAAAAGCAAATGAAAAATATTCTGTTGTTATTGGACCAGTTGCTGCTGAAGAAATGTTCAGTAAAGAGATGGCTGTTGGTTCTAATATTTATGTAAAAGATACAAAATTCAAAGTCATAGGAATATTAGAAGCTGTAGGAAATCCTCAGGATGATTCTCAATTTTATTTTAATATTGATACTTTACAAGAAATTTTTGAAGAAGAAGATAAAATTGATATGATATATGCTATTGTTGATGAAAGCTATGATGTTAATCTTGCAAAAACAAATCTTGAACTATTATTAGAAAACAGACTAGGTGATGATACTGTTGAATTGCAAACACTTGCACAAATGGCTGAACAACTAAACAACATTCTTAGAATAATACAATTAGTTTTAGGAGGTATTGCATTTGTTGCATTGATTGTTGGTGCATTAGGTATAATCAACACAATGTATGTTATTATTACTGAAAAAACAAAAGACATAGGTATTATGAAAGCAGTTGGTGCAACAAATGCAGACATTTTAATTATTTATATGTTCCAAGCAGGAATTTTTGGATTGTTTGGAGGGGCATTAGGTCTAATCATAGGTGCAGGCTGTACAATGGCGTTTGAATATTTCATTCAACAAGCAGGCTATACATTTTTAGAGATTGGTATTGATCCTTTTACAACAATAAGTTTGTTATTATTCAGTTTTTTAGTTGGTATGATTGCTGGTTTTTTACCAGCATACAAAGCATCAAAATTAAAGATTGTTGATACATTTAGAAAATGATAGATTGGTATGATAGTTTTAAGCTGATATTAAAAAGCATGGATGAAAAGAAAGGCAGAGTCTTTCTAACTGTATCAGGTATAATCATAGGTATATTTGTTTTTACGTTCTTTATCTTTGTATCTCAAGGTTTGAGCAATACTATAACTGAACAATTTAGCTCTATTGGTGCAAATGCAATTGTTGTTCAACCAGCAAACACACTAGGTGATCCAACAACATCAACCGGAGGATTGACTGATACCGATATTGCAAAAATAAAACAGGTTGTTAAAAATTATGATTTTGTTGCAGGCCAAGTTCTAAATAATGGATTGTTTGAGTATGGTAATGAAAAACAATACATTTATTCTGTTGCTTATCCTGAAGAATATATTGATGATTATACTGAAAGCTTAGGTATTGAAATAGAAAAGGGTCGTGGTCTTAGAGTAGGCGATAGAGGAGTTGTTGTTTTAGGATATAAAACAGCAACTGAAACCTTTGAAAGAGAAATAAAAGTAGGAAGCTCATTGAAAATAGAAGGCAGAAGCTTAAGAGTTATTGGTATTGTAAAAGAAAGAGGCGATTTATTTTTAGATTCTAGTATTGTAATGAGCATGGACGATATGCTCGATATTTCTGGCAAAGAAGGTTATGATGTAATCAGAGTCAATATGTTGCCTGATGCTGATCTTAATCGAGCAAAAGAAGCAATTGATCAAAAGCTAAATCCTAATAATGACGAAGAATATGTTGATATTCAAACTTCACAAGACATAATTGATCAATTCAATCAAATCCTAGGGGTTTTAACAGCAATAATATCATTTATCAGTTCAATTGCACTAATTGTTGGATTCATTAATGTCATGAACACAATGTATAGTAGTGTTCTTGAAAGAATCAATCAGATTTCTGTGATGAAAGCTTTAGGAGCAACAAACGAAGACATAAGGAATCTTTATCTTGTGGAATCAGGTATTTTAGGATTAACAGGTGGATTGATTGGATTTTTAATGGCTTATGGACTTGCTGAAATAATTTCATTTGGATTAAAATTTGCAGGTTATAATGTACCTATTTATTTTGGATGGTTATTTATGCTTGAAGTTGTTGCTGTTACAACTATATTTGCAATGATTTTCGGAACATATCCTGCACTAAAAGCAGCAAAAACAAATCCTGCCGATAATCTAAGAGATGAGTAATATTTATAAAATATAATATATTATTTCTTATATATGACTAATAACTACCATAGTCTTACAAAAAAAGAGGTATTTAGTAAAATAAAGAGTTCTGAAGAAGGTTTAACAACAAAAGAAGCAGAAAAAAGATTAAAAAAATATGGTAAAAACGAATTAGAAAAGAAAAAAAGCTTTTCTGCAATCAAAATATTACTAAAACAATTCAAAGAACCATTAGTTCTAATTTTAATTGCTGCAATCATTATTTCTGCATTAGTCCATGAATATATTGATGCTGGTGTAATTGGCATTATTCTTGTTGTCAATGCTGCGATAGGGTTTTCTCAAGAATATAAAGCAGAAAAATCAATCGCACTATTAAAGAAAATAGCAACATACAATGCAAAAGTAATAAGAGATGGTGAAGAGCGTATTATTGATGCAAAAGACTTAGTTATTGGTGATGTTATTATTGTTGAAGCAGGCGATAAAATTCCTGCGGATTGTAGGTTATTGTCTGTTACTGAACTTAATGTTAATGAGTCAATGCTTACTGGCGAATCTATGCCAATAAAGAAAAGCCCAGGCGTTATTGTTAAGAAATCTGTACTAGCTGAACAAAAAAATATGATCTTTTCTGGAACAATTGCAACCAATGGTAAAGCTAAAGCGATTGTCATTGCAACAGGCATGAATACTGAACTTGGAAAGATTGCTGAGCTTGTTCAAAGTGTTGAAAGAGCATCAACACCATTACAACTAAGACTAAAAAAACTGAGTAAAAAAATAGGTATTATTGTTCTTGTTATTGCAGCTTTAATCACTTTTGTTGGTATTGCAGAAGGTCTTGAATGGACTAATATTCTTATTACAGCTATCAGTTTAGCTGTGTCAGCAATTCCTGAAGGATTGCCTGCTGTTGTTACAATTGCATTAGCAATCGGTGTTCAACGTATGCTAAAGAAGAAATCGCTAATTAGAGATTTACAGTCTGTTGAAACATTAGGTAGTGTTACTGTAATATGTTCTGATAAAACAGGCACAATAACAAAGAATGAAATGACAGTTACTGATATTTATACAAATAATAAAAGTATTAAAGTAAGTGGTTCGGGTTATGAAACCAAAGGTAATTTTACACTTAATAATAAAAAATATAGTACTGATAATATCAAAATGCTATTACGTATAGCAGCATCATGTAATAATGCTACACTTGAATTTGGTGATCCTACTGAGATTGCTTTATTGGTTGCTGCAAAAAAAGCAAGCATAGAAAAAGAAGCTAGATTAGATGAAGTTCCATTTGATTCTGTTAAAAAATATATGATAACAAAACACAAAAAAGGCTATAGTTATATTAAAGGCGCGCCTGAAAAAGTAATTAAGATGTGTGATTATATCTTAATTAATGGTTCTATAAAAAAACTAACTAAAAAAGGCAAAGAAAAAATTCTTGAAGAAAATAAAAACATGGCTGAAAAAGCTCTAAGAGTATTAGCCATGGCATATAAGCACAAAGATAAAACTATTTTTACAGGTCTAATGGGTATGATTGATCCTCCAAGAGAAGAGGTGAAAAATGCTCTTAAGCTTGCTAAAAAAGCAGGCATTAGAGTTATGATGATTACTGGAGATAATGCAATTACTGCAAAAGCAATTGCAAATAAAGTAGGATTAAAAGGAAATGTTAGTGAAGGTAAGGATATTGACCATCTTACTCATGCAGAATTACGTAAATTAGTTAAAAAGATTACAATATTTGCAAGAGTTGATCCTGAACATAAATTAAAAATATTAAAGGCATTACAAGCAAATGATGAAATTGTTGCTATGACTGGTGATGGCGTTAATGATGCACCTGCACTTAAAGGTGCAAATGTAGGTATTTCTATGGCTATTAAAGGTACTGATGTTGCAAGGGAAAGTAGTGAAATGGTTTTAACAGACGATAATTTTGCTAGCATTGTTGTAGCAATTAAAGAAGGTCGTGTTATTTATGATAATATAAAGAAATTTGTTGTTTATCTACTTACTGTTAATTTCAGTGAGATTGCTTTGGTATTAACATCAATGTTATTTGGATTTCCATTACCATTGCTTGCTTTGCAAATATTATGGATTAATCTTGTAACAGATAGCTTACCTGCATTAGCATTAGGTGTTGATAAAGCTGAGAAAAATGTAATGGATAGAAAACCTAGAAAAACAAACGAAACAATATTACATGGCTATCATTGGTTCTTAGTTATTGGTGGTTGTCTAGCTTTTATTACTGGATTAATTGCATTCTTTTATGGCAGAGCTTTTGATATTGCAAATGGAATAAATTTATGGAACTTTAGTATTGCAAGCAAAGCCAGAACTATGGCATTTACAACCTCTATTATGTTTGAGATGTTCTTTGTATTTACAATGCAATCACTAAAAGAACCATTACATAAAAGAGGATTCTTTGAAAACAAATGGTTAGTTGGTGCTGTATTAATTTCAGTATTATTGCATATAATTATGATGTATAGTCCTCTAGCAAATGTATTTAGTGTTGTTACTTTAGATATATTAGATTGGTTAGTTGTTATTGTACTGAGTATATCAGGATTAGCATTATTTGAATTAAAGAAGATTTTTGAGTAATTATTTAGGAATAACTAAACTACCACAATAATTCATTCTAAACACTTCTTTTCCCTTATAGAAAATATGTTCTGTACCTTTGAAATCAGAAATGTCGCCTTCACTAGAATCTTTGTATTCCCAATCACCCTCTTTAAGATATTCGGGTCCTCTAAAAGGTCTTGAAACTTCTACTAATTTCAATGCTTTTTTCAAAAAAGAAAAAGTAGACTTTGCTAAATCTAAATATTTAGGAAGCATTCCACCGCCATAAGACATTATCCAAACAGGAACATCATTAAACCTTACACATTCTTGACCAGGTGTCATGAAATAGCCTGCATAACTATCCCTATATTTCCAATAACCTTCAATATATTCTAGTTCTTTAAATCCTAGTCTTTTTGGAATTATTTTTTTACCATCGCTAGCCCAAGAACTACGTTTTGCATTTACTAAAAACTGAGCTAGTTCCTTTAGATTAAATTCCATAAATATTCAGCAGTTTATCAAATATATAAAGTTTATTGTAGAAATATAAAAAAAGCCAGCAGAGATTTTTATAAGTCCCAACCCCTGCCGGCTTAGCCTCTTTTCCCCCGAAAAGCTACTAAATATCAATTACTTCATTTAATTCTGGAGCTATTACATTGAATCCATTCTTTTTTAGAAATTTCTGGAAGTATTCTATTACTTCACCATCACCATGATTCAAAATAATAGTCTTTGGATTAATGTGCTTAACATAGTCTAACATCTGAGTCATGCCAGCATGCGCAGAAAAATCAAACTTATGATATTCTGCTTTTACATTAACCTGAATACCGTCTAAAAATAGTTTGCCTGTATCAAGTAATAGTCTACCATTTGTTGATTCAACTTGATAGCCTGTTAATAGAATTGAATTTTTAGGATCATCCCAAATCTCTTTTAGATATGTTATTACAGGTCCACCTGTTAACATACCACTAGTTGATACATAAATTGCTCTTTTGTCTTTAACAATTTCTTTTCTATGAGCAACACCCTTAACTCTAACAACTTTGTTTAGTGCTTTCTTAAAAGCTTTGTAATCCTTAATATCATTTTTATTTTTTGCATAGTCTAATAATAATTTATTTATCTTATTGCCCATACCATCAATATAAATAGGAACATTAATTCGTGCATTTGCTAGAATCATAATTAATTCTTGTATTCTGCCAACAGCAAAGCCTGCAATAACAACTTTACCGCCACGCTTAATAGTTTCTTTGATCTTATCAATAAACTTAAGCTCTGTATCTTCACGGTCTGGATGTTCTCTATCACCATAAGTTGATTCTAGAATAAGATAATCCACATTTTTTGGGATGGAATCTGGTGCCGGTACAGTATGAATATCAATTGTATTAAAATCACCAGAATATAATATCTTTTTTTGATTTGTTTCAACTAATATAGAAGCTGCACCTGAAATATGACCTGCAGGATAATATGTGAAAAGAAAATCTTTTTTATTATATTGTTTACCTAATTGAACAACCTTCATCTGTCTTAATGCTTTTGCAATATCATTATGAGTATATTTTGGCTGAAAATTTTCTAATAATTCAACTTTATGTGAATCTTTGATTAGAATTTTTGAAATCTGTTTTGTCATCTCAGTACAATAAATAGGACAATTTAATCCAAGTTTAGCAAAATATGCTAATGCTCCACTATGATCAAGATGAGCATGCGATAATAAGACTGCATCAACTTTATTTAGTTGTTTTACATCAATAGGATATTCAATACCATGCTCAGTTACCTTAATACCAGAATCAAAGAAGATTCTGGATTTAGGTGTTTTTAATTCTATACAAGATCTACCAACCTCTTTTGCCGCACCATGAAATATTAATTTCATTTTTTCTTGCCTCTTTTGATTTCTTCAAAATCAATAAACCATTTATTGAGCTTTTTATCATAAGTATAAACAACATTATGCTTTTTATCTAGATCTAATTTGAACAATAATGACATAGGAATCGTCGATTCAAATGAACTTCCTCGTTTATACAGTTTTCTCTTGAATGATGCCATTTTAATAAGTATTTTTTGATTAGCTTTTAGTATTACTTATTACTTTATAAACTTTATGTTTTTTTGCTTAATTTAAATAAGTACGAAAATACTTATTTTTGATTTAGAAAGAGTTAAAAAGAATAAGAATTTTGTTAGTTTTATGTTCACAATAATGTTTAGTACAAAGGATAAAGCAAGCAGGAATATTAAGAAGCATATTTCTCCTGAAATAAATGCAAAACTCGTTGTAATTGACAAATCATTTCTTGATCTAAGCAATGACGAAGTAAAAGAATTAGCAGGAGATGATATGATTATTTTTGCTTCAAAGCATCAAAGCGAAAAAAAAGTAAAATCACTTACAGTACATACATCAGGATTGTTTGATCAAGGCCTAAGTAAATGTAATCCTTATCTTAATACATTATTATTAAAGAATTTAAAAGAAATTAATGATACTGACTATGATGTTACATTTGAAGTAACTCATCATACACCTATTATTGAAAATCCTTCAGCATTTATTGAGATTGGTTCAACTGAAGATGAGTGGAATGATCCGATTCCTGGAAAAATTGTCGCACAGGCAATAGAAAATACAATAAATAATTACAAAGAAGAAGGCTATATTGGTATTGGCATAGGTGGACCACATTATGCACCTAATTTCACAAGATATATTTTCAAGACAAATACAAACATAGGGCATATCTGTGCAAAGTA
>Ga0272442_10008857_pt1 | contig 12673 bp, 10 predicted proteins | sample SSMForm2O_FD_200262 | JGI IMG/M metagenome (GOLD analysis project Ga0272442, IMG submission 200262) | Marine sediment archaeal communities from Little Sippewissett salt marsh, Falmouth, MA, United States - SSM-Form-2O | ecosystem: Environmental > Aquatic > Marine > Wetlands > Sediment ... | reverse complement strand
GGGTATGCATCTATTCCCTAAATACGGCTTTACGGTAAGCGAAGTGGCGACATGCGGCTTTAGGCATATCTATCATTTTATCAATCAACGGGCAAATGATTCCCCGGATACCATTCTCGCCAATACGATAAGGGGGCTGGGCAATTACATGGATTCTTTAAAACCCGATATGCTGGTTATTCACGGTGACCGCATCGAGGCATTGGCCGGAGCCACCGTGGGCGCATTAAATAACATCCTTGTTTCCCATATAGAAGGCGGCGAGGTCTCCGGCACTATCGACGAGTCTATAAGACATTCCGTCTCTAAATTGGCACATCTGCACTTCGTGGCCAATGAAGACGCCAAAAAAAGACTTATCAGAATGGGGGAGGAAAAATCGAACATTTATGTTATAGGTTCCCCCGATATAGACCTGATGCTTTCATCCGAGCTCCCGAATCTTGATGAGGTAAAGAGATATTACGAGATACCTTTTAAGGATAAATACTGCCTGTTCGTATATCATCCCGTTACCACCAATCTTCATAATATACTTAACGATTTTCAGGAGATTATGGGGGCCATTAATGACTCGGGCGAGAATTATGTTATGATTTATCCAAATAACGATCCCGGTTCCGATATAATAATCGAAGAGATCGAACTTTATAGAAAAGACCCGCGATTCAGAATATTTTCCTCGGTGCGGTTTGAATCCTTTTTGACGCTGCTTAAAAACTGCAAATTTATCATCGGCAATTCCAGCGCAGGTATCAGGGAGGCGCCTATATATTCGGTGCCAAGCATCAATATCGGAAACCGCCAGAAAAATCGTTTTTCGTATAAAACCATTGTTGATGTCCGCGAGTCTAGAGAGGAAATTTTAAACGCTATAAATCAAATAGGCCGGATTAAAAAGCTACCCTCGAAATATTTCGGCGACGGTAAAAGTACAAAGAGGTTTGTGAATATATTGAAGGATTCCGGAATTTGGAATACGAGACTGCAGAAGCACTTTGTCGATACGAGGTAGCGCATTCGGCAAAAAATTGCAATTAAGGGCATGTTATGGGCAACGAAGAGGTCGTAGTAGAGATAACAACCACCTGCAACTATAGATGCGTTTTCTGTCCGAGGGAGAGGTTTACCCGTCCGATCGAGGCCATGTCAATGGATTTGTTCAGGTCCATTATGACGAAATTGAAGCAATATCCTCAGTACGGCATATGCACATTCGGAGGATTCGGCGAGCCGCTTACAGATCCCCATTTCTTCGAGAAAGTAGATTACGCCTTAGAATCGGGTTTCGAGCTTCCGCTTATTACCACAAACGGTTCTTTGCTGGATGAGAAGGAAATAGACAGGTTGAACAATTCGGCGATAACGGCCTTTAAAATAGCCATTTTCGCGCATTCCAGAGAAACTTATAAAAAGGTTCACGGCGTAGATAATTTTGAGCACGTCAAGCGCATCGTAACCTACTGGTGCAAAATGAAGAAAAGGCCGCTGATCAACGTCCATTTTTTAAACATAAAAGGTGTAAACGACTTTGAAAAAGACGCATGGATTGAATACTGGAAGGATAAGGCCGATGTGACCGAGGTCTGGGCTCCTTCCAATTGGGTGAACGCGAGAAATTACAGAAAGGTTCAGCGGGAAAAGACAAATACCTGCGGAAAATTTACAAAATCGCATATAAATATCCTTGTGGACGGAACCGTTAATCCTTGCTGTTATGATTTTAACGCGGAGATGCGGCTGGGGGATTTCAAGACACAGAGTTTAGAGGAAATTTTTTCTTCTCCTTTCGCGCTAAAGCTTGCGGAGGCGCATAGGACGGGAAAATTCGAGGGCTTTATGTGCGAAAACTGCGACCAGAGAAATAAAAACAGGGACAACGTCCTTTTATACAGTTCAAGGGATAAGATAGAGGATAGGATCAACCGTTTTTCCTCAAGCTTCAAAGAGATTAAAAGGGATTAAAGACCTCCGGTTGCCTAATAATGCCGATGCGCATATGAATGTATATAGAATAAAATTGTAATTTGAAAAAAGAGTTTTAAATGAAAACGATCCCCGCGAAAAATCACAAATTTTTAAAGGCCCCCGGCGTTATCAATCTCGAGATAACCGATATGTGCAACGCGAGATGCCGGCATTGCTATAATTTTTGGAGAGAGGATACCGCGAGCCTTTGCTCTATGTCAAAGGAGTCGATGGATAGGATCCTTGATATTTTTATCGAATCCGGCGTTTTTCATATAATCTTTACCGGCGGAGAACCCTTTATGAATCTTAAAGTGCTGGAGTTCGGCTTAAAAAAGGCGCTTGAAAACAATATCTCGGTAAGCTGTAATTCCAATCTTATGCTGACAACCAAAGATAATGTTAAAAAGTTAAGAGATATAGGGCTTGACCATATATTGACCAGTTTGAATTCTCACGATCCCGCGACCAATGATTATATAGTCAACGTGAAAGGCGCTTTTAAAAAAATAATAACAGGGATAGAAAACGCGGTTAAATGCGGCATAAGAGTAAGCGTGAATATGATTGTCTCGCAGATTAATAAAGAGCATGTATACGCCACCGGGAGATTGGCGCATGACCTGGGGTGCCAGAAGATATTCGGGACGCGCGTAGTTCCCTCTGTCAACGTGAAGGATATAGACGAAAGCGCCTTCAAGCTGGAGAAGGAAAATGCCCTTAACACCTTGAGGCAGCTTGTGAGGGTAAAGGAAGCGACGGGTATAATGATAGGGACGTTAGTGGCCTATCCGCTCTGCCTGTTAAGCGATCTGGAAAAATATAAGGATTTTGTCGGAAGGGGATGCCCGGGGCAATCAAGGTATCTGATGAGCGTAAACGCCAACGGAGATACCCATGCCTGCGTTCACCAGAAGGACGGATATGGAAATATTTTTGAAGAGGGCATCTACGAGCCCTATAATAGGATGCGGGCATGGCACGACGAAAGCTACAGATATAAAGGGTGCGAGGGCTGCGATTATATAGATATATGCCGAACGGGCTGCAGGATGTCCGCCCATGGTTATTTCGGTAAATATGACGAACGTGATCCGTTGATGACGGGCAAGGATAGTTTCGTAAAACCGTATAGGATCGTGTATGACGAATCGGTATACGGGAAAATAGACGGAGGGCTGAAGTTCGTTGCCCCCAAAAGATTGAGGTTCAGGAAGGAAAACGGTTTTCATCTGGTCAATATAAGATGGGCCAATACGATAGCCGTAGATGATGAGACAGCCCGGTTTTTGATTAAAAATAGGGACTCAGGAAAAGAATTCGACATCAATGATTTCGGACGTGACAAAAGAGAAATTTTAGCAAGGTTATTTTTTAAGGATGTCATCGAAAGCAGATATGCGGCCTATGACGATTTAAGGGATAAGGTGGGTTTGAGCGTTAATCCGTTTGACCTAAAATAGGGGGCGCGTTATGGTGGATGTGGATTTCAAAAGGAATTTCGAATACGAAAACGGTTTTTATCTGACAAGCTCCGTTGACAGGTTCAGTAAATTCGCCACGCATCTCGAACTTTTCAGGAAGGTATCGAAATTGGCAGGGGACATTGTGGAGTGCGGGGTATTTAAAGGCGCGTCCCTTTCCAGATTAATAAAATTCAGGGCCCTTTTTGAAAATCCGTTTAGTAAAAAGATCATTGCCTTTGATACGTTCGGCGAGTTTCCTGAGGCCTCGTATAACGCGGACGTGAAGCAAAGAGAGGCCTTTATCAAAGAGGCCGGCAGCAGAAGCATTGAGAAAAAAAGATTTATAGAGATACTTAAAGAATTAAAACTATATCAGAACGTGGAGTTGGTCGAGGGCAACATACTTGAAACCGTCTCCCGCTATAAGTCGGAAAATCCGCAGTTAAAAATATCGCTTTTGCATATCGATGTGGACCTTTATGAGCCAACGAAGGCGTGCCTGGAAGAATTATACCCCCTTATGGTAAAAGGCGGCATAGTTATTTTGGATGATTACGGGGCGTTCGCCGGCGCCAATAAGGCGATAGACGATTTTTTCGCGGACAAGGAATTAAAGATTCAAAAATTGCCTTATTCAAGGGCTATTTCATTCGTAAGATGTTCTTTAAAAACGGAAAGCGAGGGATAGGGCATATGAAACGCGAGTTATTGGCCGTCATACCGGCACGGGGCGGATCGAAAGGCATACCGCTTAAGAATATCGCCAGGATAAACAAAACGCCTATGATTGCCTACACTATTCGCGCCGCCCTGCGAAGTCGGAGGATTTCACGCGTCGTGGTATCTACGGACAACGACAAGATCTCTGCAGTCGCCTCTGGATTCGGAGCGGAGGTCGTAAAACGTCCCCCTGAATTGGCTCGGGACTCCTCCTCCACGATTGATGCGGTTACCCATTGTCTGGATGTATTAAAGTCAAGGGAGGATTACCTGCCGGATTCTATAATATTGCTTCAGCCCACTTCGCCTTTAAGGACGAACCGTCATATAGACGGCGCCGTCAGGCTTTTTGAAAGGCATAAGTGCGACGCGGTCATAAGCACATGCGAGCCGGATCATCACCCCCTTAAATCTTTCAGGACAGGCAAAAACGGTTTTTTAAAAGGGCTGGCGGAGGAGAAATTTATCTTTGCGCCGCGGCAGAAACTTCCCCGCGCGCTGGCGCCGAATGGGAGTATATTTTTGATCAAAACAAAGGTTTTTAGAAAATTAAAGACCCTGTTTCCTCCTAAGACGTTAAGCTATCAAATGTCCGCCAGAGATAGTGTAGATGTGGACAGCAGGGAAAATTTGGAATACGCTGCCTTTTTGATGAAAAGGCGTAACGCACTCTAAAGATTGTACTACCCGCGAGGCAGGTACATATCCGGTTAGCGATTTAGCCGGTTTTCTCAGGGTGCAGGGTTCAGGGTACAGGGTACAGGGTTCAGGGTTCAGGGTACAGGGTTCAGGGTACAGTAAAGCATTGACAAGGCCTTATGCTGATGGCTGAAAACTGAAAGCTGTCAGCCGTTGTTGCTTTAAAATAAAAAGGTTGCGCATACACTATGTAGTTTGATATAATCTATAGGTAATATAAACAGATGGTTGGCCCGCCCCAGGCGGAGTGTTACCGAACAAACATTTTTAGGAGGTGAGATTTTGAGCATCAAGAAGGAGGCAAAGACAACCTTAATAAAGGAATTTAAAGTCCACGATAAGGATACCGGTTCGCCGGAGGTGCAGATAGCGATTCTTACGGAGAGGATCAACAACCTCACGGAGCATTTTAAGGTCCATAAAAAAGACCACAGTTCTCGAAGGGGGCTTTTAAAGCTGGTAAGCAAGAGACGCAGACTACTTGACTATCTTAAAAAGCATAATTCTGCCGAATACCAGAAGCTTCTTGGGAGATTGAAGCTTCGCAAATAGATGAACGAAGGGAGAAGATAGTGGATATATTCGAACTCGAACTGGAAGGTAAAAAACTTAGTATAGAGACCGGCAGGTTCGCGAAACAGGCGGACGGCGCGGTCGCGGTGAAGCTGGGAGGAACGGTGGTTCTTACGACCGCGGTATGCTCGAAAAACCCGAGGGAGAACGTCAGTTTCCTTCCGTTGACCGTTGAGTACAGAGAAAAGACCTATGCCGCCGGCAAGATACCGGGCGGATTTTTCAAAAGAGAAGGCCGTCCTAACGAAAAAGAGATATTGACGGCACGTCTTGTGGACAGGCCCATACGGCCGCTTTTTCCCGATGGCTTTACCCATGAGCTTCAGGTCATGAACATGGTCCTATCCGCGGACGCGGAAAATAATTCCGATATACTGGCCGTGATAGGGGCCTCCGCGGCGCTTTCTATTTCCGACATACCTTTTAACGGGCCCATAGGGGCGGTAAGGGTAGGGAGGATAGACGGCAAGTTTGTATTAAACCCGACCTTCAGTGAACTTGATTCCAGCGATATGGATCTCGTGGTAGTCGGCAGGGGCGATGAGATAGCTATGATAGAAGCGGGGATGAAGGAGGTCTCCGAGGATGTCGCGCTTGAGGGTATAAAGTTCGCCCAAAAGCATATAAACGCCATCATCGAATTGCAGAGGAAGATGATTAAAAAATACGGCGCCAAAAAGAGGGATATCGAGCTTATAAAGGTAAGGCCGGAGGTCAAGGAGAAGGTAAAGGGGCTTTCCCTCTCGAAGTTGAACGAGCTCGTCAATATACCCCTAAAAGAGAAAAGGGAAGAGGCGCTTGATTCCATAACTAAAGAGGCCGTCGAGAAACTGGTGACGGAGGAGACCGGATACGCGGAGTCGGAGGTAAAGCTCGCGCTGGTCGGGCTCGAGAAAGAGATCGTAAGAAAGGCCATTCTGGAGGGCGACAAAAGGATGGACGGGAGGCGCAGGGCCGAAATAAGGCCGATAACCTGCGAGATCGGCATGCTTCCGAGGACGCATGGCTCCGGACTCTTTACGCGCGGCCAGACGCAGAGTTTGGCCGTTACGACTCTCGGCACAAGCGTTGACGAGCAGAGGGTGGACGCGCTTGAGGGCGAGATGTCAAAGAGTTTTATGCTGCATTACAATTTTCCGCCATTCAGCGTGGGAGAGATAAGACCGGTCAGGGGACCCGGACGCCGGGAGATAGGCCACGGCGCCCTTGCGGAAAAATCCCTAAGGCCGGTGATACCTTCAAAAGAAGAGTTTCCTTACACGATAAGGCTGGTTTCGGATATCCTTGAGTCCAACGGCTCCAGTAGTATGGCCTCGGTCTGCGCCGGAACACTCGCCTTGATGGATGCGGGCGTACCCGTAAAAAAGGCCGTCGCCGGTATAGCGATAGGCCTGGTCAAGGAGAAGGATAAATACGTCATCCTTACGGATATAGCCGGACTTGAGGACCATTTCGGGGATATGGACTTCAAGGTAGCGGGCACCGGTGACGGCATAACTTCAATACAACTTGACCTGAAGATAGAGGGCATCGGCCTGGAGATCGTCAAAGAGGCCCTTTCGCACGCAAAAAAGGCGAAGGCAGCGGTGCTTGAGAAGCTCACAGCGGCTATTTCGGAACCGCGGGCCAAATTATCCGATTACGCGCCCCGCATAACCAGCATTAAGATCGCGAAGGATAAGATAAAGGATGTCATAGGCCCGGGCGGCAAGGTGATACGCAAAATCATAGAGGATACAGGCGCTACTATCGATGTAGAGGACGACGGTACGGTGCAGGTTGCCTCTGTCGACGGCGCGGCTATGGAAAAGGCCGTTGCTATAATAAAGGCCATAGTGGAGGAGCCCGAGGTGGGCAGGGTATATAAAGGAAAGGTGACGCGCATAATGGATTTCGGCGCGTTCTGCGAGATACTTCCGGGAAAGGAAGGCCTTTGCCATGTCTCCGAACTGGCCGATCATTTCGTCAAAGACGTCAAAAGCGAGGTGAAAGTCGGAGACGAAGTAGAGGTAAAGCTGGTGGAGATAGACCAGCAGGGCAGACTCAATTTAAGCCGAAAACGGGCGATGAAGAAAGAGGGCTCTGAATCCGGTGATAAAGTTAAAGATAAAGCAAGAAGAAGGCGCTAAGGACCTGCCGCTGCCCCGATACTCCACAAAGGGCTCCAGCGGCATGGATATATACGCGGCCCTTAAGACCGAGATGGTCCTGAAGCCGGGGGAGATCAAACTGGTGCCGGCGGGATTTTATCTCTCTATCCCGGAGGGCTACGAGGCGCAAATAAGGCCGAGGAGCGGCCTTGCGCTTAAGCATGGCATAACACTTCCTAATTCGCCGGGGACTATAGATTCCGATTTCAGAGGGCTGGTGTCCGTCATTCTTACCAATCTCGGCAAAAAGCCGTATGTTATAAAAAGGGGTGACAGGATAGCCCAGATGGTGATAAGCAAGACGACAGCCGCCGAACTGGAATTGAGCGAAGAGCTCGATGAGACCGAAAGGGCCTCCGGAGGCTTCGGCTCGACCGGTTAAAAAAGGGGACAGAGAAAAAAAGGGGACAGCAGAGAAAAAAAGGGGACAGGCTACTTTTTCTAGCCTTGTCCTATATGAAAAAGTAGCCTGTCCCCTTTTTTAGATGAAAAAGTAGCCTGTCCCCTTTTTTAGATGAAAAAGTAGCCTGTCCCCTTTTTTTAGAGATCTTGGTATTGATATGCAAAAAGAAAAGAAAGAGGAAATCCTCGCCATATCCCTTATAACCGCGGGCATATTCATATTGCTCGCCCTCGCGACATTTAAGCCGGGACAGATATCCCTTTACACCTTCCCGCCGGACCGCCCGACGGGAAATTTCGGAGGGGTTATAGGGGCGCATATAAGCGGCGCCCTGTTTTTTCTTATAGGCGTATCTTCTTACGTGATACCGGCGCTTTTTCTGATATGGGGAGTGAACAGGTTCGCGAAGACCTCATCGCAGAGGCCATACACGCGTATAGCCGGCACCTTGATATTGATTTTATCGGCAAGCTCCCTGGCGAGCATAATCGCCGACGGCGCCGCGGTTTCGCAATTCGACGCCGGAGGCGCCTTCGGGTTTTTTCTATCCGGCGCGCTCGTAAAGTACTGCGGCGTGAACGGCTCATACCTTATACTTTTTTCCCTGTTGGTCCTGTCTCTTATACTCGCCACCGAATTTATGGTGTTTCCGTTTTTACGGAAATCGCGGGTGTTTATCGTGAATTCGTATCAGAAACTCAAATCCGCCGTCACGACGCGGCAGGTAGAGGTGAAGCGCAGGTCCCCCGCGTTTGAGCGTCCCAGACAGGTTAAACAGGAACCGCCCGAACCGAGGCCCGCGCCCCAGGAGCCGAGAAAGGTGGAATACGCCATACATAAAGCGAAGGCCCGGACGGCTAAGCCCACGGTTGCCTCCGCCGGAGCCGCCCCGAAACCCCCCAGGGCCGCGAAAGAAAAGCCCATGGGCGAATACAAACTGCCATCGCTTGATTTGTTAAGCTCGCCTCCGCCGATAGAAGAAAGAAAGATAAAGGAAGACCTGAAGACCAACTCCGAGATTTTGGAGGCCACACTTTTGGATTTTGACATCGAGGCCAAGGTGGTGAGGGTGGAACAGGGCCCCGTCATAACCAGGTATGAGCTTGAACCGGCCCCCGGCGTTAAGATAAACAGGATCACGGCCCTCGGCGATAATATAGCGCTCGCGATGAAGGCGCAGAGTGTAAGAATAGTGGCGCCGATTCCCGGAAAGGGGACAATCGGCTTTGAGGTCCCGAATTCGTCCTCGACCGTGGTGTATTTAAAAGAGGTGATGGACTCCGAAGAGTTCAGGGGCTCCGGCTCCAAGCTTTCGCTTGCCCTCGGAAAAGACATAACCGGGAAGCCCGTTATCGCGGATCTGGCGGATATGCCTCATCTTTTGATAGCCGGTACCACCGGATCCGGAAAGACAGTGTGCGTAAACTGCCTTATAATGAGCCTTCTTTTCAGTATGAGCCCGCGGGAAGTGAGATTTTTGATGGTCGACCCCAAGATGGTGGAGCTGGCGATATTCAACGGCCTTCCGCACCTGCTATGTCCCGTTGTCACGGACGCGAAAAAGGCGGCCGCGTCTTTAAACTGGGTGGTAAACGAGATGGAAAACAGGTACAAAATGCTCGCGCAGGCCGCGGCGCGCAATATAGACGCCTTTAACGCCAAGGTAGAAAAGGCAGGGAGCGGATCGCGCGACTCAGACGACAAACCGCTGACAAAACTGCCCTATATAATTGTCATAATAGACGAACTCGCCGACCTTATGGTGGTTGCGAAAGACAACATAGAGAACGCGATAACGCGCCTTGCCCAATTATCTCGGGCTGTCGGCATACATATCATACTTGCCACCCAAAGGCCGTCGGTTGACGTGATAACGGGTGTTATCAAGGCCAATTTTCCCGCGAGGGTGTCTTTTAAGGTCGCCTCAAAGGTGGACTCAAGAACGGTACTCGACATAAACGGGGCGGACAAGCTTTTGGGCAGGGGCGATATGCTTTTTATAGAGCCGGGCGCCGCGAGGCCGGTAAGGGCGCAGGGCAGCCTGATAGGCGACGGCGAAATCGAGCGCATCGTGGAAGTCATAAAGGCCCAGGGCGATACTATGTATGACGATGCCATACTGTCCGTGCAGGAGAAAAAGGCGGCGGGCAAGGTATTCGAGAAAGACGAGCTTTTTGATGAGGCGGTAAGGGTGGTATTGGCCACCAGGCAGGCGTCGGTATCCATGCTTCAGAGAAAGCTGGGCCTGGGATACACAAGGGCCGCGCGTCTGATCGACGCGATGGAGGATGAAGGCATCGTAGGTAGTTACAGGGGTTCTAAGCCCCGCGAGATTCTCATCAGTTCGGAAGAAAGCGCCGCCGAAAAAAGTTAAGAGGCCGTAGATGAGCGGTGTAGGAAAAAAATTAAGGAAAGCGAGACAGGCAAAGGGTCTTTCGCTTGAGGAAGTGCGCAGGGCCACTAAAATACACCCCGGGGTCCTCGAGGCGCTTGAGAACGGGAAGCTGGAGGATTCGCTGGGTAGGGCTTATGTAAGGGCCTTTTTAAAGACATACGCCGAGTATCTCGGACTTGAGGCGAAAAAAATAGTCCTGGAATATTCCTCGGGATTTTCCCCCGAATCCGAGAAGACGGCTATAGTGCTTCATCCAAAACCGCTTTTTCGCGAAAGAAACAACGCCTTTAAATACACGATAATCATAGTGTTTGTCGTCGCGGCGTGGTCCGCGATCCTGGCTTTTGCCGTATCGAGATTTACCGATTCGCGCCGGTCGTTCATGGCCGCAAGGGAAGACGTTGCCAAAACCCCTTCCGCCGCGGAACGGGCGCAAAAGGAACAGGGCCCGGCCGTCGCTACCGAGACCCGGAAGATACAGGATGCCGGGGACGCGTTTATACCCATACCAAAACGCCGGGATATCACTCTTGCCGTAACCGCTCATAAGGATGTGTGGTTGAAGGTGTCCAGTGACGGCAAAGTGGTTTTTCACGGAATCCTCCCGAAGAAGTCAAAAGAGACATGGCGGGCCTCAGGCGAGATAAAATTGGGCGAGATAGGCAGGCCCGAGGCATTAAGCGTCAATGTCAACAACAAGGACATCGATTTTTCCCGCACCCGCGTAGGCAAAGACATCCTTATCACCCCCGAAGGCGTGAATCTTGAGCCGGAATAATAAAAAGATCAAGGCCGGGATAATAAGCCTCGGGTGCCCGCGCAATCTGGTTGATTCAGAGATCATGCTCGGCGCGCTTCGCGAAGACGGCTTTGTTATCGTCGATATAAATGAAGCGGATGTCGGCATAGTCAATACATGCGCCTTTATAGACGAGGCAAAAAGGGAATCCATCGATATTATACTGAAGCTCGCCGAGCTTAAAAAGACAAATAAGCTTAAGGCGCTTATGGTCGCCGGATGCCTTCCCCAAAGATTCGGTGACGGGCTTCTCGACATCCTGCCCGAGGTCGACGCCTTCATAGGATGCGACGAGATTTTAAAGGCGCCGGCAATACTGAGGCGCCTTGCCGAAGGCGGGAGGTTGTGCCGGATTTCACCGAACCCATCCTTTATTTATAGCCACCTACATCCGCGCATACGCATAACTCCGGGCCATTACGCCTATATCAAGATATCCGAGGGATGTGATAACAGGTGCAGTTTTTGTATAGTGCCGTCCATAAAAGGCGGCTATAGGAGCAGGCCGGTCGAATCCGTATTGAGCGAGGTCCGAGGCATCTCGAATGAGGGGAGATTGTCAGAGATAAATTTAGTGGGCCAGGATACCACCTTTTACGGAAAGGACCTCTACGGGAAGCCGGCCCTGGGCGAACTTTTAAGACAGCTATGCGCGTTTAAGGATTACAGGCGATGGGTAAGGCTTTTGTATATGTATCCCGCGCATATAGACGATGAGCTCATAGATATCTTTGCCGGGGAACAGGCGCTTTGCAAATATATAGATCTGCCCGTTCAGCATATAAATGACGGGATCTTAAAAAGAATGAACAGGCGTATGCGTAGCGCGGATATCCTGCGGCTTATAAAGAAATTGAGGACGCGCATACCGGATGTCGTCCTCAGAAGTTCGGTGATAGTCGGTTTTCCGGGTGAATCCGATGAGGATTTTAAGGAGCTGGTCGCCTTTATTAAAGAGACGAAGTTTGAGCGCCTGGGAGTTTTTACCTATTCCAGGGAAGAGGGGACATCGGCATATAATTACGGCGATCAGTTGGGCGAGGATGTGAAACTGGAGCGATTTAATACACTTATGGAGTTCCAGAAGGGTGTGGCCGCCGAGCTCAACAAGACGTACCTCGGCAGGACGCTTGAGGTCCTGATAGACGAGAAGGACGAAAATTCCGAGGCGGTTTATATAGGAAGGACTCAAGGGGACGCGCCGGAGGTAGACGGGGAGGTATTTGTGAAGGGCCCCGGCCTTAAGCCGGGGGACTTTGTGAAAGTCAAAATAACCGACACGCTGGAATATGACCTTGTAGGCGAGCGGATAGTGTAATCAAGCTTGACGTTCTATTCGTTCCGACAAAATTTTTAACGTCTCCGGACAAAAAAGGGGACAGGCTACTTTTTCTAGCCTTGTCCTATTTGAAAAAGTAGCCTGTCCCCTTTTTTAGATGTCCCCTTTTTTGGATTCGAGGTTAAATATGAATCTACCAAATAAACTGACTTTATTCAGGA
>Ga0272442_10008855_pt1 | contig 12674 bp, 11 predicted proteins | sample SSMForm2O_FD_200262 | JGI IMG/M metagenome (GOLD analysis project Ga0272442, IMG submission 200262) | Marine sediment archaeal communities from Little Sippewissett salt marsh, Falmouth, MA, United States - SSM-Form-2O | ecosystem: Environmental > Aquatic > Marine > Wetlands > Sediment ... | reverse complement strand
AAAAGGTGAAAGATGCGCAGAGTGTGCTTGTTCATGTCAGCAGCGGACCGGATATGACCCTGAAGGAAGCCCGTGAGGTAATCCGGAATCTGAATCAATATCTGAATCCAAGTGCCCGCATCATCTGGGGCGTGAATATTGAACGTTCGCTCAGACACACCATTCGCATTATTCTTATTCTTTCCGGGTTTCAGGAGGAATATCAGCAGGAAGAAGCAGTGCTGGATGAATCTATTGGTGAATTTGATACGGATCATGACGAATTCGGGCAACCGCATCATTTTCCGGTGGATGAACCCATCAGCCAAATGGGACGCAGTATCTTTGATATCAAGGAATCCATTCTGGCAAGCGGTGATACCGTCACCACAAAATCGGCCCCTTCCAAAACCGCTTCCAAAACCACCATGCTGTTTTATAAAATTCTCGAGGAAGAAGCAATCGGTGACTTCAAACGATTCGACCGTTCAATACAGCTTCTCCGTGAAAACCAGAACAATAAAAGGGCACTCCAGGAAGCGGTTCAATCCTGCAAGCTGTTAAAAGCATCGGCCCAGATGTTCGGATTCGACGAGATCTCACATTTGCTATCCGGAATCGAAGAAATACTAAACTGCATTTCCACCAAAGAAATTCACATGACTCCGAAAATCCTCGATTCTGTGACTCTGGCCATGGAGCTGGTTGTTGATCTCATTGAGAACAGAAGTGACGGCAGGGGGGAAACAGGCTATATCGTTGACAGACTGCGGGAACTGAAACAAAATCAAACCACCCGGACCGTATAATTACAGAATCTCTTTGATTTTTACAAATCGCTTCTTAAATTAGGCATTCATTCAGGGAATCTTGTGCAGGAATCCCTTTTAATGCCTTTTTTTATGGAAGGGAATTATGGAAATAAAAACTGTCAATCCGGTTGATGATCCTGATTACATTCAACCCGCTCAAAAAATTGAATCAGCAAAAGACATTCAGGATAACTGGGCGCTTTACCTGACGGATGAATCCAGAATGGACGGGGGGAAGGCAGATTCCATTGTGTTTCCCCATTCCGAGCAACAGGTCAGTGCCATTCTTTCCGATGCCTGGAAGAAGGACATACCCGTGACCATATCCGCGGCAAGAACCGGTATTGTCGGGGGATGCATTCCGATGGGAGGCACCCTTATTTCACTGGAAAGACTTCAAAAAATCATCGGTTTCCGGATAGATAAACCGCGAGGACTCATCTATTTGCGCGTCCAGCCGGGACTTTCCCTCGAGGATTTGAAAGAACGGCTGGACAATCAAAAACTGGCGGATTTGCTGACGGATGAGACCATCGCGAAAAATCCTGACTTCATGGCGTTTAATCAGGAAAGTGACGCGTGGTTCTATCCCGTTGATCCCACGGAATGGACAGCCCACATCGGCGGAACCGTGGCCACCAATGCTTCAGGCGGGCGCTCCTTTCGATATGGTCAGACACGGTCCCATGTATCCCGGCTCCGATGCTGTCTGGCCGGCGGTGCCATTCTGGACATGCGCAGGGGACAATATCCTTTTTCATCGAAAGATCCGCTGTTTCTTGCGGGCGCCGGAGAAAGACGGGAGATTCCCTTTCCCGCATATCAGTCACCGAATATAAAAAACACAGCCGGCTATTTTGCCAGAGATCCCATGGATCTGATGGATTTGTTTATCGGGTCAGAGGGAACTCTGGGGGTGATTACCGATATTGAAATTGTTCTGACAAGGAAACCCTCACAGATATTCGGTGCTGTGGCATTTTTCCCTTCAGAAGAAAGCGCCATCCGATTTGTTACCCTGGCACGCGAAAAGGAGAACCGGAATTCGCCGGGTATTCAGCCGACAACCCTCGAGTTTTTTGACAGGAATGCGCTGACCCTTCTTGTTGAATCGAAAAGTCTTGAAAAGGGACCGGCCATTCCGGATCATACTGGTGCGGGTATCTACTTTGAGCAGGAATGCACCGAGGAGACCCTGGACACCATACTCATGGCGTATGATGCACTTCTGTCTGAATGCGGTGTATCACTGGATAACACCTGGGGTGCTTTTGATGAAAAAGAACTTCATCAGATGTCCGAATTCAGGCATCAGATTCCTGAAACAGTCAACCGGATTATCGGACAGCGCAAGTCAAAAATTCCCGGTTTACACAAAGTCAGTACCGATTTTGTTGTGCCTGACACCGCACTGGATGTCATTATGCCCTATTATCATGAAACCTGCCGCAAAGCCGGGCTGAACTATGTTATTTTCGGCCATATCGGTGAAAATCATGTTCATCTGAATATTCTTCCTGAGGATGAGCAATCCCTGGAAAAAGCCAAAGCCGTATATAAAGAAATGGCCAGAAAAGTGGTGTCACTGGGCGGAACTGTCAGCGGTGAACACGGCATCGGAAAATTAAAAAAAGAGCTGCTGCGGTATATGTATCCGGAAGAATCATTGGCGTCCATGCAGCAGGTCAAAGCGGCTCTGGATCCCAAAGGAATTCTCGGTCAGGGAACACTTTTTGAACTCTGTTGAAGGGGCCGTATCTATTAAAATTTTCTTGACTTTTAGCGAAAATGATATTACATTTTTAGGCAAATTACAGGGCGATTAGCTCAGGTGGTTAGAGTGCTTGCTTGACATGCAAGAGGTCACTGGTTCGAGTCCAGTATCGCCCACAATGTGAGCGTATTCAGGATGTTCAAATGAGGATAATCATCTTTTTTGAATCAAATAGAGATCACATTTAAAGACAAATCAACGAGGAGTTACAAGCAAGGGACAACGGTTCAAGAAATAATTCAAGATTATAACCCCAAATTGCTGCCTCGTGTGTTTGCCGCCAAATGCAATCACCAAAAAGTCGATCTCACCACATCGCTTCAGGAAGATACGTATTTGGAATTTTTAACCTGTCAGGACGATGACGGACTGAATATATTCTGGCACAGCAGTTCGCATATCATGGCACAGGCGGTTAAACAGATTTATCCGGATGCCCAACTGGGAATCGGCCCGGCCATATCCCGGGGATTTTACTACGATTTCAGACTTTCCGAAGCCATTACTCCCGAATCATTGCCGCGTATTGAAGAAATGATGCATCAGATTGTCGATGCCAATCAGCCTTTTCATCGTGAAATAATGGACAAACAAGCAGCCATCCGGCTGTTCAGGGAGAGAAATGAGCCCTTCAAGCTGGAGCTGATTCAGGACCTGGATCAGGACAGCATTTCTGTATACAGCAATGGTGATTTTATCGACCTTTGCCGCGGTCCGCATCTTCCGGGTACAGGAATGATCGGTCACTTCAAACTGCTGAGTGTGGCAGGTGCCTATTGGCGTGGAGACGAGCGAAACGCGGTCATGCAGCGTATCTACGGTATCTCCTATCCGGATGAAAAATCCCTGAAAAAATTTCTGAATGCAAGGGAAGAGGCCCAAAAACGGGATCATCGTAAACTGGGCAGGGAACTGGACCTTTTCAGCTTTCACACAGAGGGACCCGGTTTTCCGTTGTGGCATCCGGCCGGATCCATCATCTTCAATGAAGTAACACAATATATCAGGCATCTCCTTGATGCCAGTGGGTATGTTGAAATACGCACACCGATTATTCTGAACGAACAGTTGTGGCACCAGAGCGGCCATTGGGATAATTATAAAGAGAATATGTATTTCACCACGATTGATGAACAGACATATGCGGTAAAGCCCATGAATTGTCCCGGAGGACTGCTTTATTATAACAGCAATCCGCATTCCTACCGTGACCTGCCGTTGCGTGTGTCTGAACTGGGCATGGTACATCGTCATGAGAAATCTGGTGTTTTGCACGGTTTGTTCAGGGTTCGACAGTTTACGCAGGATGACGCCCATGTTTACTGCACCGAATCCCAGATGCTGGATGAAATTGTTCGTCTCATTGAATTAATTGAGGAAGTATATACCACTTTTGGATTCACGAATTATCAGATCGAGCTTTCGACACGCCCTGCAAAATCCATCGGGACACCGGCCATGTGGAAGCGTGCCGAAGAAGCACTTGCCGCGGCCCTGGATTCCAAGGGGATACCATATCAGATCAATGAGGGTGAAGGGGCCTTTTACGGTCCCAAAATTGATTATCACATTCAGGATTCTCTGGACCGGTTATGGCAGTGTGGCACCATTCAGCTTGATTTTTCCATGCCCGAGCGTTTCCAGCTTGAATATGTAGGCGATGATGGCAGCAAACACCGTCCGGTTATGATTCACAGGGCCATTTTTGGGTCTGTCGAGCGCTTTATCGGGATTCTGATTGAGCATTATGGTGGTGCATTTCCGCTTTGGCTGGCTCCGGTACAATGCAGCGTGATTCCAATCAGCGAGAAGCACCTTGAATATGCAAAAGCGATCACAAATCTGCTTAAGGAGCAGGGTATTCGCTGTATGGTAGACGATCGCAATGAAAAAGTAGGGTATAAAATCAGGGAAGCCGAAACCCGGAAGATTCCGTATATGGCCGTCGTTGGTGACAAGGAAGTCGAAGAGAAAACGGTCTCCCTGCGAAAAAGACGCAAGGGTGATCAGAGTACCATAACGCCGGAAAAAATGGTGCTGAAACTGAAAGAGGAAATTGAAAGGAGGACAAGCCATTAAAAAGGATACTGTTCGTCTCAATGAGGAAATTACGGCAAAAAAAGTCCGTTTAATCGGTGTCGAGGGTGAACAGATCGGGATTGTGACACGGGAAGATGCCCTGGTCAAAGCTGAAGAAGCCGAGCTGGATTTGGTAGAGATTGCTGCCAGCGCATCTCCGCCTGTCTGCCGTATTATGGATTACGGGAAATTCAAGTATCAGCAGAGCAAGAAAGAAAAAGAAAGCCGGAAGAAACAGCATGTTATCCATATCAAAGAAATACGGCTTCGTCCAACGATTGATGAACACGATATTGAATTTAAGATAAAACAGGCCCGCAAGTTTATAGAAACAGGAAATCATCTTCGCGTTCGTATTTTGTTTCGCGGCCGCCAGCTGGCTCATCCGGAATTTGGACAGGCTGTTTTGAAGCGTGTGGAGAGTGAATTGCAGGATATTGCCAAACTGGAACGCTCTCCGATCAAAGAGGGTAGAAGTATCGTAGCTACATTTGTTCATAAATAATAAGGAGTTAAAACAAATGCCGAAGATCAGGACAAAACGCGGCGCATCCAAGCGGTTTAAATTGACCGGCAATAAAAAAGTTCGTCGGAACAAGGCCTATGCCAGTCATATTCTGACCAAAAAAAGCCCGAAACGGAAACGTAATCTGAGAAAAGGCGGCCTGGTGGACACGACGCAGGAAAGGCGCGTCAAACGCATGCTGGCCGTGTAGTCACAATTTACTTTATGAAAGAGGTATTCTGAAATGCCAAGAGCCAAAAATAACGTCGCATCCAGAAAACGGCGAAAAAAAATCCTTCGGTCTGCAAAGGGATACTGGGGCGGAAAAAGCAGGCTGCTGAAAACAGCCAAGGAAAGTGTCGAACGATCCCTGCAATACGCCTATCGTGACCGCCGAAGGAAGAAACGTGAATTTCGCAAATTATGGATATCCAGAATCAATGCGGCGGTACGCATGCACGGAATGAGTTATTCCCAGTTTATTCATCAGTTGAATGAAAAAAAGATAGATCTGGATCGCAAGGTTCTGGCGGATATCGCCGTGACGGATCCGGATGCATTTGCCAAAATCGTTGACAGTGTAAAATAAAACACCGGATGGCTTTCATGCCGGAGATGGATATTCAAAAAACCATTCAAACACTGGAACGCGAATTCAGGAGTGATCTGGACGCGTTGTCTGATTCCCGGACTTTGGATGCAGTGCGTGTCAAGTATCTGGGCCGAAAGGGAAAAATCTCGGGCCTTTTCAAGGCCATGGGGGAGTTGTCGCCGGATAACAAGCGGCTGGCCGGCCAATATTTGAATGCGCTGAAAGAACAGATTCAAAGCGCTCTGGATGAAAAAACAGCAGTCAAGGGATCTGCAGCAGCAGAGGTCGACACGCTGGATATCACCCTGCCGGGTAATCGTCCGGCACTGGGACATTATCATCCCCTTTCGGTGGTGCTTCGACAGATCACGGACTGCTTTAAAGGCATGGGATTCGCGATTGCACAGGGTCCTGATGTGGAACGTGAATACTACAATTTTGAGGCACTCAATATTCCCAAAGGACATCCGGCCAGGGATATGCAGGACACCTATTTTGTCTCCGGGGATATCGTATTAAGAACACACACATCCCCGGTTCAGATTCATGTGATGGAAAAACAGAAACCGCCCGTACGAATCATTGCGCCGGGGCGATGCTACAGGAGAGATACACCCGATTCCACGCATTCACCGGTTTTCCACCAGGTCGAAGGATTATGTGTGGACGAAGGCATCAGTTTCGCCGACCTGAAAGGTGTCATTCAGACCTTTGCCAAACGCATGCTCGGATCGGATATGAAAATCCGTTTCCGGCCCAGTTTTTTTCCGTTTACCGAACCGAGCGCTGAATATGATTTTTCCTGTGTGATGTGCCGGGGAAAAGGATGCCGTATCTGCAAAGGGACGGGATGGGTGGAAATATCCGGTGCCGGTATGGTGAATCCTTCTGTTTTTCAGTTTGTGGATTATGACAGTGAGAAGTACACAGGTTTTGCCTTCGGTATGGGTGTCGAGCGTATCGCCATGCTCCTTTACGAAGTTCATGATATCCGGTTGTTTTATGAAAATGACATCCGGTTTCTGCGTCAATTTTAGGATGGCAGTTCGATGAAAATCAGTTTAAACTGGCTGAAAAAGTATGTTTCTTTCGACATGACTCCCGGGGAACTGTCCCACCGGCTGACCATGGTTGGTCTGGAAGTGGAAGAAACTCATTCCCTGGGCGGAGTTCATATTGAGAATGTGATTGCCGGGCGTGTGCTGACTGTCGAAAAGCATCCTGATGCGGACAAACTGTCGGTTTGTACAGTGGATACCGGCGCTGAAACATTAACCGTTGTTTGTGGCGCTCCAAATGTGGCCGTTGATCAAATAGTGCCTGTAGCCATGGTCGGTGCCGTTCTGGGCGATGGATTCGAAATTCAGAAACGAAAAATTCGGGGAATTACATCAAACGGGATGATATGCTCCGAAAAAGAACTGGGGCTCGGCAGCGATCATGAAGGTATCATGGTTCTGGACAAAGAGAAATACCAACCCGGTACTCTTTTTTCAGCAAATCATGAACCTTCCGATACCATGTTCGTCATTAATGTGACACCCAACAGGCCCGATTGTCTGAGTCATATCGGCATCGCTCGGGAAATCGCAGCACTAACGGGCCAGAAACTTCAATATCCGCAAATCAGCATCAGGGAAGAGGCGCCGCCTGCATCCGAGAGCATTGCAATTGATATTCAGGATGCCCATGCCTGTCCGCGTTATTCAGCAAGGGTGGTTCGGGATGTCCGGGTGGGCCCGTCTCCGAAGTGGCTGAAAGACTGCCTGGAATCTGTGGGACTTCGATCCATCAACAACATTGTGGATATCACCAATTTTGTCCTGATGGAAACCGGACACCCGCTTCATGCTTTTGATTATGATTTGATTGAAAATCAGCGTATGGTGATCCGTAAGGCGTCCGAAAATGAATGTTTTACCACTCTTGACGGAAAGCAGCGCATCCTGACAAGCGATGATCTGTTGATTTGTGACGGGAAAAAAGGAATCGCCCTCGCAGGCATCATGGGCGGTCAGAATTCTGAAGTCTCTGACAGAACCCGCCATGTTCTTCTGGAAGGGGCTTTTTTCGATGCATTCACTGTCAGACAAACCGCCAAACGTCTTGGTCTGTCCACAGACGCTTCCCAGCGGTTTGAACGTGGCGCTGATCCCAACGGTACGCTTTATGCGATTGACCGGGCCGCGCAGCTGATGTCGGAAATCGCGGGCGGGAAAGTCAGCAGTGGCTCTGTTGATGAATATCCGAAACCTGTTTCTCCGGGTACCCTGGATCTGCGCCTCAGCCGGGTGAATCAATTACTGGGTACGGACATACCCCGGTCCGCCGTTCTGGATATTCTGACCCATCTTGAATTGACTGTCTCCGGAAGCGGGGATACACTGACCGTGACTGTGCCGACATTCAGACCGGATTTGACCAAAGAAGTCGATCTGATTGAAGAGGTCGTCAGGCATTATGGATATGATCAGATTCCACTCAATTTTCATGTTCCATCCCTGCTGACCCACCATGTGAACCATGTATATGCGCTTTGCGAAAAGCTCCGGGATCTTATGTGTGGTCTGGGCTTTTACGAGGCGATTACAAACAGTCTTGTTTCGCGAAGGCACACGGAAATAGATCCTTCCATGGGACCGGCAGTCGAGATACAGAATCCCATGAGTCCCGAAACCGCCTTTCTCCGTACCAGTATTGTTCCGAGCCTCCTTGATGCAGCACAATGGAACCGGAACAGGCAGCAGTCCCATGTCCGTCTTTTTGAAATCGGAAATTCCTTTCAGGCAAGGCAAGACGGTCTTCCGCGCGAGGAATTGCAGCTGGTTGCTCTGATGACCGGAGTGTCCCGCGAAAAGCCTTTCTGGGGGGACACACAGAAAATGTGCGATTTTTATACAGTCAAGGGACTGGCTGAAGTGCTGGGGGAAGCACTCCATATCAGCGACTGGCGATTTTTAAGGATCGTCAAAGAACATCCGTTGCTTGTTAAAGAATCTGCCGTCCGGATCGAGTCGGACAATTCAGCCATTGGATTTATCGGGGAAATCAGAGAAGATATATGCAATGATTGGAACCTGGATATGCCTGTCTTTGTTCTGCAGATCGCGATGGGTTCATTGCTTGCCGTTATCCCTGAAAAACAGTCTTATCAGCCGATTCCGCGGTTTCCTTCAATCAGGCGTGATATGGCTGTTGTCGTGGATGAGGGGATACATGTCGGCGATCTGCTCGATTCCATCAGGCGATGCGGCGGCCCGCTTTTGTCGGATGTGGATGTGTTTGATCTTTACAAAGGCAGGCAGATTTCAAAAGGGAAAAAAAGTGTGGCATTTTCACTTTGCTTTCAGTCAGGAGAACGAACCCTGCAGGAATCTGAAGTGGATCCTTTAATGGATGAAATTATTTCGAATATTCGGAAAGCATTTGATGCCCAATTGAGATCATGATTTTTCCGGATTGGGGGAAGACATGGAATACCAGGCCATTCAGATTCTGGAAAATAAAATTGACCAGTTATTGACACAATTAAACGAACTGAAAGAAAACAACCGGCAGTTGAAAGCAACAAATGCCGAGCTGATGAATCGTTTACAAGAAAAGGAAAGGTTTATACAGTCAACCAAAGAAGATGCAGACCGTGTTCAAACCATGAAACAGGAAATCAATAACTATAGGGAAAATCAGGACAAAATTCGTCTGAAAGTGGAAGGACTCATTGACAAATTAAAAGAGTTTGATGCAATTCATTAAGGAACGATGACAAGGTCACCGGGATTTTAATCGGTGAAAAGGATTTAACGGATTATTCACATAACCCTGCAGGACCATTCCGGTGTGTTCGGATAAAAATGTCCTCAAAGTGAGAATTTATGGCGCCGAATATTCGATTCGCGGGTATGCGGACGCCAATTATATCAAAGCTGTGGCAGATTATGTCGATCATAAAATGCGTGAAGTGGACAATACAGTCCGGGTCGACTCATCTTTGAAAGTGGCCATCCTTGCTTCATTGAATATCACGGATGAGTTATTCAGGGAAAGAGCTGCCAAAGAGCAAATCAGGTCTCAACTTGAGGATAAAATACAAAAGCTGAATACGTTGATCGATGAGCGTCTGAAAGCAAATCAGTCGCAAGAAACCAAAAACTCAGATACAGAGAATAACACAGAGACAATTCAAAAAAAATCATAGCAACGATCATCGTTAAAGCTTCCTTTTGCACCCGGAGATATACCCTGCAGGATTTGAGATCCTTGCCGTAACCTGTATTATCGGTTTTTAAAACGGTGGCCTCAGATTCAATGTAGGGTTTTTATTTTTTGGAGGCGTAAATGGAAATATTATCATTTTTAATTATTGCAGTGGTAACCGGCGTTGGCATGTTTTTCGTCGGCTGGTTTCTGAATAGCCGCATTGGTCAGGGAAAAGTGGCCAGCGCGGAAAAACTTGCGGAAAAAATTGTATCGGAAGCTGAAAAGGAGGCACAGGCACTTAAAAATCAGAAAATTATTGAAGCCAAAGATGAATATATGAAAATCAAGCATAATTTTGAAAAAGAATCCCAGGCCCAGAAACAGGATTTTGAGAAGAGACGGCGCAAGCTGGAAACGCAGGAAAATGATATCAACCGCCGGCTGGAACAGCTCAATAAAAACGAAAATGAACTGAAACGTTTTGAGCAGAGCATGAAAGACAAAAGCGATCACCTTCAGCGGAAACATGAAGAATATGACCGTCTTCTCGCGCAGCAGAACGAACGTCTGGAAAAAATTTCCGGAATGTCCAATGAGGAGGCACTCAGGGAACTCAAGGAAAATCTGACCTCCAAGGCCAAACAGGAAGCTGCCCAGATGGTCAAGGATATCAAGGATCATGCGCGTCTTTCCGCCAATAAGGAGGCCAAGGAGATTATTATTTCATCCATTCAGCGGACTGCCGCAGATCATTCGGTGGAGACCACCGTTTCGGTTGTCAATCTGCCTACGGATGAAATGAAAGGCCGGATTATCGGCCGTGAGGGGCGAAATATTCGTGCCTTCGAGACTGCAACCGGTATCGATGTCATTGTCGATGACACTCCGGAGGCAGTTATCCTGTCTGGATTTGATCCCTACCGCCGTGAAATTGCCAAACGTGCTCTGGAGTCTCTGATTACAGACGGACGGATTCATCCGGGACGTATCGAAGACGTGGTTGAAAAAGCCAGAAAGGAAATGGAAGAACAAATCACGCAGCTCGGCGAGCAGGCCATGCTGGATACCGGGGTTCATGGTCTGCATCCCGAACTGGTCAAGCTCCTGGGGAAACTTCATTATCGTACAAGTTATGGACAAAATGTGTTGAAGCACGGTATTGAGGTGGCGCATCTGGCGGCTTTGATGGCCAGTGAACTGAAACTCGATCCTGTGGTTGCCAGACGGGCCGGTCTGCTGCATGATATCGGAAAAGCCATTGACAAGAATACCGAAGGCACGCATTTTCAAATCGGAGCGGATATTGCCAAGAAATACGGGGAAGGCCCCATTGTGCAAAATGCCATTGCCTCACATCACGATGATGTGGAAATGACATCACCGATATCCGCTCTGGTTCAGGCCGCCGATGCCATATCGGGCTCCCGTCCGGGAGCCCGCCGTGAAACACTGGAAGGGTATATCAAGCGTCTCGAAAAGCTGGAAGATATTGCAGAATCTTTTCAGGGTGTCTATAAAACCTATGCCATTCAGGCAGGACGTGAAGTGAGGGTTCTTGTTCAGCCCGAAAAAATGGGCGATGCCGAAGCGGATCAGCTGGCTTCTGATATTGCGGAAAAAATACAGAATGAAATGGAATATCCCGGTCAGATCAAGGTTACAGTGATACGTGAATACCGCGCAACGGATTATGCAAAATAATCAGCTGTCCATCGATTGAAAAGAGGGAAAAGCCATATGCCAGCAAAAATCATCGACGGAAAAGCAGTATCCAAAATCGTCCGGCAGGAGGTATCAGAAGGGGTTGCGGAACTGAAGAAGAGCGGTATTGTACCGCATCTTGCGGTCGTACTGGTGGGGGAGGACGCGGCTTCGCAGACTTATGTACGCAACAAGAAACGGGCCTGTGAGAAAGTCGGCATTTCATCCGATACCCTGCTTCGTCCGGCCGCCATGACCCAGGACGAGCTTGTGTCTCTTGTTGAACAGTTGAATGCGGATCCCAGAGTGCATGGCATACTGGTTCAGCTCCCGCTGCCTGATCATATTGATGAACAGGTGATTATCAACACCATATCTCCGGAAAAAGATGTGGATGGTTTTCATCCTGTCAATATGGGAAAGCTCGCTTTGGGGGCCATGGACGGATTTGTATCCTGCACACCCATGGGTATCGTGGAACTTCTCCTTCGTAACGGATATAATCCGGCCGGAAAGCATGTGGTCGTCATCGGGCGCAGCAATATTGTCGGGAAACCGCTTTCCCTGCTTCTGATGAGAAAAAAGGAAGGCGGTAACGCCACGGTGACGGTGTGCCATTCACGTACCGAAAACCTGCCGGAGATTACGCGCACTGCGGACATTCTGATTGCCGCAATCGGACGACCCGAAATGGTGCGCCGCGATATGGTAAAGCCCGGTGCAGTGGTCATCGATGTGGGAACCAGTCGCGTGGATGATCCCGTCGCAGAAAAAGGATACCGTCTTTCCGGTGATGTAAAATTCGACGAGGTATCGGAAATTGCCGGAGCCATCACACCGGTTCCTGGAGGTGTCGGCCCGATGACCATTGCGTTGCTTTTAAAGAACACGCTGCTGGCTGCAGAAAAATCACAGGAGAAACAGAATTGAAACTGTCCCAGGCATATATTCCGACGCTGAAAGAAATACCATCCGATGCGGTTATTCCAAGCCACCGGCTCATGCTGCGCGCCGGTCTGATCCGTCCGCTGGCTG
>Ga0272442_10008854_pt1 | contig 12676 bp, 12 predicted proteins | sample SSMForm2O_FD_200262 | JGI IMG/M metagenome (GOLD analysis project Ga0272442, IMG submission 200262) | Marine sediment archaeal communities from Little Sippewissett salt marsh, Falmouth, MA, United States - SSM-Form-2O | ecosystem: Environmental > Aquatic > Marine > Wetlands > Sediment ... | reverse complement strand
TGGACCTGCAGGCGCGCTATTCCGGGCCCGCGGGCCCCTGCACCTTCAGCCTGTCCGGCGGCCGCTACGAAACCGACGGGTACCTGCGCAACGCTTTTGTCAACCGCAACATGTTCTCCGCGAAACTGCAGTTTCCGCTTTCCGACGATGTGAAGCTCAGCACCGGAATACGTTACACGGAAAATGAGGCGGGCATGATCGTCCATAACATGCCGGGGACATGGGGCTACGACCCGGACGAACCCGATTCGCTCGGCGCCCAGCTCGGCGGACCTTACCTGTCGTTCCGTCAATCTCTGACCGGCCCGTTCGATTCCGGCGCCGGCCCGTTCGACTGGGGGGATGGCAGCTACTGGAACGACAAGCGCCTCAACCTCGATCTCGGTGTATCCGGAAAGTCGGAAGATCTGGATTTCTCGGCGCAAACCTACCTGATAGACCAGGACCGGGAAGAATACTTCTACGCCATCGACGATCCGAACCACTTGGTACTGCGCAGAGATTCCGAGCCCGAAGACAACAATTGGGGCTGGAAAGCCGATTTCACGAGCAGGCTCGGCGCCGAACGCCAACACACCGTCGAATACGGACTGGGCGGCCATTATCTCGGTTACGGCGGGGCAACCGTCAAAAGTGTCGACGCCGCCTATTTCTCGCGCATGCCGACCGACAGCCCGAGCAAGACCGATCCCGTCACCACCCTGCATGGTGCATACGCTCAGGACGCCTGCACAATAGGCGGAAACATACAGGTACAGGCGGGCCTGCGCATCGACAAATACAGGGCCGACGGACCGGAAGCCAACGCCGTGACAGTGGATGAAACCAAGGCCGCTCCCAGGCTCGCGTGCAACTTCAACCCCTGGTCCGGCGGCCGCGCCACCGCACGAATCGGGCAAGCCTACCGTTTCCCCACCAACCCCGAATACTACTGGTGGTACTCCGGCTACAAACCGGCGACCCGGAAAGACCTGGCCCCGGAAAAGGCGGACCAGTACGAAATCGAGCTCGAACAGGGCATCAGCGACAACATGTCCGTTCTGGTAAGAAGCTACTACTACGAAGTCGACGACTACATTCGCACAATATTCGGCTACAAACCCAGCCGCGTAATCTATAATATCGACAGGGTCGACTTCACGGGCGTCGAAATCGAAGCATGCTGCGATGTTTCCTCGGCACTCAAGGTTTCGATCAACTTCACTCATCAACAGACCGAGAAACACGGCGATGTCCTGGACAGCAGCACGACCCTGACCGACGACCTGCCCGAATTGCCCGATAACAAGGCGAATCTCAAGCTGGAATACGGCCGGGACAACGGACTCAACATGGAGCTGAAGATAGGCTACGTGGATGAACGATGGACCACGCGCGGCAACCTGGCCATGCCGGGCGGCAGCTACCTGGGCGAGATGGAGAGTTACTTTGATGTGGATATGCGCATCAGTTATCCTGTATACCGGGACGAGTCCGACAGGGAAATCCGTATCGAGATCACGGGTGACAATGTTTTCGACGCGGATATCGTCGAGGAATACGGCTACCCGCTGCCGGGCGCCACGGTAATGGCCGGGATCCGCGCCGAGTTCTGAGTAAGTGTATCGTGGAAGTTGACATACAATCGCCCGAATTCTGGATCGAGCAGTGGGAAGGATTACTCGCCCAAACCGCCTGGTCGGGAAAGTATGGCTACACCACGCCCGGCGTCTGGGATCTGATGGCAGCGGACTACGGCAGCGGGACCCGGCAGGCAAACCGCCGCGCCAACGAAACGGACCTTCTCATTGGCATTCTCGAGGATCGCGGGCTGTTCCCCGAAGCCGCACGGGTACTTGACGTGGGATGCGGTACCGGGCGAATCGCCATACCGTTCGCGCTGCGTGGAGCCGATGTCACCGCTCTCGATTTCTCGGAAGGTATGCTGTCCAGGCTGCGCGAAAATATCACCGACGAAACCGTGCACCGAATCCGCCCTGTCCAGGCCAACTGGGACGAGATAGACCTGGAACGCAAAAACTGGCACAAATCGTTCGACCTTGTCGTCGCCTGTATGACACCGGCAATACGTACACCCGCTTCCTTCCTGAAGCTCCACCGGGCAAGCCGGCATGGCTGCTGTTTCCGGGGATGGGCCGGAAAACGCGAAGATCCGCTGCTGGAGTCGATCTGGACTCATATCCTGGGAGAACCCATGCCCGTGATGGGTTGGGATATCACGCTGGCCTTCAACCTGCTGCGCGCGATGGACCTTTCACCCACGATCGAATTCTCGGATGTCTGTTGGGAGCGTGAAGAAGGAATAAACAAGGCCGCCGCTTTCTTCGCAGGCTACTTCGCGGGCCTGACCGACGATCCCCCCGAGACACTCAAGAACAAGATACTCGTTTTCCTGGAAGAAATCTCCGAGAACGGTCTGATTCGCAGGCGAACCGCGGGTCAAACAGGGACAATGACCTGGAGTGTCAAATGAGATTCCCGCACGCCTGGCTGCTGATACCAGGTTTTGCCCTCGCGATCCTTGTGGCCGGCTGCCCGGGTTCACAAAACAACAACAGCAGGACGGTAACCGATCTCGCCGGCCGCGAGGTCGCCGTTCCCGAAACAGTCGAAAGAGTGGTTGCCTTCGGCCCGGGTGCACTACGGCTGGTGATCTACCTTGACGGGACAAAGCGGATAGTGGGCATCGAGGATTCAGAGAAAAGGATGGTGAGAAACATCTATTTCCGACCCTATGCAGCCACTCTCGACGAGGACTTCTTCAATCTCCCGGTCATCGGGCCGGGCGGCCCCGGCAAACTGCCCGACTTCGAAGGGCTCCTGTTGTGCAAACCCGACATTCTCGTTGCCGTGGGCATAGATGTTGCACAAGTAGACAACATCCAATCCCGGACCGGCGTTCCCGTGGTCTGCCTGTCCTACGGAGAACTGGGAGTATGGCGCGAAGAGGCACGGAAATCACTGGTTCTACTGGGCGAGGTTCTCGGACGCGAACAGCGGGCGGAGGAAATCAACGACTACATAGAGAGCCTGCGGAAGGATTTGGCGAAACGCGCACAGTCGTCCGGCCCCGGCGAGAAGCCTATCGCCTATTTCGGCGGCATCTCGTTCAAAGGCGCCCACGGCCTCACGAGCACCCAGGCCGGATACCCGCCCGGCGAAATGGTGAACGCCCGGAATCCGGCAAACAAACTGCGCAAAGCAGGCCATCTGTTCGTCGACAAAGAGAAGATTCTCGTGTGGAACCCCGATATCGTTTTTATCGACATCGGCAGCAAGGCCGTTATCGAACACAACTTTGCCGGAAACCGCGACTTCTACGGCCTGCTCAATGCCGCGCGTAACGACAAGGTGTTCTCGTTGCTCCCCTACAATTACTACAATACCAACATAGAAATCGCGCTGCTCAACTCGTTCTTCATCGGCAAATGCCTGTATCCGAACGCGTTCGAGGATATCGATATGGACACGAAGGCCCGCGAAATTTTTGATACATTCCTGGGAACTGCGGCCGGGAAACCGATTCCCGCCTACCACGTAGTACGATTCCCGGAACAGGGCCCTGTTGTGTGGGAACAGCAAAACAGATAGGAACCGGTGCCGGAGATCAAACAGCAATACCGAGCTCACATCCGGAGGAAAATTCTCACGGGGTTTGTCCTGTTTGCCCTGCTTTGCATGGGAACCGTTTGCTCACTTGCAATTGGCTCCTATTCCGTGTCGCCCGCAGCCATATTCGGAGCGCTCTTTGCCGGTGGCGAGGAGATTGTCCGCCATATCATCTGGAACATCCGCCTGCCTCGCACCGTGGCGGCGATAATCGCGGGAGCATGTCTCGGCAGTGCCGGTGCCGCCATGCAAAACGTCCTGAAGAACCCGCTCGGGTCGCCGTTCACGCTGGGCATCTCCCAGGGAGCCGCCTTCGGCGCGGCCTTCGCCATCATAATTCTTGGGGCCGGCAGTCTCCTTTCCGGAGGTGACAATTTGCCGGCTGTTCGCGCTCCGTACATCGTTGTGATATCTGCGTTCCTGGGCTCGTTGCTCACCGTTGCGGCACTGATCATACTTTCCACACTACGGCGGCTGTCACCCGCGGCGCTGATTCTTGCCGGGGTGGCACTGAGTTCCTTTTTCGGCGCCGCAACGATGCTGCTCCAGTACTTCGCATCCGATATTCAGGTAGCCGCTGCGGTATTCTGGACATTCGGAGATCTCGGGAAAGCGCAATGGAAGGAACTTGGTCTGATGGCTTTGGCGCTTGTTCCGGCCTGCGCCTGGTTCGGATGGAAAAGATGGCATTTCAACGCCATGCTCTGGGGTGACGATACGGCGCGGAGCCTCGGGGTCAACCCCTACCGGCTTAGACTCGTCGCCCTCGTACTCGCCGCACTCGTTTCCTCGGTGACCACGGCATTCCTGGGAATCATCGGGTTTGTGGGCCTGATAGCCCCGCACATGGTCAGAATGGTGGTCGGAGAAGATCATCGTTTCCTCCTCCCCTACTCCGCAATGGCCGGTGGACTGCTTCTGCTGCTCGCCGACGCCCTGGCCCGAACGATGATGGCACCGGTCGTGCTGCCGGTGGGCATTGTCACATCCTTCGCCGGCGTGCCCCTGTTCCTGTATCTCCTGCTCACTCACAAGGGTATTAGGTCATGAGCCTGAAAGTAGAAGGACTCGAGTTTTCCTATGGGAAAAGACGCATCCTCACGAATGTGGCGTTCGAAGTCGATTCCGGATGTCTTGCCGCCGTCATGGGCGAAAACGGATCCGGTAAAACAACCCTGCTGAAGAACATCAACCGGATACTCAAGCCAACGGCCGGGAAGGTCCTGATAGACGGAAAACCCGTGGAAACAATGAACGGCGGAACCATCGCCCGCAACATAGGCTATGTGCCGCAAAGACAGGAAACCGCCTACTGCACCGTGTTTGAAGCCGTACTGCTCGGCAGGAAAGCGTGCGGCTACGCGGATACGGGACCGACCGACATGGACAGGGTTGAAGATGTCCTCCGCCTCGTCCGCCTCGAACACCTGGCCATGCGGCCCACAACCGAGATCAGCGGCGGCGAATTGCAGAAAGTCATCCTGGCCCGCGCCCTGGCCCAGGAACCGAAAGTCCTGCTTCTGGACGAGCCGATCAACCATCTCGATCCTATGAACCAGATCGAGGTCATGAGCCTGCTGCATGCGCTCACGAAAGACCTGAACGTCGCTTCACTGCTAGTAACCCATGACATCAACAGCGCATTGAGATTTGCCGACCGCTTTATCCTGCTCAAGAACGGCGAGGTGTTCGCGCACGGCGACAGGACAATCGTTACGCCCACGGTAATCAGGGATGTGTTCGACATCGATGCAACTATCGAGGAACTCGCCGGCATACCGGTGGTGATTCCCCTGCTCAAAGAAGTCCGGAGACACAGGCATTACCATTCCCACGAACACGGGCACGGCGCTGCCACGCACGGACACAAGCACCACCACGAACACTCTCACAGGGTAGACGAACACATCTACGACCACACACACGATGCCCTGCACAACACCCATGAGCACCCGCATCCGGAACCACCCGCACGAGAAACCCACGATAACCAACGCGAAAGGAACACCAATGAATGACGATCCAAGACAACAGGTAAAGGAGCTGCTGGCAACCCATCGCCTGAAGGACCTGCTGATCCATGCTGCGAGCCTGCACGGTCACTACTGCCCCGGCCTGGCCTTTGGAATCAAGGCCGGGTATGCCGGACTGAAGCGGCTCGGATTTGAGAACACGGGCATGGAAGAACTGCTGGCCATAGTCGAATGCAACAACTGTTTTGTCGACGGCATCCAGGTGTCGACCGGCTGTTCGCTCGGCAACAACGCGCTCATCTACAAGGACATCGGGAAGACCGCGGTGACAATTGTCTCGCGCAAGACCAAATCAGCGGTCCGCCTGGCTCTCAAGCCGAGCAGGTGGACGGACGAGGACGCGACCGAGAGGGAAAAGGAGGCCGCCGACCTGTTCCGCCGCGTCGTCAAGGAGCGGCAGGACGACCCGGAAGCATCCAAGCGAATGCGCGAGCTCTGGCGGGAGCTCTCCTTCGAAACCGTCGAAAAACCCGAAGATGCGCTTTTCAATATGCAGAAAGTCCCCGCGGAACTGCCGGAATATGCGCCGATAGTCGATTCCGCAACCTGCACGATCTGCGGCGAGGAATTCATGGAAACAAAAAAAGCCGGGACCGACGACCGCCCCGTCTGTCTCGCCTGCGCCGAGGTCGACTGCATGGCCGTCCTCGGGCGGGGAATATGCGAACTCGAGCGGGGAGCATTTCCTTCGGAACACCGTCACTGAACAGCGCGGGAGCCGGGAGCAGCAGCAACGCTGGTCCTCAAAAGCCGGACGCCGCGGACCATGCGGCGCGGACCGAATTGGCGGTTTCCAGGGCCCACCCCTCAATGGGGTTCCTGTCATCGGTGAGCAGCACGCGGGGACCGCGCGGCTCCGCCAGCTCGCACGCCGACATCTGCCGCAGATGACCGAGTGTTGTTCCAGAGAAACCGTCCGGCAAAAGATCGGGCCCGGGCATGTCCAGCGAAACATCGGAAGCGAACAGGGTAACGACCCCCAACGCGTCCGAGAAGGAGCGCGAGTTGGACGAGAACGCGCGAACGTGCTTGAATACCGCGGCCAGTGTGTGCCACGTGGCCGTCCAACTGCGCGAATTGGGACCCGTTCTACTCCCAAGCAGGTTGACAACGAGAATGCCCGCCTCCGACATGACGCTCCTCGCCTCACCGAAGGCTTCCTTCGAACACAGGTGCCGCGGCATCCCGCCCGACGCGTATGTGTCCATGATAATGAAATCGTACCGCCGGTCCGTCGACCGCAGGAAGGTGCGACCATCCGCCACGATGTAACGGATACGCGGCCCATCCGGCAGGTTCAAGAACGTGCGAGCCGCTTCCAGTACCTCGGCATCAAGCTCTACCGCATCCCAACAGAGTCCTGCACTCTCGACCGCCCTCAGGGCGCAGCCGCCTGCAACCCCCAGCAACAGTGCTTGACGCCCCTGCGGCCGCATGTGCGTGAGCGCGTTCAGGTAGTAGAAGTGTGGATCTATGGGCATCCAATCGCTCTCGCTCAACACACTATGTCCCACGCGGTCTATCAGCAAGGTCCTGAAGGCGCCCGTATCGAGCACCGCGATCTCCGCGTGCGGCGAATCGACCTGGTAAACGATGCCCTTGCCGGCCAACGGACGTGGCCAAAGAGCCGTCACCATACCCCCCAGGCAAAGCGCTGCCAACACGAGGACCGCCCTGCCCACGCCTCGAATTGCATGGAAGAACGCCATGGCTGCGCCGGTCGCCAGCAGCACGGTCCCGGAAATCTGGATGGTCAAACGAATGGAATGCGCCGGTATGAGCCAGAAGCCCACGCAGAGAGTCGTAGCGAAACCGCCTGATGTCGATACGGCATAGACACGTCCCGCCACGGTTCCCGCGGGAACGCGCCCAGTTGACAGCGATGCGACACAAACCGGAGGAAGACACGCGAGAAGACAAAGCGGCACCGCAAAGAGCAACGCGGATCCCGCAAGAGCCCCCACCCTGAGATCGATGCCGTGGAGCAATGGAAGCATTACCCCGGCAATGATCGGAAGACAGAGCATCCACGATCCGGCAAGAGCCGAAAGGATACCGATATGCATGTACCATCCAGCGGCGCGCGGGGGTTCTGCCTCATGTCGTGCCAGGCATCCCCCGGCCCAGTAGCCCGCCGCCAGACAGGCGAGAGTCACGCCGATCTGGGCTGTCCAAATGTAGAGGGTGGCGCCGAAATGAGGGTTCAATACGCGAGCGCCCAGGATCTCGATAACCATGACGCCGCACCCTCCCAGGAACGCAAAGGCGTAGACGGCCACTCTCACGTACCGTGCTCCTCTCAGGAATCCGGAGACCGGCGCTTTCGCAGTTCCTCGATGTACCGGATGCCCGCAAGCGCCTGAGGATTGTCGGACTGGATATCGAGCACCCGCCGATAGGTAGCCTCGGCCCGATCCAGGGCCCTCGTCTCGTAGTAGACCTGCCCGAGAAGCAGGAGGTTGTCGACGTTCTCCCTCTTGTCCACGCACTTCTGGGCCCAACGGACGGCCCTGGCGTGCTTGCCGCACCGTAGCTGAGCAATCACCAGGTGCGACATGAGGAACTCGGAGTCGGGGCTGTACTCCAGCAGCTCGCGACATGCCTTCGCAGCAACGGCGGGCTCGTAGTCGATGGCGAAATGGATCTTCTCCGAAACCAGGGCACCGTTCCCGGGGTCATCCGCGATCTTCTTGTCGTAGTCCCGGAGAATTGCCGTAATCTCGGCCCGGGACAGCGTCCCGGTCCCGTGGGGATGCCCAGGTCCGTTGTCGCCCTCGGAATGCGCGTGGACGTATCCTTTGAACTCCGTTGGCCGGTCTCTTCGATTGCCGCGCCACTTGATCAGCGCAACCACGCCAATGCCCAGACACAGCCCACAGGCAATAATGGAAACCACGCGTCTGGCACTTGGATCACGCATGCGGCCGTCAATCTTCCGGGAAAGGCACTTCCTCGATACGCGTCCATCGGACGGCACCGTCCTTAAGAAGCAGGTTCACTCCGTCGCTGTGCCGGTGATGTGCAAGATCTTCCGCCGACTCGATCACGGAAAGGAAGGCGTCGGCCGCAATCCAGTGCCACGCCTTATCCAGCTGGCATCCCCGCACGCAATCCAGAATGCCGTACGAGATCAGCTGCGGCTCATAGGAGTTGAGCCCATAAGCCGGATTCGGATCCGAATACGGGCACGATAGGTCGTCGATGTTCTTGTCAAGCACCGTCGGCGGCGGAGGGGGCGGCGGCGGCACCGGTGGAGGCGGAGGCGGAGGCGGGATCGGGCACGCCACGGCACTCGAACAGAAGACGTTGCCGACACCTTCCAAGATGTCGGAAGCGCCCGGCGCCGACAAGTAGCCGGCCGGACCCTCGACCTGCACAAGCAGGAAATTCGTCGGAATAGCATCGCATTCGTATTCCATGAAGATAAAGAGTCCGATCTGGTGCAGGTTGTTGGCGCAACGCGCGCGCATGGCGTACCTGCGCCCTGCCTGCACAGCGGGCAGTACGATGCCGGCCAGCACCACGATGATGGCAATGGCGACCAACAACTCCATCAGCGTGAACGCCCCGCGCCTCCCCCGGTTTGTCATGCCGACCTCCTTCCAGCCCGGCCGTCACACAGGACCGATCCGAGTTGGCACATCACCTGAACCTCAATTAACCAAGTTTAGCGCAGCACGCGCAACCGGGCAATCGCATTCTTGCCCCCTTGTTTGCCCTTTATCGGTATTGCATTCCGCCATGTTCTACCCCAAGCATCCTTGCATTCTGCGGCATCAACCTACAAACACATCGCTGTCATTGCTTGCCGTGGAAACGCGGAAACAGCTCGCCGACCCCGAAGCGATATTCCAGGTACGACTGTCCAAATCTCCGTCGGAGGCAATCGTCTTCCTCATGGATGAACACCTTGAAAGCAACATACGCCACCAGGGGCACCGGCAAAAGCAACCATGATCGGAAGAACAGGGCAACTCCCGGGATGATCAACAGAATCCACGCCGCATAAATTGGATGCCGCACCACCGCAAACGGTCCCTCCGTTACCAGCCTCCCTTCCCTGTACGCCACGTTGAATGCTCTCAGGGATTTCACATACACTGCCGTGCCCGCAACCAACAGCCCTGCTGCAAAGCCCGCCAGCCCCCAGTACGGTATAGACCGGATCACAAATACGTCGGGATGCCGGTAGGTCAGCCAACCCGCCGGGATTCCGTAAACGGCGGCAATCCCGGAAAACTTGGGGGCTATGCCGAACCGTTGCATCACACATCTTGCCTGCCGTATCGGCCCATCGACTTCCAACCACAGACACTCAACCGTGACCTAAAGAATCCTGTCTGCTCCGCTGAACACTTCCTCGACACTAAGAACCGTGGCCGCGCGACCGGGGAACTTCGAATCGAGCCACTCTTTCATGTCATCGTAGACAACACCCTCTGTCTCATATGACACGGTTCCCTTCAACTGAAAAGACCGGCCGCCTTCCGTAATGAAAAGCATGGCGGCCCTGCTGCCGATGAGGATATTCGCACGCGTCTTGTTGAAGTAGTTATCCGCGATGACAAACCTGTCATCGTCGAGTTTCTTCATGCACGCTACGTATATGGAATTCGGGTTCCCGTGCCCGTCCACCGTGGTCAGTATTGCCGGTCCTTTCCGGTCGGACCATGCTTTGCTCACGTCTTCAGGTAGTGCCGACATATGTCATGTGCTCCTTTTTTCTTTTGCGGCTATCTTATCACTCATTCAATACATGCCCAACTACTGTCTCTCCCGCCTTGACTCTTTCTACTTTCCCCACTCGGATGGATACGGCCTTCTTCGGAAAGTACATGTCGAGTCTGGAACCAAACTTCATCATTCCGATTCGATCACCCGCCGTTACGTCAACGGCCGTGTCATGATCTTGCCACGGCATATAGACAGCGCTCGCCTTGCCGCTCCTCATTCGGCAGGAGCACTTCGATGGCAGGCCGGTAGCGATGCTTCTCTATCCTGGTGATCTTGCCTTGCCTTCGATCCGGAAAGACAATGTGCATGCCCTCCCGACATTCGTTCACGCTGGGCGGATGGTCCCCATCATACACCAACGTATCGAACACATGGTTCTGGATACTGCGCAGGAAGTCCTGGTACGGCGCGGCAAGCATTTCCGCTGTCCCACTGTTCAAGGCACCGTGTTTGACCAGCAGTCGAATTCTGCCAAGAACATGTGGCGGAACGTAAAGATCACGCCCCAATCCACGCTTGAGAAATGGTGCACGGACACGACGATTCCATTGCCGAAGAACCGTGACGGAAACCCCCGCTCTCTGTGCCGCCGGCTTGAGTGAGTACCGATACCTCCAGGCCAGTAGTCTCACATCACAGGGGTGGATATGAAGGCGCGTCCCCTGTCCCTTGAGAGAAATACACCCTCTGATCTGGCCCCTGTTGAAATGGCGCGAGACTGTCCCCCGCGACAAACCGTAGTGTTCTTCGATACGGCCTGCAGTTGGCCAGTGAAGATGGACAGGCCGAACACACTCCAGCAGACGACTCACCGTCTCACGCGAAAACCGGTACTGCCCAAGATGCTTTCTTGTATGAACGGGCACTCGTTCCGCAACAACCTCGCCCGCCGCGTTCGTGTATTTGCGCGTGAAATAACCACGACGCGCCACGTCGACGATCGTCGAAGCGCCCAGCCCCGTCAACCGGGACACCCGTGCAACGGCATACGGGTACGTGCATTGAGGCGCCAGCCGCGCGGCATCTTCTGGATGGATGTGCACTCTCTGCCGGACTATCGATTGCTGGCCGCGGACCCGACCTTGCTCGTACTGCTTGAGCACGTACGCTGTGCTTGCTTCGATGCGTTGCGCCACTTTGTCGGCTGTCGGCCATCCCTCTGCATTGGGCCGCACGGCACGAACAAGGGCCCGCATTGTCCTGTCGGGAATCAACCATTTCTTTACGGGCTTCGCAGCAGGCAGCAGCACTGTTTTCTTTGTGTATCTTCCCCTGCGATCCGTTTGCGTGTACTGCACGTATCCCTTGCCCAACAGGCTGCATATGGTTTGTTTACTGAGACCTGTTAGCGCCATCGCTTCTCGTACGGTGCAGAAATCAACGTCTCCCGCACGCGGTCGATGCAATGCCTGGTATTTGCCGGGAATCTGCAGAACTACTACCTCGTGCTCCATTCAGCGAGGCCGGCGACAAACCTGCCTCTCCTCATTCGCTTGCTTTCGTTCTTCACCCAGCCGTGCCGCCGGCCCGTTGAGCAGTACAGTGCCTGACCCACTTCGCTGCATTGTCAGTCCTTCTTGAAGCGCAGCCCAACGAATCCCGATGCATCAAGAATGCCTTCTCGGGAAGGGGCATACGCATCCACCCGTGCTTCGGGTGATTCGAAAAGACAGCTTCGGGCTCTCTCCAGATAAAGTCCCACATCGCTTGCAGTCCGAATTATATTCTCACACGTATGAAACGTTGCCACCGAATAGAAAGGATGACCGGCAAGCGCCTTCTCCCTGTAGGAATTGCCCCAAGGACTATTGCGGGGAACCAGCCCAAGCAGCACACGACCATCTTTTCGCAAGACCCGCGAAGCCTCACGCAGGGCTTGTCGAGGGTCGGAGAGAAAACAGATTGTGCCCACCATTACAACTGTGCCATATGCTGCATCCGAAAACGGCAGGTTCTCTCCAGACCCCAACCAGACACGAATCCTGCGATCAGCGGCGATCTTTAAGACTTCCACACTGGCATCGAGGCCGTCTTCCACTCCAAGAGCCTGAGCGAATCTGCCCGTTCCCACGCCCACCTCGAGCCAGCGCCGTGGCATTTCTTCCAAAAGATCACGAAGCAGCCCGGTCTCCGCGACAAATATCCTGCGCCCCCTTGCCCTGTTGAACCATGCATCATACCGTACCGCAAATCTATCGAAGGCCTTCACAACCGAATCCGACGACACGGATCTCCCGACATTGGTCGTCATGGTTTCTGCCCCGTGCTGCACAAACCCTTCCCGGCTGTCTGCATGTCGC
>Ga0272442_10008853_pt1 | contig 12676 bp, 11 predicted proteins | sample SSMForm2O_FD_200262 | JGI IMG/M metagenome (GOLD analysis project Ga0272442, IMG submission 200262) | Marine sediment archaeal communities from Little Sippewissett salt marsh, Falmouth, MA, United States - SSM-Form-2O | ecosystem: Environmental > Aquatic > Marine > Wetlands > Sediment ... | reverse complement strand
AGCTTCTCCCTGAGCGCGAATTCGGTCTTCTCGGGAGTTTTTGTCCGCACGTAGCCGAGACGGTTGCAAATACGGTGCACGTGTGTGTCCACACAGATGCCTGGTTTTTTATAACCGAGCGTGAGCACGAGGTTCGCGGTTTTCCGTCCTACGCCGGGAAGCGCCAGGAGCTCGTCCAGGTCGTCCGGGACCTTTCCGCCGTGGACCTCTGCAAGGGTCCTTGATATGTCTATGATGTTCCTCGCCTTTACCCGGTAGAAACCGGCCGGATAGATCGCCCTTTCTATCTCTTCCGGGCTCAAGCGCGCCATGGTATGCGGGGTATCCGCCAGTGTAAAGAGCCTCTCGGCGGCCTCTTCCGTGACCTCGTCCTTTGTCCTGAGCGAGATCACGGTCGACATCAGCACCCTGTAGGGGTCCCGTTTCCTTGCTATGCGCGTGACGATCGGCTCCTTCCAGCTTCCGTACGCCTCCCGCAGCAGTCCGACCACGGCGTGAATGTCGTCATCCGTCATGCACCGTCCCTTCCTTCCCTTCATTTTGATGTGACAAACGAATAAAATATAGTACTATTAAGTGAGAGTCGAGATGAAGTATACAGGTGAAAAATGGACCGCCCCGCCCCGCTCACAGTCGAGGAAACGAAGTCGTATCTCGAAAAAAAGGGATATTTCGAGCTCAAGACGGTTCTTCAGGCCCATCTCTCTCCTGATATCGTCGAGATCATCGACGATTTAGAAACAGCCGAACAGGTCTTCGTTTTCCGGCTCCTCTCCAAGGAGATGGCGGCCGAGGTCTTTTCCCTCCTCGACCGCGACGACCAGGAGGAGCTCCTCCTTCACTTCAGCAATGAAACGGTACAGCACGTAATCGAGGAGATGGACCCGGACGACCTGACCGAGCTCTTCGACGAGCTGCCGGATGACCTCGTCAAGAGGCTCATACCCCTCCTCTCCCCCGAGGACAGGAGCGTTGTGAGCCGCCTTCTGAACTACCCCGAAGAGTCAGCCGGAAGGCTCATGACCCCGGCCTTCATAGAGCTCACCTCGGATAAGACAACGGACGAGGCTATAGCGCTCATACGGAAGGTAGGCCTGGACAAGGAAACGATCTACTACTCATATGTCACGGACGAAAAGCACCGGCTCGTGGGAGTGGTTTCCCTGAAAGACCTGCTCCTCGCTCCCCCCGGGGAGGCGGTCGAAAAAATCATGACCGAAACCGTCGTATACTCGAATACGGTGGAGGATCAGGAGGAGGTGGCGAAGCTCCTGTCGAAGTACGATATCTCCGCCGTTCCCGTCGTGGACAAAGAACGAAAGCTCGTTGGCATCATAACCATCGACGATGTGGTTGATGTTATTACCGAGGAGGCGACCGAGGACTTCCACAAAATGGTCGGAATCGAGGCCCCCGAGGACGACTACTTCGGCACGAGCTTCGTGGTGCTCGGACGAAAGAGAGCGCTCTGGCTCGTCATTCTCCTCGTCATGTCCTATCTCTCGTCCATCGTTCTGAAGAATTACGCCGATATTCTGCAGATTGTGATCCCCCTCGCCTTTTTCATTCCCATGCTCACAGGCACGTGCGGAAACACCGGGATGCAGTCCGCGACGCTCGTTATACGCGGGCTTGCCACCGGCGAGATCGAACCCAGTGACTTTACCAGGATTTTCCTGCGTGAAGTGCTCATGGGGGGATTTCTGGGAGTCATACTCGGGCTCTTCTCCTTTATACGTGCCCATTTCGTGGATGTCAATCCCTTCGTGGGCATTGCCGTGGGGTGCGCCGTCTTTATAAGCGTTATCGTCTCCAATCTGATCGGCTCGATTCTGCCCATGATTCTGAGGATGCTCAAGATCGATCCCGCAATTTCAGCGGGGCCGTTTATCACCACCATCGTGGACGTGACCTCGCTCATCCTCTACTTCGAAATCGCCAAGCTCATTTTCGGCATAGCGGGGTGACGTTTCCCGACCGGAGGAAAAACCGCATTAAAGGCGTGTGCGTGTAAAATATTCAAATAATGGATGATAAAGCCCTAAAAATAAGAAAAGAGGTACCTCTTGCACCGCTGAGCACCTTTCACATAGGCGGTCCCGCCCGTTTCTTCATACAGCCGGAATCCGAAGACGAGTTCGCGGACGCGATATGCTGGGCCTTAAAACAGGGGGTGGAGTATACCGTACTCGGAGGCGGCGCGAACGTCCTCATACACGACCGGGGCTTTGAAGGACTCGTTGTCTCGACGCTCGGGCTCGATTCCATGGAGGTGACGGGCGAAACCATCGAGGCCCGGTGCGGGGTTCCGGTGGATCGTCTCGTGGACCTCAGCGCCGAAAACGGCCTTGCCGGGCTGGAATTCGCAGCCGGGCTCCCCGGCACGGTGGGCGGCTCCCTCTTCATGAACGCACGGGCATACGGAAGCGAGTTCTCGCGTGTAACGGAGTCCGCCCGCGTCCTCCAGGTCCGGGAAGGCGGGGTGACGCGTAAACGGCTCAAACCGGAAGACCTTCATTTCGACTACAAGAAATCGGTTTTTCAGACCGAGGAATGGTACGTGTTCAGCGTGCTCCTGGGACTGCACAGGGGGGGGAAAGAGGATATTACCGGACGAATCCGTGAAAACAGGGAAAAGCGGAAAGCCGCCGGCCAGTACCTCTTTCCCAACGCGGGCTGCATCTTCAAGAACGACTACGAGACCGGGACCCCCACGGGACGGATCATAGACGAGCTCGGCCTGCGGAAAACGAGGATAGGCGACGCCGAAGTTTTCGCCGAACACGGCAACTTCATCGTCAACAGGGGGAAAGCGACGGCCCGCGACGTGTATCGTCTCATCAACCTCGTCGAGCGGACGGTCAGGGAAAAACGCGGTATCGTACTGGAGCGTGAGATACGTCTCGTCGGTCCGTGGGCCGAAGAGTAAAAACGATGAAAAACATGCTTGCTGTGCTATAATTATAGGTGGGATATAAACTTTTTTCGGGCAGGTTCATGAGAAGCGTCATCTATACAGCCGTCTTCATCCTCCTACTCATCCCGGCCGTTCTATTTGCCGCCGAGGAAACGGGCGGCGTCGAAAACGTGTTCGCGTACGGGGCCGGCCTCCGCGCGCTCGGCATGGGCGGCGCGTTCACCGCCATGGAGGGCGACTCGAGCCTCACCTACTGGAACCCGGGAGCAATGGCCTTCAACCAGTACAAGGAGGTCTCGCTCTTCGGCACCCGCACCATAGCGGACTCATACTACTTCTCGGGATTCTACACGAACCCGACCATGAGCCTGGGAACGATCGGTATCGGCGGCCTGGGGGTCACAACAGGGGGAATCGAATCCTACGACGAGTACGCCTCCCCCATCACCTCAGCCAGCTCGAACTACTTCCACTACCAGCTTCTCATCGGTTACGGCTATAACTTCAGGTGGGGCCTCGGCCTGGGAGGAAGCGTCAAAATCGAGCAGATGCGGATAACGGAGTACAAGGGCGCGGGAATGAGTTTCGACCTCGGCGCGTATTACAGCTTCAAGCGCCTGCCGTGGCTGTCGGTCGGCGCGGTCGTACAGGACGTGTGGGGCACGGGTATAAAGATCGCCGACGAGTTCGAGAAGAACACGCGGATATACAAGGCGGGCGCCGCGTCCACCTTCCTGCTCGGCAAAGCCCAGACCACCCGTCTCACGCTCGCGTTCGACACGCGGTTCTACACGGACAACTACAACCCGGACCCCGGATCCCTGCTTCATGATATGAGCCTCGGTGCGGAACTCGCATTCTCCGAGCAGCTCATGTTCCGGACCGGTTACCGGTACTTCACCTTCTCGAGCCTCTTCAGCGACCTGCCACAGGGCATTTCGCTCGGTATGACCGTGAAACGCTGGGGTTTCGGCCTCGATTACGCCGTTACCTTCGAGGATTCGGACTGGCAGGGTCCGGCCGAGCTGCTCATGCGCGTGGGACTGAGTTACCGGTTCGGCAAGAGCATAGATGAGAAGAAGCGGGAACAGGCCGAGGCCATACGAAGTCAGATAGACGACGGCATACGCGAGGCGACCCAGGACTACGAGCAGCAGCTCGAAGACCTGTCCGCGGAATATGAAAAAGAACAGGAACAGCTCCTGCAGGACCTGGAGACCTCCTATCAGAAGAAGCTCGAATCCGTCGACGAGACGATCGAGGACGCCCGCCAGGAGATCATCGCGGACCTCTCCGCTCAGTTCGAGGCGGACAAGCAGAAAACCCTCGAGGAGCTGGCCGACCAGTACGAGGATGACAGGGAGACACTCGAACGCAGGCTCATCGATGAACGTTCCGATTACGAGGAGCAGATGGAAACACTGCAGAGGCAGTTCGAAGAGGAGAAGGTCACGATCCGGGAGCAGACCTCGGCCGACGAGACCTTCAAGTCCGAAAACTATGCGAAGGGACTCCAGCTCTACTCGGACGGAAAATACGAGGATGCGCTCGCGGCTTTCGAGGCCGTATCAGCGGCTGACGAAAACTACCTCAACGTGAAGGAATACATGGCCCGGTCACGGGCCGAGATGAAGGACGTGGGCTCCTATGACAAGGAAATACTCGACTTCTACTACGCGGGTATCGATCTCTTCGTGCAGAAGCGGTACAAAGACGCAATCACCGAGTGGGAGAAGATACTCGAAACCGATCCCTATAACAAGCTCGCCATCAGGAACATCAAGGAGGCGGAGGACAGGCTGAGGAAGCTCGAGGAGCTCGGAATCGAGGAGTAAATGACGCCTGGACGAGAAAACCGGAGCCGGTAAAACCGATCCGCTCGTACACGTGGCGCGCAGCCGCGTTTTGTACATCCACGAACAGAACGACCCGCTCGTAATGCTCCAGCAGACGATCCACGTGCGATGATACGACCGAACGGCCGTATCCCCTGTTCCGCATCCCGGGGATAACGTAGATGGAGCCCACCTGGCATATCTCCTGAAAGCGCGCATTTACTCCCGCCATGGCAACGGGCCGCCCGTCTTTATAAACCGCGGTAATCTCCCTCCGGCTGATGCGGGCCTTAATCGCCCGGCGCACCGTTTCCCGGTCGATCTCGGATTCCCTGACCCCCACCTCCTCAACCTCGTAGCTCACCTGCAGCGGTACGAAGAGCCCGGCATGCGACACGGGCGGGACCACGGTCCGGTGAAGTGTGCCCGGGACGAAATCGCGACGTTTTACCCCCATGGATATGAAGGAACGGACCGAATCGGGCCGGTTGCCGAGGTGGCGGGAGAACAGGGTGAAGGCAGTCCGGTCGCAGAAGAGCGTCGTGAAACAGGGAAAACGGGTGCTTATGTAGCGCTCCATGTACGCGGTTTCCCGGGACTGCGCTGCTTCATCGATGAAGAGGTGAAGGCAGATGCCGTTTTTCGTATGCAGAACACCGAGCACGCGGTTTCCGGATAAAAAGCAGAAATTGGAGAACTTCGGGTGGTTCCGCCCGATACCCTCAAACAGGTAGAGATTGCGCGATCCACCGTCTCGAAGGGCGCGGACGCACCTGTTATAGAGGGTTTTTCTTTCAATACCCCTTACACCCGTGGTATTTTCCATAAGAGAGCGAATTCCGAGTTTCAAGAAATATTTACAATGAAAAGCTTTCACATAAATAAGACAAACTATTGAAGGTTCCGGTGGACCCTACAAGTGAGTTTAACACGGAGCGGCGCGCAACATGAAGAGAAAAAAGGCCGGGCAACCGGATGACGACGTATTTTACAGCCGGGGACTCCAATTCGAATGTCTGGAATGCGGGAGGTGCTGCACGGGATTTCCCGGATATGTCTATCTCTCGCAGGCCGATATCGAAAAACTCGCCGCCTTTCTGCGTATTTCACTGGAACGGCTTATCTCGTACTACACGCGACCGGTCACGCTGTTCGGCGAAAAACGCGTTTCGCTCGTCGAGCGTTCGGACTACCGGTGTATTTTCTGGAAAGACGGATGTACCGTGTACAGCGCACGTCCCTATCAGTGCATGTCCTACCCCTTCTGGAAGCGCATTCTTATATCGAAGCGCGAGTGGGTGCGGGAGGGACAGCGCTGCCCGGGAATTGACCGGGGACGGGTATACTCGAAAGAGGAAATAGAAAAACTCCTCTCGTCCGTACCCGTCTACGACAGGACGAGTTTTGACTTCCCCGTATTCGATAACGATGTTTGAAGAATTCCGTGTGCCGGTAAAGAGAGGCTATATGATCCCGAGCTTTTTGCCTGCCCGTTCGAACACATCCAGGGCGAACTCGAGCTGTTCGTCCGTGTGGGTGGCGATGTAGCTCGTTCTTATGAGGCATTCGCCGGGCGGTACCGCGGGAGGAATGACGGGATTGACGAAGAGGCCGTTCTCCGTCACCTCCCTCCAGAGCCTGAAGCAGTCGTCCATCTCGCCCACGATGATCGGCACGATGGGCGTGACCGTCTGTCCCACGTTATACCCGATTTTCTTCAACGACTTCCTCATCCTGTCCGCGATCCGGATCAGCCGTTCCCTCCGCTCCGGCTCGTTCCGGATGATCTCCAGGGCCGACCCAACAGCGCCCAGAACCGCGGGAGGAAGGCTCGCGCTGAATATGAGCGCGCGGGAGTGATGCTTCAGGTATTCGATAACTCGCATGCTCGAGACCGCGAAACCCCCGATAGTTGCGAATGACTTGCTGAACGTGGCCATTCGGATGTCGATCTCGTGTTCCAGGCCGAAGTACTCGGAGACCCCGCGCCCGTTCTCCCCGAGCACGCCTATGCTGTGCGCCTCGTCCACCATGATTCGGGCCCCGTACTCGCGGGCCGTTTTCACGATGTTCGGCAGGTCGGCCAGGTCCCCCTCCATGCTGAAAATGCCGTCAACCACGATGAGCCTGCCCGCTTTCGGGTCGGCCATGTCGAGCAGCCGTTTGAGGTCGTTCATATCGTTATGCTTGTACTTGACCACTTTGCCGAACGAGAGCCGGACGCCGTCTATGATACTCGCGTGGTCGAGCTTGTCGATGAAAACGATGTCGTTCTTGCCGAGTATTGAGGAAAGAATACCCAGGTTGGTCATGTAGCCCGTCGAGAAGAGGAGCGCGGCCTCGCTTTCCATGAACCGGGCGAGATCCTTTTCGAGATTCTCATGCAGGTCGAGCGTTCCGTTCAGGAAACGCGAGCCCGCGCACCCCGTTCCGTGCTTTCGCACGCCCCCTACCGCCCCGTCTATGGTCCTCCGGTCGAAAGTAAGCCCCATGTAAGAATTGGAGCCGAGCATGATCATCCGCTTCCCTTCGATATACACCTCAGTATCGGTTCCCGTCTCTATGGCCCTGAAATAGGGGTAGAGGCCCCGGGAACGGTATTCTTCGTAGAGAGTGTAATCAAACGCCTTCTGAAACACATCCATGGATAATCCTCCCGCCCGTGTATATGCAAACCTGCTCCTCATGGTATGTATTACAATAATTGCCTTAATGGGGCCTCATGAGCTTCACGTTTTCATTTTATACCCCTGGGCAGTTATTAAACATGATAATTAATTATGTTTTGTTTTATTTATTACTGAAGTCCACCGGAACCGGCAACAGCGTGTCTTATGTATGCAAAAGCTCCACATAATATGATTTCTTGAAATTCAAAATTCGCTCTAATATAGCATATTTTTAAAAAAAAGTAACGGGACACCTCGGCATGACCGGCTCTTTCCGCTATCCATTATCAGAGCATAAAAAAATTGTACATTTATAAGAGAATTGTACTATAATCGAGGGTAACAGCGCACGAGGAGGGTTCAATGAAAAAAACGCTGCCCATACTCTTCGCCGCCCTATTTCTCCTTTCCATTCACGGAGTATTTGCGCAGGCAACAGCTCGAATAGGAGATCTTCCGAAGAGTGAATATTCGATCATTATCTATCAGGTGTTCGGGTTCCACGAAGGCCCGGAGGGTTTCAAGGTCACCTATATCGATCAGAAAAACGAACCGAAGCACCTCTTTCTCCCGGCCGAGCTGAGATCGAAATACCGGGTATACCGGCCGCTGGACAGTTCAGGGGAACAGAACTTCCTCATAGTATGGAAAATAGGTGAAAAGATAGAGCGCCTCGAATGGTTCATGCCGCCGACCATAAATTACAAACTCCCGAACTACGTGCACAAGCAATTCGGAGACGAGGACAAGGCCGTGTTTCAGAAGGTAGTCGAAACAGGTGAGCTCACTCTGAATCCGGAAGTGCTCGGCGGAGCACCGGAAATCAAGGCGCCGGGGAGCGAGTAGTTCCACCCCGGGTTTCTTTATCTTTCATACCGCTTACGAAACAACTGCGGACCTGAGCGTCTGAAAGAAAGAGGGGAAGGAGACCGCGGCGCATTCCGCGTCCCGTATCCGCGTCTTTCCCTCGATCCCGACCGCAGCGGCCGCAGCAGCCATGGCGATCCGGTGGTCCCCGTCGCTGCAGACCTCTCCCCCGTGCAGGCCGGTCCGTCCCGTTATCACGAACCCGTCTTCAAGCTCCTCGACACTCCCTCCGAACGACCGCACCATACGCACGATTCCGGCTATCCGGTCGCTCTCCTTTACCCGGAGCTCCGACGCGCCGCTCACCCTCGTTTCCCCCTCCGCGAACAGGGCGGCAGCGGCGAGCGCGGGCAACTCGTCTATGAGCAGGGGGACGGCCGCGGCGTCTATGCAAACGCCTCGAAGATCGGAACTCTTGACCCGTATGCGTCCGCGCGGCTCGGGACGCTCCTCCTCGACCTCGTATTCGATACCCGCTCCCATGGAACGGAATACCTCCAGCACCGGGATCCGCGTGGGGTTGAGGAGCACGTCCTCGATGACGATCTCCGAGCGGGGGCAGACGAGCGCCGCTGTAATGAAAAAAACGGCTGAGGAGATGTCCCCGGGAACATGCATGTCGAGGTTCGAGAGCTCTCCCCTCCCGTTCACGGTTATACGGTTCCCCGGCGGACAGGGCAGTACATCGATTCCGCTGTACACCCATCCGAGCATGCGCTCGGTATGGTCGCGGGTCCGGACTGGTTCTACTATAACGGATTCGCCCTCGATGAAGAGCGCCGCGAGCATGAAGGCTGATTTGAGCTGGGCGCTCGCTACCGGGAGGGTGAAGCTGATCGGCTTCAGCCTGCTTCGGGTTATCGTAATCGGAAGCCTGCCGTTTTGTGAGGTTACGACCCCGCCGTGGGATTCGAGAGGCCCGACGATCCGGCCCATGGGACGGCGCCTGAGCGATTCGTCGCCGTCTAACCGCGCCGAATACCCGGCACCGCAGAGGAGCCCGGCCAGGAGGCGGGCCGTGGTCCCGGAGTTGCCGCAGTCGATGCACGGACCGATCTCCCGCCCCAGTTCCTCGAACCGAAGCAGTCCCCCGCCTTCCGCGTACAACGTGTTTTCACGTACTTTCAGCGGAACGCCGATCGTCTGAAAGGCCCTGATCGTGGCGAGAACGTCGTTCGAAGAGGAAAGCGCGCGTACGGTGCTCTTCCCGTTCCCGAGCGCGGACAGGATCACGGCCCTGTGTGAGACGGACTTGTCGCCCGGTACCCGTACCGAACCGGCCAGCCTGCCGATACCCTCAATCGTCTCCGTCATCCGCCCCGCCTGCCGATACCCTTAATCGTCCCCGTCATCCGCCCCGCCCTCCTCGGCGCGGGAAATCCGGAACAGGGCCCGGAATACCTCTTTTACATAACGGTCCGCATCCGTACGTCCGGTCACCCGTTCTATGCGCCCGATGATGCTTTCCTCGCGGTCGGGATCATGGACCGGCAGACCATTCTCTTTCTTCAAAAAACCGATACTCCGCACGGCCCCGTGCCTCCGCACGAGCAGGCGGATTATTCGCCCGTCGATCCGGTCGATCCTCTTTCTGAAGCGCCGAAGTTTTTTCATGTCTCCGTTAAGATACAGGGAGCCCGCTTTTCGGTAAACGTCTTTTTAACCGGGTCCTCGCAGTCCTTGCACTACGAGGATTTTATATGCATATTTGGAAAAGGGTCCTATCTCCATATTAAAACCGGAAGAACCATGATCGTGGGGCACGGCATAGACATCATGAGCACCCGCCGCATAGCGGGTGCTATCGACCGGTTCGGCGAGCGCTTCTTACACAGGGTGTACACCGAGGGCGAAAGGGGCCGCGCGGAACGGCGGGGCGTTCTCGCGGTTCAGACCTATACGGCGTACTGGGCCGCAAAGGAGGCGGCCATGAAGGCGCTCGGCACGGGGAACCGAAAAGGCGTTCGGTTCATCGATATCGAGGTGGACCATGAGGACTCGGGCAAACCGGTACTGCACCTGTCGGGCGAGGCGCGCCTGTTTGCCGAACGGCTCGGAGTGAACAACGTGGTTGTCAGCATGTCGCACCTTGACGATCTGGCCGCCGCATCCGTCATATTCGAAAAAACACCTGGGGGGGAAACGGAATGAACAGACAGGAGGCGTACGAGCTGCTGACCGAATACACGAAAAAGCCGGGACTTATCAAGCACGCGCTTGGGGTGGAGGCCGTGATGCGCGCGTACGCCGTCAATTTCGGCGAGGACCCCGAGGCCTGGGGAATCGTGGGCCTTCTGCACGATTTCGACTACGAGCGGTACCCCACGGCAGAGGAGCACCCCTACAAGGGCGCGGAGATACTGCGCGAACGCGGAATTCCGGAGGAGTGGGTGGAGGCCGTGCTCGGGCACGCGGACTACACGGGCGTAGAGCGGAAGACCAAGATGGCAAAGACCCTCTTCGCAGTGGACGAGCTGACCGGGTTCATCGTGGCCGTGGCGCTCGTTCGCCCCTCCAAGAAAATCGAGGACGTGGCCGTGAAGTCAGTGAAGAAGAAGATAAAGGACAAGGCCTTTGCCGCGGCCGTGAGCCGGGACGACATGCGGAAGGGAGCGGAGGAGCTGGGCGTGGACCTGGACGAGCACATCGGTTTCGTGCTTCAGGCCATGAAGAAAGCCGCCACCGCCCTCGGGCTCTGACAGGGGCAGTTTACCTTAGCCTTGCCGATAAATCCTTTTACATAAATGTATTATAAACCCTTTACCCATCTAAAGAAAATCCAAAATAGCTTGACGCCTCACCCGTAAGTGTCGTATCCGCCGTGTCGTAATCCGGGTCATCGAGGTTCTTATCGGATATGCCCTCCCATCCTCCCTTGAAGATATGGGCTCTTCCATAGCCCCTATATGCACCTACAGTCAGATCTGCATACCCGTCACCGTCAACATCTCCAAAAGCTACCGGAAATCCAAAATCGCTATCATCCTCTCCCGTGAGAGTCGTATCAGCTAGATCGTAATCCGGAGCATCGAGGTTCTTATCCAATATGCCCTCTGATCCTCCTTCGAATATATAGGCTCTTCCCTGGCCGCTGTAATGATATGAACCTACCGCCAAGTCAGCATAGCCGTCGCCGTCAACATCTCCAATTGCCACATAATAACCAAAGTCTCCATGCTCTCCCGTGAGGGTCGTATCAGCTAGATCGTAATCCGGAACATCGAGGTTCTTATCGGATATGCCCCCCGATCCTCCCTTGAAGACATAGGCTCGTCCGTCGCCGCTGTTGTACCGGTTTGCACCTACGGCCAAATCTGCATAACCGTCTCCATTAATATCACCCAGCGCTACGGAATTACCAAAATCTGAATTGCCAGAATCCCCATACTCTCCCGTTATTGTCGTATCTGCAGTGTCGTAATCCGGAGCATCGAGGTTCTTATCGGAAATACCATCCGATCCTCCTACGAAGACATAGGCTCGTCCCTGGCCGGTATTGTACCGTTCTGCACCTACGGCAAGATCAGCATACCCGTCACCATCGATATCACCTAAAGCCACGGAATATCCATAATAACTTGACGCCTCTCCTGTGAGTGTGGTATCCGCCGTTTCGTAATCCGGAGCCTCGAGATTCTTGTTGGGAATACCATCCGATCCTCCTACGAAGACATAGGCCCGTCCCTGATAGCTGTTGTATGAATCCGCACCTACGGCAAGGTCCGCATACCCGTCACCATTTACATCTCCAATCGCCATACAACGACCAAACGTTCCATACTCTCCCGTGAGTGTCGTATCCGCCGTATCGAAATCCGGATCGCCTAGATTCTTACTTGAAATGCCATCCGATCCTCCTTCAAAGACATAGGCTCTCCCACGTTGTGTTAAGTCGTGCGGTGCACCTACGGCAAGATCAGCATACCCGTCACCATTTACATCTCCCAAAGCCACCGAAAATCCAAACCAGCTTGAAGCCTGTCCCGTGAGTGTCGTATCCGCCGTATCGAAATCCGGATCACTTAGATTCTTATTTGAAATGCCCTCCGATCCTCCCTCAAAGATATAGGCACGTCCCTGATAACTGTTGTACATATACGCTCCCACAGCAAGATCGGCATACCCGTCACCGTTTACATCCTTGTTCCTCCCCTTGTACACTGCAATATTAATTTCAGTGTAATTACCCGCCGCATCCGTACTCCGTACATCGATGGTGTGCTCCGTGCCGCCCCGCCAGGTACTGCTCCCCGTAGGGAGTAGAAAATACCAATACTCAGTACCGTTTACATCAGTATAAACACCCCCATCCAGCTTGAACTCCACATCGGACAACCCGTTCTCGTCACCGGCGGTACCTATAACGAAACCGCTCTCAACGACCCCGT
>Ga0272442_10008852_pt1 | contig 12677 bp, 11 predicted proteins | sample SSMForm2O_FD_200262 | JGI IMG/M metagenome (GOLD analysis project Ga0272442, IMG submission 200262) | Marine sediment archaeal communities from Little Sippewissett salt marsh, Falmouth, MA, United States - SSM-Form-2O | ecosystem: Environmental > Aquatic > Marine > Wetlands > Sediment ... | reverse complement strand
TGTGGCACTACGAGGTCACTGCGGAAGCTATCGAAGAGCTCATAAAAAAAGAGGTCGGGGAAGACAGCAGGTTCAAGGCATATGTCAGCGCAACCGGTTCGGGCGGAACCCTGGCAGCGGGGGATTATCTCAAGCAGCAGTACCCGCACATGAAGATAGTCGCCGCCGAAGCCCTGCAGTGCCCCACCCTCCTGCAGAACGGATTCGGCGGACACCGCATCGAAGGAATCGGCGACAAGCACGTTCCCTGGATACACAACGTCCGCAACACCGACATGGTCATTGCCGTGGACGACAATGACGCAATGAACGTTATGCGGCTTTTCAATGAACCTTCCGGCAGGGAATATCTGAAACAGCAGGGTGTTTCAGCCAATTTCCTCGACAATGCCGATCTCCTGGGTATCTCAGGTATCGGGAACGTAATTGCTGCTATCAAAACGGCTAAGTACTATGAAATGGAAGAAGATGACGTGGTGGTTACCGTGCTGACGGACTCGATGGAGATGTATGAATCGAGAGTCGTCGAGATGCGGCAAAAGCATGGTGAATTCACCCCTGTCGACGCAGCCAGGATTCATTTCCAGGCTCTCGAACGTCAGGGTATCGACAACCTCCTCGAACTTCGTTACGAAGACCGCAAGCGGATTCACAATCTGAAATACTACACCTGGATAGAACAGCAGGGAAAAGAACTGGATGAACTCAACGCTCAGTGGTACGACCGGAATTACTGGACCAACATCCAGAAACAGACCGGGGAGATCGACGCACTCATCGAAGATTTTAACCGTGAAGTAGGATTGCTCGGCTAACCACCGGCAGTCATGTTATACGTCCGGCGCGGGGTGGTCTACAGCAGCACCACCCCGCATTTTTTTTGGTTCATGACTGCGGCATTGAATTGTCGAAGCCGAACACGAAGAGGGGAATGAAGAAAAGAAGACCGCCCAGGATGAACCAGTTGATTTTCCGCTTACCGAGGCGGCCTGCCAATGCTGAGGAAAGATATCCGAAGAAGAGAAAGGATATCAGCCAGGTAATCTCCGACGAAGGGAGACCGACTATCGGCACGAGGACGGATACTCCCATGGCTGCAAACAGAATGTACGCCGGAACACAGGCGCATCTGCAGAGAAGCACCAGATTATAGATCGGTATGCAGTACCGCCAGTAGGGCAGTTCCTGACCGCATTTCCGGCCGATCTTCCACATTGGTATCGCCAGTACCATATCCGCAATCATAAAAATCAGGTATGAAATACCCATCCTTTAATACCCCCGTCCCCTGGAATCTGAAAAATAGAACCTGAAACCGGGAACCGCCTGCCGGAGGTTCCCGGTAATCAGAATTAATTGCTCTTGCCGGCCATATAGAACTGCGGGATCATCGCGTACATCATAGCTGCTCTGTACAATTCATCCACCTCGAGAATCTCATCCGCCTTGTGAGCCGCCGCGGTTTTACCGGGTCCGTAGCCGACACAGGGAATCCCGTGAAGCCCGGATATCGAGACGCCGTTGGTGCTGAATATCCACTTATCCACTACCGGTTCTTCCCCGAACAGATACGTATGCGCCTTGACAGCAGCCTGCACACTGCCGTCATCTTCCGGAATGATCCATGAAGGAAAGTAGGATTCACTCGGATACTGCAGGCCGGTGTAGGTCGGCACATCGTACATGATAACTTCCACCTCGGCTTCCGCGGCTTTCACACTCTCGAGGTTTTCCAGTTCAGCCATCACCTTGTCACGGGTCTCGCCGTAGGTGAGCCTGCGGTCGAGGATTATGGTGCAGCCATCGGCTACCGCGCAACTCGAGACGGAACTGAAAAAGATCTGTGATATCGTAATGGTGCCCTTGCCCAGTTCGGGATGAACCGGCAGGGTCTCATTGAGAGCCTCTATGTCCTGAATTACAGGCGCCATTTTGTAGATGGCATTCTCTCCCTGCTCGGGAACACTGCCGTGGGATGAAACGCCCCTGGTAGTTATCTTCAGCGCCATTCTTCCCTTCTGTCCCCTGCAGACCCGTCCGTCGGTCGGTTCGGTCAACACCGCGAATTCCGGCCGTATCTTGTCTTCGTTGATGATGTACTGCCAGCAGAGGCCGTCGCAGTCTTCTTCGTTGACCGTCCCGGTCACGATTATCATCAGATCATCAAGCAGATCGAGGTCTTTCATGATGCGGGCCGCGTAAATCATGGCTGCTACTCCGCCCTTCTGGTCCGTGCTTCCGCGCCCCCATATTTTACCATCCTTGTACTCCCCCGAGAAGGGTTCGAAACTCCACTGGGATTCGTCGCCCACATCGACTACGTCCAGGTGACCGTCGAAGGCAATGACCGTCTCACCGCTGCCCATCCGGCCGATGATGTTGCCCATCGGGTCGATCATGACCTGGTCATACTCGAGCTTTTCCATTTCCCGCTTGACCCGCTGGACCGCATCCCCTTCATGGTTGTCGAGACTTCTTATCTGCACCAGCTCCTGAAGGAACTCGAGAAGATGCGGTTTGTAGACCTCGAGCTGTCCTTCAATATTCTGTTTAGATGGGAATTTCATTTTTTTGATCCTCATGTATGGAAATAAGTAAACAAAATTTCCTGCGGCGGTTGAAGAATCCGCCGCAGGAACATCACATGTTTTTTTAGAATGGTCCCCACTGAATCATCTGGGCGATAATCAGGAATACTGCGCCTGTAGCAGACCAGATCCCGAAGAGGGGAAGCATGAACTTGGCCCATTTTTCCCAGGGAACACCGGCCAGCGCGAGGCTCGCCATGAAGTATCCGGAGGTCGGATAGAAGATGTTGGAAATACCGTCACCGTACTGCAGTGCGAGTACCGCGGTCTGCCGGGTTACGCCGACGATATCGGCCAGCGGAGCCATGATAGGCATGGTGATGAGGGTCTGTCCGCTGCCTGACGGAACCAGGAAGTTGAACAGCGACTGCACTACCAGCATTCCGACGGAGGTAACGGTTCCCGGAAGAGCCTTGACTACATTGGCGAGTCCGAAGACGATGGTGTCCATGATCTGGCCCTGAACCATAACGACCGCTACACCGCGGGCGATACCGATGATCAGTGCTCCAATCAGAACATCATGGCATCCCTTGAGGAATGATTCGGACAGCTGCCGTGAAGACAATCCGCCGAGCAGACCGCAGACTACCGCCATGGCGATGAAGATACCGCCGATCTGAGGCATGTCCCATTTGTACTTCAGGACACCCCAGATGAGGATCAGGAAGATGATGACCGCCGCAGCGCCGGCAAGTTTGACCTTACTGGATACATGGCCCTTTTCCTCTTCTTCAGCTTCGAGGAGGGCCTTGCGTCTCGGTTCATCGATATCATACACGGAGCTGCTTTGCGGATCCTTTCGTACCTTCAGGGCATAGCGCATGACGAACACGATACCGATGATCAGGGTGGTTATAAGGGTTATAAGACGATAATTGATACCAGAGTACAGCGGAAGTCCCGCTATTTTCTGGGCGATGGCTACCGTAAACGGATTGGTAAGAGCAGCGGTAAAACCGGCTGCCGATCCTATCAATGCAGTTGCCGCAGCTGTAATAGAATCGAATCCGAGTACGAGCATCAGAGGAAGAATGACGGGAACATAAACCATACAGAGTTCCGGCATCCCGATAAAGGCATCGATGACAGCGAACAGGGCCATAAGAATCGGAATGATCAGAATTCCCCGTTTCGACATTTTGTGCGCTAGTGCGTCTACTCCGACGGCAATTGCCCCCGTCTCTTTCAGCACCATGAAAGCGCCGCCGACACAGAATGTCAGAACAACGACCCATCCCGCTTCAACAAAACCCTGCGGAATCGCCACGAAGAGGTCGAGAAGACCTACCGGCGTGCGTTCAACGGTGTGATACGATGTGGGATCGATCATCATTCTGCTCGTTCCTTCCACCGGTACCCGGTCGTATATACCTGCAGGTACGATGTAGGTCAGAACAGCCATAAGTGCGATAAACAGAAAAAGAATCACAAAAATGTGCGGTATCTTTGGTGCCGCTTTTGCGCCCTTTTTCCCGGCTCCAGTTGCTTCTGCTTTTGGCATAAGTAACTACCCCCTAAATATTGATAATAATAAAAGCCACATTTATATCGGTCCCCGGCCGGCAACCGATGATACTGTATTTCTATACAGTCAACCTTGTTGATTCTAACACGACAATATTGCACGGTCAAACGCTTTTTCGGCTTCATTGAAAAAGATTTCAAATATCAGGATCCGGCATCTACCGGGAATTCACAGTTGGGTGTACAATACTTCTATATACGGAGGTACATATGAAGATGCAATCGCTTCTCATTGTACTCCTCCTTTCATGCTCTTTTTTTGTATACGCCCAGGACAGCCCATCCAGCGAGATGGAGGGGGAGAGTGTTACTCGGGTGCCGCAGATAGCAATTCTCGATGTCATGTCTACTTCCTACAACCCGGCCGACACGCGGATGTTCACCGACATCCTGCGCACCGAGGTGTTCAAGCTGCACCACTTCAGGATCGTTGAGCGCGGCGTGATTCAGCAGATTCTGCAGGAGCAGCAGCTCAGTATGTCGGGGATCGTGGATGACAGCAAGCTGCTTGAACTCGGCCGCATCCTGTCGGTGGAAAAACTGCTGGTATGCCGGATCGACGAAATCGCAGAGACTACCGCATTCAACATGCGGGTCATCGACGTGGAAACATCGCTGCTCGATTTTACCGAGAACGTTTTTATCAAGGACAAGAACCAGATCTTCGACGCAATCAAGGACATGGTACTGAAGATCGAGCTCCACTATGTGGTCCGCGGGGACCAGGATTCGCCCCAGGCCCGGAGGGCAAATCTGGAGAGGAAGTGGAGACTCCTGGGAGCCGAGGATTCTCAGATCGAGTATCTCATGAGCCGTAAAAGCGATCCGCAGGAGTATCTCGACATCCGTCAGTACGACATCACTTTTGCAGTCGATGACTACATCGATATCCTCGAGAAAGACATTCAGCCCGAGACCATCAAGCTCTTTTTTCAGAACGGGATACCCTACGACCAGGTCACCACCGCAATCAGCCTCGGGATCGTTGATCTGAACAACTACACCCAGCAGTTCAAGCCCCTCGACCTGAGCTTCGCCGACTACCTCGACGCCTATTCGAAACACATCGTGTCGGCCGCCGAGTACTCGGAATACAAGAAGGGCTACCGCAAGAACAAGCTGATCGGGGGCCTCGGCGGCGTGGCCAACGACTTCCCGATTCTCAACGCCGACTTCAAGTTCCTGATGGCCACAGTGGCTTGGGAGTACTTCTATACCGATTTCCAGCGGGGTCACTACAAGTACAGCATGGAGGTGGGACTCAACCTGATGAACTTCTTCCTGCCCAGCCCCTATATCCAGGTCAACTTCTACACCGGCGGCTTCCCATTCTACGCCAAATTCGCACTCGGCGCCCTCGGCGAGGTCTTCATCGGCGGACACTTCGGAGTTCTCGGCCGCTTCGGTATCGAAGTGGACAACACCTACGAGTTCAGCTTCCTGATGGTCTTCTACGGAACCCAGCCGAACGTGAGCTACAACGATCTGTCGACCAATAAGGGCGATCCGGGCTACGAGGAGATTTCATTCCCCTACTTCGGGGCGGTGTTTGTGTACAAGTATTGAGGCACAGCCGCCATTGCACAGCTCGGCGGGCGGTTCGGCGCGGCGAACCGCCCAGCACGCCGAACCGCCCGGCCTGGCTGCGACCTAAAACCGGCTCTTCTGCTGCGTCTCTGTGTGGGCTTCTGCCTGCCGCACGGTGTACCCGGTACTTCCCAGTCCGTGACGGAGGGCGGTTTTTATCTGCCCCATCTCTTCGATGGGAATGTTGAGGAGGTTCTCCCCCGGGAAAGACTGGAGCACGCGGATCGCTTCAGTGTCGACTGCTACCATGTCGCCGGAGGCCATGACCATGTTGGGATAGATATAGGACCCGCGTCCTGACTGGGTGTTGGTGGTTCTGCGCCCGTCGATGAAGACCAGGTTCGGCTGCCATCCCAGATTCAGTTCCCCTACTTTGCTTTCGGTCAGCAAGCGGTCTTCATGGAGATAACCGCGGTCTTCGCTGCTGATCCATCCGACACTCAGCTTCAGGCTGGCCGAGAAACGGGCCGAGTTGTGACATCGCATATTCGCGGAATAAACTCGTTTGTCCGCTTCGTAGATGCTCCTGGGGACATGGATTACCTTCCAGTAGTCGCCCGGTACTTCCAGTTCGAGCCACTCGTCCTGTTCGAAATCGATGAAGGGGACCCCGTAGCGCTTGAGTATCGGAAGGACTCCCAGGTCCCGCACCACTTCGGCTGTGGGGCCGTCGGCTTTTCCTGAACTTTCGCCGACGGTGACTTTGAGGCCGTAATCGAGCAGCAGTTCGATAACGGCAGAGAGGAAATCGAGGTTAGTGGACAGGGGCATGGCGTAGCGGCAGTTGAAATTCGGCTTCAGAAGAACCTTGTCGCCGGGTGAAAAGGCTTTATCGAGACCGCCGAGCAGCTCCGCGGCGCTCTTCACCGTTGCCGGCAGGTAGTCGCCGTTGAGATGCGGGACCTTGGCGACTACAGGCCGTTCCCCTTCCATGTATGCGTTTATTGTTCGTTCCCGTGGTTTTACCATCTGTGTTTCCTTCGCTTTTTTTCAGTGCCGGCACCCTGACGGCCATAGCACCGTTCCTTGCCGGCTGCAAACCGGATCCCGGTCAACCGTTCTCTTTCCGGCGGCTTCTATATCCACCCGCCGAAGCAGCTCCGCCGAAGCAGCTCCGCCGCAGCAGACGCTCTGCAACGATCCCCCGCTACGGATTCACCCAGAAGTCGGAGTGATTCCTGATCCACTGCATGTAGTCCCCGAAGGATTTTTCCAGATCGAACTGTGGAACATAGCCGAGATCTTCCTTCAGCCGGTCTATCCGCATGGGATTCCGGTCCCGCTGACCGAAGTCCAGAATGTCCGCCTCGGCGGGATCATCGACAATATGATAGCCGAACTCAGGGAAAGCCTCCTTGAGCTTGTCGCACCAGGCGGTCCCGGACCAGATGTATCCGGAACTCAGGTTGTACACATCGTATCCAAACGATTCCGCCGAGAGGATGACCAGCAGGGATTTGGCGATGTCACGGCTGTAGACCCAGTCCTTGCTGTCCGGCTTGAGGATTTTAGGCTTCTGTCCGAGATACGCTGCCCGGGTTGCCAGAAAGGGTCCGCTGAGGGTGTCCCGCACTCCGGTGTACCGCTCCCAGGCGCCGAAGACACCTCCTACCCGTCCGATAACGATATCCATGTCGAAGATCTTTTTATACCGGAGGGCGGCCCGCTCCGCGGCGAATTTGTTGATCCCGTACAGTGCGCTCGGACGCGGATAGTTCAGGTCTTCATCCAGCCACTCGGATTCGAAGGACGCGTCGCCGTAGGTCGCTCCGGAACTCGTGTACACCAGCCGCTTCACCTTGTTCCGCTTCGCGGCTTCCAGAGCTTCTATCGTTCCCATGTAGTTTACCTGGGCGATGAGACGGCTCTGCTCCCGCTCCCGATCTTCACCGGGAGTGATCACCGCAGCATGTACGATCGCATCGATACCGTGCTGCTGTATAACCCAGTCGAAACTTTCGCCTTCGAGAACATCACCCTTGAAGTAGGCATAGGAACCTTTCCGGCCGGCAAGTGATTTTTCCATCTCCGGATGCAGCGGCCTCCTGGCCATCAGTACTACATCCATCCCCTCATCGGTGAGTTCCTCCGCCAGGCTCATCCCTATGAATCCGGTCCCTCCTGTGATCAATACGCGCATAGCATCCTTCTCCGGGAAAAATAGTATCGTGAATCACAGGCTACCCCCGAATGGCCGTGATGTCAAGTGAAATAGTCATATTTTAGAACAGCGTTTTGTATTATGAAACGCAGGCCGGCTCTTGAACGTAAAATCCTACCGGGAATATCCGGAAGGCAGCAGCCGGGCGATCTGACCAATCTGCCCCGGACTCAGGCTGAGCATGCAGCCGATTACGCTGACCGACGTGGCCGCCCCGAGGGCGAGAAACAGGAGCTGTGAGTAGAAACCGGCAGGACCGACCGCTGAGATGAGCAGCATCGGCCTCCCCCCGAACAGGAGAATCAAAAGGACGTTGAGAGCCGCAGCAGCAGCCCATATCCGGAATCTCGATGAAAGCCGGGAGGATTCTAAAGTGCCTGCGGCTTCCCGAGCATACACCACCTGCATAACCCTGTCGGCAAGATCTGTGCCGGCCGTCAGCTTTCGTATCTCCTGCTCGCTATCTCCCGGGTACGGTATTCGCTCCAGGAGCTCGTCCAACTCCTCTCGGTCTTCACTTTTGCGCTTCATTCTTCACTTCCTTCGAACCGCTGCAGGGACTTCTTCAGGACTTTCCTGCAGCGGTGCATGTGGGATTTCAGCGTCCCCTCCGGCATGCCCGTAATATCGGACATCCTGGAAAAGGTAAATCCCTCGTAATATTTCATCCGGATGAGCAGGAGGTAGAGACCGGGAAGTCTGCTCAGTTCAGCTTGTACCCGGTCGATGGTATCCATCCGCACCACTTCATCCTCCGGCCTGTCCGGGCCTGCCGTCTCTATTTCAGCGAAAAAGGATTCCCTTATACGCAGATGCGAGCGCCTGGAATTGATCGCATACCGGTACGCAAGCTTGTACAGCCAGCCCGCGAACGAATGCCCTGCTGCTTCAAGAGTGCCGCTGGTCTGCGAGGATTGGAGTATACCCGCGGCGCCGGAGAAACTGTCCAGTTTTTCATACGCCCGGAGAAATACCTCCTGCACGTAATCTTCCACATCTTCGGTACGGGAGAAAAATCTCCGTCCCAGGTACAGGATCCGTCCCTGATGCCTCTCGATGAGGAGACGGAAAAGCTCCGTCTCCCCGGAACACACACGCCGAACCAGTACGGCGTCGTCAGCAGAAACCGGGCCCGACGCCCCTTGAGGCATTTGCCGTTTCCTCACCTCGTCTATTCTCCCTGCTGTCTATCGGCGCCTCCTACAATCCGGTAGTAGATGAGTATACCCAGCCCGGTAGCAGTCGGAAGTATGCCGCCAAGCAGTGCATCGCTGAATCCCCCTTTGAGCAGGAAAAATACCAGGAGTCCGATTCCAACGCAGAGAGCAACTATGCCGATCAGCAGCAGCCGTTCGTTGAAATGGCTGGGCGGGGCTTTATGACCCTTCTCGATGAGCATCCTGGCCTTGCGGTATTCCCACAGCAAATAGAAAAAATAGAGAACTCCAACGATCACCACCGAAACCATCGGCAGCAGTGCTATCAACACCTGGGCGGACTGACTCATATCTCCTCCTCTCTTTATGACACCGTATTTTCTATAAAGGTTGCGCTATTTTCACCTTTTTTTCAATCAAACTGCAACTTCTCTTCCTTATTTGGTGTCGTATAGAGAAAAGAAAGGTGGAATCGATATGTATAAGAATGTCTTGCTCATCGAACCGAAGTCCCCGGATGTCAATATCTACTCCAAGTTCAAGATGCCCCGGATGGGACTGGCGATCCTGGGCACCCAGGCGCATGAGGCTGGTTATCACGTCCGCATCGTATATCAGGAGACTACCAAAGTCACTTCAGAACACTTTCTGTGGGCGGACGTGATAGGTTTCTCACTCACAACCTCGACATCACCGGAAGGATACCGCCTTGCGGAGGTTGCCCGAAGTCTCGATCAGTACCGTAACCGGTCGACAGTAATCGTTTTCGGCGGCGTTCATCCGACTTTTCTCCCGGAAGAGGCCCTTCTGCATGGAGATTACGTGTTCCGGGGTGAAGCGGAGCCGGGTTTCGTTCCGTTTCTCGACAGCCTCAATAATGGAGGGGATCTCGACCGGATTCCCGGACTGAGCAGATGGGTGAATCAGACAGTCCGTCACAATCCCCCTGCCGATGAGAAGGTGGAAATGGATTCGCTTCCGACCCCCGATTGGAGCCTCTTCGAGGGACTTCATACCGACATTACCGGGGTTATGACTTCACGCGGATGCCCTTATGACTGCAGCTTCTGTTCCGTCACCGCTATGTTCGGCCGGACATACAGAATGCGTTCAATCGATAATATCATTGACGACCTGGCCTCTCTTACGTCGCGGCATGTATTTTTCTACGACGACCACTTCCTTGCCAATCCCCGCCGTACGGAGGCGCTGCTCAGAAGAATAATTGCCGAACAGGACCGCAGGATCAGCATCAGGGAGTTTTCCGCCCAGGTGCGGGTTGAGATCGCCAAGTATCCGCACATTCTCGACCTGATGAAGGAAGCCGGGTTCACCACCCTCTACATCGGATTCGAATCGGTCAACAACGAAACGCTGAAGCTCTACAACAAGAAACAGAACCTGAAGGAGATCGTGCAATCCATCCGTGAGATCCGCAAGCGGGGAATATGGATCCACGGCATGTTCGTTCTCGGCTCGGACGCCGATACCGCCCGGACCTTCCCCGAAACGGTTCGCTTCGCCCGCCGGAATAAAATCGACTCGGTGCAGTTCCTCATTCTTACCCCGTTCCCCGGCACGCAGCAGTTCGAGACCTTCGAAGCTGAACAGAGGATGCTATCCTACGAGTGGAGCCGCTTCGACGGATTCCAGGCAGTGTATCTTCCCAGACAGATCACTCCCTATCAGCTCCAGAAGTGGAATCTCCGGGCGATGCTGCGATTCTATACCTGGCCGCGGGTAATCTCCAGTATAGTGCGTCTGAAGCTATTCGAAGCTGTGATCAGGCTGTACGGCCGGGTATCGCTGCTCACCTGGTACCGGCACAACCGGGGACTATTGAAAAAGCTCAAGCAGGACGACCGGCATTTCTTCGTGCCTGTGCGGACGGGCGCAGCAGCAGCGGATCAGACTGTTCATGATGAACTGGCTACCATTTAGAGAAAAGCCTGTTTCTTCACAGCCGGCGTATTCACACACCGCAAAGTAGTATAAGATCAAGGATGTCGGCCGCGGGCCGACAAGATATAACCAAAGGGGTCTTTCATGAATGAGCTTACATACGAAAGTTTTCTTGCCCTATTGAAATCGATAAAGATAGAACTTCCCAGGTTTGAACTCCCGAAATTGAAGATTCGTGATCTAATCGCACGGGTTCCGATTGTACAGGGAGGCATGGGTGTCGGCATTTCCCTGTCGGGACTGGCCTCCGCCGTTGCTTCCCGCGGAGGCATCGGTGTTATCGCCGCGAACGGAATCGGGATGATCGAGACCGATTACTTCAAGGACGGACGCGCCGCCAACATCCGCGCCCTCAGAAGCGAAATCCGCAAAGCCCGCGCACAGGGCAAGGGGATTATAGGAGTGAATATCATGGTCGCCCTGAACGACTTCGAAGAGCTGCTTGGCGCCGCCATAGAGGAGCGGGTCGATCTCATCATCATGGGCGCGGGTCTCCCGATAAAAAACATCCCGGTAGCGGAAATCCGTAAGAACAATATAAAGGTAGCCCCGATCGTGAGCACCGCCCGGGCGGCGGACCTGATCTTCAAGATGTGGAACCGTATCTACAAGGACATTCCGGATGCGGTCATCGTCGAGGGACCTGAAGCCGGCGGCCATCTGGGGGTCAAAGAGGACGAGATAGATGATCCCTCCCTCTCCATAGAAAAGGTCGTACCGGAAGTCCGCAGCCTGATCGATGGTTATGCGAGCGAATTTCATCGCGATATCCCGGTCATCGCCGCCGGAGGAATTTACACCGGCGAGGACATATACCGGATCATGAAACTCGGCGCCCAGGGGGTCCAGATGGGAACCCGCTTCGTCGCAACGGATGAATGCGACGCCGATATCAAATTCAAGCAGGCATATGTGAACTCCCGCAAAGAGGACATCGGTATAATCAAAAGTCCCGTGGGTCTGCCCGGAAGGGCCATCCTCAACGATTTTCTCAGGAACGCCGCAATAGAGAAGCGCAGCTTCAACTGTCCGTGGCAATGTCTCGCCGGATGCCAGGCCGAAAAAGCGAACTACTGTATCTCCCTGGCCCTCAACAACGCCCGCCGGGGCAATCTTGCCCGGGGTTTCGTCTTCGTCGGCTCCAATGCCTACCGGGTTGAAAAAATCGTTCCCGTCCGGGAACTCATGCAGGAACTCGAATCAGGATACATGCGGGCACGATTCGCCGATATGAAGGAGTCCCTGAAGGATTTCATGGAAAAGATCCGTGATCTGCGAAAGGAATACCAGGCGGTCGAAGTCAGAAAGGAAAGAGTAAAACAGGCCTATGAAAAAGCACTGGCATCGAGAATCGGCAGTGCAGGCAAGGAGAGTATCTCGCGCCTGAAGGAAGAGTACCGCAAAACGGCTGCTCTCCTGACCGACCTGCATCTGAAATTAACCGAGAGAATCTTCGAAGCATACGAGGTTCTGATTCAGGGGTAATTCAATCCGGAGCGGTCCGCTGCATGCAGCCTGAGGGATGTTTCTGCCGTCCTTTTATCTCTTTGATTTGAACATTGCGTCTTCAGCCGGTTTCGCTTAGAATTCAGGCAATGATTCCTCCCGTCGTCGTTCTCAGTCTGTTCAAATACGAAGGGTTCAAGCCTAAATTCTGGGCCTTTACCATGATGCAGTTCGCCCACCGGTATTTGA
>Ga0272442_10008851_pt1 | contig 12678 bp, 12 predicted proteins | sample SSMForm2O_FD_200262 | JGI IMG/M metagenome (GOLD analysis project Ga0272442, IMG submission 200262) | Marine sediment archaeal communities from Little Sippewissett salt marsh, Falmouth, MA, United States - SSM-Form-2O | ecosystem: Environmental > Aquatic > Marine > Wetlands > Sediment ... | reverse complement strand
GAAAGATTAGCTGCAAATACAAAAAAAAGCGTTTTAAGACAAGTTCAATGAACCGCAAGGTGCGGAATCCAGGCAGCGAAAAGTCCCTGGTGGATCAGTCGAGCTTGAGGCATTTGCGAACCGTGATCCGGGAATCCGCGCAAAAACGGAACAAGTAGAGTCCGGAGCTCAATCCGCTGCCGTTCCACTGCAGCGAATGGGTTCCAGCGGCCTGAAATTGATCGAGCAGTCGGTCGACCTCCCGGCCGCGGGCGTTGTACACCGAGATCTCGACGCGGGCCGGAGCGGACAGACGGTACTGCAGCCGGGTTCCGGCATTGAACGGATTGGGGTAAGCCGGCTCGAACAGGGCGAACCCGCGCCCCCCCTCTTTCTGATCCTGCACCCGGGTGAATCCCTCGAGACTGTCGAGCAGGGTTTTCGCCGCTGGCAGCCGGTCCGTGATGACAAGGTCGAAGACCTGGTCCAGGATCCGGTTGGTCTCCGGATCGCCGGGCTCTTCCTTCCTGATCCGGAACAGGCGCAGAGGAAGCGGCAGATCATCCACTCCGGCTCGAAACGACGAATCCAAAGCCGCCCGGCACGCCTGCACGGTTGTCAAATATGAATATCCGAATTCTACGGTGGGTTCAATCACAGTGCCTTCGCCGTAATCGTTCCACGTGACCAGCTGGATCACCTCTGCTCCGCTGGCCACAGCCCTCTCCAGAGTGGAGTTGAATGTCTCGCCGTCGCGCGGATCGAGATATCCGTATCCGTCGCTAACCCCGGCTTCCCTGTAGATATCGTCAAACCCGGGAAAGGCGCCGGCCACGACCCGGTCCCAACCGTTTGCTTTGCGGTAGAAGCCGGTCAGGTATTCGTTCAATTCGGCCTCGCTCAGGATGCCGTCCGTCCCGGCTTTCCACATCGGCGGCCAGGGATAAGCGCCCGACGCTGCCGGCGCCAGCACGTTGTCTAGGGTGAAAAAAAGCGGCCGTTTTTCGCTGGCGGAAAAGAGCGTCTCCCACTCCGAGCTCTGGTAAAAATATTGCGGGCCGAACGTGAGCAACACGGGACGGTCTCCGATCTTGAGGTAGGTGTCGGAACCGAACCAGTTGTCCGCCATGTACTGCAGATCGCTCACACCCGCGGCGAGCGCCTGATCTTCCAGCAGATTGCCGTTATTGACGCGGTGTTTGATGGTCTGGTCTTCGTATACAATGGCAAACGAGAGACCCGCTCTCTCCATCATATCGAAAAGTGCACCGGTGCTGTTATTGATCGTTCCGTAATCCCAGAAATCAGCGCTGCCGTACCAGTCGACCAGCACGCCGTCGATGCCGCTCACCTTGAAAAGCAGGGCCTGGTACTCGAGAATATCCTCATCGCTCGAATCGTAGGGCCCGGTGAGGGGATAATGAACCGAAGCGATCTCCCTGCGCCCGCCGGCGCCGATTTGATCGGGATTAAAATGGTTCATGGTCCAGTGCCAACCCCAGTAGCCGCTGATCTCGGGCGTCTGATACCACGGCATGTAATGGGCCATCAGCAGGGGTCGGTTCCCGTCCGCGCTCGCGCCTGCGGCCGGGATCACAACCGGTACGGCAAAGGCCAAGAGGAACAGGGAGCGGAAGAACCGGTATTTACACTTCACTCGAAGAAGCAATCGTCTCTCCAATTGATCGGCATGGCCGGCTTTTGCCGGGTGCGAACCGGACCCGGCCGGGAGGGCATCTACTGGGCGCGATCCGCATCCGGCCCAAAGGGTATTTTCCGGATGCGCGGCTCGTGGCACGCGCTTGTCCGCCGGCGGTTCTAATCCTCTATACCTTTTCCGGCACGACAAAGGGCGGCCGGTAGTCGCGCCGCAGCATGGCGTTCGCTTCATCATCGCCCACGAACCGGCCCGCCTGCGGATCGAAATCGAGCGAGCGGCCGAGCCGGTAGCTGATGTTGGCGAGGTGGACAAGGGCGCACGAGTAATGCCCTTCCTCGATGGTGGTGGTCAGCAGGGACGGGTCGTCCGCCCGGATCGCATCAATGAAATTCTGATAGTGATCGCCCAGTCCGCTGCCACTCTCGCCCGGCTCGCGTCCCTTGCCCATGTGGGTCTTCCACTCGCTGACGGTCTTGGACATATAGCCTTCGGAACCGTAGAACAGGTTGCCGACGACGTTGACGTTGCTGATGTTGTAGCCGCCGGCGTCATCCGGAACCCGGAATCCTTTGCTCAGACCGCCCTCGTTGTTGCAGATCCAGTGCCTGACCTCGAACTGGAGGATCTTCTTTTTGTCGCCGCTTCCTTGCGGATTGGGGAATTCAAACAGGGCCATGAGGGTGTTCGGCGTGTTCTGGTCGTCATCGAACATGAAATGGCCGCCCATGGCGCACACCCGGGTCGGCAGTGTGACTCCGAGTCCCCAGCGCGCGACATCCATCTCATGAACGCCCTGGTTGCCCATGTCGCCGTTGCCGTAATCCCAGTTCCAGTGCCAGTTGTAATGGAAGCGGTTGCGCGAGAACGGCCGTTTCGGCGCCGGACCGGTCCAGAGATCGTAGTGCACGCCGGGGGGCACGGCCGCGTCCGGCGTCTGCCCGATGGATTCGCGCCACTTGTAGCAGATGCCCTTAGCCAGGTAGACTTCACCGAGCCCACCGCTTCGCATGAACTCGACCGCGGATTGTGCGCAGGGATTGCTGCGCTGTTCGGCGCCGTCCTGGCAGATGACGTTGTATTTTTTCGCGGCTTCGACCAGCTTTTGGCCCTCGAAAAAATTATGGCAGCAGGGTTTCTCGATGCTGACGTGTTTTCCCGCCTGCATGGCCCAAATACCGGCCAGAGCGTGCCAATGGTTGGGAGTGACCACGGAGACGGCGTCGATGCTCTGATCCTCCAGCAGCTTGCGGATATCGGTGTAGAGCGCCGGTTTCGCCAGGCCCTGGTCCAGGAAAAGCTTCTGCACCGCTTCGCCGAACAGATTTTCGTCCACGTCGCACAAGGCTGCGACCTCGACGTTGTCCAGGGCGGAATAGGCCCGGATATGGCCCTTGCCCATGCCGTGAATTCCGATCACGGCCACGCGGACGCGGTCGCCGGCCCGTGCCCATCGCGGCCGGCCGCCCCACAATGCCGTTCCGGCCAGTGCCGCCGCACCGGCCGACTGGGTGATAAAACGGCGACGCGTTACCTTTTTCATGGACGCCTCCTGTCGTTGGGATTTTCAAATTCAGGGGGAGCGGTCAGCCGACCGCACCGTTGGATTATACAAAAAAGCGGGGTAAAAACCAAGACTTGTAGACAGAAAAAATGGATGGACTTGCAAGTGATTGAGCGGAATTCGGGAACTATAAAAGTATTTTGCCGGGGAAGAGACTATTGTCTTGACTTTTGTTGCAATTTCAACTAATATATTTGAAATGAAATGGTCAATATATTGCCTGGTCGGGGTAATAGTGAAAATTTGAGAGGTACCTGGCGAATCAGAATTATGCACAGGTGCCTTTTTTTATTGTCTAAGACAAGAATTCCTCAAGAGTAAACAGATTGCTGGCGAACAGCTAAACGAGGACATGGACTACTTTCTCCAGATTTATGGAACCTTGCCCCGCGCGGGTCCTGGCTCGAACGAGTTGACCCGTAGAGCATTAAAGATGATGGCGCATGTCCCAGAGTCACCACGAATTCTTGACGTTGGCTGCGGCCCCGGCGCGCAAACAGTCGAGCTCTTGAGGCTCACAACCGGTAGAGTCCTAGCCCTAGACCTCATACCGGATATGATCGCCCGGGTAAAGGCCAGAGCGGAAAGTGCTGGTGTGTCTGACCGCCTTGTAACGTTACAACAGGACATGAAGGAGATGGCCTTCCCGGAGTCGAGTTTCGATGTCATATGGTCCGAAGGAGCGATCTACATATTGGGCTTTGAAGCCGGTTTAAAAAAGATCAAGGAATTCGTCAAACCGGATGGCTACGTTGCGGTAAGTGAAGCCGTGTGGCTAAAATCGAATCCTCCGCCTGAGGTTGTTGGGTTCTGGAGAGAATATCCAGAAATTGACACCTTGGCCGTGAAAGTTAACGTCATCAAGCGCATTGGATACCAAATTGTCGGTCACTTCATCTTTCCACCCGAAGCATGGACTGAGCAGTACTATGACCCGATGGAGCAGCGCATTGCTGAGAAAGCGGAAGAGTGGAGCGGTATTCCGGACGCAGAGGCAGTCCTGAGAGAGGCGAGAAACGAAATTTCAATCTTCCGTCAGCACTATGACTATTTCAGCTACGCTTTCTTCGTGATGCGTAAATGAGTGAAGGTCTCGCCTGTCAGTGAGGACAAGCGACCGACTGGGGATCGTGAAGCGAAAACCCAGAGCGTCGCAAGGGATGAGTCCTTACGGCAAAACCTCAAAGTTGGCTGTGGCCATTTTCCCGAGAACAGATGGAAATCATCTTCCGGACTCGATCATCATGAAAAGGTGAATATGACAAGGCGGAAAAATTTTTGCGACAGGCCCGTACGCTGGTTTCATGGATGGCAATACCTAATGGTTGTCGCGCTTTGCCTGATAATTTGTATATCCGCGTGGAAAAGCACGGCGCGGGTCATGAGACGCCCTCCTGCTCAATCCCACGAGCCCTATGATGTTTTAGCCCATGGTGCAGTCGGCGATGGCCAGGCTAACGATGCCACCGCGATTCAAAAGGCCGTTGATGCATGCCATCTGGCAGGAGGAGGACGCGTGCTGCTGCCGGCGGGACGGACCTACCTTTGCGGCACAATTCGACTAAAGCCCAATGTGGACTTGTACATTGAAACCGGCGCCATCCTCAAAGGCACGACCGACGGGAATGCCTATGGACCGGAGCGGGTGCTGATCACGGCTATAGACGGCAGTAATATTTCTATCAGCGGCCCCGGAACAATTGATGGCGACAGTCCCGCATGGATGGACCGGCTGGAGGGCGATATTTTCAAGGCAAAGCCGGGGCGGCCGGGACTGATATACATTCGCAATTGCACGCAGGTGAATCTGGTCGATGTCACCATCCGAAATTCCGCCTCCTGGACGGTTCATCTGATTGGCTGCGAGGATGTGCTCATCCGGGATATCCGTATCCTGAACGACCTGCGCGTGCCCAATTGTGACGGAATCGATCCGGATCACTGTCGCAATGTCAGGATCGCCAACTGCTTCATCCAGGCGGGCGATGACGGCATAGTCACCAAGAACACTCGCGATTTCGCCCACTATGGTCCGTGCGAGAACATCACTGTCACGGGCTGCACAATTATCTCTCGCTCGTGCGCAATCAAAATCGGTACCGAGAGCTGCGGGGATTTTCGCAATTTCGTCTTTAACTCATGCGTGATTTATGGCAGCAATCGCGGCCTAGGCATTCAACTCCGCGACTATGGTACTATTGAGAATGTGATCTTCTCGGACATGGTGGTTGGCACAGAGCTGCATGGACCGCAATGGTGGGGCAAGGCGGAGCCGATCTACGTCACGGCCATTCCACGAACCGCGGAGACAAAGCTGGGCAGAATTCGTAACATCCAATTCAGCAACATCATTTGCCGGGGCGAGAACGGTGTGTTTATTCACGGGTGGCAAAACCATCCGCTTGAGGACATTGTATTGGACAATGTTCAAGTTGAGATCGGCAAATGGACTACCTATCCAGGTGGATTTTATGATACCCGGCCGGGCATCCATGAAGGAGTCTATGAACACAAGACTGCCGGCATCTTTATCAGGCATGCCAGCGGCGTGGAACTTCGAAACGTGAAAGTCTCCTGGGGCGAGAATCCGCCAGATTATTTTGGCTCAGCTGTTGAAGTACATGACGTCATTGGACTGGAACTTGATATTTTCAAAGGCCAGGCTGCACATCCAGACAAGGATATGGATCGGATCATTGAGTAATAGTACACATCAACGAGCTGGCAAAAGAAAGCACCTGATCCTTTTGGAGAAAAAGGCCATTGATGAAAATAGACCTGCCAGGTGAGAGGTCAGTGCAGATCGAACACCTGGTGCTGGATTACAACGGAACTCTCGCTGTCGACGGCAGGTTGATCCCCGGGGTCAGAGAACTTCTCCGTTCCCTTTCGAGCCGGGTGAAGATCTCTGTCCTGACGGCGGATACCTTCGGTACGGCTGCAGAGGATCTGCGGGAGATCAATTGCATTCTGGTTGTTCTGCCCAAAGGCAAACAGGACATCCTCAAACTGAATCATGTGAAAAAGCTCGGGACGGATCGAACCGTCTGCATTGGCAATGGCCGCAACGACCTCCTCATGCTCAGAGAAGCCGTACTGGGGATCGCTGTCCTGCAAGAGGAAGGTGCATCGGTTCAAACCGTGTTAAACGCCGATGTTGCGAGCAACTCTATAACCGATGCACTTCAACTGCTGACCGAACCGAAAAGGCTGGTCGCAACGCTCAGAAATGCCTGAAAAATCGTCCAATATCGTTCGAATGACATTTTTTTCCACGATGCTGAGAACTCGACAAGGATGGTTAGCGACAATCGATTAGATTATGAACTCACCGAGAAAGGAAGATGACATGAAAGCTTCAACCGGTAAGCGGATTTCTGTTTATTTAAACGCTGATGACTTTTCTTATCTCCAGGAAATATGTGAAAAAAGAAACGTGTCATTTTCAACCCATTTCAAAGATTTGTTGAGAAACGAACGGTATTATGACACTCCGATTACGATGACAATGAGTGACGATTGGAGTGAAGAGGCAAAATCCGAAATACCCATCATGACGGCCATTGAAAGGCTGAGAAAAGAATTGAGACGATTCGAGAAGGAAGTTATTAAATAAATTTGAGCCAAGTCTTATCCTCGCTATCCTTTGCACGGTGTGCGCAACAGGCTGGTTCGTCTACCTGGTATTGATCCGGAGCAAGGAAGGCAAAAATCGGAGGTGAGAATGACGGAAAAGAGTGAAAATGTGATAAAACGCGCACGCGGCATGTGGATACTTGCCATGGTCAACTCGGGCATTTGGGCGATATCGATCATCGCTCTGGTGTTCGTGATCCAGCACTCACCGGGGGCAAAAGGGCTGTTCCCCATCCTGGCGGGCGGCACGTCAGTCTCCATTGTGCTCATTTCGGCATTATCCAAATCCAAATAGAGTGCGCGGCGGCCGTTCAGGCTATCTGGCAGTAAAATATGCTGGAGGGACATTACTATACGACCGAGAGGTGCTTTATGAGCGTCAACAGATTATTGCTGTTTTTAGCCGCAATCTGTACGTTCTGGATCATTTCTCCAATGTCCTGTTCCAAATCGCCGACGGAAGAGGAAGACGATATTCCAACCCGAGATTATGGAGAGTTTTTGCATTATTATGGAATGAACAGTCATTGGCTGAGCCTGATCTGGTCCAGGAATACCAACGAGCTATTCTTTGCCGGCAACAAAGGCATCCAGGCTGTCGATCTTTCAGCCTTGACCGTGAGAACCATAGAGGGAGCGGATGGTGTAAGTAATTCCTTTTCTAACAGCTGGGATCTCTCCCATGACGGCAGTACGCTCTACTATCTGTTAACCGGCGCCAGCAGTCATGGTCCGCTGTATCGTATTTCAATAGATGGGCAGAACCGCCAGCTTCTCGATCAACGCGAGTGCTGTGAATTATGTTCGTCTATTGATGATGCGCAGGTCGCATACTATGTTTATCACCCGTCCAGTGACGGTGCAGCCGACTCGATATTTACATTCGATCTTGATAACCATAAAAGAACTTTTCTGTGCATCGGCTGTCCTTTGACATTCTCAGCCGACAGCAAAAGTCTGCTCTACTACTGTTGGACGCATCCAGACTCGACTCGAAGCCAAAATTCGTACGTGAGCTTTTATTTCAAGTCGATCGCAACCGGAGAATGCTGTCCGGTCACGATTGGCACACCTTATGGTCAAGTGGTGCCTAAATTATTCTGCGATCACAGCGGAATATACGCTTTGTTGTACAGTCCGAAGTTATTTCAATACTGTGTCCGTAATATCACTACGAATGAAATCCTTTATTCATGGAAGACGAATGTTTACGGGTATGGCCCTTCTTATACCTTTTCCTCTCTTGGGACTAAAATCGCCTACTGGTCAGTTTTTTTTGATGATAATGCATTAAATCTCGTCGACTTGGTCGACAAAAAAGAATCGCGCATCGCCTATTCTCAAGAAAGGTGCGCAGAGCATTCCATAGCCTTCTCTCCGGATGATTTAAAAATCGCCTATGCATTTGGCGAGAGCATTTATATGAAAGAGATCATGTGACAACCTGTACACAAAGTACGGTCCGGATCACTCTGAAAAATCCAATAAAGTTTATTCTGTTTTTTTTATTCCTCTCCCGACCCGCCAGCCCGGATGTGCCACTGGGTTTGAAGGGCATCAAAGGAGGAGCAGCATATTCAAATTTTGAAAATACCCATAGTGAATATTTGCAGACTTGGTTGTTTGGGATTTTTGGCGAAAAACAACTCGCGGCGAATGCCTGGCTGGTATGGGAAGCCAACTTGACGACAAAAGGCGGGATAATCAAAGGTGCTCCGGTCTTGTTCAGCGAAGCCTCTCCAGAGCAGGATATGTACACCTATGACGTTCATTGCAAGGTGAGATATTTTGAGATTCCCGTCTGTTTAAAAATCGCCATTCCCTTGAGTGAAGGCTTTGAGCTGTTTGCGGTTTCGGGCCCTTCGATTTCTTCCGCCCGCCAGGATTTATCATCCCTTGAAAACAAAAAAATCTATCCGGGATCTTTTGAAAGTTATTACGATGCAGATTCCAAAGACGACTTCACTTATGATGCCGGGCCGTATTCTTCCAGCCGATTGGATAAAAGTCTGCGGATGGGATTTCAATGGGGCGTGGGACTGAAATTCAATCGATTCAGCATTGAATCCAGGTACAGCCATCTTTACAAGGACCTGGGCAATCTTGAAAATATCTATCGGGTTGAGTTAAGAACCTACACTGTTCAATTCATTGCAGCTATTGATCTTTTCAATACCAAAGTGATGAAATGAAAAGCCTTGTTGTTATGCTTTCCATTCTCGCCTCAGCATTGAATGGTATTGCGGGCTATAGAGTCTATTGCGGGGGTAATTTTTCTACATTTAATACGAATGCGAGCAAAATCGGTTTTGAGGGAGTTTTTGGCATCGACAAAATCTGGAACCGCGAACAATCGAGCTGGTCGCTCGGCGTGCAGTATGTCGTCAGAAGCGCCAATACAACGGAAAATATGATGCTGTTCAACATGACTGATCAGGGCTACTCATTTGACGCACTATTTTCAGTCGGTTATCTCGAAGTCCCGTTGATGACCCTATTGCATTTTTCAAGGAGCAATAAAATCAAATTTGCACTTTCGATGGGTCCTTCCCTTGCCATCGCTCTCTTTGATAACTCGAAAAGGTATAATTCTGTGCATTTCGATTTCGAGCAGGATTCAAATTACAGGAACAAAATCCGGGATTACTACAAGGAAGCTGTCGATCCCGGCCGGTTTTGGCTTCAGAGCAACGCAGGCTTTTTTCTAAATTCCGGACTTGTAGCGGAATATCAAAATATATGCATCGAGCTGCGCTACAGCCACGGATTGAATCAGCTCGGCGTTCTCAACGGCCTGGACATGAAGGGTGAAAAATACAGAACTCTGGAAATCGTCTTCGGAATTTATCTGGGTGGCGGTGAATAATGACAGAATTTGAATGGACACATTGATCAAATTCGCCCTCTATTCGCTTTTTGCCTACGCGCTGCTGATCCTGATTGGCTTCCTGATGCAGCGCCGGATGCTCTATTTTCCGGAGGTGAAGGCGCCATCGCCGGCCTTTTTACAGGCATATGGTCTCGAGCCCTGGCCGGGCGGGGATGATCCTGTAAGGGGTTATACAGCAATCGAAAAGCGGGCGCAGCGGAAAGGAACGGTAGTGGTATTCCACGGCAACGCCGGGGCCGCCTATCACCGGGATTACTACATCAAAGTGCTCGAGCCTCTGGGATATAGAGTGCTGCTGGCCGAGTATCCGGGGTACGGCGGCCGCAGCGGTGAGCTCAGCGAGCAAAGCTTTATCGCGGACGGATCGGAAACCGTTCGCCGGGCGCGCGGGCAATTCGGGAATCCTGTTTACCTTGCCGGTGAGTCTATGGGTTGCGCAGTGGCCACCGGAGTGGCCGCGGCAGCAGCCGTACACCCGGAAATTGGGATCCGGGGCATCGCCCTTTTCACGCCATGGGACACGCTGCCCGATCTGGCCCAGTCGATCTACTGGTTTCTGCCCGTTCGCACGCTGTTGCGGGACCGCTACGACAATATCGGAAACCTGGAAAAATTCCCGGGACCGGTTGCGGTCATTGTCGCGCAACAAGACCGGGTCGTTCCGGTTGAGCGCGGTCTGACTCTTTACCGCATCCTCGAGGGCCCGAAGAGAGTGTGGAAGCTGCCGTCGGCGGGCCACAACGACTGGTTCGGGCGGATCCCGGCCGAACAGTGGCAGGAGATCTTTGATTATCTCGCCGGGGGTAACGGAGCCAGTGCCGAGCCTTGAAAAAAGGACGGAATAAATGACGTATCTTGAGAAACGGATACTGTAAATGTAATGAATTATAAGGATTTGATTAATGCCCCATCCTGATAAAGATGCCGGCTATTGGATCAGGACGCTGCGGCTGTCGCCTCACGCCGAAGGAGGATATTTCAGGGAGCTCTTCGCCGCCTCCGACAGCTTTCAAACGGTTCAACTGCCGGGCAGATACACCGGGCCGCGCAAGGCCTATACCTCGATCTACTTTCTGCTCAAGAGCGGCGAGGTGTCGCGCCTGCACCGGCTGAAATCGGATGAGCTTTGGAATTTCTATTCGGGGAGCCCGATCAGCCTTCACGTCCTTGATCCGGAGGACGGTTATCGTCTGCAAAAATTGGGACCCGATCCCGAAGAAAACCAGGCATTCCAGCGCCTGGTCGGCGCCGGATGCTGGTTCGGCGCCACAGTGGACCGGCCGGAGTCCTATTCGCTGGCCGGCTGTTTCGTCTCACCGGGTTTCGACTATGCCGACTTTGAGCTGGGGCAGAGAAAGGCGCTGCTCAAAGACTATCCTGATCTGAGACCGGTCATCAATAGACTCACAAAACCATAACCATGAAAAAATTCGACTAAACCAGCGAAACAGGGAGGTGATCATGAACAGGTTGATCAGTCAAAGCCCTTTACCGGCCGTACTGATCCTGCTGCTGATCGGTTTTGGCGGAACGCTGTTCGCCGGCACCACCGGTAAAATCACAGGCACGGTCAGGGACGGCGAAAATGGCGAGCCCCTGATCGGCACCAACGTGATGGTCGCCGGCACTTCCACGGGAGCGGCCACGGATCTGGCGGGCGACTATGTCATCCTCAATATCCCGCCCGGAACCTATACCCTTCGATTCATGATGATGGGGTATCAGGAGGTCGTGGTCGAGAACGTGCTTGTTCGCACCGATCTCACCACAACCGTCAATATGGAGATGAATCCGGCCGTGATCGAGGGGGAAACCGTATCCATTGTGGCCGAGCGGCCTCTGATTCAGATGGATATGACCGGATCGATGTCGGCGGTCAGCGCGGATGAGATCGAAAGCCTGCCGGTTCAAAACGTCACACAGGTGCTCGAGCTCCAGGCCGGGGTGGTCCAGTCCGGAGGAATCCACATCCGCGGCGGCCGCTCGGGCGAGGTGGCCTATTGGGTCGATGGCGTGGCCACGACCGACGTCTTTTCCGGAGGAATGGGTGTGGAGGTGGAGAACTCGGCCATCAGCGAGCTGCAGGTGATCAGCGGAACCTTCAACGCCGAATACGGCCAGGCCATGTCAGGCATTGTCAACATCGTCACCAAGGAGGGCGGCAGAGAGTACACCGGCAAGCTCGAAGCCTGGGTCGGCGACTATGTCAGCGGCGACGATACCTACAGCATCCTGAAAAACATCCGCGAGCCCGGCAGCGGTGAAGCGGACTTTATCGGCGAGAGCGAGAATCCGCTGGCGCGTTTCAATCCCAATTACAATGTCGAAGCCACGCTGAGCGGACCGGTTCCGCTGCTCGGCGATAAACTGACCTTTTTCGCCAACGGCCGCTACGTGAGCGACGAGGGTTATCTTTACGGCCGCGCCTGGTTTTTGCCCACCGGCGTTCCGGGCGACAGCGCGCTCGTGCCCATGAATCCATACGAGCGATATTCAGCCCAGGCCAAACTGACCTATCAGCTCTCGGGTAATCTGAAAATCAACTACAACGGCATTTTCAGCAGCTACAACCAGGAGCGCACCTACTCGCACGGCTACAAGTACAATCCCTACGGCGTTCCGCAGAGAGAGGGATCCAATTCGACCCACATCTTGACTTTGAATCACGTGCTCTCCCCGAAAACCTTTTACGAATTGAAGATAAACCGGTTTGATCTGAGCTACGAACAATACGTTTACCAGGATCCGAACGCGAAAGCGAGGTATCTGGTCACAGTGCTCGAGGACACGACGCTTGGGATCGAGCAATACACCTTTGATCCGAACTCGGATGCGGGCCAATCGGAATTGGATCGGATCCGGGCGCAGCAGCTCAATTACCGATTTGTCGCCGATCCGACAGGACCTCTGGGCTACGTGCATCCGGATTCCTCGCGCCAGCCGACGGCCTAC
>Ga0272442_10008850_pt1 | contig 12678 bp, 6 predicted proteins | sample SSMForm2O_FD_200262 | JGI IMG/M metagenome (GOLD analysis project Ga0272442, IMG submission 200262) | Marine sediment archaeal communities from Little Sippewissett salt marsh, Falmouth, MA, United States - SSM-Form-2O | ecosystem: Environmental > Aquatic > Marine > Wetlands > Sediment ... | reverse complement strand
CCGAAGCCGAACCCCATCAGCCCGCCGCCGAGAGACACCGCCAGCAGCCGGGCCGGCTTGATGCTCCCGTGTGCCAGACCGTTGATCTGGAGAAGCCACGTCCCCCCCATACCCACCACGACGAACACCGCCATCGTTCGCAGGGCGTGGAGGTCCTTCAAACGCAGCATGCCGATAATCTTGTCCGGATCGGCCAGGCCCGACAGGTACAACGCCGCGCCGAAAATCCCGCCGATCGCCAAACCCAATAGCATGGTTTCCATCGCGTCTACCTTTCGATCGTGGGGGTCTTGGGGTAGAGCAGCCTGGCCGCAAGCATGGCCATCACGAACATCGTGACGGTGAACGGCGCGACCGACAGCGACAACTGGGCCCAGCCGCTGGCGAACTGCCCGCTCGTGCACCCGCCGGCCAGCCGCGCGCCGGCCAGGATCAACGCGCCCCCGACGAGGCAGACCACCAGCCGGAAGAACACGCCGTGCCCGCTGGCCTTCCACCAGACCGTGCTGATCCGAGGCCGCCAACGGGCCGTGAACAGCGACGTCAGAAACGCCCCGCCGATCAGCCCGACCACCACCCACATCCCGTAGCCGGCCTGCTGGTACTTGGCGTTCGAGATCAGCTTGTGGCTCTTGACGTACTCGGGGTCCACCCGCTGGATCGCCATGGCCTCGCCCACCACGAACTGCGTCGAGACGCCGAGCGGTTTCTTGACGGCCACCGCCAGGACCTGCGTGAGTCCCAGCAGCAGACCGCCGGCCCACCACACGAGCGGCGGCTTGCGAACGACTAGATCTTCCATGGTCCTGTCTCCCTGTGCACGTGGACTTGTTCGTTCTCGCGGCCGACGGCGCCCGCGCCCGCGCCGGCGGGGCTCGCCGATATTCGGTATACCCGATATGCCTCGCCAAGCCAAGCCGCCCGCGAGCCCCGCGCCGCTATCGCTTCGCCCCGGCGCGGGCTTTCAGCCAGGCCGACACGCTCGCCGGCGCCGTCGACCAGCCCGCCCGAAGCCGCCGGGCCGCACCGCCGGCGGCGAAGCGGTAGTTGCCCGCGCCGGCGTCTACGAATCCCGGGTCGGCTACCTGCCCGGCCCGGGCGAAACCCGTCGCGGCCGCGAACGACCGCACGTCGGCGAAGGTCCGATGCTTCGGCCGCCAGGGCGTGCCGTACAGCACCAGCCCCTGACCGGCCGCCGGGAAGTACACGTTCCGGTCGATCAGCATCCGCTGGTCGGCCGGGTCGTAGACCGGCCGGCGGCGCGTCCGAAGGAACGCCTCGTACGCCGCGGGGGTCTTGTACCGGGCCTTCTCCGCCGGGTGCCAGCCGAAGAACCCGTTGTCGTACCACAGGGCCAACTGCCAGCCGAGGTTCCCCGCGCAGACGTTGGAGGCGATCACGTGCCCGACGTTTCGGTAGGCGATCCGCCCGGCGTCTGCCGTATCGAGCGGGCGCGGGCCCTGCTCCCGCAACGCGATCCCGTCCTTGTTGCCCACGCACGTGTTGAACGTCACCGTGCAGTCGCGGCTCTCGGCGATCTGGATCCCCGCGACGGACCAGTCGTGGCTCGGGGCCCCGCCGGCGGAGCCGACGCCGTTGCGCAGGAACAGGTTCCGCGTGACCGTGATATTCCGGCTGATCTCGACGAACACGCCGCTGAGCTCGTTGTCCACGAACGCCGACTCGGCGATCAGCACGTCGGTGTCGTCGATATCCAGCCAGAGCCCCGGCCCGCCGTTCCGCACGAACGCGCACCGCCGGAAGACCCCCCCCGAGGCACGGCAGATCTTGAACCCCCCGGCGTCCCAGCCGCGAGAGATCGGCTTCCAACAGTTGCCCACCCACAGGCAGTCCTCGTTGGCGAAACCCGCCCCCTGGGCGCCGCCGCCCGTGTGCCCGCAGTGGCGAACCACGCACCGCGCCATCCGCCCGTGCACGCTCACGCCCGACCCGGCAAACCCGTCGATCACGCAGTCCGTCAACTCGTTGAGCCCCCCGTGAAGCCATACCCCCGCCCGCTGCGGGAACGTCGCGCCGTAGCGGAACACGAACCCCCGTACGTGCACGTGACGAACCCCCTCGGCCTGCTGCCACGGGTTCACGCCGAACACCTGACCCCGCGAGGAGACCTCGACCCGCCGTGACCGCGGGTCCGACCCGTCGGCCAGGCAGACGTACAACGCCTTGCCCGCCGTATCCGCCGCGAACAGCCCCGTCCACGTCGCCGGGCGGTCGATCGCCGGCACGGCCGGAAACGGCTCGCCCTTACGCCGCGCCGAGAAGGCCTCCCCGTGCTGGGCCAGCGCCCGCCGGAGCCCCGCCAGGCCTGCCGTCGCCACCAGGTGATGCCCGTCCACCACCACCTGCTCGGCCCGGCCGAATACCGGACTCTCGGCCGGGTAATGCTCCACCGGCCGGCCGTTCACGTGGTTGATCGCGAACACGCGGTCCCATGGCGTTCGGTAGATCGGCCCGTTGGCGTCGACGGGCCGAAAGTCGCTGACGACGTCGGCCCCGGTGACCACGACGCCCCCGGGCGGCTCGGCCGAGAAGACAATCGGTGCGCCCGCCCGCCCGCTGTGCCGCAGCCGCACCGACTCGCGATACACGCCCGCCTTCACGACCACGCGGTCGCCGGCCCGCGCCAAGGCCGCCGCACGAGCGATCGTCTTCAACGGCCGCCCGGCCGTGCCGTCGCCGCGGTCGTCCGCCGACGCATGGGCGCCGTCCACGACATACTCCCGCCCGCGCGCCGCCGACGTCGCCGCCAGGGCCAACGCCAGCGCGCACGCCACGCGGCCTCGCCGATGACGGCCTGCCCACGCGTTCATCGCGATCCTCCCTTTCCGCCGGGGGCCGGGCCCTTGCGCTCGTGGAAGCCCAGCCGGCGGATCGAGAACCGCACGCCCGACGCGGCGACCGGGTCCAGCCGAAGGCCCGTGACCAGGCCGCTCCAACGCGGCTTGCCCGCCAGGTCCACGCGGTGCGTGTGCCATCTCCCGTCGCCGCGAAGCGGGATCCGCACGCTGTCGGCCTCCGAGACGCCGCGCGTGGTCGTCGACCAGAACAACTGCATCGTCGTGTCCTTCTCGACGCGGACGTCCACGGTCAGCGTGCCCAGGCGGTCGGTTTCCAGCCGAACGGCCGGGCCGGTCAGCGACGCGTCCGCGCCCGTCGACGTGCCCTCGAGCTGCTCGGCGGCGGGAGCGAGCTTCGCCTGGCGCGCCCCGGCCGACCAGGCCCGCCGGTCCGCCGGACGCGCGAAGTCCCACGTCGTTTGCGTGGGCACGGGCGCATCGGCTCCGGGCAGGTCGTATGGCCCGAGCCCCACGTCGCGCGGGCCGACGAGCCGCGGCGGCTTCGACCGCGGCGCGAAGACCCGGCGAATGGCTTCGAGGTAGCCGAAGCCGTGCTCTCGGTGCGGCCCGACGTAGGAGCCCTCGCCCCATTCGTTCCACGCCTCGATCAGGCAGGTCGGGCGCGACCCCGCCGGACGCGCACCCGGACGGTCGAGGAACGCCTTGGCGTCCCGGCAGTGCTGCTCGAACAGCGCCGGTGTCCGCCCGGTGCGGACGCGCGCCGACGCCTTGTGCCACGGCCTCGAGTCCCACCCGCCCGACAGCGCGGGAATCTGCCGAAGCACCCCCAGCGAGGCCGCGTCCCGCCAAAGCTTCGCGTGCGGGGCCAGCAGGTCCGCGTACGGAGCCCACCGCCGCCCGGCGGCGCCGAGGTCCGGGTAGTTGTACCCGCTGGCGGCGTCGTAGCCCTGGGCCTTGAGCCGCTCGTGGGCCGCACGGTCCGCCCGCGTGCAGGCCAGAAGATACAGCCCGCCGAGCCCGGCGGCCCGGCAGCGGGCCTTGACCTTGGCGATCGCCCGCGCCATCGCCGCGACGCCCATGTCGCGCCGCGGGCCGTGAACGTTGAAGATCACCACGACCGGCTTGGAGTCGATCTTCAGGTACTCCGGGCGGCGGAAGTAGTGGCGGATCCAGTAGTCCGTCACCGCCAGCCAGTCGGCCTCGTCGTGGCTGCCCGGTGCGTTGTGGTTGGCCCAGAGCAGGCAGAACTTCAGGTGCTTCCGGTGGCGGGCGCGGAAGTACGCCCGGTGCAGCCAGTGCTCGAGCTGCCGCTGGCCGCGAGACCAGTACCAGTCGACCGCGAAGAAGCTCACCCCGTGCTCGACGGCCCACTTGATCTGCCAGTCGGCGATCTCCGGGCGCGACTCGTCGTACCAGCCGAGGGCGGGCTTGCGCTCGGAGTAGTCGAAGATCGGCCGCCAGCGGTCGATCGACGCCCACCCGGGAAAGTAGTACACGCCGACCTGGTAGTCGCATTCGGCGGGTATGGGTTCGGGGACGGCCGTCGCGCGGGGCAGGTTGAGGCTCGCCGCGATGCGGAGCTCGGCCTCGGCGCGGACCGTCGGCTCGGCCGCGGCGCCCAGCCCGGCCGTCAGCCGCGCCCGGGCCGCCAGCGCCCGCTCGGTGCGGACGGGCCAACTCACCAGCCGACACTCGCCGGGGTAGAGGTTGCCCAGCTTCTTGCGGGCCGGGCCGCGGCGGGCCAGGCCGGGCGGCGCCGCCAGGGCGCACCATACGTCCCGCGCGACGCCCGCGCCGGTGTTCCGCAGGCTCGCGCACACGCTGAGCCCCTGCCCGGCCCGGGGGAGCGTCTCGGCCAGGCCGAACGCGCCGGCTTCGAGCTGCGCCGCGCCCGCCGGATGCGACGCCAAGTGGAAAACGTCCACCCGTGCCGTCGCGCCCGCCGCGTCGCTCGGGCGGAACGTCAGCAGCCGGACGCGACCCCGCCACGCCGACGATGCGCCGAGGTCCGCGAGGTACCACCGCATCCGCCCGTCGCCGCGAATGGGGAACGTCACCTCGCGCAGACCCGGCGTCTTGGCCGACGCGAAGCCCACCGTCGCGGCGCGCCCGGCGCTGACCGACATGCGGACGTTCAGCATCGCGGTCTCGGCGGCGTCGAAATCGACCGGCGGCGCGAGCAGCGCGGGCGCGTCGCCCGCCGACGTCCAGGCGAGCGGCCCGGGCCTCGTCGGCGGGGGGATCGCCTGCCCGTCGAGCGTCCAGCCCGCCGGGCCCCGGGCGAACGACCACATCGGCCGGGCCGTCGCGGCCGCGGCGCCGGGAGCGTCCAGGATGCGGACCCAGTCCAACTCGTACGTCGGTGCCGGCGTCCGCCTCCCCCGCGTGCCGGGCAGGTCCACGCGAATCCGGATCACGCGCCCGAGCGGCTCCCAACCGCAGCGGACGCGGTAGACGTGCCAGACCCCGTCGCCGCGCAGCTCGAACGCCGTCTGCCAGCCGGGGCGGAACCCGCCGTACTTCGTCTTGAGCGTGTTCGTCCAGAACACCTCGCCGCGCCCGCCCGTTCGCGAGCGAACCCGCAGCTCGACCCACTGCGAATGCCTCGCCGGCACGTCGAACTCCGGGCTCACCAGGATCGGGTCCCAGTCGATCACCTTCGCCGATAGCACGCCGTCGGCGACGCGGACGTCGGCCAAGTGCCCGCTGGCCGTCCAGCCGGCCAGACCGGCTGGCTTATCGAACGACCAGTCCTTCAGCGTCGCCGGCACGCCGCCGGCCGCCGGGGCGACCAGGGCCCAGCACGCCGCCACAGCCGGCCACACCGCTTGAGGCTTCCTCGCGGATCGCACGCTCGGACCTCCTTCCATCCCACCCCGCACGGCCCCAGGATACGACGGTTCCCCGGCCGAGGCAAACCGCCAGCTTTGGACTCCGGACCCGTGGCCGGCTATACTAGGGCGGGAAGATGAAAGGGGTCTCGACATGCAGGGAAGAGCAATATCTCGGGCGTTTGTCGTTGCGGGGGTGGCCGCGCTGGTTTCGGTGGTCTTGGGCGTATGGGCTCGGCCGGCGGTCTCGGCGTCCGCCAGGCCGAAGGCCGGCGCAGTCGAGGATGCGCAGGGGTCCGTCGCGAAGGACGAGCGCTGGCTGGCCCACGCGCTGGACGACGCGCTGTGCACCGCCGTCGGGCCCCAACAGCGCGAGGCGCTGACCGGTCGGCTGGCGAAGGTGGCGCTGGCGTGGGCGGCGTGTGGCCGGGGCGAGGCGTTCGGCACGCCGGTCCAACTGCTCCACGCGATGCGGGGGTGCAAGTACCTCGCCCTTCTCGAGGCCGGCGACGAGGACGACAAGGCGCTCGCGCAGTGGCTCCTGGGGCACCGCGTGGCGCGGCGGATCGTCTTCCGCGCCCTGGACGACGTTCCCAAGCCGGGCAAGTCGTTGAAGGCCCTTCGCGAGCTCCAGGCCAAGGAGCCCGACCGCCTGGCGGAGTACCCGAACCTGGCCGCGGCGTTCGTTACCAGTCAGCCCCGGCGGTTCTACAAGCCCCAGCCCGAGCCGGCGACCACGCTCGAGAGCTTCGTCTACTTCACCGACCCCAAGCGGAAGTTCCGCTACGACCTCAAGAAGATGCCCTTCGAGTTGTCTCGCTACGTGGCGGACACGCGGCTGAGCATCCCCGAGCGCACCTGGGCGGCCCGGCGGTACCTGCGGGTCCGCAACCTGGGCACGGCCTACTTCCACGTGCAGTACGACTACGACTACTTCCGCAAGCGCGAGCCGAAGAAGATCTCCAAGGTGGACTACACCATGCAGAACCTCGCGAAGGTCGGCGGGGTGTGCATCGACCAGGCGTATTACGCGTCGGAGGCGTGCAAGGCGGTGGGGGTCCCCTCGGCGATCGTGTACGGCCGGGGGGTCTCGGGCATCTCCCACGCGTGGTTCACCTACTTCCAGATGAACGCCGCGGGCACGAGCGCTTCCTGGAAGGGCGGCGCCGGGCGGTACGCGTCCAACCTGTACTTCACCGGGTCGGTGGACGACCCGGCGACGGGGGAGAAGATCCTCGACTCGGAATTGGTGCTCGTCGGCTCGGCTGCCCTGCTGCCCCTGCGCCGGCGGGAAGAGGCCGAGGCCGCCACCGCGCTGGCCCGCCTGGTGGCCGAGGCGTGTGTTGACGGCAACGCACCCGCGGACCTCGCGCCGCTGCGGGAGTTGGCGTCGGACTACGAAAAGCGTCTGGCGCCCCGGCCGAAAGCCCCCCCGCTCGACGCCTCCTGGGTTCAGGCCAAGGGCCCATTGGACGCGCCGCTGGCTGAGTCCCTCATCCGCCTGGCGGTCAAGCGGAACCTCGCCTACGCGCCGGCGTGGGAGTTGATCACCGAGCTGCGGAAGTCCGACCGGCTTAGCGCCGGCAGCCTCGACCGCTTCCTCGGAATCCTCATCGAGAAGACCGCCCAGGCGTTCCCCGAGCTGAGTTGCCGCATGGTCCTGCAACTGGCCCCGACCCTTGCCGACGAGGCCCGCCGCGAGAAGGCCTACCGACGTGCGCTCGGCGTCTACGGGCGCCGGCCCGACCTCAAGGGCAAGATCCTCATGGCGATGGCCGCCGACTGCGTCACCGCCGGGCAGAACGCCAAGGCCGTCACGATCTACCAGACCGCCGCCACCCAGTGCCTCGCCGTACCCGATATCGTCCTGCCCGCCGCGGCCCGGGCCGAGGAGCTGCTCGTCGCCGATAACAAGCAGGCCGCCGCGATGCGACTCTACTACACGCTGTTCCGCCGTACCGCCAAGGAGAAGGACACCGCCGAGGAGATCCGCAAGCAAACCCCGCACTACCAGCTCGGCACGCGCCTGGCCGAGATGCTCCGCGAGGCCGGCAAGGACGCCGCCGCCGAGAAAATCACCGCCGGCCTATGAGCTCCGAAGACTACCGAGCCCATTGAGCCGGCCGGGTGATCCGGCCGCTGCCGACGCAGATCGTCTCGGGGAATTGGCAGGTTCTGAGCAACCTCTCCTTCATCCTTCTCGTGAAGTCGGCGGCTCGCTTGAGGTCGTAGCCCGACCGCCCGATCGGCAGCATGATCCCGATCTCCTTGTCGGGGGCGATCCGGTGGACGGTGTCGATCACGGGGACCAAGTCGCTGTCTGCCGAGACGATCAGCGCCCTGTCGAACCGGTCGCAGACAGCGTCTTCGACCACGCGCAGGGCGATATTCACGTCGGTGCGTTTCTCCTCGTGGGTCAGGTAGGCTCGGTGGCAGTGGTGGCAGGTCGCGTTCTTCCTGGTGAATCGCCCCTGAACGATATCCACCCGCGCCGAGCGCAGCGCCCGGATGTAGACCTTGTGGCGCCTGACGCTGTCCGGCCGCCATGCCACGAGAGAGGTGAAGTAGACTACGCTCTCCAGCGTGTCCCGACCCCCAATCTGCGACGCTGCCAGTTTGCGGTAGTTGAGCCACTTGTAGTGCGGGAACGACCCCCGCAAGGCGTAGTAGACGTTGAAACCGTCGATGTAGACGCAGTAGCGCATCGGATCTCCCCACACCCGCCGGGCATAAAGAAACCCGGACATCCGAAGAGGCCCGGGGCCTGACAAGCAGTATGCCAGGGGTGTATGAGTATTATCGGGTTCTCGTGATGCCATGTCAAGGTCCAAACGCGCGGAAATGCCTGGTGGGGGGGGCTCCGTTCCCGGGCGGTCTTTCGCCGGAGGCCGGCCGGGCATGCCATTCCGCCGGGCACCTTGCCCGCGCTGCGGGGGCGTTGGATAATGGCTCGCGGTGGACGGTCGCGAGGCGGAGCGTGAGTCGCGCTTGCGCGGGGTCGGAGGTTCGGCCTCGGAAGTGAATAAAGACACGTGCGCGGCGATCTGAAGGTGAGTCCCCGTTCCAAGGCGGGGCCGTGACAGGGAAAGGACGATTGGCGTGCTGTCTGGCGACCCATCGGTTTCCGGTGCGATCCTCGGCGTGGTGGACGCTCGGCGCGGGCTGCGCGAGGCGGTCGCCGCCGAGCCGGTCTGGACGGACACCTGCGAACGGGCGGCCGAGACGCTGACCCGCGCCCTGCTCGCCGCCGGCATGCCCCGACGCCGCATCCTCGCCGAGCTCCGCGAGAGCGGCCTGTCGCGATCCGGTGCCAGGCAGGTCCTTCGAGCCGCCCGCGAGCCCGTCGAGCCCCCGGACGCCGAAGGTCCCCCCGCCGAGGCGCAGGCCGGCTCCCCCGACGAGCGGATCGTCTGCCCCCACTGCATCCAGCCGATCGGGCGGTTCGATCACTTCTGCCCCCATTGCGGCGGCCCGGTCACGGCCCACGCGTCGATCGACCCGCTGGGCCAGGTGTACGCCGCCGGGCACGGGTATCGCAGCGCGACGTCGGGCCGGCCGAGATTCGTCGTCCTGCTGGGCATGTGGCTCATCTTCGGCCCGCAGCTTGCCGTCTTCCTGTACGTGCTCTGCGCCCTGTGCTGCGGGCCGCGCGGCGACGTCACGGCAGGCGGCATCCTGGGGCTCGCAGTCGTCTTCGGCCTGGGGGCTCTCTACGCCGCGATCCTGTGGAAGGTCACGTCGCGGTATCTTGCGAGCCGTTGAGCGGGGGTTTCGTCAGGTCCCCCGGTGATTGTCCTCCGCCATGTCCCTACAATGCGAGATTTCCGGCGGGGCCGGTTTGGCCCCCTCGTTTTCCGCGAGAGGAGCGATCATGTGGGTTCAGGCGGGAGAGGTCCACGGAAGGGCATGGGTCGGGCTGAGCGTTCTGGCGATGGTGGGCCCGTGGCTCTGCGGGCGGACCGCGGCGCGGGCGGGGGAGGTGGCTGACCGGGCGCCGGTCGTGGTGACCCGGGGCGACGGTACGATCCGTTCCCGGCCGGGCCGCTGGACGTTGGAGACCGCGACGGTGCGGCGCGTCCTGGCGTTCGAGGACGGGCAGTTGCGGCTGGTGAGTTTTCGCGGCCGCCCAGCGGGCCGGGAGATGGTCCCCGCCGGCAAGCCGGTCTCCGTCCTTCCGTCGGGGATGGTGGCCGGCAAGCTGCCCGGGCCGTGGCGGCTGGTCGGCTCCCGGGCCCGCACGCTCAGGCAAGGCGAGCTGCAACTCGACATCGAGCTGGCCCGGGGCCCGCTGGGAGTGGTCAAGAGCTACGTCGTCTACCCCAAGTCGTCCGTCATTCGGGAGTGGTGCGTCTTGCGGAACACGGGGCGCGAGCCGCTTTCCGTCGTGCCGCACATCCTCGACGTCACCGTGCAACTGGGCGACGGCCTGGACTCGCTCGACTTCCACTGGATGACCGGGGCGCGGAACGAGCCGGGCTGTTGGGACCTTCGAACGCGCCGCCTCTCGCCCGAGCGCCCGCAGCGGTTCGACTCCTACGATCCGTTCCCCGGCCGGGGGGGCAAGCCGACGCGGGGCGACGGCGTCGACGCCCGCATCGCGCGCAACGGCCGGGGCGTCTGGCCGGCGAGAGGCTGGCAGTTCTGCAAGGGCGACGCCGACGAGCGCGTCGCCTTCGACGTGCGGCTCGACGTCAAGATCGGCGACCGGATCGACTTCATCGTCGGCCGGCACGGGAACCATGGATACGACACGACGGAGTTCAGCCCGGCCATCGCCTACGCCGACGGTCAGACGCATCGGGCCGCCAAGCAGTTCGGCGCGAAGCAAGGCGAGGGGGGCTGGACGTACGGCTGCCTGGGAGACGGGCGGTGGCGCGCGCTGGCGTACGACCGGGCCAAGGGCCGGTGGACGTGCGAGCCGGCGTCGCCGGACGGCACGCCGTTCATCGCGGCCTCGCTGGTGCATCCCGGGTCGCGGGAGCACGTCGTCCGCCGGTGGACGGCCCCGCGGGCCGGGACGGTCCGCGTGACGGGGACGGTCTGCAACGCCGGCAACGCCGCCCTCGGCATCGCGCCGGCCGGCCATAAGATGGGCTCGGAGGCCTACGCGCCCTGGTACGCCCTCTACGACCGACGAACCCGCCAGGGGCTCGTCATCGGCTGGGACTACATGGGCCATTGGGACTCGCGGTTCGCCGCGTCCGACTCCACCGCCGTCCGCGCCACGCTCCGCGTGGCCGGCTATCGCACGCCGCTCGCGCCCGGCGAGAGCCTCACGACGCCCAAGGCCTTCGTCGCCCTCTACCGCGACGACCTCGACAACGCGGGCAACGAACTGCTCGACTGGCAGTACCGGTACCTCTGGGACTACACCCGCCCGGGGTGGTTCCCGGCCATCCCGATGCTCCACAACTGGCACAAGGGCACCGGCTGGGGCACCCCCGGCGTGCCCTGGTGGGGCAGCGGGAAGACCGATATCGCCAGCCAGTTCACCAAGGTCTTCCGGGCGACCGACCTCATCCGCCGGGTCGGCGCGGACCTCTATCACCGCGACTGGGGCTGGTGGGACCGCGCGGGCGACTGGAACGGGCCCGACTTCGGCACGACGGGGCGGTACCTTCGCAAGCACGGCATGGGGCAGATCATCTACGCCTTCCTGTACACGGTCGATCCGCGGTCGAAGCTGGCGCGGGCCCATCCGGAGTGGCTTGTCGGGCAGACCCTGGACATGTCCCGGCCGGAGGTCGTCCGGCACATCCAGGCGCAGCTCGACGACTTCCACGAGCGGTTCGGCGACTTCGCCTGGCGGAACGACAGCACGCCGACGGCGCCCCGCGGCGACGACGACAGCCCGCTGCTGGCCCAGGACCAGAACTTCCGGCGGATCATCCGGACGTTCCTCGACAAGTACCCGCGCTCGTCGTTCCAGTCGGTCAACGGGGGCGGCAACGAGGCGGGCTACGACTACGTGCGGTTGTCGGGCATGTTCCAGTTCACCGACGGCGGATCGATCATGCCGCTGAGGAACTACTACGCCTCGCTCTTGCTGCCGCCCGACAAGCTGATGGACAACGGCGACCAGTGGCGCCCCGAGCGGTTCGACGCGCCCGCGTGGCGACCGCTGCTGTCGATGGCCCTGGTCTCCACGGGAGACACCTGGGAGCAGCCCAGGCTCGAGGGCCTGCGCGAGCTGTTCGACCTGTACCACTACCTCGTCAGCCAGGGCGTGGCCGGGCGATGGGTGAAGGTCTATCGCCCACGCGTCGACGGCGACGAGCGGACACTGTACCTCCAGCGTCTCAGCGCGGACCGCCGGCGGGGGCTGATCGTTCCGGCCCGGCCGGCTCCGGGGCCCGTGACGCTCTGGCCCAAGGGCCTGGTGGACGACGAGAAGTACCTCGTCGCCTTCCACGTCTCCTCGGCCGAGCAGACGCGAACCGGGCGCGACCTGATGGCCCGGGGCATCGCGCTGGCCGGCGGCGTTGCCGGCGAGCTGGTCTATCTCAACCTGCCGTACCGGCCGGGGAACCGGCGCGACCGGAAGGCGCCGACCGCCCCGAGCGGTGTCGTCAAGCGGTGGGGCGAGAACATGGGCTTCCCCGGCGTCGAGTTGGCCTGGAAGCCCGCCGGCGACGACCGATGGGTGTCCTACTACGAGGTCCTCCGCGACGGCGTCGTGATCGACAAGGTCGCCAAGGGCACGTTCTACTTCGACCATTTGGCCGGTGCCGACCTGGCCGGGCGCTACGAGGTGCGGACCGTGGACGGCTCGGGCAACCGTTCGGCGCCGGCCGCGGCGTCCGGGTCGAGCCCGGCCGGTCGGGCGTGCATCGTCGACGACGCCGACCGCCCCGTGCGCTACGCCGGCACCTGGCGGCACGAGCGGGGGCTTGGGCCGGCGCATCGGGAGACGATCTCGGCCACCGACGAGAAGGGCGCCGCCGTCGAGGTGGCGTTCGCCGGCCGGCGGGTCCTGTGGTTCTCCAAGCTCGACGACCGCGGCGGGATCGCGAGGCTGTCCGTCGACG
>Ga0272442_10008849_pt1 | contig 12679 bp, 14 predicted proteins | sample SSMForm2O_FD_200262 | JGI IMG/M metagenome (GOLD analysis project Ga0272442, IMG submission 200262) | Marine sediment archaeal communities from Little Sippewissett salt marsh, Falmouth, MA, United States - SSM-Form-2O | ecosystem: Environmental > Aquatic > Marine > Wetlands > Sediment ... | reverse complement strand
CCGGCCTCGTGCCGGGCGAAGGGCCGCGCTGAGGTCTTGTACTCGAGCCCGGCCTCCTCGGCGAGGCCCTCCAGAGGCTGGGGGGCGCCTTCGGCGCTCTCCGCCTGGGCCTTTACCGCTTTCAGCGCCTCGAGCTGATCCAGGCCGGCGAGGACGTACTCGATATGGACGCGCTCCGGCTGGAGATACCCGAACCCGAACAGCGACCGAGGCGGGTCGGCCTTCCGGGCCTCGTAGAACTCGAGCAGCTCAGTGGTGGTGGGTGTGTCGGCCGGCAGGAACGGGGCGACCGGAATCCGGGCGGCGAGGGATTGGACCCTTTCGCTGTGGAACGCAAAAAGCTGTTTCGCCGTGTCGCGGGCCAGCAGGGCTCGGCGGTCCGGCCCGCCGCAGGTGAGAGCGACGAACTTCTGGACCGTCAGATACTCCTCGAAGGAGCGCCGCATCTCGTCTGCGCTCATCCCCCGCTTGGCCTTGACCAGTTCCGCGCGGCTCGCGTATTCCTCCAGAACCACGAACTGCCCGTTGCGCCATCCGTAGTCCTTGTTGACCAGGACGCCGGCCGAGGTGTACCCGGCGGAGGTTTCCAGGACGCGGAAGAAGAAAACCCGGTCGCCCGAGGAGAACAGGGCGCTGGGCTCGCCGACGGCGGTGTTGAACAAGGCCTTGGCGAGGTCCTCCGGCAGCCGGGGCTTGGCCGAGCTCGTCCGGCGGTCGGGCCGTTCCACCAGGTGGGGCAGCATGTCTGCGGCGTTTTTCTCGGTGAACATGCGGGACCGTTGATAAACGAGCTTCGGCTCCTGCTGGTCGGCCGCGCGGCTGATCGCGTGCCGCCACGCGTTACCCTGCCGCGGCATCGCATGGATCTTCGCATGCAGCGCCCGGATCAGCTTGTCTCCCAGCTCCTTGGCACGCTGGAACTTCAGCTTCTGGGCGACTTTCGCCTTCACCTTCGCGAACGGCTCGGCCTTGAGCTCTGGGAGCGTTTTGTGGTGTGCTCGGAGCTCTTCGTCGGAGGGCTTGATCTCCCCGGCCAGCGCCTGGGGGGCGGCGACGACGTACTCGATGCGCTGGCGCTGCGGCGGGTCCAGGCGCAGCATGTCCCGGACGGCGTTTTCGCTGATCCGCACCCCGTGCTCGCCGGCCGCCCGCAGCAGCCAGTAGTTGTTGAGGACGTAGTTCTCGTTCGGGTCGCGGGGATTGATCCGGAAGAACTCCAGGCCCAGTTGGCGCCAGCGGTCGTGGAAGTTCCGGAGCTGGTTCCGGGTGATCGGTTCACCGTAGAGGGTTCCGAGCCGCGTCTCCGACGCCGTACGGCTCTGCTGTCGGAACGGGATGGTGAACACGGCGACCAGGAACCCAGCCAGAAGGACGAGGAGGAACTTCTGGTACTTATCCAGCAGTTTTCGCATGCCGCCCAGCATGGCACGATTCTCCCGTCAGAATTGTCGCAGAAAGCGGAGGTCGTTCTCAAAAAACAGCCGTACGTCGTCGATTCCCAGCTTGAGCATGGCGATCCGGTCGATGCCCATGCCGAAGGCGAACCCGGTGTAGTTCTCCGAGTCGTAGCCCACGTGGCGGAAGACCTCCGGGTCGACCATCCCGGCGCCCAGCGTCTCGATCCACCCGGACTGGCCGCAGACCTTGCACCCGGCGCCGGCGCAGAACGGGCAGGACACGTCCACCTCGGCGCTCGGCTCGGTGAACGGGAAGAACGAGGGCCGGAACCGCGTCCGCGTCTGTTCGCCGAGCAACTCCTGCATGGCCATCGTCAGGCAGGCCTTGAGGTCGGCGAAGGACACCCCCTCGTCGACGTACAGCCCCTCCAGTTGGTGGAACATCGGGTAGTGCGTGGCGTCGATCGTGTCCGGCCGGAAGACCTTGCCGGGCGCCACGATCCGGATGGGCGGCTGCCGCATCGCCATCACCCGGATCTGGACCGGTGAGGTATGGCTGCGGAGGAGGCGACTTTCGTCGAGGTAGAACGTGTCGTACCCGTCCCGAGACGGATGGTCGGGGGGGATGTTGAGTGCGTCGAAGTTGTGGTACTCGTCCTCGATCTCCGGGCCGTAGGCGGTTTCGAACCCGAGCCGCGCGAAGACCTCGACCAACTCGTCGTAGACCTGCGTGATGGGGTGCAGGGTGCCCAGGGTCTTGGGGGTGCCGGGCACGGTGATGTCGATTCTCGGGCCCACCGGGCCGGCTGCGGCGCCGCGGAGTTCGTCCCGGCGGCGCTCCAGCGCCGTGGTGATCGCGTGTTTGACCTCGTTGGCCCGCTTGCCGGCGGCCGGTTTCCGGTCGGCGGGCAGCGCCGGCAGGTGGGCCATCAGTCCCCGGAGCCGTCCCTTGCGGCCCAGGTGACGGACGCGGACGGCCTCCAGGGCGTCGGCGTCCGGTGCCGCGGCGATGGCGGCGAGGGCGTCGTCACGGAGTTGCCGGAGTTGTTCGAGCATCACAGCACTCACTCGGCCGCGACGGCGGCCTTGACCAGTTCGTCGAACGCGCCGGCGTCGCAGATGGCGAGTTCGGAGAGCATCTTTCGGTTGACCTCGACGCCGGCCTTCTTGAGCCCGTTCATGAACTTGCTGTAGCTGATATCCCGCATTCGGCAGGCGGCGCTGATGCGGGTGATCCAGAGCTTGCGGAAGTCGCGTTTTCGGCGTTTCCGGTCGCGGTACGCGGAGGCCTTGGCTCGCTCGACCGCGACCGCTGCGGTCCGGAACTGGCGGCTCCGCGCTCCGTAGTAGCCCTTGGCGGCTTTGAGTATCCGCTTGCGGCGCCGCCGCCGGGCCGGTACGTTGCGTGCTTTGGGCATCGGGGGTTCCTCCGTTCGTCAGGTCATCGCTCGGGTGGTGCGGCCCACGTCGGCGCCGGCCACGGTGGTTTTCTTGCGCAGTTGGCGTTTCCGCTTGCGGCTCTTGCCGGAGAGCAGGTGTCGGCGGCCGGCCTTGCCGCGGATCAGCTTGCCGCGGCGGGTGACGCGGATTCGCTTGGCCACGCCCTTGCGGGTCTTCTGTTTCGGCATGTGGGTGACTCCTGTCGCGTGTGACCTCCGGCCCGGTCCGACCGCGCCTCTCCCGGCGCGCGGCGGGGTCCGCCGGCGGTCATTTGGGCGCCATTAACATGTTCATGCGGCGCCCGTCTCGTTTGGGCGGGCTCTCGACCTTGGCCGCGTCGCTCAGTTGTTCGGCGACGCGAAGCAAGAGCTCATGGCCGATTTCCAGGTGGGCCATTTCCCGGCCCTTGAACATCACGGTGAAGAGGACCTTGTCGCCTCGGGCCAGGAATTCGCGCGCGTGGTCCAGGCGGTACCCGATGTCGTGCTGATCGGTCTTCGGGTGGAGCCGAATCCCTTTGATATGGGTGACATGCGACTTGGTCTTGGACTGGTGGACCCGGCGTTTCAGCTTGTATTTGTACTTCCCGTAGTCCATCAGCTTGCAGACGGGCGGCTCGGCGTCGGGCATCACCTCGACGAGGTCGATCTCGGCCGTCTTGGCCGCTTGGAGCGCCTCTTCGATGGCGACGACGCCGGCCTGCTGGCCGTCCACCCCGATCAGCCGAACCCGGCTGGCGTGGATCTGCTCGTTGACCAGTAGTTTCTTCTTTTCTGCCGTGTTCCACCTCCTGGGGTCTTACCCCGTCACGAGTCCGCCTCCGGCGCGGCGGCGGACCGGTCCCGGATCTGTTCGGCCATCGACGCGGCCAGGGCGCCCACATCCATCGAACCGATCTCGCCGATCTTGTAGCGGCGGACGGACACCTCGCCGCTCTCCACTTCGCGGTCCCCGATAATCAGCAGGTAGGGCACCTTCTGCAGGGTGTGTTCGCGGATCTTGGCGCCCATCTTCTCGCTGCGGGGGTCGACCTCGACACGGATCCCCGCCGCGGCGAGCCGGGCCCGCACCGGCTCGGCGTGTTCGTGGTGCCGCTCGGCGATGGGGATGACGACGGCTTGGACCGGGGCGAGCCAGAGCGGGAACGCTCCGCCGTAGTGCTCGAGCAGGCAGGCGAAGAACCGCTCGAGCGAGCCCATCAGGGCGCGGTGGATCATGATCGGGCGGTGCTCGGCGTTGTCGCTGCCGGCGTAGGTCATGTCGAAGCGTTCGGGGATGTTGAAGTCGACCTGGATGGTGGTGCACTGGTGGACGCGGCCGATGGCGTCGCGGATGTTGACGTCGATCTTGGGGCCGTAGAAGGCGCCTTCGCCCTCCTGGACGACGTAGTCGAGGCCGCTGTGGGCCAGGGCCTTTCGGAGGGCGGTGGTCGCCCGGTCCCAGTTTTCCTGCTCGCCGACGAACTTGCCCGGCTGCGTGCTGAGCGCCACCTCGAACTCGTCGAAGCCGAACGTGCGCAGGATGTAGAGGGTGAAGTCGAGGACGTTCTGAATCTCGTCGTCGAGCTGGTCGAGCCGGCAGAAAACGTGGGCGTCGTCCTGGGTGAAGCCGCGGACGCGGAAGAGCCCCTGGAGCACGCCGCTCTTTTCGTAGCGATAGACGGTGCCCAGCTCGGCCCAGCGGATGGGGAACTCGCGGTAGCTGCGGAGCCGGCTCTTGTAGATCATGATGTGGAACGGGCAGTTCATCGGCTTGATCTGGTATTGCTGCTCGTCGACAGCCATCGGGGCGTACATGTTCTCCCGGTAGAAGTCCGTGTGGCCGCTCTTGTCCCAGAGCTGGAGCCGCCCGATGTGCGGCGTGTAGACGAGTTCGTAGCCGTGCTCGTAGTGGGCCTGGCGCCAGAAGTCCTCCATCACGGTGCGGATGCGGGCGCCCTTGGGGTGCCAGAGGATGAGGCCCGGGCCGACGAGGTCGCTGGTCGAGTACAGGTCGAGGTCGACGCCGAGGCGGCGGTGGTCGCGGAGTTTGGCCTCTTCGCGGAGCCGTAGGTGCTCGTCGAGCTCCGCCGGGCTCGGGAACGCGGTGCCGTAGATGCGCTGGAGCATCTTGTTGCGTTCGTCGCCGCGCCAGTAGGCGCCGGCGATGGAGAGGAGCTTGAAGGCGCCGACGGCGCCCGTGGCGGGCAGGTGCGGCCCGCGGCAGAGGTCGATGAAGTCGCCGCTGGTGTAGGTGCTGACCGTTTCCGAGCCGGCCTGGCGGAGGTCCCGGATGAGCTCGGCTTTGTACGTGTCGTCGTTTGCCTCGGCTTGGCGCTGGGCCTCATCGGCGGGGAGCTCGGTACGGACGAAGGGGGCGTTTTCGGCCACGATCTCGGCCATCCGGGCCTCGATCGCGGCCAGATCCTCGTCGGCGAGGCGGTGCTCCATGTCGATGTCGTAGTAGAACCCGTCGCCGATGGGCGGGCCGATGGCGAGTTTGGCGTCGGGCCACAGGCGGCGGACGGCGGCGGCCATGACGTGGGACGTGCTGTGGCGGAGGATTTCGAGGCCGTCTTCGGAGCCGGGGAGGATCGGCTCAAGCGAGCCGTCGGCGGAGAGGGTCCGCGAGAGGTCGATCGGTTCGCCGTCTATCTTCGCCGCGATGGCGGCTACTTGTGCGCCCGAGTCAATGTCGGCGAGCACCGCTCCGGCGCTGACGCCGTCGGGGTACTGCTTGGCCTGGCCGTCGGGCAGCCGTATGTTGACCAACGTGGCTCCCTGCTAATCTGTCGGTTGCCCTTCGGCTTACCCTTCGCCAGGGCTCGGGGCTCGCTCAGGGCGTTCGACGTGGCCCGCCATGAGCAAGGCTGGCGCCCCGTACTGCGGGGCACAAGCCGCGTCGAGTGGTGGGCGATAGTGGATTCGAACCACCGACCTCTTGCTTGTCGAGCAAGCGCTCTAAACCAACTGAGCTAATCGCCCTCGTCGCCCTTCGGCCTGGAAGCTCAACCTTATCGCGCCGCCGCCTGATTGTCAAGCATCGGGCAGCGTCCCTCCCGCTCACTCTTTGTCCTGGGCGCCTGCGTCGTCTGGGCCCGGGCCGTCCGCTTCCTCCCCGCCGTCGTTCTCATCCGGGTCGGGGCTTTCGTCCTTGGGCTCGTCTCGGGCGGGTTCGGCCGCCGGGGGTTTTTCTTCGTTCTTCTCGGTGTCTGCGACGACCTTGGGCTTGACGGGTTTCTTCTCGACCTCCTCGCTCAGGCCGACCAGTTCGAAGATGACCTGGGGCGCGGCGTCGCCGAGGCGGGGGGGGCCGAGGTGGAGGATGCGGGTGTAACCGCCGGGCCGGTCGGCGTATCGCGGGGCGATTTCGGCGAAGAGCTTGCGGATGACGGCCTTGTTGGGGAGCATGGCGAGGGCCCGGCGTCGGGCGGCCAGGGTGCCTTTCTTGCCGAGGGTGATGAGGCGTTCGGCCAGGCGGCGGGCCTCTTTGGCCTTTTGCGGGGTGGTGATAATTCGCTCGGCGTGGTCCTCGGTCGGGCTGGCCTGGAAGAGCCCGATGACGAGGTGCTGGAGCAGGGCTTTTCGGGGGGCGGAGCGGCGGCCGAGTTTTCGGTTCGATTTCCTGTGACGCATGGCGTTGGTTCCTGTGTCGCCGTTTCCGCGGGGTCAGTCGATCTGCATGCCCAGGTCCAGGTCGAGTTCTTCGAGTTTGCTCTTGATCTCGGTGAGCGAGGTCTGGCCGAAGTTGCGGAGGTTGAGCAGGTGGGCCTCGGTCTTGGTGACCAGGTCGCGGAGCAGCTCGATCTTCTGGGATGCCAGGCAGTTGGCGGCCCGGACGGAGAGGTCGAGTTCGTCCACCGACTTGGACAGTTTGCGCTCGAGGTCACTTTTGTATTCCAGCTCCTTTTGGGCGGCGAGCTGGGACGCGGCGTCCTCCACGGGGGGCCCGAGCTCGAAGTACTGGACGAACGGGTCGAGGTGCTTGCGGTAGATCCGCGCCGCTTCGACCACGGCCATCTCCGGGTCCACCGTGCCGTTGGTCCATACCTCGAGGGTCAGGCGGTCATAGTTGGTGACCTGGCCCACGCGGCAGTTCTCGATCACCGGCTTGACCTTGACGACGGGCGAGAAGATGCAGTCGAGGGGGATGTACCCGATCTCCTCGCGGACGAATTCCTCGGCGACCCGGTAGCCGCGTCCCGGGCGGGCCTCGAGGGTGGCGACGATTTTGCCGCCCTCGCTGAGGGTGGCGAGGTGGAGGTTGGGGTTGGCGATCTCGACGTCCGCGTCGTGCTGAATGTCACCGGCGGTCACCTCGCCCTTGCGCCGGACGTCGAGGGAGAGTTCCTTGGGCTCGTCGCTGTGGAGCTTGATCAGGACCTTTTTGAGGTTGAGGCAGATGTCGGTGACGTCCTCGACCACGCCGGGGATGGTCTGGAACTGGTGTTGGACCGCCTCGAACTTGACGCTGGCGATCGCGGCGCCGCGCAACGACGACAGGAGCACCCGGCGCAGGCCGTTGCCCACGGTCGTCCCGTAGCCGCGCTCGAACGGTTCGGCGGTGAACTTGCCGTACGCGTCGGTGAGCGTTTCTTTGTCGCACACGACCCGGACCGGAAGCTCAAAGCCCATCCACCTTTTTCGCATCGTGTATCCTCCGCACCCTGAGGGTTCTGGGGCCTCGTATTCGTTACTTGGACAGCAGTTCGACGATCAGTTGCTCGTCCACCGGCAGCGAGACGTCTTCGCGGGACGGCAGGCGGACCACCGTCCCCACCGGCGGCTCGGGGCTGACCTCGAGCCACGCGGGCACGCCCCGGTTGGCCACCCTCTCGAGGTTGGCGGCCACCACGGCCTTGGACCGGTCGTGGGCGGTCGGGGTGATCTGGTCGCCGGCGTTCACTTGTTGGGACGCCGCGGTCACCCGGCGGCCGTTGACGGCGATGTGGCCGTGGCGGATGAGCTGCCGTGCCGTGGCGCGCGAGGCGGCGAAGCCCATGCCCGTGATCACGTTGTCGAGCCGGCGTTCCAGGAACAGCAACAGGTTTTCGCCGGTGTTGCCGCGGGCGCGCTCGGCCCGCTTGAAACAACGGCGGAACTGGCTCTCGAGGATTCCGTAGTAGCGTTTGACCTTTTGTTTCTCGCGGAGCTGGAGGCCGTAGGGGGTGATCTTCCGCCGGCGCCATGCCTGGGGCCCGGGGGGGTACTCGCGCCGTTCCAGCGCGCATCGGGCGGTGTCGCACCGCGCTCCCTTCAGGAAGAGCTTGACGCCCTCTCTGCGGCACAGCCTGCATTTCGGTCCGGTGTTGCGAGCCACAGGGTAACTCCTATGTGGTTCCGGCGTTGTGTGTCGCGCCGTGTGACTCAGACACGGCGTTTTTTCCTCGGCCTGCACCCGTTGTGGGGCAGGGGGGTGACGTCTTCGATGGCCTTGATTTCGAGGCCGGCGGCCTGGAGGGCGCGGACGGCGGACTCGCGGCCGGAGCCGGGCCCCTTGACGCGTACCTCGACCTGGCGGATGCCCATTTTCTGGGCTTTCTGAGCGGCGCTCTCGGCGGTGCGCTGGGCGGCGAACGGGGTGCTCTTGCGGGAGCCTTTGAACCCGATCGTTCCCGCGCTGGCCCAGCAGAGGACGTCGCCGTTCAGGTCGGTGATGGAGACGATGGTGTTGTTGAACGTCGCCTTGACCGTCGCAATGGCCTGGGAGGACACGCGCCGGATTCGTCTGCGGCCAGTTTTTCCCATGGGGTTCTCCTGCTCAGCCGAGCGCCTTGACGCTCTTCTTGCCGGCGACGGTCTTCTTGGGGCCCTTGCGGGTGCGGGCGTTGGTCCGCGTCCGCTGGCCGCGCACGGGCAGGCCCCGCTTGTGCCGGGTGCCGCGATAGCAATTGATGTCGCGCAGCCGGGCGATGTTCTGGGCCACCATCCGGCGCAGTTCGCCCTCGACCATGTGGCTGCGGTCGATGATGTTGACCATCCGCGAGAGCTGTTCCTCGGTCAGGTCGTCGGCCCGCGTGCCGGGCTCGATCCCGGCTTCTTTGACGATCTTCATGGCCGAGGAGCGGCCGATCCCGTAGATGTGGGTCAGCGCGATCTCAATGTGCTTCTTGCCGGGCACGTCTACACCGATCAAACGGGGCATCGTCGATCACCTCCGGGTTTATTTTCCCTGTCGTTGTTTGTGCCGGGGGTCGGTACAGATGACGCGCACCACCCCTTTGCGCCGGATCAGCTTGCAGTTCTCGCAGATCCGCTTGACGGAGCTTCGGACTTTCACGGTTTGTTCTCCTTCTCAGCGCCCGGCCGCGGCCGCCGGTCTTCGCGGTACACGATGCGGCCCTTGGTCAGGTCGTAGGGCGACATCTCGATGGTCACCCGGTCCCCGGGCAGAATGCGGATGAAATGCATCCTCATCTTGCCGGAGACGTGGGCGAGGACGCGGTGCTCGTTTTCCAGCTCCACGCTGAACATCGCGTTGGGCAGGGCTTCCTTGACCACCGCCTCGACGCGAATCGGTTCTTCTTTGGCCATGCCTGTCTTCGTTCCTTTCCGGCCCCGCCGCCCGTTACGGGAGCGTGAGCACCTCGTGCCCGTCAGGCGTCACGGCCACGGTATGCTCGAAGTGCGCCGAGGGCTTGCCGTCCGCCGTGCGCACGGTCCAGCAGTCCTTGGCGTCGACCTTGACGCGCCAGCGGCCGGCGTTGATCATCGGCTCGATGGCCAGGACCAAGCCCGGCTCCAGGACCACGTCCGCGCACCGGTCGGTGGCGTAGTTGGGCACTTCGGGAGCCTGCCACAGGACGGTTCCGATGCCGTGGCCGACGAAGTCGCGGACCACGGAGAAGCCCTGAGCCTCGACGTGCCGCTGGACCGTTTCACCGATTGTGCAAAGAGCGTTTCCGGGCCTCACCTGGCCGATGGCCTGCTCCAATGCCTCGGAGCACGTCCGGATGAGGCGCCGGGCTTTGTCCGATACCGTGCCCACGGGCAGGGTGACCGCGGTATCGCCGAAAAAACCCTGGTACTCGGCGCCCACGTCGATGCTGATCAGGTCGCCCTCCCGGAGCACCCGGTCGCCGGGGATGCCGTGGACGACCTCGTCGTTGACCGAGGTGCATAGGGTCGCGGGGAAGGGCGGCCTCCCGGGCGCCTTCTGGCCCAGAAAGGCCGGCGTTCCGCCGCGGTCCCGGATGATTTCCTCGGCCAGGGTGTCGAGTTCAAGCGTCGTGACGCCGGGCGCCACCACCGTCCTGAGGTGCTCGAGCGCGCATCCGAGGATGCGCCCGGCTTCTCTCATGATCAGCAACTCTTGCGGTGTCCTCAGCGGGATGGCGCCGAACATATCTGCCCTGTTCTCTCAAAGAGCGTGTCAGCCCATCGCCGGGGCCCGAGGGCCGCCGGCGGACTCAACCTTCCAAAGATCCGGCTGTGGCGGCGGCCACCTCGTCGACGGTTCCTTCGCTGTCGATCTCGGTCAGCAGCCCGGCCGCCCGGTAGTGGTCGATCAGTTCCCGGGTCTGCGCCCGGTATACGTCCAGGCGGTTCCGGATCGTGTCTTCCTGATCGTCTGGGCGTTGGATCAGGGCGCTGCCGCACTGGTCACAGACCCCCTCGGTCCGGGGGGGCATCGCCTCGACGTGGTAGTTGGCGTTGCACTCGGGGCAAGCCCGACGGCCGGAGAGTCGGCGGATGAGAATCTCGTCCGCGGCGCGGAAGTAGAGGACCCGGTCGACGTTCTCGCCGGTCTGGGCGAGGTGTTTCTCGAGCGCCGCGGCCTGGGCGCCGGTCCGGGGGAACCCGTCGAGCAGCCAGCCGTCCGCGCAGTCGGGCTGGGCCAGGCGCCGGGCGACCATGGCAACAACCAGGTCGTCGGGGACCAGCTCGCCGCGGTTCATGAAGGCCTGGGCCTGGTTCCCGAGCTCGGAGCCGGCCCCGACCTCGGCGCGGAGAATGTCCCCGGTCGAGATGTGGGGGATGGCCCGGGCCGCGGCCAGGGCCTTCGCTTGCGTACCCTTGCCGACGCCGGGTGGTCCGAGGAAGACCAGTCGCAGTCCCATCAGCCTTGGCGTCCTTTCAGCCGGCTCCCGCCTTTGAGGAATCCGTCGTAGTGCCTCATCAGCAGGTGGTTTTCGACTTTCTGTACGAGGTCCAGCGCCACCCCGACCACGATGAGGAGCCCGGTGCCGCCGTAGATGTAGGCGGCGCGCATGCCGATGTTGGTGGTCCGCTGCACGATGTAGGGCATGATGGCGATGACGGCGATGAAGGTGCTGCCGGCCAGGGTGATCCGCGTCATCACCCGCTCGAAGTACTCGGAGGTCCGCTTCCCGGGCCGGATGCCGGGGATGAAGTTGCCGCGCTCCTTCATGTCGTCGGCGATCTTGATGGGGTTGAACTGGACCGCGGTCCAGAAGAAGGAGAAGAAGATGATCAGCAGCACGTAGACGATCAGGTAGCTGAAGCTGTCGTAGGCGAACAGGGCGGAGAGCTTGGGCCACACCCACGCCCACAGCGACTCCCGCCCCCCGGTCGGCGCCAGTTTGTCGAGGATCATCTGCGGGAACATGAGGAGCGACTGGGCGAAGATAATGGGGATCACGCCGGCCGCCGCCACGCGGAGGGGGAGGTAGTACCGCTGGCCCCCGAACACCCGCCGGCCTTTGATCTGTTTGGCGGTCTGGATGGTGATGCGGCGTTGCCCCTGGGTCAGCAGGACCACCCCGACCACCACGAGGACGTACATGATGATCATCGCCGCGATGCCGAGGATGCCGATCTTGTCTTCCGCCGGGTTCACCAGGTTGGAGTCGACCTGGGTGTGCCACACGCTCATCAGGGTGGGCGGGATGCGGGCCACGATGCCGGCCATGATCACGATGGAAATCCCGTTGCCGATGCCGTGCTCCTGGATCTGCTCGCCGATCCACATCAGCAGGATCGTGCCGGCGGTCATCGAGAGCACGCACATCAGCTCGAAGCCGAAGCCGGCCCGGACGGCGTCGGGGACCACGTACACGTTTTCCGCCGCCCGCAGGCCCTCAATCATCTTGGCCATGAACAAAGCCTGGACGATGCACAGGACGACGGTGGCGTAGCGCGTGTACTGGTTGATCTTGCGCTGGCCGGCCTCGCCCTCTTTCTGCAGCTCCTCCAGGGGCTTGATGACCGTGGCCAGGAGTTGGAAGATGATCGAGGCGCTGATGTAGGGCATGATGCTCAGCCCGAACACGGCGCAACGCTGGAGAGCCCCGCCCGCGAACATGTCCACCAGGCCCAGGGCGCCCTTGCCGAACTCGTCGGCCGCCTGCTTGACCACGGCGGTGTTGACCCCGGGGATGGGGACGTAGGTGCCGACCCGGAACAGAACGAGCATGAGGATGGTGTAGAGGATCTTCTTCCTCAGCTCGGGGATCCGGAAGCAGTTGATCAGCGGCTCAAGCACCGTTGTCTATCCCGATTCGCTCGATGACCTCCGCCTTGCCGCCGGCGGCCTGGATCTTTTCGCGCGCCGTCTCCGAGAACGCGTGGGCCTTGACGGTGAGCGGCCGGGGAACGTCGCCGTTTCCCAAGACCTTGACCCCGTTGGCGATATCCCGGACCAGCCCCGCTGCGAGCAGCGACTGGGGGTTGACTTCTTCCTCGCCCGGCCAGTGGAGCAGATCGCCGACGTTGATGGTGGCGGGCCGTTTCTGGAAGCGCCGGTTGTTGAACCCGCGCTTGGGGAGGCGCCGGAAGAGAGGCATCTGGCCGCCCTCGTAGGTGGCCTCGATGGTCTCGCCCGACCGCGTGCGGGCGCCCCGCTGGCCCTTGCCGCAGGTCTTCCCCCAGCCGGAGCCGCTGCCGCGCCCCACGCGCTTCCGC
>Ga0272442_10008848_pt1 | contig 12681 bp, 11 predicted proteins | sample SSMForm2O_FD_200262 | JGI IMG/M metagenome (GOLD analysis project Ga0272442, IMG submission 200262) | Marine sediment archaeal communities from Little Sippewissett salt marsh, Falmouth, MA, United States - SSM-Form-2O | ecosystem: Environmental > Aquatic > Marine > Wetlands > Sediment ... | reverse complement strand
CGAGGGGGACCCCGGGCTGGTGTGCGGTGTCATGACCCAGCTTTACGGGCAATCACGAGGCGACGATACACAATTGCATCAGGATGTCTGAATGAGGTGTACCAAACCACGTCATTTCGGTTTCGAAACCGGGATTGTGATAAGGCAGAATCACAAAAAATATGCTTGACTTTGTTGATAGCATTGTATACCGTTCGTGCACTTGGGAATATATAGGGGAGATGTGGCTACTTGCGGTATGCCAAGTGCGAAGCTATAGGCTTGGTGGATCGAGTTAATCTGCGATAGCGCAGCATATCAGAGTACGGGTACAATTGTCACACACGGATGATTGGTCATAAGGCATAACGCCGAATGGTAGTTAGGTATCAACTTAATTTAAATACAGTATGAACGGCATTGCACACGAGTACTGCCGAATCGATATATCCCTGCGATCTTTTGAATAGCGGGATGCATAATCAAAGAGTTGCTCTGGGGGGGGTTAACTTTCGGGTTTACCCCCCTTTTTGTATGTGGAGCTTCTCAAGACACGCAACCGCAGTATCTGCTCGGAATGAAAAAAGAAACGGCAATAGGAAGGATGTGCAAGAAGGACAATTATAAAGAGGAGGATGGTAGATATGGTTGGAGTCGCGAAGGTGGAGTCACAGGAATCGGCACGGTTCCGTGACATCGACCAGGCCAAAGGAATTATGTTCGGACTTGCAATTGGAGATGCACTGGGAGCCCCGGCTGAGTATTTGACCCTGAATCAGATTAGGACAAATTTCGGCACACATGGAATTACGGACCTCCCTGAATTCGCGTATTTTACAGATGATACTCAAATGAACATCGCAATCACCGAGGCTCTGATTAAGGCCGGATGCCGTAACCTGGAGGAAATAATGGCGGCCGTCAGGCAGGAATTGATTACGTGGCTTCAATCTACGGAGAATACCAGGGCCCCCTGTTATACATCGATGTCGGGTATATTCAACATGCTCAATGGGGTCCACTGGCGCCGGAGTGGCGACTGTGCTTCCAAGGGACGCGGTGCGGCCATGAGGATTGCACCGATCGGGTATCTCTACCAGAACAATCCGGAAAAATTGAAAGAGGTAGCACATGCTGTGGGAGCCTGCACGCATCGCCATCCGGCCGCCGAGGCTGCCTGCATCGGGGCCGCCTACCTTATCAAATTGGCGCTCGACCGGATACCACCGGAAGAAATGATTCCAAAGGTGCTGGATTTTACCGCAGGGATATCGTGCGAATTCGAGCGAGCACTTATGAAGGTAGAAAAGTGCATGAAATGGTGTGACGAGGGGAAAGCCATTTCATATCTCGGTCAAGGCCTTTCCGTTGAAGAAATAGTGGCATTGGCTGCATATTTCTTCCTGAAGAATCCAGATGATTACGAAAAAACCGTGGTAAGTGCTGCCAATACAGAGGGAGATTCAGATTCCATTGCCTGTATTGCCGGTGCCATCAGTGGTGCGTACCTTGGGATCGGCACAATCCGCGATGATTGGCGCACCAAGATCGAAAAATCACAGTACCTTGAAATGCTCGCGCGGCGTCTGGCCGAAAGCAAAACCGCAGGCGAGTAGCGAGCTCACGTTTCTTACAGAAAAACAGTACATCCGGGGGCAGACTTGATGTACACTACTCGTATTGAGTCGGAGTTTTAAGACCCATAAAATCGGTCATGGAATACAGAAGGCGCGCGCGTCCGTAGCATGAGTGTTCCGCGATACACCTCACTCAACCACCGGAAATCCGCATCCAATTTTCTTGATTTTAGCTATAATTCTGTTTATATTTCAAAAATAATAAAGTTTAAAGCAGGTCTGTGCGCTCGCATTTTTCTTGTTGCATAACGAAGTATCCGGATCCCTTTCTTGAAACACCCTTGGCACCACTCCTGGATTGCTCACCGAAATTGTTTACAGAACCCGTATCTCTCCTTAAGGTATCACCGAAAGGAGGCCAACAATGAAATGTCCGGAATGTAGTTTTGAAAACAGGAACGGGGCGAAATTCTGCAGTGAGTGCGGAGCAAAGTTCACCTTCCGGTGTCCGGCCTGTGGGCACCTTACCGCAACGCGAGTCCGCTTCTGTGATGAATGCGGACATGAATTCAAAGCTGGAACCGATGTTGCAGGCGAACCGGAACCAGCGCATGACGCACCGTTAGGAACAACGCTTCCACTTGAAGGTGAGCGGAAGCAGATCACTGTCCTTTTCTCGGACCTTTCCGGCTATACAAGCATGACAGAGAAACTCGACCCCGAAGAAGTCAAGGATATCATGAGCCGGATTTTCGGTGAGATTGCCCGGGTGGTGACTGAATACGAGGGGTTCGTAGAAAAATTTATCGGTGATGCGGCAATGGCACTGTTCGGAGTGCCGAAAACCCACGAGGATGATCCGGTACGTGCCATACGGGTTGCCCTTGAAATTCATGATATCGTCGCAAAAATGAGTCCCCGTATCGAAGATAAGATCGGGCGGCCGCTTGCTATGCATACCGGCATCAATACCGGCCTTGTGGTTACCGGCGAGATTAATCTGGAGAAAGGGACGCATGGCGTACTGGGTGATACCATCAATGTGGCATCACGGCTTATGGGGCTTGCAGAAAAGGGAGAGATCCTTGTCGGAGCCGATACACATCATCATACCGAGGGCTATTTTATTTTTGAAGAGTGTGAACCTGCCCCGGTGAAAGGTAAAGCGGGTGCCCTCAAAATGTTTAAAGTACTGGCCCGCAAAACGGAACCGGAGACAGTGCATGGTCTATCAGGGCTTCGTGCCCGACTTACCGGCAGAAAAGCGGAGATGACCCAGCTCGATGAAGCTTTGACAGAGCTCCGCCAGGGGAAAGGATCCATCGTTTCCATCAATGGCGATGCCGGTACGGGCAAAAGTCGGCTTGTGGAAGAGTTCAAGGCGACACTCGATCTTGAAGAAATTCAGTGGCGGGAGGGGCACGCGTATGCCTACACGCAGAATATTCCATACTATCCCTTGATCGATCTTCTCAACCGGGCGTTTTATATTGAAGAAAGTGATCCGCCGGAACGGGTGAAAGAAAAAGTCGAAAAAGCGAGCCGGAGTCTCATGAAAGACAGGCAGGAACTCATACCGTATATCGGAACCCTTTACTCACTTCGCTATCCCGAGATCGATCATGTCAGTCCCGAATTCTGGAAAGCCCGGCTCTATGATGCCATTCAGGCGTCACTGGCAGGACTCGCCGGGCGGGCACCGACGATTATATGCCTGGACGACCTCCACTGGGCCGATCCCTCGTCGGTGGAATTACTCCGGAAGATTCTGATCGAAGCATTCTATCCCGCACTGTTTCTCTGCATCTACCGGCCAACCTTCGCACTGTTTTCGAGTCATCGGTTGAAAAGCCTTGCGACCGGGTATCGGGAGATTAGGCTTGAGGACCTTTCTCCCTCGGATGCCCAGGACATGATCGGATCATTGCTGGGAACGGACACCATCCTTCCCGAACTGAGAAAATTTATCGAGAGCCGGGTGGAGGGGAATCCCTTCTACCTGGAAGAATTCGTCAATAACCTGATCGAAACGGGAACGCTTGTCCGTGACAATGAACACTGGCGACTGTCGCGGACTCTGGAGGATACCGATATTCCCACGACCGTTCAGGGCATCATATCGTCACGGCTCGACCGCCTGGAGAATCAAACGAAACGGATACTCCAGGAGGCCTCGGTCATCGGCAGGGCATTCCTCTATGACATCCTGAAACGCATTTCCGAGCTCAGGGAGCAGATCGATACCCATCTCATCGGCCTGGAACGGCTGGACCTGATCAAACCGAGAACCCTTCAGCCTGACCTTGAATATATTTTCAAGCATGCACTCACGCAGGAGGTCGTCTACAACGGCATTCTCAGGAAGGAACGCGAGGTGATTCACGAAAAAATCGGGTCCGTCATCGAGGAGCTGTTCCGGGACCGGCTGTTCGAATTTTACGAGGCCCTTGCATTCCATTTCGCCAAGGGGCAGTCAACGACCAAAGCCATCGAATATCTCATGAAGGCGGGGAAAAAGGGCCTCAATCGATATGCCCTGGATGAATCTCATCAGTACTACCGCAGTGCATATGACATACTGTCTGCCGTGCCGTCACGGTCGAATGAAGAAAACCTGCTTTTGGTTATGATCCTTCTGGAGTGGGCCTACGTGTTTTATCATCGGGGCGATTTCAAGGGTCTGGCAAAGCTGTTCGGCACCCATGTCGAACTGGCTGAATCGCTGGATGATGCGGAATTACGGGGCATGATGTATGCGTGGCACGGGTTCATGCTGTGGGGAGAGGGCCGGATGCGGGAATCGTATGACTGGCTGCACCGGGCACGGGCACTGGGAGAGGAGTCGGATAACCTGCGGGTCCGTGGATACGCCGCGGCATGGCTTACATTTACCTGCTCCGATCTGGGATTGTATGATGAAGCGGTCACCCATGGCACGCGGGCACAGAAAATTGCCGACCGGATCGAAACGGATCATTACCTGTATTTCAAATCACGGGCCGGGCTGGGTCATATATGCTTTGAAACGGGGCAGCCGAAAAACTGCCATGAAATGGGGACTGATGTCCTCGCGCACGGATTGAAATATTCCGATATCCGGTGCCAGGCGGTGGGTTATATATTGATGGGCAATTCATTCATGACGACGGGTGATTTTCCTTCTGCAATAGCGCATTATCAGAAGGCGATTGAAACCACCATCGATCCGTTCTACTCAGAGTGGGCCCGCTGCTTCCTCGGTTCAAGTTATATGCTGAATTATCAGTTTGAGGAAGCGGAGCCGCACCTGATAGAGGTGTGTGACTACAGCCACGAATTCGGCTTCGGGTTAATGGAAATATTTACATCGGGTCTTTTGGGGCTTGTCGAAGTCAGCAGGGGCAATATGTCAAAGGGGATCGCCATGGTCGAGGCGGCGCTCCAGTCCCTCATTGAGACAGATCGCCGGATGTGTGTCCCCATTGTCTATAATCTTCTGGGCCTGGTCTATTCCCAGATTGCGTTGGGGACCGAGCCTGTCACCTTCTCGATGGTCGCAAAGAATATTGCCTTTCTGACCAGAAACTATCCCTTTGCCGACAGGAAGGCGGAGGAGTACTTCAACAGCGCGATTGAAACGGCACGCGAGGTCGGGGCAACCGGCAGAATGGGCCAGGCATATCTCGAACTGGGCCGCCTGCATAAGGGCAAAAAACGATACGACCAAGCCCGGGAATGTCTCACGGAAGCAGCCGCAATATTTAACAGGATCAAGGCTAACGTCTACCTGGAACAGGCCAGGGGTGAACTGGTATCACTCACATAGGGTACTGCCGGTATTGTATCACCACTCAACAGAAATTCGTACCGGTGAAACACGATATGGGTAGAAACGGCCTTCGGACCGTGGTTTACTCGGTATGACTTTTGTCGAGAATCTGATTACGCGTATCCTGGTACGCGTGCCTGTATTCGATTGACAACGCCCGATCGACTAATGTCAGGGCTTCTTTATAGCGGCCTTGTTCATACAGTAAGTACGCGAGGTTGTTCAATACATCGGGGTTGTTCTCATCGATGGCGAGTGCCTTCCGATACGAATGCTCCGCTTTCCCGTAATGCCCTTCTTTATAGTAGAGATTTCCCAGATTAAAGTGGGGCACGGCCCAGTCTTTCCGTTTTTTTAATGCCTTGAGGTATTCCTTTTCGGCCAGGTCGTACATCTGCTTGTGTTCATAGGCGACACCGAGGTCATTGTGCTCAGACGCCGTGAGCGGATCGTCCAGTACAACAATCTGGGGAAGGGTGCATGAACACAGCGTGACACACACGAAAAAAATCAAAATACTCAGCGGGACACCACTAAATACGTAGCGCCGATTTTCTCCCATATCCGTGTAAATTTCTCATACGTGAAAAGTTGTGAGGCTTCATAACCGGTGTGAGCAAGAAACCCTTCTGCTGTATACCCGATTATCACCAGATAATGTGGCCGGGATACAACCCAGCTTCCCAGATCCACCAGTGCAATGACGGGTTTCTGTCGATCAACGAAGCCCTTGATCGTTTCGAGACTTCCCTGAGCCAGTACTGTTTCGAACCCTCTGTTCCGTGCGAAATTTTCCAGATCCGAAATAAGGGATCCTTTCAATTTCGCGCTGTACGTTGCCTTTGCGATTTCCTGTTGATCGAGCGCTGTGCCGTGATAGGACATGACTGACGACAGTGCTGCCGGACCGCAATACTGGGTATCCTGGCGGACAAAGGGTACGCCACTTATCACGAAGGATGTGGCATGGGCAGACACAAGAATCAGCAGTAGAAGTGATCGCAAAATGTCATCACTTGATAATTATCTCTTTATTGAGCAGTTTCAGTATGACGATGACGAGAAGTATGATCACGAGAACTCCGATCAGGGTTCCAATGCCACCGCCACCCGCCAATACCTTCTCCGATGCCTGGGCCAGCAGATGAGTCTGCTGATCCGTCATCGATTCGAGCTTTGAGTTGATCTCGTCCTGGGTCAACCCGTAGGCGCGCAATTTCTCCTGGACAAGTTTATTTTCCAGGGCACGCTGGATCGTGTCCAGATCGGTACTCTTTACATCCGCGTGGTGTGCCTCGTGTGATGAGGTCAGAGACTGAACCATAGCCGCCGTTGCCGGTGAAGTAACAAAAAAAGCCATAAAGGATGCGATCAACAATGCAAGCAGCGGCTTTCTGAATTTTGTAATCATTTTTTCCTCCTTGGCATGGGAATACTTCAATATCAACACAGATGAAATGCAGTGTATCTTCGTCAGAACAACACTCGAAACGGTGTCACAGATATTTAGTTCATATATTGAACGGCCACGAATGTCAAATTTGAAATCCTGTGATTCTTTGCGCTATCCGTATCATTAATTCAAAATTCAAAACTGAGAATTTACCATTACCCATGTCTTGACCTATCCAGTACCGTATTTCTTCCTCGACTCCTGATTCCTGAAACCTGGGACCTCCTTTTTCCATTATTTCACTATTCCATAATTTACAGAGACCCTTATTCCTTATCGTTTGAAGTTAATTTAAAATTGACAAAGTTGCAAAAAGTCGAATTTCGGAGGGCAAGGTAAAAAGATTCAAATTCAAGGCACGCAAATCCTGAGGAATGAGGCGTATCCCGATACGCTTCGCTCTCGTGGATGAATTCGGCTTACACCCTTCACTACGCTGAAGGCTTGTGAACGGTGAGTCTCATAAACTTATACGTACGTCGCAATGACGAAGGATGCAGCGGAACGCAGAAGTTGGACTTTTTATGAAGCCATCAAAATTTAGAATTCAGAATTGCGCAAAGCAATATATCCTTTCTCCTTGACATCCCCTCATTTTTTTATAAAAGTAATTTTATAAAAGGTGGTTTTCTAAAAGCCAGCGAAAATATCCTATATCCCCGCAGTATACCGGTATTCGTTTTAACGCAGAAGTATTATTTACAGTGTGTGCCATGAACTGACCACATTGCATTCTTCAACAGTATCGTGCTTTCAGCTCAATCCACGATTCCATGTAACACTCTCTCCGCACAATCAATGGTGGGTTCAATGTACCTGCGGCTCAGTAATATTCCGTGATGAATGGAGAACGATGTGCACGGCGAAAGTACGTGCCATGTATCGCACCCTCACAAACACTCGGGTAAACGAGGGCAGCGTACAAGATGCATATGCAGGGTATGTACTTACGTATACGGACTATTTACAAGTCCGGCACTATTATACAGCATACCTGACAAGGAGGTGCCGTTATGCAACCGGGGAAAATGTCGCCGCAGCGCAAAACACAGCTTCGTGTACTCGCCAATATGATGAAAAGGCAGAAAGTACGACGGCTTCCCGTTAACCAGCATATACTCGATATTTTTGATGTGGCAATTACACCGGAGGAAGCAAACTTTCTCATACGGATGGGTACCCGTGAAAAATCCTATGAACAGCTCATGGCCATTGCCTATCTGCCGGAGGATAAATTCCAGTCATTCTTGGAACCCATTCTCAGAAAAGGGCTGATATGGCCGAAAGAGGATGAATTTGGGGATAAAGTATACACACTCTCACCGATCATGTTCGGGTGGTTTGAACTTTTTCTTTCGGACGGTGGGGAAACCCCCGAACAGGTGAAATTTGCACAGCGTTTGAATGAGTATTTCGATTCTCTCAAGAAAAGCAACTTCTTTCCGGCCCGGAACCTGATGAATCTGACGTTCTCGCGTACATCGGTTCCGTTGCAGTCTATTGCTGCAATACGGTCATACTCCGAAGAGGAACTACCGATAAGCACGATCGACATCAGTAAAACGGCAGCGGCAACTCCCACCCGCATTTATCCCGCTCAGAGTGTGTATGATATTATCGAACGCCATAATGGCGGTTCTATTGCACTGATGCACTGCTCCTGCAGACAGTGGCGTAAAATGATGGGTGAAACCTGCCGCTTCGACATGCCGCACGAGGCCTGCCTGGCACTTGGACATCTTGCCCGGTCCGCAGTCGAATATGACATCGGGCACTACATATCAAAGGCGCAGGCATTTGACATCGTCGACGAGTCCGAGGCGCGGGGCGCAGTCCACACGGTTTACCACGAGCATGAGGATATCAGGCAGCCGCAGGTGGCCATTTGCAACTGCTGCTGGGACTGCTGCAGTGTCTTCGGATCGTATAACCGGGGATTGATTCCGCTTCATTTCAAGTCGTATTACCAGGCGCACATTCCGGATCTGTCCATGTGCACCGGGTGTGGGGTGTGCGAAGAATATTGTCCGGTGAACGGCATCAGCATGACCGAAGAGAGTGCCGTGCTGGACAGCGCAAAATGCATCGGGTGCGGACAATGTGCCTATCAATGCCCAACGGGTGCCATCGAACTGGAATACAGGGAGCGCGACGTGATGTTGCCAATGCTGAAACGATCGGAAGTGCGGATTCAATAAGCTCCAAAATCAAAGAAACCGTGCCCCGGGCACCAGAGGATACGTCTGCCTATTAAGCTCGTCGTGATGACGTTAATTCAAAATTATGGTTTTTCTCCAATTTAGTTGGAGAAAATGAACCGGAAGTTTCTTTTCTAAAGACTTTATACGAGCGCTTACCATTCTTTCGATTTCCGCTATGCCTTTTTTGAGAATACCCCGTTCACCTTTTGCCGTGAAATATAAAGACCCGGTTCATAACATCTGTGTGTCCCATTCACAGGCAGAATCATATGATATGTAGCGCATCCTGCTGCAATCTAGTGTTGTTTTGCTTTCCTTGAATCCCTGAACCCTTGTATCCTCTAGGGTCGTACCTGATGAATTTGATACTTTGCCATCATTAATTGCAACTAATCGGGAGATGATCCTAAATTTGAAATTGAGAATCGAGACTTTAAATTTACGCAAAGTGCCGTTCCTGTGATAAGCATGAATGCGTAAGCGTCGGAGTGCAGCCATAGAGTGATGCAGGGGGGTGATACCGCCATGAAAAGAATCGTGCGAATTTTCGCCATCGTACTGCTCATTTCAATAATTGCCATCTTCTTCATTTTAGTACGGGAAGATAAATTAAATATTACCATTCATTCCGGGGCGGGGAACGGTGACACACTCGTCGTGCTGGTGCCTACCGTTGGCGGGAACGGAAAGCTGTACGAACAGCAGGGACTCATCGACGTATGCAGAAAATATGGGGCTCGTGCCGACATCATGGCCATTGACATACAGCCAACCCTGTATTTGAATAAGAGAGTGGTGAAAAAATTGAAAAGACACGTCATCGATCCGGCGAAAAGCCGGGGGTACGAGCATATTTTCCTCGCCGGGACCTCACTGGGCGGCCATGCCGTTCTGCTCTACGCGATGGAATACCCGGAAGACATCGAGGGCGTATTCCTGGTCGCTCCGTTTGTCAGCGATCCCTTTGTGGTAAAAATAATCAGGCAGGCTGGCGGGTTGCAAAAATGGAACGCATGCCCGTCCTATGCGTGGGGGTATTCATGTGATCTCTGGAAGTCGATTCGGGTATACCTGGCGGATCCGGCACGGCGGGCCTCCACCTTTCTGGGCTATGGAACGCAGGATCGGTTTGTCAAGTCATGTCAGCTTCTCGCAGATGTTCTACCGCCGGAAAACGTCTTTACCGCCCCCGGCGGGCACTCATGGGCTACGTGGCACATGCTCTGGGACGCAATGCTGGTTCACTTGGAGACTGTCAGACCCTCGAGATTCAAAAGGTAGTTGAGAGGTTCCTGACCTACCCCCATTCTCGTAGTTCCTTGTACCTTGATTTCTTGACTCCTTGGTTCCTGTTCTTTATCTAATTCGGAGAAGAACCAAAATTCAAAACTGAGAATTTTAAATTGTGAATCGCATTTACCCATTTCCAACTCAACAGAAATACGTTAAACTTCACGGTACATTTAAACTCGCGGTATGGACATGGCGCATTTCATGAAAAAACTTTCACTCGTTTTTGCTGCAGGTGCATTGGGCGGGGTGGCGAACAGCCTTGCGGTGTGGTTTGCGGGTCATGCCGGATTGACCGCGGCACTGGGCGTGAAGATTGCACCGGCCCTGACGTCGGCTTTGCTGTATCCCCGTGTTGTATGGGGCGGCCTCTGGGGATTCTTATTCCTGCTGCCCTTGATGAAAAGCAAATGGTTCACGAGAGGGCTTGTCTTCAGCCTCGGGCCGACACTGGTGCAGCTTTTTATCGTCTTTCCCTACAAGGCGCACAAGGGATTTATGGGGTTCGAGCTGGGGCTTCTGACCCCGCTGTGTGTTGTGGTGTTCAATATCATCTGGGGAATTACCGCTGCACTCTGGCTGCGATGGACGGCACGATAAGCTGCGGATATATGAGAGAAGATCCGTGAATGATGCGGTCGTCAATAATGAGAATCGCACGAAGCGCTATCCTGAAACCTGGCACCTGTCTTTTCCACTATTCCAGTCGTTCCTTTTACCTTTCTCCTTGAACCTTATGTACGTCGTAAATCCAAAATTCAAAATTTGGAATTGAGCATTGCGCAGCACATGCGGCCGCGTTTACTTCACCCGGTGGCTTCCGATGCAGGTGTACGCGAATTTTGCCTTCTGGAAGATATTCACATACAGTGGCGAGGCCCCCATCGTCTCCTCGATCAGGAATGACTCGATCAGGACGGGCCATTCCCCCGGGGGGTACGCACTGGGTGTCACGATCTCAGACCATCGATACTCGGAGGAGGCGAGGGCGATGCGGATGTCTCTCTCGGGATCGATGCGATCAAGGAAATAAAGAAAAATGGTGAACTGTTGACCGGTCCGGTCAATTTTTCGAAACGTGTCAGGGGTAAGGGCGTGTGCCTTTACCGCCTCAAGGCTCTCAAACCCCTTGTTGAATTTCGCGGGATTCCGGCTGACGATCTCGTAAGGGACGGCATAGAGGAGCGTGCGCGGCGTTTCCGGCAGCACGATCCGGTTTGTCATTTCCTGCACATCGAGGACCGACTCTTCGCGGGCCATGGTCTTTGCCGTGTGCATCCCCATGACGCCGTCGGCGGAAAGGCCGTGGGACCGCTGAAAGTCTACAACGGATTTCTTAAACCGCATCCGCGACGCCGAGTCCATATACGACACACTCCGGGACGTACGAATCATGGATTCGGCGATGGCTGCCGCCTCACTCTTTGTGGGTTCCCGCAGAGAATAGACGATTCGTTCGTGGCTGACATCGATCCTGCCGAAGCGATCCACCGATTCGGTGAGCATATCCTGGACGTAGGCACCGTCGGGCAGGATTGCAAAGTCCATGATGATGGTATTGCGCCGGAAAAATTGTTGGTAATCGGTAGTATTCTCGAACTTTTTCCCCTGTGGATTGACGGTGATGTACGGCGATGCCTCCAGCATTCCCCGTTTCCCCCGTTCAATGGCGGCAATCGCCGTTTTGCCGACTTCGGGCAGCGTGTCCGGCGCGACATTGTGGTAGGCAACGGACTCTTCCCCGGCAATTCGGTTTTTCAATTCGGAAAGTGTTCCCTGTATTTCCGAGACGCTCTGACATGCGCACACAATCAGCACACTCACCAGCAGCAGCAGACATGACAGTGTTCTTTTCATGAGTATCCTCCCCGGTAATCGTAACGATTACCCCCGTCCGGTCTGAATCGTATCATCATAATGAACGTTATGAATTGAATCTTCCTGCAGCCTTCAATTTATGGCAAAAAGGGCGGCAGTATCATTTGGTTGCTTCATTTAACAATGCCCTGGTAGCCAAGTGATTCTTCAGATCCGATTCGATAAGATTGCGTTCCTCTTTGGTAAATATTTTTCTGTACAACAGGTCCTGGATGGCAAATTCATTCTTATCGGGATATTGCTCCTTCAGGCCAACATACGCTTTCCTTACTGTTTCCTTGGCGATGTAAAACGCCATGTGCTTCCATGCGATAGATTGTTTGAGAACCTTTTTGGGCGTACCTGGTTTGGGTTTTGTTACCGCGACTGCTGCCGTTGTCTGTGTGCTTTTTCCGGTTGAGGCGGTCTTTGTGTGCTTCGTGGCAGCGCCTTTGGATGGGCCGGTGAGTGTGTTCAGGACCGAGAGGGCCTTGTCAGACATATGCATCCTGTTAT
>Ga0272442_10008847_pt1 | contig 12682 bp, 11 predicted proteins | sample SSMForm2O_FD_200262 | JGI IMG/M metagenome (GOLD analysis project Ga0272442, IMG submission 200262) | Marine sediment archaeal communities from Little Sippewissett salt marsh, Falmouth, MA, United States - SSM-Form-2O | ecosystem: Environmental > Aquatic > Marine > Wetlands > Sediment ... | reverse complement strand
TTTTATTTGAGGGAGATTTCGTTCAGGTGTTATTTTAGGTATTGTTTTCCCTCCAGAAGTTCCGGGTATTAGGTTTTCTATTGGAACTACTTGTTTTATTTGAGGGAGATTTCGTTCAGGTGTGTTTGGAATATATGATATTCTTCTAAGTCTTGTGTTTTCATTTGTCATTTTTAATTCCTCCATATTTTTTTTTAATATCTTCTATACCTACTAAAATCAGGTTCACGATTGAAAATCCAAAATATAAACCAAGTTATTGGTGTTGCAATTCCAATCGCAAAAACCATGTTAACTGCTGTCCTAATCCATGGCAGAAACGTTGCCATTTCGTCTGTAGCTTCCCCTAGGCTAGTCCCCGACAAACCATCAAAGATAGCGTTTACAGGTGTTGACAGCAAATAAAAGAACATTATCATAACACTAAGGTAAATAAGCATAATCACCCCTGCAACTGTTATGCTGTTTGGGTTCATATCCTCAAACATATTACCTGAATACCTCCCATTCCTTTATTTTCCTTGGCAACCAAAATGCACCAAACAGAATGTATATGATTAATGCTGCAGTCCAAAAATAATTAGCCAGAGTAAGTACATCTCCTGTTGCACTTACAACCTTTATTTCAACGAGTATTCCATTCAGTAGCCACCACATAAAACCGAATATGGGTATTCCAAAGATGTAATCAAATACATATATCACTGCTGTTGCCATATTAAAACCCTAAATCCTTAAATGGGGATGTGAACTTAACTGATTCAAACATTCCCTCTCTAAATCTTTTCCTTCTGCCATAGATGGGTTCGCCATATCCTGTTCTCCCCATTCCAACAAGAAACATATCTGGTAAAAGAATAAATGGGATGGGTGTAGTTTTTGAAACAGTATGATAGGTAACAGGTGTTTTAATTGGCGGTGATGTTTTGTTTGGGGTAAACGTATCAAAAATTGGTATTGGGGGTGTATCCATATCAAAATTTAACTGGACATCCAATTTTGGAAATTTATCTGTTGCATTAATTGTTGAAACGTCTTGGTCTAAAACCCCACCTCGGATTACATCTGTAAAAGGAGATTGAAATTGGTTTTGCTGTGGTATTTTTACTTGATATCTTGGTTGAATTGGTTGTTTACTATATTTAACGGTTGGTTCATAAATATTTATTGTATCTCCAACACCTATTAAATTTCCTACATCTGGCAGTTTTAATTCACTTGTTTCTGAAATTGTTTTTGTAATTGATTTTGGAAACTGTTCAGTAGTTGGACTTTTAATTGTTTTTGTAACATCTACAATTGATTTAGTTGCTGTTGAAAATGGAATTGATGTGATTGCATCTCCAACACCTTTGTCTAAAAATACTGATTCTCCAGTTCTACTTATTTCCTGCTCAGTTTTTGGTTTGAATGTTATATCAGTTAAAGTGGGTTTTGATATATGGGTTTTTATCCCCAATTTAGAATCAGTTTTAAATGCTGAATACGTCTGAAATCCTTTTGATAAAGCATAAGTTGCAGGTGCAAGACTAAATGTTGCTGTAGGCAAAACAACCTTCGGCCCTAACAAAGAAAGTTTGCTACTGATTGTTGGTGCAGATGTTACAGGTTTTAAAACAGTTCTTGCTGTTTGTTTTCCCAATGTTGCTACCGCATCTGTTGACCTAATAAACCCTTCTTTTGCATGTTTCCAAGTTTTCTCAATTATTGGTGTCATTCTTTTACCAGTTCCGGTTACCGAAACCGTTGGTCTTCCCAAATCCATTACTATGTTTCCTGCATCATCTGTAAACTTGATACCTGCATCAATATCTGGTTTACCAAAATAACTATATCCTTTTTTATACATTTTTTCTACTGCTTTTTTCCTCAATAATAAATCAGATGTTTCTTCCCCTACCTCTTTCCAAGGCTTTACAACATCATCTGCATAATAAGAACCTTTTTTAAGCAATCCTGTTCCAGTATCATCTATTAGTGTTATCTTAGGTGCAACTTCTTTTGTTACTGCAGTTGTCTTATATTTTTTAACTAATTTTTTACTAAATATTCCTTTCAATTTATATGATTCATCAACTGAAGTGTCAGTAACGCTTTTAATTCCAAATTTACTTGCATCATCAGACAATGCACTAGGTCTTGTTGCCAATGCAAGTGTATCATCTCCATGCTTTAACGTATCATCAATTAACCCTGTTCCTTTTTTAGTAATATAATCTGTTCTAGTGAACTTATCAGTTGTCTTTCCAAGTCTTGCCTTAAGTTTTAACTGGTTTTCCACCAATTCATCCTTTTCTAACCATATCCTTTTCCCACCTTTATATACCATTTTCTTTGCAAGAGTTGTTGTGGTTTCATCTCCTTGTTTTAAAACCTCTTTGCCAACCTTCCCAACTATCTTCCCACCAGATTGAGTTACAACTCCTCCTCCTCTACCCCATATTCCAATATTTTTTGCTGCAGTTGTCTGTGTAATTTTTTTACCTGTCTGTTTCATTGCCCACGCTGTTCCACTTGTGGCAAGTTTTTCATCAGGAAAAACAGTTGACAATTTTGAAGTTATCTTAGGTATTTGTCTAACTATGGCTTTACCCCCTATTTTTAAAGTAGTGCTAATCAATTTTGTTGCTTCTGTTGCTACTATTGCTTGTGCAACTTCAGCACCTATGCTTCCTGCCAACATGTAGGGGTCACTTCGTATGAACTCACTACTGCCTTTTGGAGATAACCCAATTGGTTCAAAAGCAATATCCAATGTAGAAGGGTAATGTATATCACTCGATTGTAATTGGGTTTTTAACCCTCCTCCAAGTTGCTCGTAAAACTTTTCATTACTTACAACTCCGGGTGGTGCAATAGCTTGTGCCATCCCTATTGTTGCTGCTATATTAAACTCCTTTTCAACACCTAAAACTTTTGCAACAGGTTTTACAACACTAAATAATCCACTCACCAAACCAAAACCAAATGATGATGTTTGTTTTACACCTGTTGGCAGTTTATCTATTTCGCCTTTTTGATATTTAGCCCAATCCATTTGAGTATCTGGTGGAATTACAGTATATTTACCACCGCTTGATTCAATTATTGTTTTATCATGTAATTTCTTTGATGATTCAACACTTTTTTCACCAGATTCTATTGCTTTGTCATACTCTTTTATTTTAACATCATAATAATCTATTATAGTGCTTCCTTTTTTAATCAGTTTGTTTTCACCGACTGTTACTTCATATTCTAAATTCGGGTCAATACTACCTTGAATGTTTATTAATTCCAATTTGTCTTCCTTTATTTCTTTTACTTGTGTTTTTTGGTAATCGACCCATTGGTCTTTAGTATAAATGTTTTTTATATCTGATTGCGTCAACTCGGTTTTTTGTGTTGTAGTGGGTGATGATTTCTTTTCACCAAACAAATCATGGGCTTGTTTCAGTGATAACCCCATGTCTTTACGTTTCTTATCAAACTGCAATCTAGCCTTCTGCCTAACAATTATTGGTAAACTTGTGTCATATGCAGTTTCGTACCATTCCTTTGCACTTGCATCCTCCGGTAATTTATCCTTATATTTTTTAACGGTGTGTGGTAAAAACGTATTAGAAATAGTTTTCTCATGTTGTTTTTGTTTTTCAATTATTGCTTGTTCCCCTGCTTTTTTTTGTTGGTCTTCAGCAACCTTTGCTTCAGCCCATTGCCTAGTTTTAATTGCATCATAACTTGATGGGGCTTTTTCCATTTGTTTTTGAACTTCGACACTTGGTTTTGAAGTTGGAACACCCTGAGTTTTAAGTTCTGCCTCTGCCCATGCAATTTTACCTTCAGTTGTAAGTGGTGAAGGTGCAGACTTCATTTTCTGTTGAACTGCTGCAGTTGGTGCTTTTTGTATTAATGTATGCAACTCCGGAGCAATTTGTACCAATCCAACTGGTATTGATGTCCCGGGAACTAAATCAGTTGCTTTTGGTGGTGCAGAACTTTTAGAACTGCTACTGGAACTACTCTTTGAACTACTGGAACTAGATTTCTTAGAAGACGTTTTAGGTTCGGGTTTAGGTTTAGGTTTAGATACCGCAGGTTTTGCAGATATAGCAGTTTTAATAATTTTATTTCCTACAGAAGCAGAAAGTTTCCCTGATGCAACTTGTTTAAGAGTTGCATTAACAATTTTAGCCTTTTGTTGAGCAGTTAATGCCATATTATTTTTCAACTCCTTTTGCTTTTAATAACTCTTTTATAACCACAAAAGAAAAAATAAGCATTGGAATGCTGTAGGTAATATTATGCAGCATTTCATCCAAAGGGTTTGTAATTTCCCCTAATGGATAAAGATACAAAAACACAGATAAAAACAACATTCCAAAGAGGAAGCATACTATTGCCTTGTTTGAAGTATTCCCCTCACCGGATGCCAAATGCATATTTTCTCTCCTAAAATGCCATGCACTTGGTATAAAGGATATCATTTGTGAGGTATTTAATACTTGTGTCACATCAACCTTCAAGGAATGCATCAGTTAAAACATTACGGTCAATAGTATTTATTTCCCACATAGTCTTAGGATTATATTCTTCAATGCTAAAATCCATCTTACTTGCAACAAATACATCATCATAATGATACACAAAAGGAAATACTTCTTTAAGACTATAATACAAAATTCCCAGATACCTGTCATTCCCTGAGAAACACCACAAAGCAAAAGTGCCATCACCATACAAATCTTCATGCACAAGTTCAAACGCTTCAACCGTATACAAGTTACTGCTATGTGCAACCGTAGGATTCTCAACATCAATCATTATAGACTGATAACGTTTACTAGATTCCCGTAGATAGTTAAGACCGTCATCAACAATAAGATGCACCCTAGGATTATCAAGTACCTTACTCATTTTCCTGTTCGCAAGTACAACCTGATAATTAATTTCAACGACATCAACATTATTGTTGTATGAATACTTCACAATTTCCTCAACTGTCAAACCACACCCTAAACCAATGTTAAGGGTTTTAACCCCCTCCGAATACTCATAACAAGGGTCAATATAATCAAGTGCATAATGCACCATCATTCTCTCAGAAGTATTACTAGGGTAACACCAACAGCATTGTTCCCTACCATCTATATACAGGGTGTCATTATCAACCTTGATTTCCCCATAAGGTGAGTTTGCGTAGAATTGGTATTTACTTTCAGCTTCCAAAACCATACTAGGTTTAATTAATAAAATCAAAGCGAACATTATCAATATACAGATTGGTATTATTTTATATCCAAGTTTAAACTCCATCATATCACCTTTTGTTAAGGTTTTTAATCCAAAAATTCTCCTATTATCATTGCACGTGAAATAATTTCTTCTTCAGTTTCTAATTCTTCTGTATCAACTATAGCTAATAATATTGCTGATTCAATATCTTGTTCTACATTTTTAAAAAAATAGTCTATCTTGTTTTTAAAGGACTTTGACACACACCAAGTTTCATCGGTTTCTAGTAACACATCAATTTCAACTAAATGTTTAATCAACTTCAATTTTTCCGCTCTTTCTTTCAAAATTTCTTTTTCTTCATTAGTTAATTCTAACCCTATTTTTTCTGCTAATTCTTCTCCTTCATTAGTTAAACCAAAAAGGACTTCTCCGTTTTTTTCAATTTTTATCTTTAAAACACCTAAATCAACCATTTCCTTTAATGCTTGTTCTAATTCTTCTTCAGTTTCAAATAAAAAATTATCTTTCTCCATCATATCACCTAATGTTAAGGTTTTGTTTCCTCCGATAATTGAAAGGTAAACAAACGACCATCTTTTTGTCTTGACTTTCCACCCTTATCTAAATCATGCATTTTGCAACCCCCCCTTTTTTTGGTGACGTAAATAATACCCAGACTTCTTTCTAGGTTTTTTATCCTTCCCACGTTTACCAACATTCTTAGCGTTCTTTAAACCTGCTTTAGTTCTCTCAGAAATAAGTTCTGCCTCAAACTCTGCAACTGCACCAAGTACATGAAACAATAATTTCCCACTTGCTGTTTTAGTATCTATGTTCTGTGTTGCAATAATCAAATCAATGTTTTTGTTATTCAACTCCTCACAGATAGTCACTAGATGTTTAACGCTTCTCCCCACTCGGTCTAACTTGTATGCAACAATACAATTAAACAATCCTTTCCTCATATCAATCAACAACTCATTTAACTGTGGTCTAGAATCATTTTTACCAGATGTATAATCAGTATAGATTTTATGTACCTTGATGTTTTGTTGTGATGTATAGGTTTTCAAATGATTTTCTTGATGCTTCGGGTTTTGCTCATCTTTGCTTACTCTACAGTAAATCGCACAAACCCTTGTTGTTTTATTTTCCATAGTTACCTATTCTTTTTTCAGAAAATGTAAAGGTGAAATAAATCACCTTCTACCTCTACCTTTCGGTCTTGTGTTTTTACAACCGCCACGACCTTGATTAAGTCGTTGACCTTGACCACTACCATCTCGTTTAGGAACTCCTTTTTTTCTCATAGTTCACCTCCTTTTTTTCTCATAGTTCACCTTACCTTTTTTGATGTATAACTCATATAATCTTTTTTCTAACTTACTTGGTTTAGTCAATCTACAAATATCAATTTTATCTAGATACCAATAAGTATTCCAACATTGATTTATTGCATCCCACAATCTAAATTTATGAAATTCTACATTTTTATATTTTTTAGTCTGATGCAACCATTTAATTTTTGCTTTTAAATCAATCCAACTCATTTTTCATTCACCTTTTGATTTATTTATGTTTAATCCAATACTCAGTAGTATTGATTTTTCCTTCATACCAATCTATAAAATCTTTATTTTGTTCTCTTGTTTTTTCTGCAACAATATTAAATAATGCAGAATCAAGTTTTCTTGCTTCAGATTCCCAAAACCTATTCCATCTATTCTTTAATCGCTTAAACATTTTTCATTCACCTTTTAATTTATCATAGTTTTCTATTAAACTTTTAAACATCTCATGTTGAATTTTTGTCATTTCCAAAAGACAATCTAAAAGTTTATCAAAATCAGTGTATTCTGGTATTTTAAATTCTGTCATTTTATTTCTCCTATATTTTTTTAAACCTATGCAATTTCATTTACTCCACCTTGAAAATCTTGCATCTTGGACACCAACGGCCAACTGATTGCCATTGCCCACCAATATGATGTTGATTGTAATGCCTATATAATTTAACCATATGCTTATTACATTTTACACATTTCATAAATATATGTAACACTTATTTCTTTATAAATGTTTTGATTTGTGTTACACGAATTAATTCCAGACAACCAAAAGTTGAGGATACCATAACATCATAAAACCCAAGAAAACAAGGCTGCACTCAACCAGTTCATCAAAATACTTCACAAAAAACTTTACAACACCCCAAATAAATGCACATGCACAAGCAAACATAAAACCTATTAGAAAACTACCAATCATCCTCATCCCTTCGGTATTTCATACGCAGACCTACAATCAAACCAACAAAGATAAACACACTTGCAAAAACAACTATCATGCTAAATGTATACCCTTGGTCTCCTGCACCAACAATTACAACTCCACCTGCACCACTTATACCTGTTGTGAAATAAAACCATTGGTTCTCCCAGTTGCCAATACCATCACTTACATTTACCCTCCAGTAATAATCTGTGGTTGTCTGGTTTGCACCACTAGCCATCTGATAAGTTCCATCATACACATTGTTATGACTTCCAACATATGTAGTGTTCTCACTGCTGTTTCCAACATACCAAGTGATATTCATAACATTGCTGTTGATATGGTTTATTGTTATTCTAAGAGTTACATTCAAAACAACGTTGTTGCTACTGTTTGAAGGAAACTCATTGCTAATGGAAATAACAACCTGATTGCTGAAACTCATATTAAAGTTATAGCTGTCTGTCCAAACCAAAGGTGCAGAACTATTGCTGAAACTCATATTAAAAACATAATCATCATCCCAGTTGCTAGTATTGCTAAAACTGAAGTTGAAGGTGTATGTATCTTCCCAACCAACACCTCCACTGAAAGACATATTAAATGAATAATCATCTGCACTCCAACCAACAGTTGAACCAAAACTCATATTAAAGTTGTATTCATCCTCAAAACCTGCTTCAACACTTGAGAAACTGAAGTTGAAGTTGTACTCATCTTCATAAACACTGGTATTACTGAAACTGAAATTGAAATCATATGCTTGTTGAAATCTTATATCCCTTGAGAAACTGAAGTTGAAAACATAATCATCTGCACTCCAACCAACAGTTAAACCAAAGCTGAAGTTGAAGTTGTACTGATTGTCATCCCAATCTACAGAATTACCAAATGATATGTTAAAGTTATACTCATCAACATAATCACTTGTGTTGCTGAAACTAAAATTAAAGTTAAAGAGGTTGTCATTCCATACAACCTGTCCACCATTACCGAAACTCATATTGAAAGTATATTCGTCAACATAAACACTGGTGTTGCCAAAGCTGAAGTTGAAGTTGTACTGGTTATCTTGAAAAGATGCATCATTGCTAAATGACATATTGAAGTTATATTCATTATCAGACCAACTGGGTTGATTTCCAAATGACATATTGAAATCATATTCATTGTCAGACCAACTAGGTTGATTCCCGAAACTAAAGTTAAAGTTATAAGAATCCTCCCAAGAAACCCCTGCAGAGAAACTCATGTTGAAATTATATTCATTATCAGACCAACTGGGAACATTGCTGAAGCTGAAGTTGAAGTTGTACTCATTATCATGCCATCCAACTGTGTTCCCAAAACTCATGTTGAAAACATATTCCTCATCCCAGTTTACAGCATTACTGAAACTCAAATTAAAATTGTATTCATTATCATACCAACCAGGGACATTACCAAAACTCAAATTAAAATTGTATTCATTATCATACCAACTCAATACATTCCCAAATGACATATTGAAATCATATGAATTTTCAAAACCTGCTCCTGCAATAAAACTCATATTGAAATTGTATTCATTATCATTCCACCCTACAGTATTACTGAAACTCAAATTGAAATTATAAGAATCCTCAAACGATTTTGGAGTGTTATTCACATAATATGTATAATTCTGCCAGGTGATACCATCTGTAACATTCACACTCCACCAGTTCCTCCCTGCTATAAGACTTGTAAGCTGCTGTTGATAGGTACCATTAGTCACACTATTATTAGAACCAAAATTACTCCAACTACCACTCTTATTCGTATTCCAACCTATATTAAGATTACCTGACGTAGTATTAACACTAATATAACACCAAGTATCACCAACAACCTCCGCACCAGTTATAGGTAACGCTGAATGAACAGTGAACCCTCCACCAGTATGAACACTCTTCCAATTATTCGGGTCACTGCCATAAGTATTCTCAAAATGGTCACTCTGACCATCATTATCTGTATCACTAGCAAACGGGTTAGTATAACTCCTATACAACTCATACCAGTCACTCAAACCATCGCTATCACTATCAGCATAAGATGCATTTAGAGTTGCATTGTCAGGTACATTAAACAAGAAGAACGTAGTGTAACTACGATTACAAAGCCAACTAAGCCAACTCTGCAAACGATAAGATTTAACAGCTATATCAAACACATTATTATCAGTTACATGCATAACAGGGTTAACATTCAACTTATACGTAGTCAAACTATAATTCATATGGTAATTCTCATTTATATCCAAAAGACCCGTGTTCAAATCAAAAGGACCAGTACGGTTAACAGCTTTAAACTCATTATCATAAGTGACTGTGATATTACGCCTATCATAATCCCACCCGAAATTATTACTATTGTTTTTCCCCATACTATACCATACATGAAAATAAATATTATCCAAATCAAAAGGTACAACACTGAAACTTTCATCGAAATATGCACCAATATATCCAATACAGTTAATTATCTCATACTGGTCACCACTCATCTCCTGCAACAACGTACCAGTATCCCGTGTTGTACCATCCTGACCCTGGTCATGCATCCATCGGTCAGGTTTACTCTGAGCATTAGTATTAGTGAAACCATACGTGCTACGGAAATACAGAGGACTAAGCGACCCATAAGTAACAACCACAGGTTGACAGTTAAGCTGAACATATCTCCTAACCAACCCTGCAGTCCTACCATTATACCCAGCAGACCATGACGATATAGGGTTCATCCCTACTTTACTCCAAAAACAAGTATTGTTACTATTACCACTACTGTCATTAGCCACTATATCAAAACTATAATTATGACCCTCCTGAAACGTCAACCCGTCACCACTACTATTCCACTCATAATACCTACCTGCTTTACTCAACTGATACGTCCATTTAGTCCAACCGCTACTACTATTAAACCAGTTCACCCATAGTTTATCTTCATCTAAATCACCATCAGTAATCGTACAGTTAATGTAAATAAAATTCTCCCGTTGATGACTCATGTTAACATAATACCCGTCATCAACATAAGGACCACCCTGACTTACACCACCAGTATACGTATTATTCTCATACCCAGGTCTAAAATAAGGGCCACCCAAATCACCAGGGTTACCAACAAACCGTAATTTTATTTTTGGTGCATTAGGATTACCAAACATAAAACGATACATACTACTATTCACACCAACATCAGTATAAAGATTAACTATTCTAACCATCCAATAATAATAGACACCATAACTGTTCATGTTACCATTAGTAGAAGTATACGTACCATTACCAACAGACGAATTCGTACCATATTTACCCCATGTGCCAGATACGTTTGTCCACCATTGCACATCCATATTACTCCCAAGTGGGTTAACAACATCAACACTAAGCTGCCGAGTAGGAATCTTATACACAATCAGATTATGTGGAGGAGTATAATCATCAACATATGGTGGTTTACAAGTCCAGAAATCATAGGTTTCATTACTCCAACCACCATGACCATCACTAAGGTTTACACTCCAGAAGATATGTTCATAAAATTGGTTCATACTATCGTTTGTCTGACTATATGTACCATTATTAACACTACTGTTAGTACCAATAGTTCCCCAGCTACCCGTAACATTAGTCCTAAATGTCACATTAATATCCTGTGCAAAATCATCCTCTAAATCACCAACAGTAATTGTTAGATGAGGAGTTAAACTAACATTCTGCAAACCATCAGGTATAGGAGTGTTTTGTGTTGGTGCATGATTACCAGTGGTAACAAAACTATATGTTTTATTATTCCACCCACCATTCCCATCTGTAACATTCACACTCCAATAATAAGTTGTAAGTTCTTCATCAGCCCAACTAACATTAGTCGCAGTATACGTTCCATCAGGTTTACCACTTGTTGTGTTCATGGTTGACCAATGACCCAACTCATTAGTCCTCCAACTTATATCCATGTTATCATCATCTGAATCTGCAACAGTAATATAAAACTTAGAAATAGGGATAGATACATAAGTCTCACCATCTGACGGGTCTGGGTTTGAAACAACTGGTACTGAGTTCCCCTCACTATAATTCACCCAAAGTACCACAATACTATCATAAACATACCCCCCACGACCAACCACCGTGCTGTTTACATGCATCGCAAGGTTCTGTACATCACTCCAAGTCCAAGGACTAGGTGCACCATTATAGTTTGTGATATCAGTCCAACCCTGATAACCAGCAGTCGTACCAAGATTATACGTCACACTATCACCACTTGTACTCGTATTCCCCCAAATAGGTTTCAATGTTATTTGCCCTGTGGTTGCTTGTGCATTCTTATAAGCCCAAGTATTAATCTTAACAGTGTCAATAGTTCCAAGGTCTGTACCATCACAAGTATTACTATAAAGACGAAGATGTAAAGGGTCTTCAATACCATTACCACTAGAACTAGCATATGTACCATAATTCCCATCCGCAATATTCTCATCACTCCCCCATTTTGATGCATCCATAGTCTCATCAAAATAAAACTGACCAGACTCAGAAAAATTATAGGTACAATAAATAGATATATGTCCATCTGAATCTGTCCATCCTATGGGGTCTGGAAGTCCGTTATAACTTGTCGAATCTCCTGTATATAAATTATTTCCAGCACTATATATTCTATGCATATACAAATATCCTGTAGTAGCTTCTCCAAATCCACCAATAATATAATCTGCGTTTGCCTCAAGATTAACAGTGTCACTAAAAGGAAATGTAACCCATTGGTTGAACCCTATGGCAACATTTACTTCATCAGTTGTTGCCTTCAATGTTTTGTTACCCCACCACCAAATACCCATTTTTGCATCATGTGCAGCATCTTTACAATCTAAATATGCCACAATATTGGTTGCAACACCATCATAAGGCCCCATAGTACATCTATAAGCATAAACCCAATCCTCAATATTTAAATTAACAGCCTCCTCTGTGGAATGCCCAAAAGTAGGGTCTATCTCCCTCCAACGATTAGCTTGTAAATCGTTGTTGGTAGTCATACGGAAATAAAAAAAGTCATCACCACCAATATCTGTAAAACCATGACGAAATGTTAGATGGTCACTCCAACCACTTGTTATAATATCACTCCAGTTAAAAAAAACAGTATACGCTAT
>Ga0272442_10008846_pt1 | contig 12684 bp, 12 predicted proteins | sample SSMForm2O_FD_200262 | JGI IMG/M metagenome (GOLD analysis project Ga0272442, IMG submission 200262) | Marine sediment archaeal communities from Little Sippewissett salt marsh, Falmouth, MA, United States - SSM-Form-2O | ecosystem: Environmental > Aquatic > Marine > Wetlands > Sediment ... | reverse complement strand
GCAGAACGTGAAGTGCAGGAAATGATGGGCGTAGAAGTTGTAGGTATCCCCGATAATAGAAGATTGTTTTTGCCTGATGATTTCCCCGCGGGTGTATGCCCCTGGAGACGGGATGAAACAGGGCCGGAAGAGATGCTCAGGGTGTTACCAGGAAGAAAAGGAATACAACATGGTTGAGGAATTAACAAAAACAAGTTTTACCATCCCTGTAGGACCAGTTCACCCGGCGGTTCATGAACCGGTGCGTCTGGAAGTTACTGTTGACGGTGAGGAAGTTGTAGGTGCTGATGTATTTGCCGGACAGGTACACAGAGGAATTGAGTGGATTGGCATGAACCGTAACAACCCGGTACAGACTGTATATCTGGCGGAACGTATCTGCGGCATTTGCTCGGCTTGTCATCCATTTACCTTTGTACTTGCCTGCGAACGTGCAGCCAATATTGAAGTACCTAAGCGAGCTGATTATATCAGGGTCATAGTAGCCGAAATCGAACGTATTCATTCGCATCTTTTATGGGCGGGGGTTGCCGCACATGAAATAGGCTTTGATTCGGTCTTTTATCTGGTATGGCGTGTGAGAGAAAAAGTAATGGACCTGACCGAATACATTACAGGTAATCGTAATACGAAAGCAATGTATATGATCGGAGGAGTCAGGCGGGATATCACCGAAGAGCAGTTTCCAACGATTAGAGAGGCTATGGACTATTATAAATCCATATTTAACCAGTTAAAAACTGTTTTTCTCGACGACATCACCATTAAACTTAGAACCAGAAATGTTGGTATTCTTCCTAAGGAAGATGCTCTAAAATTAGTGGCTGCAGGTCCTACTGTCAGAGCAAGCGGAGTTCCCAAGGATGTACGGCAGGACCAGGCATATGGGGCATATGCCGATCTCGATATAAAAGCTATTACACCGGATGTTATTACAGGTAAAGTGGTAGGAGATGTATACGACCGGATCATTGTGCGTCTACTTGAGGTTAAACAGTCAATAGAAATCATTGAGCGCTGTCTGGAGGAGATGCCGGCAGGAGAGATTCTGTCTGAACCAAAGATGGTCAAGTTGCTTACTGCACTTAAAAAAGCCGACGGTAGTGCAGTTGCGCGTTCTGAAGCCCCTAGAGGTGAATGTTTCCATTATGTGCGTATGGAAGAAGGTCGTGAAACATTAGCGACCTGGAAAGTAAGGGCTCCAACCTATGCAAATTTAATGTCCATACCGGTCATGGTTATTGGTCAACAGATAGCGGATGTTCCAATTACTTTTGCTTCCATTGACCCATGTTTTTCATGTACCAACAGGGCTATCATGGTAAAACCCGATGCTAATGGATCGCAGGTACTTGAAAAAGAAGAGTTACACAGGCTTTCCATAGAAAAGACAAGGAGGTTAGAAGCAAACCTTGCTAACTAATTCTCTATTAAGCGTTATAGTATTAATTGTTGGACCAGTTATTATAGCTATTCTAGGGGCTATATTCGGGCTACTCTATCTAGGAATAGACCGTAAAATTGTGGCCCACATGCAGGGGCGAATCGGACCCCCTGTAGTTCAACCTTTTAGAGATGTCGAAAAGCTGCTGATGAAAGAAAGTATCGTTCCCGATAGTGCTATTGCATGGCTATTCAAGGCAACACCGTTACTTTGTCTCATAGGTTCAATTGCCTTGTTGCTTTATATCCCTTTGTTTGGTCAGAATGCAATCCTGAGTGGTTATGGAGATGCAATAGTGGTAATGTACTTGCTGACCATCCCTTCTTTAGCACTTGTGGTAGCCGGCTTTTCTTCGAGTTCCCCATATGCAACCGTGGGTGCCCAACGTGAAATGGTAATGATGATGAGTTATGAGTTTCCGCTTGCTATGGCAATCGTCGTTATTGCCTGGCGAGTAGGATTTGTAACCAATGCAAATCCGTTTATGTTATCGACAATGGCAGCTAATCCTGTTTGGGGTCTTGTGGGACCTTTGGGGATTATTGGTCTTGTTATACTATTCTTGGTCATGTTAGTAGTAACCCCCGGAGAACTTGCCAAGGTTCCCTTTGATGTAGCAGAAGCTGAAACTGAGTTGGCAGGTGGATTGCTAGTTGAATATTCGGGAAGAAATCTTGCACTTTTCTATGTGGCAAATGCAATAAAATCATTCGCAATTGTGGCGCTGGTTGTCGCTCTTTTCTTCCCTTATAACCTGTCACCTGCACTTGGAATTTCGGCAGTTGTGCCTGCAGTCATAATTGATCTCCTCTTCTTCTTTGTTAAGGTTTTTGTGATAATGTTTATATGCGTTATGCTTGTTCGTGCAGCCATAGCACGGTTAAAAATAGACCAGGCAAGTAAGTTCTATCTACTTATCATGAGTTCAGTCAGTCTGGTAGCGCTGGTTTTACTATTATTAGATGTGATTATATAAGGCAAATATAAGCTATGAAAATGATTAAAGTACTTCTAAAACAACTCTTCTCCGGATCAGCAACAAATAAATTCCCGGCAAAGTATGCGCCTGAATCGGCAACTGCCTTCCTGGGTAAAGTTGCTAAGGACAGCAGCCTGCTTATTCCACCTGTTGCTGTACCTGATAGATTCAGAGGAAAAATAGCTTATGACAGGGAGACGTGTATAGGATGTAAGCTCTGTATCAGAGTTTGTCCCACAAAGGCTATTGAATTTATCCCTGAAGATAAGAAGGTTAAAATATTTATTTCCAGATGTTGTTTTTGTGCACAATGTAACGAAGTGTGTCCTACCAACAGCTTATCTATGACGGATGAGTTCTTACTCTCCAATTACGATAAGTACGCAGATGAACTTGTAGTAACTAAGTAAATATTCTCTTATAAGCAGTTAGATAACTTACTACCTATAATCTATCAGTTTATCATCTGAATATCTGCACTTGTTTTAGTCTATGGTTTACTATTAGTGTGGCTAATTGTTCCCCGGCCCTGCGAAGTTCAGCAGATAGAGTAGTGTCTACATCCATCCTTTTAGGTTGAATACCCAGCAATAACACTTCCTCACAAAACTGACTTACATATGATACGAAAAGGGAAAGCGGCATATTATGTGTGGATATAGTCATAACACCCATATGTTCAGGAGTAATAATACGATATGAACCAGGGCTTAATCCCATTTCGGCAGCATCTACCAGCACAAGTCTATCTGGTTGTTGTTTCCTTATAACGGAGGTATAATTTTCTGGAGTAGTCCCCCCATCTATAGTTACTATTTCCCCCCGACTGCATTTAATGGGGGGGTTAGTAACCCTTCCTTCTGCCTTATGCATATATAGCTTGATCTGCTCCAAAACATAGTAACCTATACCATCATCGCCGTTCATAGTATTACCAACAGCTAGAATTACTTCTTTCATGCTATAATCCTACAGTATTATCACTTGTGTATACAATAAATGAACCAGGAGCAATAGAGTAACTCCAACCGGAGTGAAAGAAATAGGAATAATCAAAACAGGTATAGTCCTTAAAGAATTATCAGTCAGTATCTCTGATTATATTGGATTCTATATTTATACACTCGTATTACTATCAATCTGTTTGAAATACCAGTGTCTGATGTTGCAACGTAATGTACTAATTCATGGAACGCTACAGGTATAGAATAAAAACCCATCCCAAATAGATATAGAAAACGGAGATATTACCTGTCTATGGTATAGTATTAATCCAATTGTTTAAGCAGCAAGTATCAGTAAATAGTAATGAGTCAACAAAATAGTACTTCTATATTAGCTCGCATCAGTGTTCGAGGCGTAGTCCAGGGAGTCGGTTTCCGACCTTTTATATATAAGCTGGCTTCCAGGTATAAACTGAAAGGATGGATATACAACAGCTCCGAAGACGTAAAGATTGAAGTTGAAGGAGCGATTGAATCAGTCAAGCAGTTTCAACAAGCACTACAAACGGAAGCTCCCCCACTGGCCCGCATTGAAAATAAAACTGTCAGCTATCATCAGCCAGCCGGTTATAAAACATTCGAAATACGACATAGCATCGCGGAAAAAGGAAAATATCAGCTTATCTCCCCTGATATAGCCACCTGCAAAGACTGCTTGGCCGAACTTCTCAATCCAAAAGACAGGCGTTATCATTATCCATTTACCAATTGCACCAACTGCGGACCCCGTTTTACCATAATCGATGGAATGCCTTATGACCGTGCCAGTACCACTATGCGTCACTTCCAGATGTGCCCACAATGCCAGGCTGAGTATGATAATCCTGCCGATCGCCGTTTTCATGCGCAACCGAATGCTTGCCCGGTATGTGGCCCCACGGTAGAATTGTTAGATTCTATGGGACAAAGTATAAGCCATTTAGAGCCAATTGCTCAGGCAAGTCGTTTTATACAAAATGGGAACATCGTAGCCATTAAAGGATTAGGTGGATTTCTGCTTGCCTGTGATGCCACCAATAATGCAGTGGTTTCTCGATTACGGCAGAGAAAACATAGACCTTGTAAACCATTCGCCATAATGGTTCAGGATATCAATGCAGTGCAAGAACACTGTTCTGTATCATCGGATGAAGTAGAACTTCTTTCATCTTCACAAAGCCCAATAGTACTATTGAAATGGAAGAAGGATTCATCAATAGCCCACACAGTTGCTCCACAGCAAAAGTATCTGGGAGTTATGCTACCTTACACTCCTTTACACCATATGCTGCTCATAGATACAGGGATTCCTCTTGTCATGACCAGTGGAAACTTGAGTGAAGAGCCAATAGCTAAAGACAACGACGAGGCAATACGAAGACTTCATGGCATTGCCGATTATTATTTGGTTAATAACAGGGATATTTATTCCCGCTATGACGATAGCGTCGCTATAGTAGAAAATGGAACTACTCAGTTAATGAGAAGAGGGCGTGGTTACGCTCCCTATCCCATACATCTGGAATTCCATAGTAAGCAACTGCTGGCCTGTGGGGCAGAGATGAAGAACACCTTCTGTCTGGCCAGAGATAACTATGCTTTTATGAGTCAGCACATTGGAGATATGGAAAACCTTGAAACCCTTGATCATTTTGTGGATACTATTTCACTTTACAAGCAACTGTTTCACATCCACCCAGAACTAATAGCTCATGACCTGCACCCGGACTATATGTCCTCTCATTATGCTGAAGGCCTGGCTGATACAGGATTAGAGACCATTGGCATCCAGCATCATCATGCCCACGTCGCCAGTTGCATGGCAGACAATGGAGTGGATTCTCCGGTTATCGGAGTTGTCTTCGATGGTACAGGGTGGGGAGAGGATGGAAATATCTGGGGCGGCGAATTCATGGTAGCAGACTATAAGAGATTTAAAAGGGTAGGCCATCTGGAATACCTGCCCTTACCAGGAAGTGACGCGGCTACTAAGAGACCGTATCGTATTGCTATTAGCTATTTACTTAGCCTATTAGGGCAAAGTGGGCTGGACAGAGCAATATCACTAAGCCGGAACTCTATCTATCACGAAATAAACGATAATATAGTACAAATTACTTTAGAAAATCAGGCTCACCAAATAGAATTGGGTATTATCAGCCGCCAGATAGCAAAGAGTTTAAACTCCCCACTAACTTCCAGTATGGGACGTCTGTTCGATGCCATATCAGCATTGATAGGTATCAGGGAGGTAATACAGTATGAAGGACAGGCAGCAATAGAGCTGGAGATGGCTGCCTATGATGAGAACTCTAATAAAGACAAAAGTTACCCATATCAAATTCTGCAGGATAAAGATAAATTTATCGTAAGGATTGGCAGCCTGTTCTCAGCTATCCTGGAAGATATGGAAAAAAGAAGCTCACAGGCAATGATATCCGTCAAATTCCATAATACTATTGCTTGCCTAGCCAGTGAGATGTGCAGGTTGATATCGGGACAGACTGGTATCACACAAGTCGCATTGAGTGGGGGAGTATTTCAAAATAGATTGCTGTTACAAAAGACTATTTATATGTTGGAAAAGGATAATTTCAAGGTTCTAATCCACAGGCAAGTACCATGTAACGACGGTGGAATATCCCTGGGTCAGGCAGTGATTGCCAATTTTAACAACTGAAGCAAACTAAGTCTTTTATTTACAATTCAGCTAATACTACCGAATTCTGTAACAATATTGTCGGTAATCCGTTTACTAATAAGGAAGGCCAGTTGCAAGAGGATACTACTACTAAAACACCATCAGACATCGACTTGCTGGTATATAGAGCAGCCGGTGGTGATGCCGATGCCTTCGGGAGATTGTATGATATGCACGTTGACAGGGTCTACAGGCATATTTGTTACCGTGTGGGCAATATAGCCGATGCTGAGGACCTGACACAGCAAGTCTTCATCAAAGCGTGGCAGGCAATTCACCGCTATAAGAAAACCGCAAGCCCTTTTCTGGCCTGGTTGATTAAGATCAGCCATAACCTGGTTATTGATTTTTATCGTTCAAATAGAACCATGGCATATTGTGATTTGGATATTTTTAGCAGCAACCCAAGTTCAAATCCGGAACATATTGCGGAGTCCCAATTTGAACAGCAGCAAATGCGCCAGGCAATTCTTGAACTTCCCGGCGACCAGCAGCAGGTCATACTAATGCGTTTTATCGAGGGTTTTTCCTATGCTGAAGTCGCCGCCTCACTTAATAAAAGTGAAGGCGCTGTTAGAGTCATATTACACCGCGCGCTGGTGAGACTAAGAAAAATCCTGGAAAAGGTTAAACAATGAAAAGGATAGAAGCCATACTGGCCAAGTGCATTGAGGAAGTAAAGTCAGGGAATACTAGCGCCTCTGATTGTCTCACTCGCTATGCTGACATGCACGAGGAGCTGGAGCCATTATTGAGGATTGCCCTGAGTATTAACGAACCAGCTGACATCAAACCTTCAGATAGCTTCAAGATACGGACAAAGGTAAATTTGATGGAGTATATCCATGCCAACCGGACGGGAAATAAGCCAAGCAGGTCCATCCACAAGGCCGTTATACGTCGAGTATGGAAGGTGAAATGGCTAAAAGCGGTACCAGTCTCAATAGCAGCAATACTAGTTATTTCCGCTCTTGGTGTGGGTACTGCCTATGCTTCACAGGATAGTATTCCTGGTGACCTACTATATCCGGTAAAACTCGGTACTGAGCAGTTTCAGCGAGTACTGACTACAGATGATATCGAAATAGTCACTCTTGAACTCAATTTTGCAAACTGCCGGCTTGAGGAAATGAAATCTGTTGCACATAAGTGCCCGGAAGAATTATCCGTTGCTATCACCGGCTATGAGCGAAACCTTGATAAAGCGGTTAGCAGAGCAGAAGAGCTGAATAGTGATGGAGTACCGATCACCTTAATGGAAACATTAACCTCGGCTATTTCCGGTCATCTCTACATATTAGATGAAGTCGAAGGTAACGTACCAGAAGCATTCAAGAATTCGATAAGAAGTGCTGAAGAAACAGCTTTATATCAGCATATGAAAGTGTTACGCATTATGGCAAAAGAAGATCCACTGAAAGCTGCAGAGATTAATATAGAAGCTATGCAGGGAAGACTCAGCAGAGCAAAAATGGAATCAGAAAAAGACAATTCTAGAAAGGTGGAGATTGTACTGCAACAGTTTGAAGAGTTGCAGAGATTTGGTGAAGAAATTTCTGAAATCAGCAGAGGACTGGGTCACGATAGTAGAGCAGTCGACGAGTTAAATGCCAGAGCTACGGCAGGTTATCTGGAGGCCCTGGACTACATTTATGGTATTGTACCAGAAGCAAATAAAAGTAGCATAGAAGAGGCGACGGGAAATTCTATTGAAGAACAGGGTCAAGCAGTCAAAAACTTACAGCCACAGGAGACACCGAATGATACTTCTGAGGAAGTAGCGCTTCCGGATGATACTCCAAATAAAGATAAAAACAAGCCAGATAAGCCCGAGCCTAAAGATCCCGAAAACGGGAAACGATAGTCTTTCTTTTATCTGCCGACTGGCTCTCTCTTCACTATGTTACATACTAACATTACGCTATAGCTTATTATGTCAACTGTTATATACAACTACTTCGGTGTTAAATTAATTAGCATGAAGTAAAGTGTAACAATTTTGTGCTAACCCCGTTATTGAGTATAGAACAGGGGAGGTGATAGAAATGAATAAGCTTTTTGTAATTCCGCTTATATGTATACTGGCTCTCACTTTTTGTTTGAGTGGAACCGTCTACGCAAAGAATGAGGAATTACTTCCTGATGCCGGCATCACGCCCGATAGTCCATTCTACTTTGCCGATAAATGGTCCAAACAACTTACCCTGATGCTTACATTCAAGGCAGAAAATAAGGTACAAAAATCCTTGCAGTATGCTAAAGAGAGGCTGGCAGAGGTGGAAAACATGCTTGCCGGAGACAAATTTAAAGAGGTCAGTAAGGCAAATAATGAATATAATAATTACCTGTCCATCGCTACAAAATTTACGGAACGAGCACGAAACAAGGGCGTTGACACCTCAGAAACAGTACTTCTGGCTACATCAGAATATCTGGAACTGGTGAATGATAGCATGGGCTTAGCTTCTGAAAATGCACAGGAGTTACTGACTCAAACAAGAGAAAGAACCAGAAGCTGTCAGGAAGCAGTGTTAAAGTCCTTAGCACAGGAGGACTCGGAAAAAGCAATCCGGTTAAATCTCATGCTAATGGAACGGCAGCTAATCAGGATAAATGCAAATGTTGGAAATCAGCAAACCATAAGAATACAGCAAGAACTACAGGAATATGAGCGACTTGAAAATCTCGGTGAAGAAATATCGAAGATTGCCGGAAGGCAGGGTACAGGAGCTACTGATAACCAACTAAGTAGCCAGGCTACAGGTTCTCAGCTACAAGCTTTTACGCAAGCACAGCAGCGCTTTCAGAAACAATATCAGCCGGTGGTTAATAACTCCACACAGAATTGTACACAGAATCAAGTAAAGGTAGTAACCAGATTTCAATCTCAAAATCATACGGGGCAGATGCAGCAGAATACCACCGAACCAACTGAGACCCAGGAACAATCTAAGCAGCAGGCCTGCAATGGAGGGTCCCAGCGTAACTAGTACACTTAAACCCGAATAAGATAGAAGGAATACTAAATTATCTAATTATAAAGGAGGGAAAATGAAAAAATTAATAATAGTTCTGTTGGTTGTTATCGCACTCTTTCTTACTACTGTCTCTTCTGTTTTTGCAGGTGGTGATAAAGTGAGAGGAGACAAAGCTGAAGGCCCGGCATATCAGACACAGGAACAAGACCCACCCCCCTTCCAACCATAATATCTATGGTAGTATTTATCAATATATTATTTAAAAAGAGCCGGGACTAATTCCGGCTCTTTTCACGTTTCAATACCTGTCCGCATCAGTCTCGCAGCAAAACTGATTTGAAGAATTACTTACTAGTAGTTTATATACAGCTAGTGTCCTCATTTCCGCTCATCGGTTCATGCCAATTGGACAAATATTCAAGCTCCTGTATATTTAAAAAGCATTCGTGAAGATTTTAGCATTCTGTTCAAAAGGTAACTACATTTGTGTTGTGCTAACGTATAAGCTACAATTATCAAGCTATGTGTCTGGCAGTACCGGTAAGAATCGTCTCCATAGAAGATAGTGAAGCCTTGACAGAAATATGCGGTGTCAAGCGTAAGGTCAGTATTATACTCACCCCGGAAGCTAAGGAAGGAGACTATGTATTGTTGCACACAGGATATGCCATAAGTGTAGTAGATGAGGCTGAGGCGTTGGAAACACTGAGGCTTCTGGAAGAGATAGCAAACGCCAGTGAAGTTCGTTGATAATTTCCAGGATAGCAATCTCGCAGTAAAACTGGTTCGAAGAATTGCTCAAACGTCCACTAAACATATTAACCTTATGGAATTTTGCGGTGGACATACACATGCCATCATGAGATATGGTATCCGCGAGTTATTACCTGTAACAGTTACGTTAAACTCCGGCCCTGGTTGCCCTGTATGTGTCACGGCAAATGCTGATCTTGATAAAGTTATAGCCATGGCATCACTTCCCGGTGTTATCACGGCAACTTTTGGGGACATGATACGGGTTCCCGGCAGTTACTCAAGTTTACAGCAGGCTAAAGCTGAAGGAGCAGATGTATACGTCATCTACTCAGCTACAGACGCCATAGAGATAGCCCGAAACAATCCACAAAAATCAATTATCCTCATCGGTATCGGATTCGAGACAACGGCTCCCACAATTGCCGCCGCTGTACTCCAGGCGCAACAAGAAAACATATCAAATTTCCACGTGCTTTCACTGCTGAAGCGAACACCACCTGTAATAAAAGCATTGCTTGACACCGGCGAAGTCCGTATAGATGGTATAATCGGCCCCGGACATGTTAGTACCATTATTGGCTCAAAACCATATGAGTTTATACCACGTGATTATGGAATAGGTTGTGTTATCTCAGGTTTCGAACCTCTTGACATTTTGCTATGTATAGAAAAATTGGTACAACAAAGCGAGTCAAAACTGGCTCAGGTGGAAATAACCTACCGCCGTGCTGTAAAACCATCCGGTAACCGTAAAGCATTGGAACTACTCAAAACTGTCTTCGACCCTGGAAAAGCCGATTGGAGGGGGATTGGAATTATCCCTGATAGTGGTTGGAAGCTTAAAGCTGAATATCAGTGTTTTGACGCCGACAGGGCTTTTACAGTAAGCTTGAAACCAGTGAAAGAACCCGAAGGCTGCCGCTGCGGAGACATCATTCGCGGTACTGTTACGCCACTTGAATGTAAACTTTTTAGTACAGCCTGTACCCCTGAGTCACCGGCTGGCCCATGCATGGTCTCCAGTGAAGGAGCATGCTCCGCATACTATAACTACAGGATAGACCATGTATAAGACTATTCTCCTAGCACATGGCAGCGGCGGTAGATTAAGTCATGATCTTGTAGATAAATTCATACTTCCCCTGCTTGGAAACCCATTGTTGAATAAACTCGATGACTCTGCTGTCTTTGAACAGCAGGGGCGATTTGCATTTACCACTGACAGTTATGTTGTAAATCCCTTATTCTTCCCCGGAGGAGACATAGGAAAACTCGCTGTGTGTGGAACAGTTAACGATCTATCTACGAGCGGGGCAAGTCCGCTCTACTTGAGTCTTGCTATGATTATCGAAGAAGGACTCTCGCTGGATGATCTCAGCCGCATTATTATGTCAATAAAATCCAGCGCCGACGAGGCAGGAGTAAGCATTATCACCGGCGACACCAAGGTAGTAAACCGGGGCCAGGCTGATAAGATATTTATCAATACCTCCGGAATAGGTATAATCACTCATGGATGTGACATCTCCGGAGCAAATGCTAAGGCTGGGGACAAAATAATCCTGAGTGGTACTATTGGGGATCATGGTATTGCAATAATGAGTCAGCGTGAAGGTTTGAAATTCGAGGTGCCAGTATCCAGCGATTGTGCACCTCTGAATAAGCTTGTAGCTCAATTAATAGGTATCCCGGGGGTAATCCATTGTCTGCGAGATCCTACCAGAGGGGGTTTAGCCAGTTCGCTCAATGAATTTGTTCAACAGTCAGACAATGTTGGTATTACAATAGATGAGAAAGCTATACCGATTAAAGCAGAGATCATGGCAGCATGTGAACTACTGGGTTTAGATCCTCTCTATGTTGCCAACGAAGGCAAGCTGGTTGCTGTAGTATCAGCCGATGCCGCCCACTCAATCCTGTCCACGATGCAACAAAGCCGCTATGGGGAAAATGCGCAAATTATAGGAGAGGTTACAAATAGTCACCCGGGAAGAGTAATAATGAGAACAAAATTCGGGACCTCCAGAATTGTGGAAATGCTATCAGGAGAATTACTACCAAGAATATGCTAACAAACAATACTATTAATTACTCAAGGCTAAAACTACCAGTAGAACGGATTGGTATTCTTTATCATCCATTACGGAAAAAAGCAGAGGACCTGGCCAGTCAATTACACAAGCTGTTATCCACGCGGGGAATTTCCGTATGGCAATGCTCAACAAGGGAGGAAGAGGAAGCCCGGTCACAATGTGTTGGCTCTGATCTTATCCTCAGTATCGGTGGTGACGGCACACTACTGAGAGTTGCCCGCATAGCTGTCTTATCCGGAATACCTATCCTCGGAATAAAGCTCGGCAGATTAGGCTTCAGCACCGAAATAGACTGCGATGACATAGTAGGTGCAATACCCAACATACTTGAGGGAAAAGGCTGGATTGAGCAGAGAGCAATGTTAGAAACACAATTGGGAGAGCAAAAGTTTCCTACTTTGAATGACACGGTACTACGAGGTAGTACCCCACGATTGATAAACATAAATATCAGTATTAATGGAACTCTACTGAGCACCTGTCGAGCGGATGGTATCATTCTATCAACATCCACTGGCAGTACAGGTTACTCTCTCGCTGCTGGTGGCCCTATCCTGGATCCACAGTCGAGGGAATTCGTACTCAAACCAATATGCTGCCATTTAGGGCCTAATACTGCCCTAGTGATGTCACCCGAAAGCATCGTTAATTTAAAATTAAGCAGCGAGGACAGAGCTTCAATAATCCTCGACGGACAAATCGAGATTTCACTGGCAGACGAACAACAGATAACCGTTAGACTAAGCTCAC
>Ga0272442_10008845_pt1 | contig 12684 bp, 12 predicted proteins | sample SSMForm2O_FD_200262 | JGI IMG/M metagenome (GOLD analysis project Ga0272442, IMG submission 200262) | Marine sediment archaeal communities from Little Sippewissett salt marsh, Falmouth, MA, United States - SSM-Form-2O | ecosystem: Environmental > Aquatic > Marine > Wetlands > Sediment ... | reverse complement strand
TTTGGTTTCCCCAGTTGATCGCCTGCCGGCCCGGTCCCGGCCAGATCCAGCGCCGGAGAATAATGGCACTGGGCACATAAAACCGGCTGGGATGCTTCCAGGTTGGTAGAATGCTCGGCATCATGGAGCCTCAGGATGTTGATCTTGCTCTGGATTTCAAGATCCGGATTCGTTGACCAGCCGGCGCCTTCGGCGGCCATCGCGCCGGTTCGGTGGCAGTTCTGACAGTCGGTTTCGGTGGCCACCGGCACCACCACGTCCAGATTTCCCAGTGTTTGACCACTTTGTGCGTCCACGGCCGAAATTCGCAACAACGGGTAGGGGTTGTCGATCAGCGTATCGTCGGTGGGGGTGATGGGGATCCCTTCGGCGGAGAACATTTCCTTGTCAAGGCTGTATTCCATGGGTTGTGCCCCCCGGACCTGGGGATCATCCACGGGCATATACAGGCCGGTCAAACCTTGACCCTCCGGAAGCGTGATGCCGAAGAGTGCGTTGGCATAGGTCCAGAAGTCGGTTTTGCCGATGCTGTAGCTATTAATGGAGCCGGATGCATCCGCCACGTCGTCATAAAACACCTCAACCTCAGCGTCATCGGCGACGTACGGGCGACCGTTGCCGTCGCGTTTGACGACCTGGGCTTTGACGACGTTGAAGGGCGGCAGGATCGAGAAAACAGAAAATTCCCGGTCCATGCAATGCATTCCCAGATCGTTCGTGGCCAGCACAGTGGCAGTTTCAACAACTGGTGGTTGGGGTGGGGGCTCAACAACTGGTGGTTGGGTGACGCTGCTGCTGTCACTACCTCCGCCGCCACAGCCGATAAGGATAATAAGCAGAAAGACTATGGCGCCTTTGATACGCATTAATGTCTCCTTATATTTTTATACGACTTTAAACTATTAACCACTGCATGATAAAAAAAAATTAATACAACAATCAATAAATAAATATAGGTTGATATCAAAAATATCTTGTCGGCCAATCCACATGATAATAGTGGCTACCGCAATTTGCGGATCTGCAGGAATAATTTTGCCTACAAAGTGTTACCTGATCTGGTGATACATTGAGACAATCTTACCAACTGAAATTAAACGATTATTAGCTGATATGCATTGGTCATCTTAAACGTACCACGTTTAGAATCACCAAAAATTCTAAAGCCTGACCCCCTGCGTATCCCCTTTTAGAGACGACTAACTCTGATTAAAAGTCTTGTCCGTTAAACCAAAGAAGGACTAACTTTGCCCCCGATCATACACTGCTTAATCGAAGCGGTTGTTTGTCATAACTTCATCCAGCGGCAGTTGACCGGGTTTTGGCCATGATTCCTTGGTGCCCTTGCCAATTGCAATCATGAAAGCAATGCTATGGTCTTCGGGCAGGTTGATGATTTTAGCGACCTCATCGTAATCGAAGCCATCCATCGGGCAGCTCTGGTAACCCAGTTCCAGGGCCATTAGCATGATGGTCTGTCCGACCAGGCCGCAGGAGCGCATACCCTCATCACGCTCAACCTGTGGTTTGTCACGGTAATAATCATCAATCGCCGGGACCAGGAAATCCTGTACCTCCTGTGGTGCCTTGCGCCAGTATCGTTGCGGGTCACGTTGCCAGCATTTATTGTCGAAGCACAACACCAGCAATTCGGATGCATCGGTGACCTGTGCCTGGTCCCAGGCTACAGCACGAATCGCCTTGCGCTGCTCCGGTTCAGTGACACGCACGAAGCGCCAGTTTTGAATATTGAAAGCTGTTGGTGCAAGAATGGCATGCTCCATCAGCTTAAGAAAAGTTTCCTCCGGCATTTGATGTTCAGGGTCATACCACTTGATTGCACGCCGTGCGCGTATCGCTTCATCAACTTGCATAATGTAACTCCCTCTCTGTTAGTGTTTTTATTAAATATAAGTTTATCAAACACCAAGAATTTATTGCAGATTCGTTCTTGACAACCTAAAATTACCTTGGCATTGGGCCGTTGTCAAACATTTTAGCCAAGGAGGTGTTCCATGAAGGTGTCAAAAGCAGGAAAAATCTGGCTCGACTATCATCAGATCCATTCCAAAAAAAAGTACAGTCAGAGCTCACTCGTTCGTCAAGGATAGATTCTGTCGCCAATTCGGTGACTACGACCTTAACGATCTATCCGTGGACAACATCCTGGACTTCATGAACCAACTTACCGAAGGTCGCAAGCCTCAAACAAAACGCGCTCGATTCACCAGCCTACTGGCATTTTTCAATTTCGCCAAAAACAATCTCGATCCGGATTTTACCAATCCTTGCAATTCGCCTATGTTGCGCAAGTTGTTCCGCACGAAGGTAAAAACTCAATTCGACATACTCGAAAAGGAAACCGTGGATGAAATTATTTTCCGGACCAGAATACCCAGAAACCGCTTGATTCTTGAATTAATGGCTCGCGGTGCGATGCGTATTGGAGAGGTTTTAAGCATCGTTACCAATGATGTCGCCGAAAGGAAAATCGTGTTGAGAGGGCCTAAAAGCGGACGCGAGCAGGAAATGATATTCATACCGCAAAAGGTGGCGGATCGTCTCAACGACTATATTAAAATCAAAAATATCGGACTGCACGAAAGGATCTTTCCGATTTGCTATGAGGCAGCCAGATCTGTTGTATTGAAAGCAGGACGGTTGGTTGGCATCCACCTGAGGCCACATGATCTGCGACGTCATGCGGCCACGTATGCCTCTCGCTCAGGAGTGCCGCTTGAAATTATAAGTAAGATCATTCTCCGTCATTCAAATTTATCGACAACAAAGTCGTTCAACTGCATCCCATCAAAATTTTGATAACAAAACCTTCCGTATTATTCATCCGTTTCATCCATACAAAGATATCGAATTTGAAATAGATCAGGTAAAGCGAATTGCCTATGAGCGTCGTGTTTTCTTTTTCAACACGAAGGGTCGCAAATCTTCGGTACCGCTTCACTGGACGGACATCGGGCCAGAGGATCCATTCGTCGCCGTTTCTGCTGGACGCTCATTTTTCCGAGTCGAAGACCTTCTCGGTTTGGTTCGTCTTATTGGAGAAATAAAGAGTGCAAACCACAAATAATCTTACAGGATAATGAAATGGGCTGTAAAGGAGATTCTGCCGCAATTGTTAAATAATTTATGCCGCAGATATTTATTAAACGCGTAACAAAACTTATTATTGTCATATAAATATTTGTTATATTGTAATTAAATAAATTTTATCTTGACACACAGGATTATATGCGGCATTAATAATTTATCATTTTAACAGCTGCGACATAATTAGCCAAGGGAGATGAAGCGATGGCACGACCCAAACAGCCCAAAGATGACAAGACTGAAAGCTTGAAAAAATACGGTGCGCTTAATCCGCATCCACAGAAGGTCGTAGAGAAACTGTTTTCAGATTCGGCGCTCGAATTTTTTGATCCCCGTGATCTTGTCCAGGTCAAGTATGAGATGTTGCGTGCCGTCGACAAGCAAGGCCGCTCGGTAAAACAGGCTTCCGAAGCTTTTGGATTCTCGCGACCGGCATTCTATCAGGCACAATCACAGTTCAAACAGGGGGGCGTGACCGGGCTTGTCAAAAAACGCCCAGGCCCAAAGTCCGCTCACAAGCTGACTGCTGATGTACTGGCCTTCATCGAAGAAAAAATAGAAGAAGGAAAACCGCTTCGTGCCCGGAGACTTGCGCCATTGATAAGGGAAAAATTCGAAAAAGATGTTCACCCGAGAACTATAGAACGCGCAGTGACGCGAAGAAAAAAAAAGAGAAAATGACATTGAGATATTCCCCATCAGGTATTGAATGCGGGGACAGCGCTCTGCTGCAGTATGAATCACTGCGCTCACAGGTGTTAAAAAAGCAAGAGTGCTTTCCCGAGCGAAGTTTGGGTCTGGCACTGTTTATACGCCAAGGGATGCTTGCCTGGATAGAGGTCTGTCACCGATACATACCAGCACACTCAACCAGGCAAAAGCGGCCGAACCCTCCAGTCTTTGCGTATGAAACAACATCGGAAATGATAAAGGTCATGGCGAACATTACCCTATTCAACTTAGAGGAGGCTTTGGCATGAATATGCCACGGCGGGTCAATCAGAAAGTGACCGCAAGTCATCTGAAAAGGCAGGCGTACTGCTACGTCAGACAATCCACACTTAAGCAAGTTTTTGAAAATACCGAAAGCACCAAACGTCAATACGCCCTTCGTGAACGGGCGATCGCTTTGGGCTGGCCAGTTGTTCAGATCGTGACGGTCGATTCGGATTTGGGTGAAACGGCGACATCTGTGGCTGATAGGCAGGGGTTTCAAAAACTGATGACAGAGGTCAGTCTGGGGCATGTGGGGCTCGTGATGGGTCTGGAGGTCTCACGCTTGGCACGCAACAATGCGGACTGGGCTCGTCTGCTGGAGATCTGCGCCATAACCGACACCCTGATTCTTGACGAAGAGGGAGTCTACAATCCAACTGATTTTAACGATCGCCTGCTCTTGAATATGAAGGGCACTTTTTCCGAAGTGGAGCTTCATGTATTGAGATCCCGACTCAGAGGGGGTATTTTAAGCAAGGCCCGGCGGGGAGAATTGAAAACGCGCTTGCCTACCGGATTTGTTTATGATCACAATGATAAAATCATCATTGATCCGGACAAACAGGTTCAGCAAAGCCTCCGGTTGTTTTTCGATATTTTTCAACGAACCGGTGCAGCATTTGCGACCGTAAAGGCGTTTGCCAAAGATGATGTGAAGTTCCCATGCCGAATCCATTTAGGTCCCGATAAAGGTAATTTAAAATGGCAGCGATTGACAAGCGGACGTGCACGCGTGATTTTAAAAAACCCGAGATACGCCGGTGCATATTACTACGGTCGGCAGCGATCTCGGAAAAACGTCGACGGATCGACGACTTATTTTCAGGTTCCCCGTGACGAATGGCTTGTGCTGATAAAAGATGTTCACCCGGGATATATCACCTGGGAACAGTATGAAGAGAACTTGCGTCGGATACGGCAAAATGCGATCGCCTATAACGTTATAGACAGAAAAACACCACCCCGTGAAGGGCCGTGCCTACTCCAGGGATTGGCGATTTGCGGCAAATGCGGTCAACGGATGACAATAAGATATAAATACCAGCGCAAGGGCAGAATCGATCCGGTCTATTTATGCCAACGCCACCGGATAGAGAGGTGGGAAAGTAGTTGTCAATATATACCCGGCGCTAGTATTGATGAGGCCATCAGCAAACTGTTGCTGGAGTCGGTCACGCCCCTGACATTTGAAGTGGCATTGCAAGTCCAGAAAGAGTTGCAAAACCGCTTCAACGAGGCCGACAAACTGCGCAAACAACAAGTGGTACGGGCGGAATATGAAGCCAATCTCGCCCGGCGTCGCTTTATGCAGGTCGACCCTGACAATCGACTGGTGGCAGATACGCTTGAAGCGGAATGGAATGAAAAGCTCAGGCATCTGCAGGATGCCAGTGACTACTATGAAACACATCGCCGACGGGAATCAGATAAACTGAAAAATGCGCAGCAGAAGGAAGTACTCAAACTTGCCAAGGACTTTCCAAAACTGTGGAAAAATCCAAGAACACCTGTTCGTGAGAAAAAGCGGATGATCAGATTTTTGATTGAGGATGTGACAATGATCAGAGGGGAAAATATTACGCTTCACGTCCGATTTAAAGGTGGTGCAACAAAAATACTTAAGATCCCACTTCCCCTCAAAGGCTGGCAATATAATTTGACGGATCAAAAAATCGTCGAGATTGTCGATGAACTGCTGCCCGATCATACTTACTCGGAAATAGCGACCATCCTCGACAAGCGTGGTTATAAATCCGGCCAGGGTCACCGGATCGATAGGAATGTCGTGAAAGGCATCACTCACAAATATAAACTCAAGACCCGTTTTGCACGATTAAGAGCCACTGGCAAACTGACTGTAGATGAAGTTGCTAGCCTTCTGGGGGTAACAGCTGCTACTGTTAGGAGGTGGGCGAAAAAGGATCTCATAAAAACGTATCCCTATAATGATCGAAACGGATGCCTTTACGAGCATCCCGGCGTCAATTCACCGCTGATGAAAAAAAGAGCACAAAAGGCTGAAAATAAATAATTTAATTGGGTCATGATCACTCAGGTAATCAAGAGGTGCAATATGGTAACTAGCTGACAACCCAGATTTATTTGGGAAGGATCAGTGATTCGGAGGCGTTGAAATGGATTGAAACCATTTACAGCTAAAAGTAGGAAAGGGTGGGTCATTGCCATCAGATCCACCCTTTCGGCTGTGATTATAATCGAACATCATTGGTTTTTTTGAAATTGATATCTGCAGGATCGTTGGAGGTATATGTAACACGTTAATCAGCGGCGCTGCCCTTTGCGTCCGCTAAATTAACATGTTGGCATAGGTATTCGATTACCTCCCGGTCCAGCGGGAATTGGCCCGGCCATTTTCGAGTTTTTGACCGTCCTTCCGATAGTTCCCCGCGAGGTACAACTACATTCAGACCGAAGGGAGTTCGCACTTCGACGGCTTTTTCGTCGGCCACTTCGTGGGAGCCGTCCAGATTTAAGGCGGCGGTGCCCGAATTGACAATCAGCTTGCGGTTGGCAAGCCGCTCTTCCCGGCGGAACGAACAGACACTGCGACAAAAACCGCATACGGTGTAGTAGAACCAGTCAGGATCGAAGACTGCCTGTCGATAGTCGTTAAAGCTGTTATCGACGGCCTGCATCTGGGGGTCCGCCTTCTGCAGGCTGATGCACAACGAATCAAGTTCCTGCTTGTCTTCGGGCAGCGGACGGCCGAGACGGTAGGGACTCCAGTTGGACCAGGTCCCGGAGGACGCCAAACCCTCATAGCCGGTGCAGCTGATCCAGCAACAGGTATTGGGCCGCTTGCGGGCTATGGTTTCGGTGACGCCAGCAACCGTAACTTGGGTCGAGGCCTTGGGTTGAATCATTTCCACGGGGCAAACCAGGCTGCACATTTTGCATCTGTCGCAGGGATGTTCTTCATCCGGTATGGGGGTGTCAGGCGTCAAGGTAGCGGAGGTTAAAACGCTCCCTAACTCAACCAACGCGCCGTATTCCTTTGTCAGCAAATTACCACTCCAGCCCAAGCGTCCGATCCCGGCAGCAAGGGCCGCATAGCGGTGAGAAAAATCTGGATGAAACTCGGTCATCTCTGTTACGTCGGCGGCGTCTTTCTCAGGTCGATAGTTGTTGTTGAGGTCTACGTTGACGGCTTCGTATCCCTCCGATCGTAGTTGTTCGGTAAGCTTATCGCCGATCGTATAAAGCGTCTGAGCGATGGTTTTTCGGTTGTCGCAGTGTGGTCGCCATTTCTTTTTGCTAATGAAGTACTGCACGAGATCCCTATCCAAGGATAGCGCAAAGGAAATAACCGAGTTTGCGGACTGCAAAAGGTAACGCGGATCGGCGGAGGGCGGCCCATCAGAAAGGAGGTCTCTGGTGGTTACACCAACCAAATCGGCACCGAGGCTCATGGCCAGGGATTTTAGTCTCGTTTCCGCAGAATCCATTGGAGTCTCTCCTTAGAATGATGTTTATCGCCAACCAGTAGGTATACAGATCCGCATATCTTCACACATGTAATGTTATCCAGATAAAAACGGATCGTGTCGTACTACAGATAAATTGAGATCATCTTGGTTTTTCCGCCCGTACCAACTCTGTTGATGTGTTGGAGCCATCGCAGGTCTACTGGGAAGATGGATCATTTTCCTTATAGGATTTAAATCGTGGAATCCAGCGAGGTACATCCTTTCGATACTGTTCATACTTCTTTCCAAATGTATCTTCTAAATGATTCTCCTCCATGAGAACATGGACATTGAAAACGCCGAACATGATTAGGGTATAAATGAAGATACCTTTAGATAGAAACAGCAACGTCTCTCCTAATAATACGAGCGTTCCAGCTATGTAAAGAGGATTTCTTACGTATTTGTATAGTCCAGTCACCACAAGTTCTTTGGTTGGCGTAAAAGGTATCGGCGTTCCCTTGGCATAAAATACAAAACTGCCTGAACACCAAATATAAGCAACAACCCCCAAGGCAATAAACACCAAACCAACATGCTGAAATACCCAATTGTTAAACTCGATATCATGACCAGATGCTGACAGGATTTCATATGGTATCCAGATTATAAAAAATGGAACCAATAAAAATAGGTAAATCAAGGCGCCAACAAAAGCTAAAGAAGTTTTAGAAAAATTGGCTTTCATTTAATGCGACTCATGAATTGCTATCAGATACCTTCTGGTCGTCACCACGGTATCACGGACAGGGGCATGGATGCAAGATTTGACCAATTGCGATAATAATCACACACTGGTAATATTTTAAGGGGCTGATAACCTTGTTTTCGTTGGAGTAAGCGCAGGTTTCGGAACGACTCGTTTCCGTAGGATATCCTGTACGTATATGTACTTGGTCTCATCAGATCAGTTAGACAGCTTTGACGGGATAATCTGTATTCATGAGAACGTATTTCTCACCTGTCGGTGTGGAGTGGCCGTGGAACACCGATCAGGTGCAGAAAATTGTTATGCCCACATTAGCTAAATGATTCCCTTTGTATGAAGTGCATTAATCACCATAAACAAAGCTGCAAGCCAATTGGTAAAAGCAAATAGTTTCTTAAGATGTTTAGGCTTTGTTTTTAATGCAAACTTTCCACCCAGTATTCCTCCAATAATTGTAATAAAGGCTAATGGAATAGACCATGAAGGATTAAAATCTCCCTGAACCGCATGCCCTGTAAAACCCATAAATGCTGTTGTCGCTATTAATGTGGAAGCTGTTCCGACCGCTGTATGCATCGATACTCCACAAGCCAAAACCATTAACGGAACCAGAAAAGATCCTCCTGAAACTCCAACCATCCCGGAACCAAAACCTGTTAAAACAGTGATCGGTAAAGCAATCCATAAATTTACATTATAAATTTCATTGCCAGATTTAATGCTTATAATTCCTAAGTGTTTGTTTTTTATTATGGTTTGATTCTCTGAAACAGGAATCAGCATTACTATTCCAGCTATCAACAACATAAAAGAAAATATCAGCTTTAATGAAAAGCCGCTGAACAAATGAGAAAAATATCCTCCTCCAAGTGCTGACAAGGCCGTAAATATTCCGATAAGAACAGCCAAACCCCATGATACAGACTTGTTTTTTTGAAAAATAATCATTGCCGCAACCGAAGCTGAAAAAAGAATAAACTGACCGGTTGTCGCTGCCTCGTGCATTGGTATATTGGCAATTGCCAAAATTACAACATAGAAATTCCCTCCGCCTTTACCGACCATTGTCATAGCAACAGCAACGACAAAAATGAGAGAGCTTACTATAATAAGATTTGACATTTAATATTCCATCTTCATTTTTTGCTTTTAATGACCTTGAGAACCTGTCCCGGCTTTAGAGCTTCTGTCAGAGCAGAATATCCGCCTTCAACGATGCGCACCTCCAAGAATCCTTTTGACAGTAAATAAGCATAGACTATAGACGATCTGACATTTGCAGGACAAAATACACCTATGAATTTTGTCTTTGGAATTTCATCAATTCTGTCAGGAATTTCGTTGATCGGTATGTTTAAAGATTCCACATTAGAGTGATGCTCCAATTTTATAGAAATGGAATCTGATTCTTCTTTTGATCGAACATCCAATAAAAGACCTTTCTCCATATCGAAGAATTTCTCCGGTGATATTTTATGTTTTCCATTTCCGAAATAATCTAATGTAAGACTTTTAAGAACTTGCTCCATTCCAATCTCCTTTCTCATATGGGCATAACATTGATAATCAATTGACGTCCATTTTACGTTCTAATTTCCAGCGATCCATGGAGCTAGGGAAAACGGCATGTGGCGGCCAAGAACAAAATGGGGTTAAAAAGCCCACTCGATACGCTTAGAATCTAACAGAAACTGGAGCGGCCGCACACAACATCCCGCATGCGGCCATTCAACTCAAATACAGATCATTTCTGTAAAGCGCAAGAGCCATTAGTTCATACGCCGGTGAAGATTACAATACCATATCTTGGTTTTAACCCGACTAAAGATTGATTGAGAGTATCCCCCCCACCCCACAATTACAGATACCATCATCCTTCGATGCCAGGTCAATTAAATCCAGCATTTCCAATCTCAACCATCCACTCGTTCCTTGAGCTCCTTGCCCGCCTTGAAAAAAGGTAATTTTTTCGATTTGATCTTAACCTTCTCACCGGTTTTAGGGTTCCGGCCGGTATATCCACCATATTTTTTGACGAAAAAGGAACACAGACCCCGGATTTCAACTCGATCCCCTTGTGCCAGTGCGTCGGCCATTTTATCGAAAAACAGGTTTACGACTCCGGCAGTCTCGTTTATTTTAAATTTTGAATTGCTTAAATGGTATTTTTACGTTTGAGAAGGTAAAATCCAAAATTACCACCCCCAGCTATTTTCATTTTGTCTAAGGTCAGTTTGTGTGAAATGATCAATCCTGGTATTCCTTTGTTTCTGATGAAACTTCTAAAATTTTTAAAATGTTCATGACCCGCTGCAATCTCGAAAAAATGTATTAAAGCTTTATACATCCACCCTCTTGGAAAACGAATATCATCAGGATGGTAATCGATTAACAGGACACGCCCGTCTTCCTTGCTCACCCGAAGCATCTCCGCCACTACTTTTGGTCGAATTTCTTTTGGCATTTCATGCAAAGATAGCATACTTATAACCAAGTCAAAACTTTCGCTTGAATATTCCATTTTGGACGCAATACCCAATCGAAGTTCGGCTTGATCACTCAGTTTCTTTTTAGCTTCATCCAACATTGCAAGGGATGAATCAATTCCATAAACATTACAACCTTCATTAAGATAAATTTTTAGAGTGTTTCCTGTACCACATCCCACATCCAAAACATGCATTCCCTTTTCGGGAGGATAAAATTTCTTTCCGATATATCTTAATTCTCTGGTTAAAGGTTCGATAAATAGATCGTACTTTTTCGCTGAACTTCTATATGGATCTCTTTTCATTGCACTCAAACATCTATCCGTTCTTTCAATTCCTTACCCACTTTAAAAAATGGTAGCTTTTTCCGCGCAACCTTAACCTTCTCGCCGGTTTTGGGATTCCGCCCGGTGTAGGATCTGTATTTTTTAACGAAAAAGGAACAACTACCCCGGATTTCAACTCGGTCCCCTTGTGCCAGTGCGTCGGCCATTTTATCGAAAAACAGATTGATGACCGTCTCAGCTTCCGATTTGGACAGGTTGTTTGAATCTTTAAGCGCTTGGATGAGATCGATTTTGTTCATTCGTTCGGGGCTCCTGTGGTGGATTGGTACGGTTTTGAAATGGAGCGGTGGGATTTGAGGTGCAGGGTAAACCTTTAAGGAAAATTCTGTCAAGAAATTAATTGGTTATGTCTGGAGAAGGTTCAAGATTGGGGGAGGTTGCAGAGAAAAATCTTTCTATGAAATTGAAATTGTCTACGCCAGCGATGATCCAATGGATAAGGCATCGGGAGGTGTTAAGGTGTTAAGCGAAAAAACGGGATCTTATGAAAATTTTTTAAATTGACGGGATGGGTCCGGAATTGATTCCAATGAACCCGGCGATTTGACCTTTGCGAGAACTGCAAATCCGTTTTCATCTCATTATCCGTTTCTCATTTAGATATTTAACCGCAGATGACGGGTTGTCCAAATTTCGTGTCTGAAAAAGAAAGCGGTTTATATGGGGTGCAGGCGAAAGAGAACGACCGGCAGAGAACATTTGGTAATTTTAGGGCCATCTTGACGTGCACGTGTTCATGAAATTATTTGAAAAACCCAAAATTCACTTTATGTGAATTTGAAAATTGACTTGGGAATAACACCTGCAAAGTCGATGAAGTTTATCGCAAAATGAGCCAGCATAATCGCCGGCAGAGAATGTGTTCTCAGATATGCAATCATGAAAACTGCGCCGATAGCTGACGCGATAATCACGGCTTGAAGACCGAGGCTCCAGTGAATAAAACCGAAGGCAACCGACGAAAGTATTACTATAAATAACGTATTTTCAGTGTACCTGCTGATGAATTTGTGCAAGAAGCCACGGAAAACGAGTTCTTCACATATCCCTACCATTAATAGCCCAAACGTAAGGTCTATCCAATTCCAGACAGGACTTAAAATTTCAGGCATTCCGCCAATTGATGGATAACCTGGAAATTTTGCAATTAGATGTTTCCCATTTTGATCTATCAGGACTCCAATCAAAGTCACAATGCAAAATGTCATTATAAACGGTAACGCTGATTGAATTCTCAGACCTAACTCCGAAGCCTGCATTTTCCCGCGATTGATCAACCAAAAGGAAACCGCTAAAGGAAAAAGCTTTACTGCCGTGTAGTCTATAAACAACCACCAGCGCCAGTTTTTTATATATATGTTTGAAAAATCATTCAGATAAAAAGGTCCGGTCATTAGGACGGCAGCGAGGATGTAAAGTTCATTTTTGTGATTCTGCAAGCGCTCCATTTCAGCTATAGCGGCTCATTAGCTCTTGAGATGCGTGAAAAGATATCTACAGTTTCCGAAATTCGCTGAAAAAGGTGTATTTATTGGCCTGTGACTACC
>Ga0272442_10008844_pt1 | contig 12684 bp, 4 predicted proteins | sample SSMForm2O_FD_200262 | JGI IMG/M metagenome (GOLD analysis project Ga0272442, IMG submission 200262) | Marine sediment archaeal communities from Little Sippewissett salt marsh, Falmouth, MA, United States - SSM-Form-2O | ecosystem: Environmental > Aquatic > Marine > Wetlands > Sediment ... | reverse complement strand
CACCAACGTGCAGATCTCGCCAAGCACCTTGCGTCCCAACGGCTTGCCTTTGGCAGCCAGCCGCCGGCGTTGGTCATCCGTGAAGCGAATCCGCTTGCCCTTGAGCTGCTCGCGCAGGACGCGGTTCTCCTCGCGAAGGTATTCGACGACCTCCTGCTGCTGGCGATTCAGCCACCCGGAAAGCGCTACCACGATGAGCTGCCACGTCTGGAAGATCATGCCCAGCAGGATACCGACTCATCGCCTCTCCTGGCAGGCCGAATCAGCACCCGGATTTCTGTGCGTAACCGACCGCCATGGAGGATTTTCCCGCGCGGCTGAGTATTCGGACCATACGCGGTATACTGTGCACCATGGACAGGATGCCCGATTCGTGGAGCAGGAGAGCCAGCCAGAGGACAAGATGAGAATGCGAACTGCGCCCCTCCTTGCCGCGATCTTGCTTCACGTGACTACCGTCACTTCGCTCTCGCAGGCATCGGAGTACCTCGGGAACAACCAACGGTCCGCCTATGCCGACGCCTCGATCCCCGCGAGACCGGCGCTGCGGTGGACCCACCGGCAGCGCCACCCGCCGGAAACCGCCTGGCCGGAGCCCTTTGGCGAGCTTCAGTTCATTGACTTCGACTACGCCGACCAGGTGACCATCGGCGAGGAACGGGCCTATTTCGGCTCCTCAGCGGACCATACGGTTCGTTCGCTTGACCTCGACAGCGGAGCCGAGCAGTGGGTGTTCTACACCGAGGGACCGGTTCGGTTCGCGCCGGTGCTGTACAAGGACCGCCTGTGCGCCGTCTCCGACGACGGACACCTTTACTGCCTGAAGGCGTCTGACGGCTCCCTGGTTTGGAAGCGGCGTCTCGCCCCGGGCCCCGATCGGTGCCTCGGTAACGGGCAGATGATCTCGAAGTGGCCGAGCCGGTCAGGCGTCCTGATCGAGGGCGACCGGCTCTATACCACGGCCGGCATGTGGTCCGGCGACGGCGTGATCATCTATTGCCTCAGCGCGGACAACGGCGAGGTCATCTGGAAGAACGATACGACGGGGCATCGCTGGATGCTGCTGCCGCACGGCAGCGGGTATGGCGGCGTGAGCCCCCAGGGCTACCTGGCGCTGTACAAGGGGACCTTGTACGTCGCGGCGGGGCGATCCGCCCCGGCGATCTTCGACGCCGGGACCGGGAAACTGCTGTTTCATGAGATCGGCCTGGGCTACAAGGCCCACTACCCGGGGGGATCCTGGATCATGGCGGCCCACGACTGGGTCATGTTCAAGCGTCAGCACAACTACAAGGACACGGACGTCGAGACCAGCGAATACAAGCTCGGAAGGCACGCCGAGGGGATCATCCTGTACAACTACCGGACGGGGAACCCGGAGATCGCAACGATCGGCGGGAGAGTCGTGGCAGCGGCCATCGAGAACGACCTGATCCTCGCTGGCCGTGGCTCGGCCATCCGCATCAACGCCAACGAGCTGCGAGCCGCCTACAAGGCGCACAAGCAGACGAAGAAGCAGAAAGGAGCGCCGAAGTACTACGATCCCACGCCGCTGGCCAAGTGGGACACAGACATCGGCCGGGCCTATACGCTCCTGATCGCTGGCGACACGGTCATCGCCGGCGGGAAGGAAACCGTCACGCTTCTGGACGTCAAGAGCGGCAGGAAGCTCTGGCAGAAGAACGTGGACGGTGCCGTTCGGGGCCTCGCCGTCTCGGAAGACGCATTCATTGCGAGCACGACCTCCGGGAGGATCTACTGCTTCGGCCGGGGCGATTCCGATTCGGCGAAGGTGATCTCTCACAGCCGGTCGGTCCCGGCGGGAGCCAAAGACGTCTCGTCGAAGGTGACCGAAGAGACCGGGGTCACCGAGGGATACTGCCTGATGCTGGGCGCGGGGGACGGCTCGCTTCTGGTCGACCTGCTGAAGCGGACGGAGCTTACCGTCTACTGTCTTGAGCCCGATGCGACGAAGAGAAGCAAGATCCGGACGCTGCTTGACGAGGCCGGAATGCTCGGCGTGCGGGCCCAGCTTCACGACAGCGCTTTCGACGAGATTCCCTACGCCCCGTACTGCGGCAATTGCATCCTCTGGGGCGCCGGCCTCGGCAGTCCCGCCGAGAAGGTCGACTTCAAGGGGCTCTACCGCAGCCTTCGTCCCTATGGCGGGGTCGCGTATGAATTCGGCGACAAGTCGTCCGTTTCGGTCTCAAAGAGCAAGCTCCTCGCCGGCGGAGTCCCCGAGGAGGAAGTGACCGACGGTGCATCCGGCACGCTGGTGAGGCGGGGCCCGATCCCCGGCGCGGGCGAGTGGACTCGATGCCACGGCAATCAGGGCAATACGTTCTCCACGAGAGACGACATCGTCAAGCCGCCGCTCGGGATCCTCTGGTGGGGCGGCGTCGGGCCGGAGCGGATCGTCTCGCGTCATTGGCGCCCCCCCTCGCCCCTGTTCGCCAAGGGGCATATGTTCATCCAGGGCCAGCACGACGTCATCGGCGTCGACGCCTACACTGGCCGGGAGATGTGGAACCGTCACATCGAGGACATCGGCCGGTTCCCGCCCGCGCTGCGGGGCGGGAACATCATCACCGACGGCGACCGGGTCTACTGTGTCAAGGGCCTCACGTGCTACGCCCTCGACGCGAAGACCGGCAAAACCGTCCGTACGTACACCCACGTGCTGACGCCGGAGCAGGAACAGGAAGCCCGGAAGCTCATTCCGTTGCACGGCGTGCTTACGAAGAAGACGAAAAGCGGCAAGTATGCCCTGCGGAACCCCTCGATCGTGTGGGAATTCCTCGGCATGGCCGGCAACCGCATGATCGGGACGCTCGGGTACGACGCCTCGAACCTGAAACACAACGGGCTGGCCGTCCCGAACCAGAGCCGCTACCTCTTTGCCTATGACAAGACGACCGGCGAGAAGGCATGGGAGATCCGGCTCGAGAAGACCGTCAAGCCCACGGCCATCGTCAGCGACGACGAGCACCTCTACTTTATCGACCGTACGGACGAGTGGACGTACATGGGGATGAGAAGGCGCAATGACTACAAGGGCTTCTCCTCCAAGCTCAAAGCGGTGGGGCTCGCGGACGGCAAGACAGCCTGGGTGCGCGACAAGCTGAACCCGAAACGGAAAGCCCTGCTGCTGAGCAACGGCGTCATCGTGGCCAGCGCGAACTTCTCGGATGTCCTGGAGGACTCGACGTCCGGGCTGTCGGCCTTCAGTGCGCGGGACGGCAGGAAGCTGTGGGAGCGGGGCAGGGTCCGGGCTACCCAAAGGCGGGGCGGGCCGGTGCGGCATCTCTTCCTCGTCGGCGATACGCTGTATACGCCTTCAGCGGTGGACCTGAAGACGGGAAAGGACAAGCTCGTCTGCACGGACCCGGTGACCGGCAAGCCCTCGCGGTTCCAGCTGAGCGGACAGAACTTCTGTGGCCACGTTTCGGCTGGGAAACATCTGGTCGCATACCGATCCACAGCCATAGGCTTCAAGTCGCTCACCGAGAACTCCCCGTGCCACTGGCTGTCCGAGAAGCGCACGAGCTGCTGGGTCGGCATGCTTCCCGCCGGCGGCCTCCTGCTCGCGCCGGAAGGCACAAGCACGTGCGTTTGCTCGTTCAACTACAAGACGTCCCTGGCCCTGATTCCGGCCGAGCGAAATGAGAGTTGGGGTATCTATCTCAAGGGGGCCGAGCTGGCGCAGGGGACCGGATCGAGTTGGAAGGGCGCCGAGAAGATCGTGGGCCGACCGGCGGACTTCAACGTATTAAGGCTGAACCTCAATGCGCCGGGTGACCACTACGACAAGACCGGCGGCGGGCATTTCTTTGCCTGGCCCCAAGTCACGCGTTCGGGCAAGGGGTTCATCACCGTCCCCGTGAAGGGACCTGATGATCCGCCCGGCTTCCGCCTCAACTCGGACTTCGCGCCGATCGCCGGTACCGGCCGCCCGTGGATCTACGCGTCCGGGCTCGCCGGGGAGATCAAGCTGAGCATCCTGGGCACGCAGCAGAGGAAGTACCGCTTGCGGCTGCACTTCATGGAGCCTGAGCAGGTGCGGAAAGGCGGACGCGTCTTCGACGTGCTGATCAACGGCAAGACGGTGCTGGCCCGGTTCGACGTCGCCGCCGTCGCAGGCGGGCCGAACCAAGCCGTCGCGAAAGAGGTCGCCGGAGTCGGCCCCTGCACAACCGTCGAGCTTTCGCTGAGGCGCGTTTCCGGCAGGCCGCCGCTGCTGTGCGGCGTCGAGGCGATTCCCGAGTAACGAGTCCTGTCGAGAGACGCCATGCGAACAGGCAACCAGGAGTCTGCTATAGACGCTGTGCCACGAATGACACGCCGGGCTTTCCTTCGCACTGGGGCGGTCGGCATGGGCACCATGCTGGCATCGGGCGGTCTTGCCCGGGCGGGCGCGTTCCGGAACGGTGGGCCCCACGGGAAGGACCGCGGCCCAAACGTCGTCCTTCTTCTGGTCGACGACATGGGCTACGGTGACATCGCGGCCCATGGGAACCCGATCCTCAAGACCCCCAACTTCGACGCGCTGCACAACCGAAGCGTGCGTTTCACCAACTTCGCCGTCAGCCCGTCCTGTGCCCCCACCCGGGCCGCTCTGCTAACCGGAAAGCACGAGTTCCTCTCGTCTGTGACGCACACGATCAAGCCGATGCGCGAGATGAACCCGAAGGCGACCACCATCGCGCAGCTCTTCCGGAAGAGGGGCTACCGGACCGGAATATTCGGTAAATGGCACCTGGAGCTCCGGGGCGCGTATCATCCCAGCCGGCGCGGGTTCGAGGAGACCTTGACCTGCATCGACGATAACTACAAGAAGACCCACTTTAACCCGACGCTGGTGCATAACGGCGTGGAGAAGAAGTACGAAGGCTACCGCACGGACAGTTTCTTCGACAACGCCATGGACTTCATTCAGCGCCACAGAGACGGGTCTTTCTTCGTTTACTTGGCTACCCATTCGCCGCACTCGCCGCATCGCGTCTCGAAGCGGTACAGCCGGCCCTATGAAGCCTTCAGGGCCCGATACGAGGGCAAGAGATACGGCACGGGCTTCTTTGGCATGGTCGCGAACGTCGACGAGAACCTCGGCAAGCTGATGGCGTGTCTGAAGAAGCACGGCCTCGACGACAACACGCTGCTGATCGCAATGAACGACAATGGCGGAACCGGCGGAGTGGACGTCTTCAATGCCGGCCGTCGCGGCGTGAAGGGCACGATCTGGTCCGGAGGGACGCGCGCCTATTCGTTCTGGAAATGGGGCGACCGCTTTGCTCCCGGCGACCGGCCGCAGATGGCCGGGCATGTCGACGTGTTGCCGACCTTGGCGGACCTCTGCGGCCTTGATATCCCCAAGGAGCTTGCGGAACAACTGGAAGGTGACAGTCTGCGCCCGGCGCTCGAGAACGCGAAGGCGAAGCTCGACGAGAACCGCATGCAGGTGCATCACGTCGGGCGCTGGAGCGACCCGAAGAGATGGGCGGATCACAAGTACGCCAACGCATCGGTCCGTTGGAAGCAGTACACGCTCGTGCGCATCGAGCCGTGTCGGGATGAGAAGTGCCGGACGTGTTTCGCCGTCCGCAACCGCATCCCCCGGGGAACGTTCAAGCTGAGTTACACGACCAATCCCGAACACCACCGGATCACGGCGCCGGGGCGGTGGGAGCTCTATGACATTGAGGCCGACCCGTTCCAGAAGACTGACATCGCCAACAGACACCCCGAGATCGTGAAGAGAATGGCGGAGCACTACGACGCCTGGTGGAAGAAGGTGGAGGCGGAGTTGAAAAGGCGATGGGATCGGTAGCCTGCCACGGCCGAGGAGTCCATAATAAGCCCGTTATCCGTGGCCTTCGAGAGGAACCTCGCGGGCGCTGAAGACAGGTTCAAGACTGCGGCGACGGACGTGATGGTCGCGGTCGGGAAGCCGCACAGAAGACCGCCGGGCCCCACAATGACCTGGCGTGGTCCGCTCCCGAGCAGCCGCCACACCCCGGCCGTAGCGTGCCGGATCTGCCGAAAGGGAATGCCGATGTCGAGATGGCTGGCGATGGCAATGCTGGGGGCCGTGTTGGGGCTGGCGACTCCCGTGCCTGCCGAGGAAGCGGCTGACGCAGAGGGCGGCAGACCGTCAGCCAGGCAGCGGAAGAAGCGCAGTCGTACCGACAGCCCGAGTGCACCGAGAAAGGCAGGGACCAAGGGCCGTCGGGGCAAATCCGCCAAGGCCCGTAAGAAAGACGCACCCGTCCCCGCCGAGGCCGTGAAGGTCAACACGCCGCAGTCGCTGCGACTGGCCATTCAGGATCTGATGGAGACCTTCCCAACGAAGTACCCCCGGGGGCAGGCGTACCTGGCCCGCCTGGGCAAGCTCCAGACGCGTCTTGTCTCCGGCGACACGTCAGCGGCCGCCGAACTGGACGCCCTGATGCGCGAGGCCTTGCTGGCCAACCCCTTGCTGGACTTCGATCACCTCATCGTGCGCCGGACCGCCGACCTCGGCCTGCCCGCCAACTGGCAGAGCAACTCGTCGTTGGGCAGGGCGAGGTACGACAACGAGATCGCTACGCTCTCGCCCGTGGGGCCGGAGGGCAAGCTCACGACGCTCTACCGTCCCGAGGGCAAGGGCGATTTCGTCGGCGATATCGACCTGCACTTTGACGCGGGGAAGCTGCTCTTCTCGCGGTCCAAGGGCCAGACATCGTGGAGCGTCTGCGAGCTCGCCGTGGACCCGTCGACGGGAAGGGCCGTCTCCCCCACGGCCACGAAGCTCCCCCTGCCATCGGCCCCGGGCGTGGGAAGCTACGATGCCTGCTACCTCGCCGACGACAACATCCTGTTCACCTCGACCGCCCCGATCACCGGCGTGCCCTGCGTGGGCGGCAGGTCCCCGGTAACCAACCTCTACCGACTCGACCGGGACACCGGCGCCATCCGGCGGCTGACCTTCGAGCAGGACCACGACTGGTACCCCGCCATGATGTCCTCCGGCCGGGTGATGTACCTCCGCTGGGAGTACAGCGATATCTCCCACGCGTTCAGCCGCATCCTGTTCAGCATGAACCCCGACGGCACGAACCAGATGGCGCATTACGGGAGCAACTCGTACTGGCCCAACGCCCTGTTCTACGCCCGCCAGATCCCCGGCGAGCCGGGCAAGTTCGTCGCGATCGTCTCCGGCCACCACGGCCTGAGGCGGATGGGAGAGCTGGTGCTGTTCGACACGGCCAAGGCTCGCTACGAGGCCGACGGCGTCGTCCAGCGCATCCCCGGGCGCGGCCGGGCCGTCGAACCGATCATCCTCGACAACCTCGCCAGGCGGTCCTCGCCTCGATTCCTGCACCCCTGGCCGCTGAGCGCGAAGTACTTCCTCGTCGCCGCTCAGATCTCAGGCCAGAGACGCTGGGCCATTTACCTGGTCGACGTCTTCGACAACATGACGCTTGTGAAGGCCGATCCGACACACAACCTGGTCGAGCCCGTACCCTTCCGCAAGACGCCTCGCCCGCCCGTCATCCCCTGCCGCATCGATCCCAAACGCAAAGACGCGCTGATCCAGATCGTGGACATCTATACCGGCCCCGGCCTGAAGGGCGTGCCGCGCGGGACGATCAAGAAGCTGCGGATCTTCACCTACAACTTCGCCTACTACGGCATGGGGGGGCAGGGCAACCGCGTCGGCGTCGACGGGCCCTGGGACGTCAAGCGCATCGTCGGCACCGTGCCGGTCGAGCCGGACGGCTCGGCCATGTTCCGCGCCCCGGCCAATACGCCCCTGTCGCTCCAGCCGCTCGACGCCGACGGCAAGGCCGTCCAACGCATGCGAAGCTGGCTGACCGCCATGCCGGGCGAGACCCTCGCCTGCGTCGGCTGCCACGAGAAGACCAGCACCACGCCGGAAGCCGGTACGAACCTCGCACTTCAGCACGCCCCCGCCGAGATCACCCCGTGGTACGGGCCCACACGCGGGTTCAGCTTCGACCGCGAGGTCCAACGGCCCGTCCTCGACCGATACTGCATCGGCTGCCACAACGCCCGGCCACGCGAGAACGGCAAGGCCCCGCCGGACCTGACCACCCGCCCGAAGGAGGCACGGACCTTCCACATCATGCTCGGGCGGAACCGCAAGTGCAATTTCACGCCGTCGTACTGGACGCTGCGGGCCTACGTGCGGTCGACCAACGAGGCCGACAACCACCTGCTCCTGCCCTACGAGTTCAGTGCCGCCTCGTCCCAACTCATCCGCATGCTCCGGAAGGGGCATCACGGCGTGAAACTGCCCCCCGAGGCCTGGGACCGCCTGATCACCTGGATCGACCTCGGCGCCCCGTCCTACGGCACGTGGAGCGAGAACGTCGGTGCGGCTAAGGTCGACAAGTACCGCACCGTCCGCAAGGACCTGCTCAAACGCTACGCCAATGTCGACGACGATCCCGAGGTTATCTTCGAGCCCCCGCCGGAACCGGCATCACCCTTGATCCCCGCGCCAAAGCCGCCCCGCGCAACGACCGTGCCTCGCCTGGATGGTTGGCCCTTCGATGCCGAGGAAGCCAGGCGACGCCAGGCGCGCGCCGGCAGCGAGACCCGGCGCACCATCGACCTGGGCAAGGGCGTGAGACTCGACATGGTGCTCATTCCAGCCGGCCGGTTCGTCATGGGTGACCCGACCGGTCATCCCGACGAAGGGCCGCCCCGCGTCGTGACGATCAATGAACCGTTCTGGATCGGATCGACCGAGGTCACCAACGCCCAGTACGCCTTGTTCGACCCGAGCCACGACAGTCGGCTGGAGGCGTACCCGGGCAACAACTTCTCCGAGCGGCATCGGGGCCAACCGGTCAACGGTCCCACGCAGCCCGTCTGTCGGATTCCGCAGACCAGCGCCCTGGCGTTCTGCCGGTTGCTGAGCCGAGAGACGGGCCACGCATTCGACCTGCCCACCGAAGCCCAGTGGGAATACGCCTGCCGCGCCGGCACGGCCGGGTCGATGAATTACGGCCGTGTCGGTGCCGACCACAGCGCTCACGCCAACCTCGCCGACGCGGCCAGCGGAAGGGTGTGGCATCTGCTCCAGCCGACGGCAAGCAGGTTCAACGACAGGTCCTTCGCGTCCGCTCCCGTCGGTTCGTACGCCCCCAACGCCTGGGGCCTGCATGACATGCACGGCAACGTGGCGGAGTGGACGCGCTCGCCCTATCTCCCCTACGACGCGGACGATAAGCCCACGACCGCCGATCGCGTCGTGATTCGCGGCGGGTCATGGAACGACCGTCCTGCCCATGCCCGGTCCGCGTACCGCGGCATGCACCGCCCCCACGAACGCGTCTACGACGTGGGGTTCCGCGTTGTCTGCACGTTGAAAAGGAACTGAATCGCGTTGACGCCTTGTGATGGGCACACCGTGATCCGCGTGGAGGACACAGCATGAGTCCGGGTAGATTCCTTTGGGGGTCGCACCTACTGACTCCGCTGTCAGTTCTCGCGTTTCTTGGCGCCACTTGTGCACTCGCTTCCGACAGATCTTCATCCGGCCGATGGGTGATCTACTCGGAGGCGCCGGCGCCGGAGTGGGAACACGGGATGGTCACGGGCAATGGGCGTCACGGCGCCCGCGTGATGGGGTGCACGGACAGCGAACGCATCATCATCAACCACGAAAGGCTTTTCGTTCGCTTCTGGGACCGCAAGATCGAGATGGTCGCCGACATCGCAGGTCTGTTGCCGGAAGTGCGGCGCCTGATCGACGAGGGGAAGGAGAAAGAGGCATACGCCCTGGCCAACACCGAGGCGAAGAAGCAGCTCACCGAGAAGGGCAGGGTTTTCCGCAAGGCCGTAATCCCGCATCCTGCCTTTGATCTGCATATCCAGCACAGATCGAGCGGCGCGGCCTCGAAGTACCGGCGTCAACTGGACCTGGAGACGGGCGAGGCGACGACCCGGTGGAACGACGGCGACGGCGGGGTCCAGCAGCGCGTGTTCTCGTCCCGTCCGCATGACGTGAACGTCGTGCAGTTGCAGGGCACGGAAGGACGCAAGCTCAACGTGACGTTGTTCCTGAAGGAAGTGGAGAGGAACTCCAGGAGCATCTTCGGCGTCAGCAAGAAGGACTACACGAAAGCACCGGAGGCCACCGCCGCGGTCGGCTGGCTCTACTACGACGTCGCGTACGGCCTCGATCCGGGGGGCTACGAAGGCGTCGCCCGCGTCACCGCGACCGGCGGGGCCATGTCGGCCGAGGCAGACAAGCTCACCATCACGGGCGCGGATGAGGTCCTGATCGTGATTCGCGTCCTGCCGAAGAAGGACGCATCCGTCGCGCGGCGCGACTCGATTCGCAAGGCGCTGGAGGGACTGCCCACAAGCTACGAGGAGATGTTCGCACCCCACGCCGGGAGGCACGGCGAGATGTTCCGCCGCGTGGTCCTGGACCTCGGCGCGGCGGGGCAATGGGCGATGACCCCCACGGAGGAGTTGATCGCCGTCTCCCAGGAGAAGGGCGTCACGCCGCTGCTGCTCGAGCAGATCCACGCCATGGGCCGGTACCTGCTGATCTCCACGTGCGGAAAGTACCCCTCGCCGCTCCAGGGCATCTGGGGCGGGAACTGGTCGCCGCCTTGGCAAGGCGGATTCGTGCTGGACTCGAACGTAAACCTCCAGATCGCCGCGGCCGCCATGGGCAATCTCCCCGAGTGCGCCAGGTCCTACTTCAACTACATCAAGCGGATGCTGCCGGGCTGGAGGCTCAACGCGCGCAGGTACCTCGGCTGCCGGGGATTCTTGGCCGGCAACTACACCGACCCGGAAACGGGCTACCTCGTCCACCTCGGAAACCAGATGGGCTGGATGTACTGGCCCGGCGGGGCGGGGTGGAACCTCCACCCGTTCTATGACTACGCTCTCCTGACCGGCGACCGCGAGTTCATGCGGAAGGAGGTCCTGCCGCTCTACCTGGAACTGGCCGACTTCTACGAGGACTACATGGTCAAGGCCGCGGACGGGCGCTACCACATCTACCCGGGCGTCTCGCCGGAGAACTCCCCGAAGGGCAAGCCGAAGACCCTCAAGGACTGCACGTTCGACCTCGCCGTCGCCCGCGAGGTCTTCCGCATCCTGATCGAGTTGGGCGAGCAGTTCGAGCTGGACGGCAGGAAGATCGCACAGTGGCGGGAGCATCGGGAGAGGATCGCGCCCTACCGCGTCAACAGCGACGGCGCCCTGGCCGAGTGGGCGCCCAAGGGGTACGGCGAGTACTACAAGCACCGCCACCTCTCCCACCTCATCATGGTCTACCCGTGGTGGGAATTCTCCCTGCCGGGCGCGGACCCCGAGCTTCTCAAGGCTGCCGGCGTGGCGCTGGACAGACGATTCACCTTCGACGCCCGGGAAACGCACGGCCTGATGCACGTGGCCCTGGTGGCGGCGCGGTTGAGGGACATCGAGAAGGTGCGAACCAACCTCCACCGTCTGGCCTCACGCAAGTACTTCTACACGAACATGGCGAGCTCCTGTCGTCCGGGCCAGAAGATATGCAACCTGGATGCCTCCCTGAGCCTTCCGCGGCTGCTGATGGAGATGCTCGTCTTCTCCCGGCCGGGGCACATCGAACTCCTGCCGGCCTGGCCGAGGGAGTATCCCGATGGCTCGATCAAGGGCGTCCTGGTTCGAGGCGGCCACAGGATCGGCCTGACCTGGGCCGGCGGGAAGCTCGTGTCTGGCGTTCTTCATGCCGGCCGAGACGACCGAGTCACGATTACAGCCGGCAACGCGAGAGGGTCTTACGCCGTCAAAGCCGCCAAGAGCTACCGATTCGGCGGTAACCTGGAGATGCGGCAGGCAAAGGCCACTGGAGAAGAATGACTTGTCCGACCGCGGGCAGAGCCGGGCAGGAGTCCTTCGAAAGGGATAGCGCACATGCGGAACGCGAAGCACGGTTCGAGCAGAAGGAGGTTTCTCAAGCAGGCCCTGTCGGCCGCTACAGCGGCGGGCGTCCTGCCGCGCCTCGTTCCCGCCGGCCCGGCCGGTTCTGCGTCGAACGCATCGCCGGGCGCCAAGCCCAACATCATCTTCATCATGGTCGATGATCTCGGATACGGGGATCTCGGGTGCTATGGCGCCACGAAGATCAAGACCCCCAACATCGATGCCCTGGCGGCCGGCGGCATACGGTTTACGGATGCGCACTCGCCGGATTCCGTCTGCACGCCTACCCGCTACGGCGTGCTGACGGGGCGGTACAGTTGGCGAGGCCGGCTGAAGAAGAAGGTGCTCTGGAGCGGATACGAGCCTCTGTTGATCGAGCGGGGCCGTAAGACCGTCGGCCACATGATGAAGGAACTGGGCTACCACACGGCCCATGTCGGCAAGTGGCATCTGGGATGGGGCGACGGCAAGCCGGCGGACTTCACCGCGAAGGTCTTGCCCAGAGGCCCGAAGCAATTGGGCTTCGACTACTCGTTCGTCACGGCCTCCGCCAAGAACATGTACCCGACCGCGTTCGTCGAGAACCACCGCGTCGTCGGCAAGCTGGTCCTCGACCCGAAACCGGCGACGGAATTCGACAAGAAAAACGTCCGGGGCGCCCGGCTGATCGCGGAAGACTGGGACATCCGACGGGTCGATGAGATCTACACGGACAAGACGCTGAGTTTCATCCGAAAGCACCAC
>Ga0272442_10008843_pt1 | contig 12686 bp, 13 predicted proteins | sample SSMForm2O_FD_200262 | JGI IMG/M metagenome (GOLD analysis project Ga0272442, IMG submission 200262) | Marine sediment archaeal communities from Little Sippewissett salt marsh, Falmouth, MA, United States - SSM-Form-2O | ecosystem: Environmental > Aquatic > Marine > Wetlands > Sediment ... | reverse complement strand
CCGCGGATAGACCGTTTATGAGGGCAGGTTTGGTTCTTCTATTGGAGATTCACACTGGCAGAGACAATCATTTTGTCCTTCAGAACCCATTTTGCATTCGCCACAGAACCTGCCCCTACGTCCTACCATTGTGGATTTAGCGATCAAACCACTAAATATCCAGGCAAAAGAGGTTTGACAATCCAATCTTACAGAATGCTGTAGATACAGGATTTCCTGCACTGATCACTGACTACTGATTACTGACCACTGACTTAGCACTTGCAGGGCCTCTGTCTGAGTCTCCGGGGAATTCTTATACCTGAAGTAATGGTTCAGCACCTTATTAGCGTGTCTTTCCGTTTCCCGGATCAGCGGAACACTCTTACTCACTTTCCCGGGCCCGGCATTGTATGCAGCGACGGCCAGAACATAGTTCCCGTCATATTTGTCCAGCATATCCCGCAGATATTTTGCTCCGCACCTCACGCTCTTTGCCGGATCAAATCGCTCATCTACGTTTGGATCCATATTGGGCCTTCTTTCATCTCTGTATTTGGGAACTTTCAATCCCAGATCCCTGGCTGTGCCCGAAACTAACTGCATTAAACCTACCGCACCTGTTTTTGAAATAGCATCAGGTTTGAAATTGGACTCTATTTTCATCAGCGCCAGCATTAACGGTAGTTCTATCTTGTATTGTTCAGACATATCCTGAACCAATCGGCCTATGGTCATTTCCCTTTGGGTCACATAGATATGCTCTGCCTTTATTTCTGTACCAACCCCCGCGGGATTCACCACCCTTAATTCCACCGTGTAGTGTCCGGGTTCAGTATACCAGTATGTGGGGTTTTGCAGCGCGCTTGTGTTGCTATTCGCTGTACCAAAATCCCACAGCCATCCTGTTGGGTCGTTCTTCGACAAGTCAGTAAACCTCACCGTCAGCGGTGATTCACCGGATTCAGGCTGGGCAGAAAAATCCGCCACCGGCGGGAGGATGCCTTCGTCCATCACAAATTTTTGGACGCGGTGATTGGATGTATCGGCTACATAAACATTCCCTGAGCTATCTATCGCTATTCCGAAGGGTTTATTGAACAGGCCTTTTCTATCGCCTTCCGTTCCCAACATGGTCAAAAAATCGCCATCCGGTGAGAATTTCTGGATGCGGTTGTTGCCAGTGTCGGCTACGTAGACATTTGCATCGCTGTCCAGCGCGACACCAAGAGCCCTGTCAAACTGTCCATTGCCGCCACCGGTTCCTCCCCACCCGGTCATGAAAACACCATCCGACGTGAACTTCTGGATGCGATGGTTATCCTTATCAGCCACATAAACATTTCCGGAAACGTCCACAGCGACACCATGTGGATAGTTGAACTGCCCATTGGAATCGCCCTCCGCTCCCCATTTGGTCACGAAAACGCCGTCTGACGTAAACTTCTGAATGCGGTGATTGTAGGTATCAGCAGCGTAGACGTGCCCGGAGTTATCCACAGCAACGCCGAAAGGTCTGTCGAACTGCCCGTCAGCGCGACCCTCCGTCCCCCATCCGGCCAGAAAGTCGCCGCCGGATGTGAACTTTTGGATGCGGTTGTTGTAGGTATCAGCGACATAGATATTGCCATAATTGTCCGCTGCTATACTGCAAGGGCTGTTAAACTGCCCATCGGCATCGCCTTCTGTCCCCCATTTGGTCAGGAAAACGCCGTCCGACGTGAATTTCTGGATGCGGTTGTTATAGGCATCAGCCACGTAGACATTTCCGAGACGTCCTATTGCAACATCTCTGGAATACATAAACTGTCCGTCATCATTTCCCTTTGTACCCCACTTGAGCAGGAAGCTGTATCCGCTTTGTTTTTCCCAAACCGATGAATGTAGAGGAAATAACAGAACAGCCAAAGCAAAGGCTGAACATACCATCACACATGTTATCTTATGATGTACCATTTCCTCTTTCAACCCAACCGTGATTAATTGGAGCGCCGGTCGGATCCAGCCGGTTTTATATCCAGTATAGGACTACCTTCAAGGGCATCCAGTCCGGATACAACAAGGATGTTATCTCTTCGCTCAACTAGCTCCACCCTTGTTAATCCCATCGGATTCGGCCTCATCGGACTTCTCAGGGCAAAGACACCTCTCTTTTCTTTTGCCCGATTTCCCATAGGATGGGCCTCAAGTATCTCCCGAGCGTCTTCTGATAACCTGTGCATCCAGAACAATACCCAGATATACCTGATATTATTCTTATCTATTCCCTTCAGTCCCGGTGAAAAACGTTCATGGATCTCTATCTCCGAACTGTCTTCGGTTTTGGAAATAACTGTGCCTACTGGCCGCAAGTTTATCTGCATAAAATCACCTCGAAGTTTCCGTCCGCTTTTTAGAGAGCTATCACAGCCTTAATTATGGAATAACAGCCAAGGATCGATATTAGGATGCCACTGAGTATAGGTAGTCTATTCACCCATTCCCCTGTTCTTTGCAGCAGGTGCTCGGCCAGAGAAGTGAGTTTGGAGATCATAATTCCTATAGTAACGATGGTTAGAGCGATGCCGGAACTGAACGCGAGTACCAGAAACAGGCCTTTGTTCGTCTGACCTCCCGCCACTGCCACAAGCAAGAGGGCTATTCCCTCCGCGCATGGTACTATCCCGCCGGATATCCCCAAAAGGAGAAGCTGCCAGAACCCCCAGCCACGCTTCTCGTCGGGATTGTAATGCTCATGGCCAACAATCCGCTTTCGCCCAATGATCAGCCATATCCCGACCCCTAGAATCAACACTCCGGCTACCAACTGGATAACCTTTGCTCCGGGCACCGGGACAGGCTTAGCATCCGGTGATGGTGGCTGCAAAACAGCTTCCATAACCGCGCCATAGGCGACCTTTATCACAATACCCAGGACTATCACGCTGAGAGTGTGTGTAACAGCGATAAGTAACCCCAGCCAGATGGCATCTACGACGCGACCGCGCACTCCCACCAGATATGCCGCCAGCACGGCTTTGCCGTGACCAGGCCAGAAAGCGTGGAGTGCTCCCAGGAAGAACGCTACAGTCAGAGATATATTGGAATACCCCATATTAATCCCTGTTTTCTACACACTCGCTTCCCTGTCCATCGCGCGGATAGTGAAGATGGAGGAGCCGATGGACCCAGTCGCCAGATCTATTGTCGCACTCGCGCCCTTGTTTCCGCAGACAGCGCGAACTTCTATGGATGCTCCGTTATCCATTATAGACACTGTAACGCGATCCGCGCCGATGTCGCAGGTTACAGGCGAAGAGCTTTCCAGTCTTTTTCCTTCCCACTCCATGCCACATAAGCCAGCATAGGCGGAAAGGGCCATTTCCAGTGCCTGCTGGCGACTCTTCATCAGCCCATCCCGGCCGGCAGCAACAGCAGCGATGGCCCGCTCCCGCAGTTCCGCAGAATTAGCGTTTTTGGCGGCATTAGCCTCTTCTTTTTCCTTGTCACCCTTAAGTATGGCGGTAGTTATGAAAACCAGAAGACCAGCGGAGACAACCAGCGTGATCACGAGGATCTTCCCTCGCTTGGCCGCCGCCTTCAGATCCCGTAAGTGAGGATGTGGATAGAATGAATCATGAGCACTGATTTGGGGCACTGAGCCTACCCAGTTGCCAATGCCATCGAAGGATTCGCAACAACTCACCACCACAGTGCCAAACAACATTATAGCGCAGACAACATTCATCCCCAGATTTCTTTGGCCTTACTGGCTATGTTCTCCCCCAGTTTCAGACACCGCTTCTCATACAGACCTTTGGGAGATTTTTCAGACACAGCGCCGAAATGCAAAAACGGATGTCCACGGGTGATTCCGCCGGAATATATCATCATCCCACGCACAAGCATACCGGCTATGAGCGTCATTTCAGTAAAATCTGCCCCGCCGCCGCCAGGCCAGTTCTGGGAAGCGAAAACTCCGCCCAGCTTGCCAGCCAGATCAACCGATATAGTGTCCAGCAGCTTTTTCATTTGCCAGCTAGCAGTTCCTTCATACGTCGGGCATCCAAAAATAACAGCTTCAGAACCAGCTATATAGGTTGTGTCCAGATCGTCTATAGACATGGTCTTCGATTCGATGCCTTCTACATTATCGCAGCCCTTCTTGATGAGTTCCGCCATCTTTTGTGTGTTGCCAGTCTCCGAGTGATATACTACAGCTATCCTTATATTTTGCATAATCCTCAGCTCCCAGATGATAATCTATAGCTTATAATGCTCCGCCACCGTGATTGCCCTGTCATACTCGCCTTCTTTCATCAGTGTATCATAAACTTCCTTGGCCAGGTTCTTCACCACATCATTGGGTATTTTATGCTTCTTTATATACTCCACATCCAGCTCGGACAGATCCATTTCTATAGTCCTCAAAAGTTCTTTTTGAGTATACAAGAAAGACGGTCTTTTAATCAGAGCATATTCTCTTATCAGAATTCTGACCTTCTCAACGGCGGCCTCTTGTGTCGCGGAAAGCTCCTTTTCCTTCATATCATCACTCCCGGCATTGCTTCTACCAGTTGACAATTGCTATTTCTCAGAATAATTTACGAGCAAATACATAAACAGGAGACGTGTCCTACAGCGCGCCAATGACAATTATATACCATAGAGATTGATGTGATGCAAGGCTTTTCAGCAGGTTGGTTACGAAGCCGGGTGGTGAGTTTGAGTCTCCTGCTATAAGGAGATTGATGATGGCATCACAGCAGGACTTTCCTGTAATTTGTGAGTCCCCGGTAATGGTGGGGGAAACTCCCTGATAGACAATTTCCCTTTTATGATTTTATCGTAAACATTTATACATTGGCTGGCTGAATTATCCCAGCTAAAGCTCTGGATTTCAGCTTTGCCATTCTTTCCCAACAGATCATGCAGTGTTCTATACCTCAGCAATTCTGTTATTTTGCTGGTGAGCGCGTCAATGTTCCAGAAGTCGACTTTCAGAGCATTCTTAATAACTTCGGATACACCTGATTGCTTGGAGATTATGACAGGAACGCTGTGGCTCATGGCTTCCAGTGGCGTTATTCCGAACGGCTCAGAAACTGAGGGCATAACATATACATCCGCCATTTCATATATCGCGTCCACTGCTGGCCCTTTGAGAAAACCGGGGAACAACACCTTGTGACCGATTTTCAGGTCAGCAGCCCGCTCTATAATCTTATGCATCATATCCCCGCCTCCAACCATCACGAACATGACGTCAGGTTCCTTTTCCAGAACCCTGGCTGCTGCTTCCAGGAAATAGTCAGGGCCTTTCTGTATTGTCATCCTGCCAAGAAAGAGCACTATCTTCTTCCTCAGTCGCCGTACTGGAAGTATGCCGGAATCAGTAATGTCTATGGCGTTATATACAACATCTATGTTTTCTGCTGGGACGCCATAATTCTCCATGATTGCCTTTTTAGTTCTGTTACTAACTGCTATGACTCCATCAGCTTCACTCGTCATCTTCCGTTCAATGTCACAAACCATAGGGTTACATCCCTGCCCACCAGTTCTATCGCGCTCTGTGGAATGTACGTGCATTACCAATGGTTTTCCGGATACCTTCCTTGCCTCTATTCCTGCTCTGAACGTCATCCAGTCGTGGGCGTGGATTATATCGAATTTCTCGCGCTTAGCTATGATCTGCACCTTAAAAGCGTATTTTTCTATATTCTCAAACAAATCCTGTCCATAGAGGTCTTTATTCTCAGCAACTTTACCATGTGAGTCATCAGTCATGACTGCGTTCTGTTCGTTTGGGTCGGATGCTCTACTAACTCTGTGATACTGCTCTTTATAAGATGTATTACTCTTCACATCCATCTTGTCTCTGACTGGATTTCGTATTCTCCGAACTTCAAAATACTGCTCAGGCCGCTCATACGGAGACAAAGGAACGTTTACTCTTACCAATCGGATTTGAGTATAATGATCCGTTTCCACCGGACTGACGCGATGATTTTCCACTGATGTAATAGCAGTATGAACCTTTGTAATAACAGGATGAATCATTGTCTTCTCTGGTTTGGCGTGGACATCAGGTGTACCGACGAACTTCACATGATCCGGTATTCCTATGCAGCGTGATACGGGAGCGACAAATGTCACCTCGACTCCCATATGTTTCAAACCTCTGGTCAAACCATAGCAAGCCGTTCCCAATCCACCAGTTTTAAATGGTGGGAACTCCCAACCCAACATAAGAACTCTCATACCCGTCAATTCCTCACCGGTCGGCTTGTGTACATCAACCACCGGCACAAAAGCAGAATCCAGAATTGATACTATTCCCATCATCTGCCCGTACATCCTTGCTACGACCAGGATGCGAATAGCCATTGTGATATGCGCGATTCCATCCGAGCAAATAAGTGATACACTAATCCTATGAAGGAAGACAGATATACAGATAATCAGTCTCTAGCCATAGCCTGGAAGAAGACTACACATTCGAGAATGGTACCAATGCTGCAATCTGTCAATCCAAATTTACTTAGCTTTCGATTGGATGTATATATAGGTATGCAAGTACTGAGCGTGCAATTCAATACTTTTGCATTATACCATATATTGGTCATAAAGTCAAATAAACTAGGATTAAATGAGGCTGTCTCCAGTTGCTGGGTTGATGTATTAGGAAGGAAAGAAATAGCCACGGATAATCAGCTATCAGCATTCAGCCATCAGCTTTCAGTTTGAGCCGCTGACCGCTGAAAGCTGTCTATCCATGTTTACCCGTGTCAATCAGCGGCTAAATCCTGCCTTCACCCAGCAGATTGCAGCAGGCTCTCCGAAGATCAGAAATTCCGTATTGATCCAAAGACAACGGTGAGGTATGATATTGCAATAGCTGATAAAGCCAGCGATATTCTGGGGGTAAATTTGTTAATAATAGTGTTTCCGTAGCGTCGCCCTCCGTGGCGACATTCCAATAGCACAAATTTAGGCAGCTACTTTTTCATGGGAAGCAGTCTTCGTAAACTAAGCTGCCGGTACAGCCGTTGCACTCAATTATCTGGAGGACTTCATGATGTATGCTATTTCCGGGGTTTTAGCATTAACTATTTTCACCAGTTTCGCACAGGGTGAGTCGATGCAAGAGGCGATTAAACAGTGCCGCACAGGCATACTCACGATCCATACACGACCAGGCGCTAAGGTGCAGGTGAACCAGTCGCGTCATGAGTTCTGGTTCGGCGCGGCCATCAGCTCAGGTATCTTCAGCGGTCGTAGCAATCAAGCGGATAGAGAGGCATACCTGAAAACCTTCCAGGAGAATTTCAACGCAGGTGTATTTGAAAATGCTCTCAAGTGGCACTCCATGGAACATCGGCAAGGGGAAATCAACTACGCGGTTGTGGACAACATTCTCGAATGGGCAGATAAGCACGCCATCCCTGTGCGTGGGCACTGCATCTTCTGGGGTATCGAGGGTCGCGTCCAGGACTGGCTCAAAGAGCTTGATGATGATGCTTTGCGCCAGGCTGTCGAAGATCATGCCAGAAGACTCGCCACCCGATACAGAGGACGCATTCCAGAATACGACCTCAACAACGAGATGATTCATGGCAACTACTACGAAAAGCGTTTGGGGCCAGGGATCACCGCCGACATGGCGCGATGGGTGAAGGAAAGCGATCCTGATACAGTGCTGTTCGTGAACGATTATGACATACTGACCGGCAATCGTCTCCAGGACTACGTCGCTCATATCCGGGGGCTTCTCGATCAGGAAGCACCCATCGGCGGCATTGGCGTCCAGGGGCATCTGCATGGCGAGGATTTCGACCCTAAGCAACTCAAACATGCGCTGGATACGCTTGCGCAATTTGGGCTGCCGATCCGCATCACAGAGTTCAACCTGCCAGGTCAACGCTCTAAATACCACAGAAACCGAAGAATGAAACTGACACCGGACGAGGAGGAAAAGAAAGCAGAGGCAATTAAGGAATATTTTCGCATCTGCTTCGCGCATCCCGCGGTGGAGGGCATCTTGCTATGGGGTTTCTGGGAAGGTGCTAACTGGATTCCACAATCGTCCTTGTGGAAGCGCGATTGGACACCAACTCCCGCTGCAAAAGCTTATCAGGACTTGGTTTTCAACGAATATTGGACAAAGTGGAAAGGGGTAGCGGATGAAAAAGGCCTGTGCAAAGTGAGGGTATTCTATGGCCAGCATCAAGTCATGGTGGATGGACAGGAATTCACCGTGGAACTCAGCAACGCTGAAGGTAGCAAAAAGCTGGATCTACAGCACTGAGGTCAATCTTTGATAGGACTGACAGCAAAAGCTCAATTGTGAATTGTCTACAGGACTTCGTCCACAATTTTGGATCGCATTCTCATGCTATTCAGGGTTGATTTGATGGCCAAACTGTGATAAAGTTAATGAAGGGTATTGAATAAGATTTTCGTGTCAACTATCAGGAGACGTGCTATGTTTAAATTGGCTGTGATAAGTGATGAGATTTCTCAGGATTTTCAGACGGTCGCCAACGTGTCTGCGGAATACAAACTAAACGGTGTGGAGATTAGATCAGTCTGGGATAAGCCACCTCAAGACCTGACCGATGAGGATATGGCAAAGATGAAGGACATTCTGGGTGCAGCAGGTCTGGAGGTTGCAGGGATCGCGTCGCCGTTCTATAAATGTGACATCGACGATGAGCAGGCGCGGAAAGAACATCTGAATATTCTGAGAAAATGTGTGAAAATGGCGCATTTCTTCGGGACGAATATCATTCGGGGTTTTGCTTTCTGGAAGACAGGCCGGGAGGAAGAACTCTGGAGCACGATACTGGGATACTATCGCGAGCCGGTGAAAATTGTTGAGGGCGAGGGAATGTTCATCGGTCTTGAAAACGAGTCATCCACTTCCCTGCACACTGCAAAGCTGACGGCAAAATTCATGGCCGACGTGGGTTCGCCAAACGTGAAAGCCATTTGGGATGCGGCTAATGAAGGTCACGCGGAAGAAGGAGAAACACCGTTTCCGGATGCCTATAATCGTCTCAAGGCTAACATGATCCACTGTCATGCTAAGGATCTGGGTCCCGATGAAGATGGGAAAATGGTCTCAGTTCCAGTGGGTACAGGGATAGTAGACTGGAAGGGCCAGATAAAAGAATTACTGGACTCCGGCTACGAGGGATACCTGTCTCTGGAGACGCATTGGAGGCCGAAGAAAGTTTTATCGGAGTCTTTGCTGAATGAACCGGGAGGAGCGGCTTTTTCCGCAGCCGGCGAAGAGGCAAGCCGTATATGCCTTGATAACATTTTCGGTATCCTGAAGGAACTGGGCGCTGTCTAGGGCACTGACAACTCAATTTCTGCTATATACAAGAAACCGTAGAGGTAGGCTTCGTCCCGCCACAATGTCGCCGCGGAGGGCGACGCTACGGCAATGGTGTTGTAATCAACTAATCTGTCAGTGCACTGGAGTTTAATTTCTGCTGCATACAGAAACTGTAGTGGCGGGCTCCGTCCCGCCACTATGTCGCTGCTTTATTGAATCCGGAATTGGCTAAACTGAATCGCCCTGGCCGATTCTATCGCTTCCTTTTTGCACCTCACCGTCAGCGTATACCGGCCGAAATCTATCTCTTCTATAAGCCCCAGGCAGATGGGTTCGCCTTGTTCGTCCATGAGGGCAGTAACAAGTTTCTGAAACCCTTTGGTGGTGTCCGTGCGCAGGTCTTTCAGATTTAGGTGATTGTATAATCTGCTGGAATCTAGTCTGCTGATCTTATCCATTGTTACAAGGAATAGTCCTCTGGAAGACCACTCAGCATACAGAACTCTGTCACCTACTATTTGGGAGAGATTTTCCAATTCCCTGTTGTTTGCCCTCCGGCCGTTGAGGAAAACGGTTCTCTGTCCTCGCAGTTGTGAGAACTGAAACTTATGGGAAACGAATCCTGAGAAATACTTGCTGAACTGCTCCTGCCTATATATCCTTCTGCTGTTTTGACTTTTCTTTCTCACATTTCTTGATGGCTCAAGACGATGAATATTATGGCAACTGCTGATCTCGATACCCTTGATCAGCGATTCCAGTTCACTGGCTTTCTGGAAGCATACTATGTGGTCTGGTCTGACCAGATCGACCTTGCTGGCCTTCAAAGCTCTGCCCATCTGTCCATCAATAAGCCCTGTTGTATCCACAATGACCAGTTCCGCTCTTAAGGAGATGGCAGTTTCCACCATGCGCTTCACGCCAACCGTCGTTTGCAGCAGGTGTCTTTCAGGTGAGACACTTCCTACAAAGTAGAAGGAATCCGGAAAGAGAGTCGGAGATGGAACTCCGGTAACCATCTTCATGCCTACTGTGGTGGGTGGGCCTATCCATGATTGTCCCACGTCCGAGTCCACAATGCCTACTTTTCGTCCCCGCTCCAGAGCGGCGGATGCCAGATGACGGCAGAAGGTGGATTTGCCGGTATCCACGCGTCCCAATACCATAGCTACTCGTCCGGCAGTTGCGATCTCATCTGTGACTTTTTCCCATGCGGGTTCCGAAGCAAAAGAGACGGGGATCACCTCCAATAATAGGTCTGGACAGCCTCAGATTAACACAGATTCCGGCAGAATTCCACAGGATTTTTCAATACTACACAGCCGTCTGAAGAATGAGAGTACGAAGGCAGGAATAAACCGCCGCAGGCTTCTTGTTAACAATAGGAAATAATGCTTACATATCTTTCCATATTATCATAAAGCCGAATTGCTATGGGAATGCCGGCACTATATCTATGAAAGGAAAAGAAAACGATGAGAATATTAAACGGCGGCATCTCCCTTTTTATTGTCATGATTTTCGCGTTGTTTCTTTTGCCGCTGCAAAGTCAAATTCTGGCTGCCGTCGAACCTGAGTTGATCTCGCTGGAGGAATTCAAGAATATGGTGGACAGCCAGGTTGATATGGTCATAGTGGATGTGCGCATCGTATTTAGCTATGATGACGGGCATATTCCGGGAGCAATCTCCATGCAGTATCCCTTCGAGATCAGAGAAAGACACGAGGAACTCCCCCGGGATAAGACTCTCATCCTATACTGTAGCTGACCGGCCGAATCTACAAGTGCCGGTGCGGCACGAAGTTTGGAGGAAGAGTTTGGTTTTGAGCATGATAAGCTGAAGGTAATCAAAGGCGGTTTCCAGGGTTGGCAGGCGGCAGGCTATCCTATTGAAACGCAAGCGGCGGTTCGTCCGGGTGGTAAACTTGTTACTTCATGGGGTAGGATCAAATCAAAATGACATTAGTTCTCACAAATGAGGTGTGCTCATGACCAGAATAATAGTCGGAGTTGGGTTGGCGCTGTTCGTTGCCAGCATAGTTATGATGGGGTGCAATAATGAGAATGAGGCAGCCACTATAGAGCCTGAGCGGATATCTCTGGCGGAGTTTAAGAATCTGCTGGATAGTGAAGCCGATATAGTTGTGGTGGATACGCGCAGTACGCTAAACTACGATGAGGGACATATTCCAGGAGCTATTTCCATCCCATATCCGGATGAAATTCGATCCAGAAACGAAGAACTGCCTCGGGATAAGATGGTCATACTATACTGTAGCTGACCGGCAGAAAACACAAGTGCCGGTGCGGCACGAATACTGGAAGAAGAATTTGGTTTTGAACACGACCTCCTGAGAGCACTTAAAGGCGGTTTTCCGGGCTGGCAAGCGGCAGGCTATCCAGTCGAGAAAAGCTGAGGAAAAATCATAAACGATAGAACGCGGATCAGTAATCAGTGATCAGTGATCGGTAATCAGATTTTGCCAAAAAACTGAAAGCTGACTACTATATACTGCTTCGGAAGAACCAAGTAGACTAGATTTCAGAAATGCTTATATTTCCAAAGGTTGAGTCTACGTGATGGCTTAGCAAAACTACCCCTCCTCGCCGGAGCGCATGTTCACTGGTCTGCGTTTCCTGCCAATCCCACCCATCCGGTTCTGCCTGAGTGTCAGGCCATATCCTAAAGCTGTAGCGCGTGACTCCATGACCATCAACATTATCAGGGAAGGTCTCACAACGCGTTTTCATCCAGTAAGTTCTGCCAGTGTTTACCGGGAAAGCACCATTATTCACTGTACGGTCGCTGTCTCCCGAATAGAACTGCTTTTGCGGCGGCTCATCTCTGTCCTGCATCCAGCGGAGCCATCCGATAGCTCCAAAAGGCTGATAGCCCCATTTGGGCTGACCAACAGCAAACTCACGCGGCCCTCCGTTGACATGACCGGTAAAACGCATCAGTACGCCTACACCATTTGGTCCACTGCGTGGTCCTGTGACCTCATCTACATGGTTAATCGTTACAGGCACAATGACTTCGTAATCCCGCCAGCTTTTCTCGCCTATAAGGAATATTCGATCATAGCCTGTATGAAGAACCCGAATACCGTTTGCCTGTAATCCCCATTCACCGTCCACACATTGTCCCACGTCCTGGGGATTTTCGACCTTACTCCAGTCAATAGATACAGGCAGACTATATTTACCCGTTTGCAATTGAACTGTGACAGTTTCCTGAACAGTGTTTCCCTGTTTATCAACAGCAGTTAGCACAACCTTATTCATACCTTGGCGGAGCGAGTTAATTGGTATGTCAGCGTTGAAGTGCCCTGTCCGGGCAAGCCGTCGTCCATCTCCAAAGCCATCAGAGCGATCTCCCAC
>Ga0272442_10008842_pt1 | contig 12686 bp, 11 predicted proteins | sample SSMForm2O_FD_200262 | JGI IMG/M metagenome (GOLD analysis project Ga0272442, IMG submission 200262) | Marine sediment archaeal communities from Little Sippewissett salt marsh, Falmouth, MA, United States - SSM-Form-2O | ecosystem: Environmental > Aquatic > Marine > Wetlands > Sediment ... | reverse complement strand
CCTACTGTTGTTATCGCGGGATATCCCAATGTAGGTAAATCATCACTGCTACGTTGCTTATCTAAGGCTAACCCAGAGGTCGCCCAGTATCCCTTTACCACAAAAGAAGTCTATATTGGACATATGATGGTAGAGCAACGGTTTGAAGAAATCCAGGTGCAACTCATTGACACACCTGGACTTTTAGATAGACCTCTTGATGAGAAAAATGATATCGAGAAACAAGCTATAGCAGCGCTACGTCATCTTGCTGATGTCATTGTGTTTCTTCTGGATTCATCAGAAAGTTGCGGATACTCGTTACAAGATCAACAACGTCTCCTTAAAGAACTTCAAACTATGTTTCCTGATACATCATTTATTATTGTGGAAAATAAGATTGATATGAAAACAACAGACTCAAACTATCTCAAAATCTCATGTGAAACAGGTGAAGGAATCGATGAATTAAAAACATTAATACAAGAAAAGAGTGTAGCTCATGAATAATCTTGTTGCACTGGTATGGAACTCATTTCGTCCTCCTCCAATTGAAATGATATATGGTTTCGTCCTTCTTTTTCTTTTATTTTTCATCATGATCTCTTGGTATCTGATACAAAAACGAAAAGCTCGAAAATCCTTTGACCTTCTTCACTCTCAGTATCAATTTCAAACAATACAAAACATCCCTGAAGATATACATCAAGCTATACAATATGTTATCAAGAGTTATTTTCAAATTTCTTCAGGGGTCACCGTTAGTAATATCTGTTCTCGTGGAAAAGACAAAGACGTGCTTTATCTATTTGACATCACCTATACAATGAGACGGTTGAATCGATTACGACATCGTTCAGGGCGGTATAGAACAACTTGGTATATGGAGAGAGTCATTGCTATTCCTTTGTCCTCTGATGTAAAAGAACCATTTTTTATCGGTAAATTAGTCAATAAATATTCTCGAGGATTCGAGAAACTTCTATCGATGGTTCACACATTTGCACCAGTAACTACTGGAGATTCTAACCTTGATGACACCTACTCCCTGCTCATAAACAAAGACAGCTCTACCGATACAGTAGCTATTCCTTTTGTTTTACAAATCAAACCTCTTCTTGATAAATATTTAATGAATATTCCAAAAAAACCTGTAGGCCAAACAACCTATCTCTGTATCCTTTGTTTTACAGAGGACTATTGTTTCCTCCGTTTCGACAGGTTTAATACAGCAATAGAAAATTTTTATCACCTTGCCCAAGAATTACGTGATACTCAATAAAAAATGTAAGCGATAAAAAATGCTATACTGAAAATATTTAATTAAAAATAAATAATTCAAATTGCTTATAAAGTATTATAATATTCTTGAATTGTGTTAACAAATGGAAATTAAACAGATAATTATAATATTAATAATTATAAACTCTATTCTATTATGTGGATGTACTGATCATGATCCTTCGGATCAGATCGATAAAGGTAAAACGATTTATGTAAATGATGATGGTGGTAAAGATTTTCAGAGAATTCAGGATGCAATAGATAATGCCAATCAAGAGGATACTATTTTTGTTTACAGTGGTTTTTATCGTGAAAACGTGAATATTACTAAATCGTTAACTCTTGAAGGGGAAGATAAAGAGACCACTATTATTGATGGTGATGGACACAATGATTGCATTCTCGTACTATCAAACTCTGTGACAATAACCGGTTTTACGATCCAGAATTCAGGGGATAAAGGATACTATTTTTCAAGTGAAGAATCGTATTCTGGCCATGAGGGGTATCTCTATTGGGATTCGGGTATCGATATCTATAAAAATGTAAGTGATACTAATATCATAGATACTCAAATTATCAATACAAAGTATGGTATCCATTTTTCCACAGATAGTTTTAATAATACTATTAATTCAAATTACTTTCAGCAAAATAATGCTGTAGGTCTCTATTTTGTTGGATCTGATACTAATCAAGTTATGAAAAATACTTTTTTCAATAATTCACAGAATGCTTACTTAGCTTATTCTAATAATAATATATTAGAGGAAAATGTCTTTGGTGTTACTACGACAACTCATAATATCTATTTTGCAGAATCAAGTAATAACACTGTAACGAGAAATACCATAAAAAATTGTAAACATGGCATCTTTTTAGATTGTAATGGCAATAATGATAACCTCATCAGCTTTAATCAAATTTCGAATCATCAAACTGGTGTTTATATCCGAGGTATTGAAGAAAATGTGAGCTCAATGGCTACTCCAAGTATAAATAATAAATTAATTGGTAACTCTATACATAACAATAAGGAAGGTATTTTAATTACTTCATATAGTAATCTAATCTACAATAACAATATATATGACAATACTTACAATGCGAATGATACTGGAGATAATACCTGGTATAATGAAGAAATGAACCAGGGTAATTATTGGGGAGATTACTCTGGAGTAGATAGCAATGGAGATGGAATTGGTGATATTCCATATGATATATCTAATGGTCAAAATAGTGATACTTATCCCTTAATTACAAGATATCAATCCTAAAATATTAAAAAGATGGATTGAATCAAAATGCGGGCGCCGGGATTTGAACCCGAGTTATAAGCTTGGCAAGCTTAAGTGATACCAGGCTACACCACACCCGCATAAGGGAAAATGTACAACCAAGAAGCGGCATACCCTTAAAAAGCATTACGATACATACATTTTTTTTGAGAAAATTTTATAAATAAGAACCCTTGTATATAATCTTGGGGACAATGAAGAACCGTTTTCTTACCTGTGCAATAGTACTCATAGTAATCAGTAGCGGATTATTTGTTATTACAACCACAGCATCATCCAGATTACAACGGAGTAATATTATTGAATCATTTTTGTTATCAACGAATCCGATTCAACAGCATATTCATAGTCTTCTTTACAGACAGCAACCTTCTAATGAGTTCAACTTTTCGCCTCAAGAAATCAGTTTGCAGGATGATGCATTTCATGCAGCTGACAGCCTTCATTTTAGTGAATGGTGGTATTTTGATGCAATCCTCAATGATGGATATAGCCTCCAGTTTATCATCCAGGTCTACAGTATGTTCAATCAGCATATGGTCAATGCAAGACTCAATCTTTATTACCAAGGAGAACTCATAGTAAAAAAAGACAAGTTCTATCTTCCCACAGATTTCACCACCTCCACCCGTATCCCATTGGTATTACTCAACGACAAACGAGTGATGTCAGCCAAAACAGTTGATGGTCATCTTGAGTATCTCCTTGAGATTCAAATGGATGACGTACAAGGAACATTTACCTTCACAGGGACAACACCAGGGTGGAAAGGAGATGTCGCAGTGGGCCATTGGATCGTTCCTCTACCAAAAGCAGATGTAAAAGGAACACTTACCATAGGAACTGAACAGCTCGTACTATCCGGCATTGGCTACCATGATCATAACTATGAAATAACCGCTGAAACAGGATTATATTTTGGCTGGTACTGGGGAAAAATTCATACTGAATCCACAAGCATCACCTGGTCTAATATCATGCCAACATGTTTTCTCAATGAACCATTACTCGTCATCAACACTGATACAGGATCGTTTTTCAATATTGATCAAAAAGATATCACAATAACAGCTGATGATTTCTATTTTGAAAATGGGTGTCTGATCCCACATTCATTTCTATTAGACGTATCAAATGACCAAGTCAATTTGAAAATCACTATGGATGTATTAGATATTCATCATGTTCGAGTTGGTCTTATAAAATATTGGCGATATCATGTTCATGCGACCGGTTCACTAACCATAAATGAGCAGCATGAGTCTATTGATGAGTATCAAATCACTGAATTTATACGGTTTCGATAACAACATTTTCCTTTTTCATTCGTTTTAATGGTTTACTCAAATGCCTTCGTGCGCAGACAGGTACTTCATACCATCCTTCCTTCACTTCTCTCTTTAGATCTGACATAACTGGTTGTTGAGAGGTTGTTTTACAGTTCACACATTTAAATCCTTGGTCTTTCCCTCTGGATTTCATATGTTTCCCACATAAAGGGCACACAGGATTCTCAATTTTTTCTTTAATGTGCTGCAGATGAAGCACTTGTATTTTTTCAATGTTCACTGTTAAAGGAACTTTACGCACCCCTCCACATACACTTACTGTATCACCTGGTTGTAAGCAACGAATACGATTCCGGAACTCTTTAGTTGGTTCATAGGCGGCACAATCAATGGTACCTGTTGCATCACGTATTGAAAATAGGACATGTCCACCAGCAATAGTATGAGGCTGTGTGTCAACGATTCCTTCTACTTGCACGGAATAATAAGGTTGAATCTCTTCGATAGTACAGGGTTGAAGATGATTATCGGTGCCTTGATTTGTTTGAAATAAAAGCCATCCAGCACGTGGTTCTGCTTTAACTAATTTCATTGCAGCAAACAGTTCTTCGTGATCATCTCCGCGGATCCCAAAGAGAATTGGGCAAGGTGAATGAGGGACAATACGATTATGATGATGAGTATAGTCATAGTTATCAAACGTTTTCGTTGTATGCTTATCTATAGATTGAACAGAGGTATCATCAACCTCTCGATCTGTTCCCCATCGAGTTTTTTCACGATAGGTGATAAGCTCGTAGGTAAAATCCTGCAATGGTCTCCAGGCAACAGCTGCTGTTGCACCAATTAATCCTCGTTTATTTTTGTACTGTGAAAACCAATATGCTTGATCAGTGAGAACGTTTTCTGTCTCCTGAATGGTTACAAGTGAATGAACTGTCTTTTGATAGATCTCATATGATGGTTGCTCAGTAAACAAGACGATACCTGGATTAGTTCTGTCATCATCAAACCATGCAAATTCTTCAACAGTTTTTTGTACAAGTTCTTTCAATTGATTTTTTTGTTTTTCTGTCAATAAATTAGTTTGTTTATGAACATAGAACGTGTGCTGTAGATATTCTCCAACATATGCTCCATCTGTAGAACCTTGTCCAAGATGAAGAGCGATGGAACCATTACCACGTGTTTTCCATGGAATATTAGGGTTCAGACGAATAAGACGAGGAAGGTCAAGAAGGGTAAAACCAGAGTCATATGCTTTCTTAATAACTTGTAAAGCAACGTGGGTAGTACAACCCCCTTGTGTTGAATCTGTGTCATCGATGCCTATCCAGATAGAACCACCGTAAACATTAATATAGTAGAGGTCTTTTAAGACGGTTACGCATGGAACGTAATGAACTCGTCCAGAGTGTTCGACAAACCCTGATTAGTGCAGGGTTCTATGTCTCTGATCTGTATTCCATCCGATTACCGGGTTTTGACTTAGTAGGAAGAAGGGATAATGATCTTCTCATTATCAAAGTACTGACCAATATTGATGCATTCAGTGACGATGTTGCCACTGAATTAAAAACACTTTCCTCACTTCTCAATGCTACACCACTTTTAATTGGGGAAAAAACAGGGCTAAACCCACTCGAAGATGATGTTGTCTATTTCCGTTTTGGTGTCTATGCAGTCACTCTTAACACGATGCGAGATAACCTTCTCGAAGGTATACCTATTCGAGCTTTTGCTGCCCCTGGTGGCTTTTATGTTCACCTTGATCAGGAGAAACTCCAAAAACTGCGTCACAGGCAGGGTATTAGTCTTGGAACCTTTGCACGTCATGTTCGTGTGTCTCGAAAGACAGCACAACTCTATGAGAAAGGGATGAACGCACAAGTCGATGTTGCTGCTCGTATTGAGGATCTGCTTGATGATACCATCACAGTTCCCATTGATTTGATGTCACCACCTTTTGAGGGGAAAGTACCTGCTTCAAGAGCACAAGCACAAGACCGATTAAAGGATTTTCAACGGGAGATCTTCTCATTATTGGAAAACGTTGGTTATAAGATCATTCCCATGGATCGCTGTCCTTTTGAAGCAGTGAGCAAAGAGAAGAAACAAGTGATTCTTACCTGTGTCCATAAATATAATAAGAATCTCTCTACGAAGGCTTCGATTGTCAGTGGTATTTCAAAAATCACTGAAAAACATGCCGTGCTTGTCACTGATAAAGACACCGATAAAACCAATATTGGTGGAACACCATTAATACGCAAACGAGAATTAAAACGATTCCGAGGACCAGAAGAAGTCATCGAACTTATCATTGAACGTATTATTGAATCAGAGGACTGATCTTTTTTTTGGGTTTTTCTCTCTAAATAAGAGTTCTGTATGAGGATACGCGATTTCTACCTCTGTGGATTGTTTTATTCTTTCAAAGATCTCTCTTCGGATATCTGTAGCTATCTTATTTCTCTGTGTAATAATTGTCATAAATCTAACAGTGACATCAATACCTGATTCTCGAAAGTGTAGACGTGTATGCGGTTCGGTTTCGATACGTTTTGGAAATCGTCCCCACAGTGGTTTCATGATCTTTTTTGTTGCCCAGAGGACTAGGGTTTCTGCTTGTTTCAAATCACTTTCATAGGTGATCGCTGTAGTGATTTCATCTAGGATGTATTCATCTCTATGGTTATAGTTGACCACTTCTTGTTCAAAAATAATCCAGTTGGGAATAAGTACTGACCGATTGGAAAGTTCTTCTCCATCTATTGTACCACCAACTTCATCGAGATGAATATGGGTTAAAGTAATATTGCTAACCTCTCCCTTATGTTCTCCTATGACGATCCGATCACCAATGAGAAAGGGATGTCGCGTGATAATAATCAACCATGCAACGACACTACTAATCGGTCGTTGTAACGCAAATCCAAGAGCAACAGTTAGTAATCCAGCAACAAATCCTAAATCACCAAGATTCCCATAATAGGCAATAATTGCGATAATAACAAGAAACGTGATAAAAAGAAAGGTTAACAAATCGAGGAAGGTCATCACATTTGAGATTTGTTTTTTTGATTTGACTTTGCGTAATAACCGTAGTCGTATTAAACGGAGTATAAGACCAAAAATAATGCCAACAATAATGATAATGATCAAGACTTGTAAGACTTCCCAATAAGGTTGTAACACCTCAATGAAATCATCAATAGCCATTGCCATCTCAAAGCGGTAATCAAAAGCGAATTACTTAAATGTACGGTGTCCCAAGTACGATTTTTTCTTTAATCGATTGATTGAAATAGGAGAGTGTTTTATCAAAATACGGAATGAAATCACATCTGCGTCAACAGATAAAAACAAAACGTCAACAAATGCTACCTATGGAGGTTCAACAAAAAAGTCATGACATCATCAATCGTCTCCAAGAATCTGATTTGTATAAAAGCAGTTGTACTATTCTTTTTTATGTATCTTATAATAACGAAGTAAGTACACATACTTTTATTCAACAAGCACTCAAGGCGCAGAAGAAAGTAATCGTTCCATGTTCAAACATTCGAGACAGTACATTATCCCTTTTCATCCTGACACAATGGTTACAATTAGAACACGGAGCTTATTCGATTCTTGAACCAAAAAAAACCTGCATATCTTTTTCCTCTCTTGATATACTTGATCTTGTGTTGGTTCCAGGTGTTGTTTTTGACATAAAAGGGAATCGCATTGGTCATGGAAAAGGATACTATGATCGCCTCCTACAAAAAGTAACAGCTCCACGTATTGGTCTTGCCTATGACTTCCAAGTCGTGGACACAATCCCTGCTGATCCTCATGATCAAAAAGTAGACTATATTATTACAGAATCAAGAAGTATTAAATGCAAAAATTAAGTCACAATATCCTTGAGTTTATGTAAAAAGATGGCATCACGAATTTCCATAGCAATCCGCTCACCATAACTAATAGAATCACCATACAAATAACCTGAATGAGGGGTAAAACGAGTCAAGGGACTCCCAGGTATGCGCATGGAGACATCAAAGACCACCATCTCTTCTTTTCCACGATCAGCAGCAATAGCACCCTGCAAGGCAAACGGGCCAATGATACCAGGTGGATGCTCCTTTTTGGTTGTTGCAACAAAACGTTCACCAAGAGCAAAGATCTTCTCAATAATGGACTCCTTTGTCGTTGCAGCAATATGACCTGTCTCAATGATCTTGGGTTTCAGATATTTCAAGACCTCAAGCTGTTCATTAGCAGGCAGACGAAGCAAACCATCAAGATTAGTTTGACGACGGGTATCTGTACCCATAATCTCCAGTTCATCATGAACCAGTGAATAGAAATAATTAAAATTCACCTGTGCACCAATGACATATTCCTCAATCACTGCTTTCTCTAATGTGTCCCTTGTGATCATCTTTTTCTTGAGTAGCTCCTCTGATTTCTTCTGATAATCCTTGTAACTCGACGCATAGAAAAACGCCCGCTCATAGCCACGAAGAGCTTCATTGACTTTCACAATCACCAGACGATCAATATCCTTGGGGTCCTTGATGATCTGTGGAAAGCGAATCCCTGCTTTCTTCAACAGATAATATTGATTCTTGGGAACATCTCGTTCCTCCAGTTTCAACATTGAACGCGTCCCATAAATCGGAACCTCAAAAGAGTTTTCAATATCTTTGAAATCAAAATACACCCAGAAATATCGATTATGAATAAAAATCGTGTTGCGGGCTCGTAACTGCTGTTGCACCTTTGTTTTTGTGATATCAGCAAATTTGTCAAGCACGATGGTTTCATCGATGCATCCTCGACCATCCCGACGGGTTTTATAATAGTGAGTATACGTTTTTTCCCGATCTTTCTGACATACAGCAAGAGTTTTAAAACCATGTTTCTTGGCACCTCGACAGACATCAAGAGCTGAATGACCACCAAGAACACCAATGGTAATCTCATCAGTATCATAAGATGAAAGAATCTTTTGAATGTGTTGTTGTGAAAGCATGTTTACTTCGACCTCTCCCATTCATGAATAGAAATCACAGGTTATAAGGTTTCACAAATCCTTCTCACCCTTGGAACCGCGGACGTTTTGAAACCAGAACTGGTAATGGTACTGGTTGCTGAGGATACTGCTCAATATGAGGAAGGATACATTGATGTAACTTCTTCAGAGTATAAGACGTATTGTCCTTTCCAATAGATATATTTCTGAATCGTGGTTGGAACTCTTTTGATGCTCGCTCTTTGTCACCAACGACGACAATAATCGGAATCCATTCTTTTTCCGCATCACGGATTTTTCTTCCCACGCTTTCATCACGATCATCAATATCAGCGCGAAGATGATGATAAGGTGACAACGCAGACAGCTCTTCAATAAAGGTTTGACAATCAGCAACAAACTCATCTTTGACTGGTAGAAATCGTATCTGGGTAGGAGAAAGCCAGAGAGGAAGCATAGGTTTCTTCCCCTTCTTCATCTGTAATGCTTCTTTTTCAAGAAGTGCATAGATGACACGTTCAATAGCACCAGATGGACTACAATGAAGAATCAACGGATGTTTCTGTTCACCATCGGTATCAGTAAAGGTGATATCATAGCGCTCACCATTCTCAATATCAATCTGATCTGTGCTTAATGCAGAAGCTTTTTCTGATAAATCAACAAAATTAAACTCATATTTCAAAATAAAATAAAAGATACGTTCATCCCACATCTCCAACAACACAGGCTTGCCTAGTTTCTTCACCAGTTCCACTAAAAACTCTTTATTCTTCTCATAAAACTCTTTTGTGCAACGCAACGCCATCTCGATATCATCGTTATCAATTCCAATCATGTTGAGTACACTCAAGCAGAGATCATAGCGAACCTTAAATTCCTCCATAGCCATCTTAAGATCAGAAACTAGAGCATGGACATCAGGCATGGTAAATGCTCGAAGACGACGTAGACCAGTCAGCTCCCCAGATTGCTCACGACGAAAAGAATACCGAGTGAGTTCATACATCTTTAATGGTAAATCCTTGTAACTTATGGTTGCATCATGAGCCATAAGGAATTGCCCAAAACACGCTGCAAAACGAAGGAAAAAAGACCGTTTATCACTCTCAATTTGATATTGCCGCGCCGGGAACCGTTGTAAATATTTTGAGAGCGTGGGATGATTCATATCATACATAATCGGTGTTTCAACTTCAAGACCACCATACTCACGGACACGCTGGGTGACATAATCCTCAAGAAGTTTCTTTATCAAACGACCTTTGGGGTAATACCGCATGTTACCGGCATCAGATGCGGGTTCATAATCAGCGATCTCCATGGATTTCATGAGTTTCACATGTGCCGGTTCACCTTTGACAGCTCTTGATTTTTCTTTCTCATAAAAAGCAAATGTTTTCAGATTTTCATGATCCTTGAAATTAAAATTATCAATCTCATGAAGCGTTCCATCTTCTGTTAAAATCGACCAATAGGAGCTTAACTTCCGTTCTTGTTTCAGTGACTGAGTCTCATCATCTACTTTTTCCCCAGTTGGAATGATTTCTTTAGAGAGTTCAGATAAAGGATGGCCTTTACAGGAAATCTTAAATGATTTATACCAACCAAAAGGAGAACGTTTCACATGAAACTCTTTCTGCTTTAATTCATATTCAAGCTCGATGAGTATTTCTTGTGCTTTTTTAGGGCTAGCAAGCGTTGAAGAAAGATGCGCATAAGGATACAACATGATGTTCTTGACTTTGAGTTGTTGGGCAGTTTGCTCAATTTCTTTGACGGCTTGAGCAACTGCTTCAGAGGGTGTTTTCTCATCAATTCTTTCCACAGCAGTAAAAACCGTTAAGGCTTCCTCAAGTCGACCACCTTTATCTGTGGTTTCCTCAGGGCTCTTGATTGCTTTTTCTTTGACTTCGTATTCAATGAAATCACTATGAATGAGTAAGAGCTTCATGGAATCATTGCGGTAAAAGAAGTTGTTGTTTTTAAAGATACTGTTAATGTATGGGGGAGGCGGCGGAGGTGTTTACCACCGTATCTAAAAAATTATATAGTATTCTTTGCAATCCCATCTCTCCGCCTGAGTGTTGAATGACGTTATGGCTATAAGAATTTTTCGACTACCTGCACAAACACCTATCTTCATATGGTTAACCAAATGTTTATAAAGAGAGTTGGTATTCCCCAGAAGTACCTTTCCATGTTATATGGAGAGGAAGTGACTACACTCGTTCACCAGTAGAGGTTGCTAATGACCGAGAAGAACACTGTAGGAGCCGTTACAAAGGCGCTTGAAGAATCCAAGAAATTGGAACGTAACTTCAAGGAAACAATTGATCTTGTTTTTAATTTAAAAAATATTGATATGAATGAGGCAAAGAATCGTATCGATGAAGATATTATTTTGCCTCATGGTCGTGGTAAAAAAGCAAAGGTTGCCCTGTTTGCAAGTGGTGAACTTGCAATGAAAGCAAAAACAAGCGTGGATACCTTGATTCAACCAGATGAAATTGAGGATCTTGCGAAGGATAAAAAGGCTTTTAAAAAGATCGTTGAAGAGCATGATTTCTTTGTTTCAGAAGCACCTCTTATGCCAACAATTGGTAAATCTCTTGGTGTTGTCCTTGGTCCACGTGGAAAAATGCCTCGACCTGTTCCCCCAACAATTGATATTAAACCAATGGTAAAGAATCTCCAGAAAACTGTAAAGGTCCGATCAAAAACCAATACCACCTTTCATACAATTGCAGGTAGCGTGGAGATGAAACCTGAGGATATTGCTGAAAATATTGATGTTATCTTGAAGCGAGTGACTACCAAATTAGAACGCGGAAAAATGAACATTGCCTCGGTGTATGTGAAAACAACGATGGGTCCATCAGAGAGGATACTATAAGGAGGTAACTTGTCTATGGCTCATGTTGCACAATGGAAATTCGCCGAAGTAGAAAGTCTTACAAAGCTCCTCACTGAAAGTAAAGTCGTTGGCATCGCTGAAATCGGTGGTATACCAGCGCCTCAGATGCAACAAATGCGATCTGGTCTGCGTGAACATGCGACGATTCGTTCTGCGAAAAACAATCTGTTGTTATTAGCTCTTGATGAGGCAGAAAAGAAAACACCTGGTATTGCTCAATTAAAGGAACATATCACTGGTCAGGCTGCGATTATTGCCACAGATATGAATCCGTTTAAACTCTTCAGTCAAATTAAAGGAACTCGGACGATGGCTCCTGCAAAGGGTGGTGAGACAGCAGCTCATGATATTATTGTGAAAGCAGGTGATACACCTTTTAAACCTGGACCTGTCGTTGGTGAGTTACAGAAGGTAGGTATTCCTGCAGCTATTCAAGAAGGAAAAGTTGTTGTTAAAAATAATAAAGTGATTGTTCCAAAAGGCGAGAAGATATCTGTTGACGTTGCACAGATGCTGACTCGGTTAGAGATTTATCCTATTGAAATTGGTATTACCTTACATAGTGCTTTTGAAGAAGGTAATGTCTTATTACCTGAAGTACTTGATATTGATCTTGATTCGTTTGTTACACAGGTTCATCAGGCATCATCAAATGCGTTTGGACTCGCGTTGGAAACAGGGTGGGTTACCCCGCTTACAATTCAACCACTTGTGCAAAAAGCATTTCGAGAAACCTTTGCTGTTGCCCTGGAAACAGGTATTCTTACAAAGGAAACAGCGCCTCATTTACTTGCAAAAGCATATCGATCTATGGTATCAGTGGCCTCATCGTGTTCATCTGATGCATTAAGTGAAGATTTAAAAAAACAAATAAGCTAAGGAGGAAGACA
>Ga0272442_10008840_pt1 | contig 12687 bp, 7 predicted proteins | sample SSMForm2O_FD_200262 | JGI IMG/M metagenome (GOLD analysis project Ga0272442, IMG submission 200262) | Marine sediment archaeal communities from Little Sippewissett salt marsh, Falmouth, MA, United States - SSM-Form-2O | ecosystem: Environmental > Aquatic > Marine > Wetlands > Sediment ... | reverse complement strand
GAATTCATCGGCTACCGCTTGCTCTACAACCTCAATGTCCGGCTGTACCACCCTCGGCCACACAATGTCCGCCGTGGATTTCGTAGCCTGCCGTTGCTCCTTGATCTCTTGCTCAATCTCGTCGATGAACGCCTTGTCCCCTATTGCATTCGGTATCCAGCGCATACCCAAGCTGGCTGAGGAAACGCTCGCGATCCGCATCCCGCGCGAAGATACTCTTTCCCCCGACCCCACGCGCGGTGACGTGATACTTGGCTCCAGGATACTGTTTTCGCAACTTCCGAGGCATGCAGAAGCCTACCCTCGCCGCCGGCACCCGCCAAATGCAAACTTTATACTTTAGGCCTGACCCCGCCGAGTCCAAGTACTTCAGGAACACGAAGCGCGGGCGGTTGTGTGGGGCGAATGAGGGGAAGGCTTGTGGGATGTGCGGAGGATAGTGGACATGTTCTTCAAGCCGAGCAAAGACAAGTTTGCACGCCTGTTCCTGAAGGAACTCAAGCGGGCGGTGCCCTTGCGCACCTACAGGTACGACGCCGCTCAGTTCTGTCTGCAGGCCGAAGGCGATGAAGGCACGGTGTTTCTGCCCAACATGTATGATGAATACTGTGCGTCTCCCCGCCTCAGGCGGGCCGAAATGCTGAGACGAGCCTGTCGCGGAATCGCAGAGGGCATGACGGACCTTCCCGCCCACATCGTCAACGCTGAGGACAAGATAGTTGTACGCCTCCGCGAGCGATGGTTTTACCATGCGGTCCCTCTACAGGTCCCCGACAACGAGATTGTGAAGCAAATAGCTCGCAAACGCCTGACGGATCACCTGTGCATCGAAGTAGCATATGACACACCTGACGCGATAGCCTCTGTGACAACGGAACACCTCACCGGTTGGAAGATCTCTGTCGACGAAGCGATCGAAATCGGCCTCAAGAATCTCAGGAAAGGCACACTGAAGTGGATGACAGAGATCGCTCCTGGCCTTTACGGCTCAGATTGGGATGACGACTATGACGCAGCCCGGCTTCTTCTAGCGGACAAAGTTAAGGAACTTGGCGTCAAAGGCGAGCATGTGGCGCTTGCCCCGAATCGGGCGACTCTGGTTGTCACCGGGGCCGACGATGTGGACGGCCTGAAGGGGCTGATAGAGGCGGCGAACATGGCTGTCGATCGACCTCGATTGATGACGATGATCCCCTTGGTGCTGAGAAACGGCCAGTGGCATGAGTTCTTACCGGACACATCGCATCCGCTGCACAACGAGATCAAGCTACTGTGGGCACAATGGGACACAGGCGAGTACGGAGAGCAGACGGAACTGTTGCAGGCGAAGTTCGGAGATGACATCTTCGTGGCCAGCTACACTGCGATGAAGAAGGACGCCGGGGAGGTCTTCAGCTATGCAACGCTGTCAGAAGGGCTGGACACCCTCCTGCCACGTACAGAGGAGATCGCATTCGTCGACAAGGACGAGAAGTTCCTTGGGGCCGTCCCCTGGGAGAAGATGCTCGAGATTTGCGGGGACATCTTCGAGGAGACTGAGTACTACCCGCCGCGATATCGCGTCAGGCAATGGCCGACTGATGGGCAGATCAGGGCCCTGGCCTCGGTGCTGGAGCAACTGTGACACCCACAGGTGGCGAAACAGAAACTATCGGGGCGCGAATGGCACAGGTGATCTAGGAGCCAGGCACGGACGTTCTCATGCGGCACGCAGAGGAGATGCCGGTGTCTCGGTGGTCGGGCCTGGCTCAAACACCCATGCTGCTTCTGTCGCGAGCACGGCTGCCTCCTAGCCAACAGCCATACTACGGCAGACGCTTCTCAACTTCGTCCATAGCCTTCTGCAGGCGGCCCTTGGCCGCGTCATCAGCATCCGGATGTTCGTAGGCCCGTCTGAGCGTGGCCAAGGCGTCACCGGCCCCAAGTATATGCGAAAGAAGGCGAACGCACTCCTTGGCATCATTCTCATCGTCCGTTGTCCTGATCTTCTTCATCAGCGTGAATGTTGCTGGTTCCCCGATGCGCCGGAGAGCTCGACGGAATGGGTAATGCCACTCTTCCGGACTTACCACAACCTGCGCCGCAGGTCTGTTCTTGGCCTCAAGCAGCATCGCTTCCAGAAGGACCTGCGACGCTTCCGGGGCTCTCATCGTCCCGATAAGGAGTGCGGCCGAGGCTCGAGGCATGATATTTTGCTTTCGCGTGGTAGTGGTCTTGTCGATGATTTGCATCAGGCGCCTGACTCTCTGTTCGCGCTTCTCCATCAGAAAGTGGACTGCCTGATTTCTCAAGTCTGTGTCTTGGGACGCTACGTTCTCAAGCGCCGCCTCTTCAGTTAAGCCTTTCCAGCGGTCGCGCTTCTCTCCTTTCGGTGTTCGTGCCGCCGTACATATCGCCACTGAGAAAGCGGCAACAAGCGCGGCTCCTGCCGTGTAACAACAGGTCCTCTTAGGCATTCGCATGGCTCCTCCTTCCTTATGCGCCCTCAGTAGTCCCCAACAGCATTCAAGGCTCCTGAACTGTAACGCAAACGGAGCCGGGCTCACTAGCGTAATTGTCGGGCTTGTGATGATTAAGCTGCTCGCAAATATCGTTGACAACCAGGAAGAAGTACAGCACATCGGCGTCCTGCGGGGCAGTGAACGTGGTTGTCTGGCCAGACTCGCTCGACAGTGTCACTATGCCTGCAGGATGATACCAACTATATCTTGAGATGTAATCATTGTCGGCATCTGCGCCTGTCCCGCTCAACTGTACGCTCGCCCCGGTGCTAACCGTCTGATCGGCACCGGCGTCCGCAACTGGCTTCGTGTTGGGGATGTTCTGCGCGCCGAACCCACCAGCGTGGTTGTTGACACCTTCCGGTGTGCCACTCGGCAAGACCGTTGTCTGGTTGACATGCCAGTACGCATTCGCATCACTCGTGATTCGGCGCCAAGTATCTCCGTCATGCCATTCCGCTACGTCCCGAAGATCCAGTCGCTGGGCAAACTGCTGCCACTCGTTCGGAATGAAGCCTGGCCAGTCCATGCGGAACGCCCTATCGGGCGTGAGCGCCCCCGCCGCATCGGGGTAAGCCGTGTCGTATGAATCCGATTCACCGTCATATTCCCAGTCAGAACTGTTCAGGTATCCAGCTCCTTGTGCTTTGGGTTGGATCAGTCGGTGTTGGTCTCCTATAGGCTGTCCCACAACCTGCACAATCATCTTTCTCTGCAGACGACAATTGGCCTCCTCGCCTGATGTTGTGCTGTAGATGAAATGGACGCCTCGCTGACTCCAGTCAATGCCTGTCGGCGAGAATGCCAGCGTATGCTCTGTCTTGGCCCCAGCCTTTGTGGCACCGTCCTGACCTGGCCATGCAAAACCGGCTACCCTTGTTGTCGTTTCGCCCACTACCTCTGCAAACGACAGGGGGTTGTCGTTGTCTAGTTGGTCGCTTGTGTTAGCGGGCAGCCAGTCTGCACGAAATACGGTGCGCTTGTGAACAGCCAACGTCGAATCCTTGCCTACATCATACGCCTTGATGATAACGGCATGCTTTTCTAAGCTGGAGGCCGACGTTTCATGGTAGCGCACTCTGATTGTGTGCCATTTCTCGCCTGTAGTCGGGATGTGCGATACGATGGTGGCCGATGCTGGCGGGTCTACGGCCCAGCGGACATTGCCTGAGAGGTTCATTGCTCCGACCACATATGTTTCCAGCGGATTCAAATCGCTGTCCCCTTGGCCGCCGGGCCATGCCCACCAGTCTTCCGCAGGGCAGTCGCGAACCGTCACTGAGACCTCATCCCTGCACAGAAGCGTGGTGCCGTGCCGGACCTCTAGTTTCAGGCGAGTTACGGCAGTATCGACTCCTTGGGCGAGATCCTTCCCCTCAACATAGTGGTCAATACCGCCTTGAGCGAAGCGGGCCATCGCGATGCTTTCGGGAAGCGGGACCCCATTGTCAACAGTTTCCGGGAAGACCCGAATTGAAGAAGCGTCTGTTGTGGTTAGTCTGACGTTCACTTCTAGATTGGGATCGTTCGGCTCGACATTCAGGCGTAGCTTTGCCATGTCTAGCAAGTCATTCTCGCCGTCGACCGAGTTGTTCAAATTGTCAACTCCGTTTTGTTCGTCATCGTCGTCTGCATTTGACAATACGAAGCTGCCCGGATCGATCTCGTAGACTTCTTCCAGCTGGGGACCGTCGTGCTCATTGAAGATGTCGAGAGATACTCTGACTACTGTCATCGGGCGCCCCCCGGGTCTGTACCCGGGGTCAGCAAAAGCATCTTCTGAGTAGTCATAGATGCGGAACCGGTAATCCGACCCCGGTTGCGTTATGTCGGGCAGCCACCAGTAGTAGCCCACAGGATCGAGTAGGTCATCCTCGCTTATGCCGCTCGCCAGGAAGAAGTCAAATGCTAGACCCTCGGCGGTCACCGGTATCGCTGGAGGCGATCCGAAGGCCCATTCGAACCAGTCATTCCACCAGTCCGCTTGAGCAGCAAAGAAGTCGTAGTTCAAAAGGTCTGCCACGACTTCCTCGCCATCTCCTTTCTGTAGCGTTGCGTCCGCCCACAGGGGAATCAACTCTGGGGGTATCTTGACAAGCACCCAGAGGGGATTATCCGCGGTGAAGGATGCGCCACCAGCCCACCAGCGCCCCCCCGCGTAAGTCGCCTCTCCAAAGCCCACCGATCCAGCCCAGAACCCTCCGGCCACAAGAGGGTCAGTTGTGCCAAATCGGAATGTGTCTTCATCATCAAGGGTACCGTTGGTGTACCGTAGCTTGATTCGGGCTTCATCCATGGCATCTGTTGCATCGACTACTACAAGAACGTCCTGTGAGGCGATATCAGCCAGACTTCCAGACGGGTCGGCCAGATCAACTGTGATTGGGAGCGAAAGCTCGTTCTCTCCTGAGGAATCGAAGATGCGGACGTTGGAGCCTTCGGCAGAGAGCACGACTTCGCCGGAATCAGCAGCGATCTCGTGCAGTTTCACAGTCATCAGTTCGTCATCATCGTCTGTGTCCAGGGCACTGCCCGTGCCGTCAATGGTGCCGTCGCCGTCGTCATCGTCGGTATTCGTCAGGACAAGTATCAGATGTCCATCCGCGTCCTCAATGTCGTCCGGGACTTCTGTGCCTATCTCGTCGATCGTTCCCGGCGTGTATGCGGTCAATTCGGCCTCGACAACGGTGATCGCGATCTCATCCTTTGCGCCACTGGGGATCGTGAGTGTCAGTGTAACGTCCCTGACTGAGTCGCTTGCTGATTCGCCCTGAACCCAAAGTGGCGTCGCTAGAGTTATCTCGTCGCCATTTTGCACTTCGTTCCCGTCAGTTGCTGCATCAAACACTTTGATCTTTTCTGTTGTACTGTCCGTCGTCCAGCTCAGCGTGGCAGAGCTCGCAGTGCCTGACGGCACCACTGCGCGTAGTTCTATGCGCCTTCTGTTGCCAACACAAACAATCCCGCCGTCGCTCAGTTCGACCGGATCATCCGGCGAATCGACCGAAATGCTCCCGTCATAGTCAGCGTCTACATCGAGGTCCACCTTCACCGGAACCAGCTTCACCTGATCTTCGCAAGTCACGCCGTAGCCCTCGTGGGTCAGCGTCACCGTTACGGTGTCTGTGTCCTCCCAGACCGCGCCGCCCGTCGTCTTCAGCTTGATCAGGTACGCATGATCCGAATCGGTATAGCTCTCGACTATGTCGGGGTTCTGCCATCCGCCACCCCCGGGTCCCAGCCGCTTCAGTTGCAGGAATTTGCTGCCGCCAGCAGGATTGTCCCACTCAAGTTTGTACGACCCTATCGCAATTCCCGGGCCAAGCTTGCGGACGATCAACTTCGAGGTCTGACTCACTGCCAGCACCCCGGCATCAGCTTCGATGTCATCATCCACATCGACCAGAACGCCGTTCTCGTTCGGGTCCTGACCGTCCAGATCAATTTTCAGCGAGTTGATCGTTGTGCTTTCGCCGCCCGTGTCGTCGGAATCGCAGATCAGGTACACGTCCTTGATCCCGCCATCTTCGTAGTCTACTTCTTTCTCGAGTCCGGTGCTGTCCGTCAGATCGGTGCCGGTCCAGTTGTAGAGAAACGCACAGACTGGATCGATTGCCCACCAGGGGTCAGGAACTACCCGCAGCTTCGCCTCATGGCAGGTCCCAAGCTCCCAGTCCGTGTTCGCCACGTACGTGCCCACCGGCGCGTATGACGGGCCTTCCTTCAGCTCAATGTCTTCTATCTGCAGCCGGTACGGACTGTTCGGAGAGAGGACATGCGTCCCGCCCTTCTGCTGGCCGTCGATGAACTTGATCAGAGTCCAATTCGACTCGTCGTCATCAGGCCCGTCCATCACAATGATCGTATCGCCGCCGTCTATGTAGCCCTCCCAGACAAACCCGTACCCATATCGCTTGAGTTGGAAGAAGCACTCGCCACTGGCCGCGAAGCGCATCGGGTAGTAGCCGTTCTCCGCGTACACACTGCCCACGCCAACACCGATACTTGTCGTTGACTCGCTCGGCAGCGAGACACGAGGATCGGTCCTCGGCACGTCCGCAGGCACGTTCCTGCCCAGCACTTCAACTGTCACAGGCCCCAGCTTGCGGTTGCCCAGCTTCGACGTGATGGTGTACTCGCCGGGAACATCGTATTTCACCGGGATCAACTCACCGATATCGGCAGTCAGCCCTGACCGGCCATCGCCCAGATCCACAACCAGTTTCTTGTCTGCCTTGGCCGAATGCTCTGCCGTTACATAGAACGTGTCACCCGCCTGCACGACTATGGTGTCGCTGTAGGGATCAACAAGATTCACTACGCCGGACTGGGCCGAGGCAGTGAGTGCTCCGACTCCGGCCAAGAGTACTGAGGCGAGGACAGCGATTTGAGTTCTGCGAGTCTGCATTGCGAGTTTCTCCTAACTAGTTCCTTGGTGTTGTTAAGTAGACAAGAGAGGGCAGAAAACCACGAAAAGCGACGGGACCGGGCACAACGTGACCGGTGCGGACAAGGTTGAAGGCGGCACCCATCCTAAAGTCCCTTGGTTAATCACCAGACAGAAAGTCTTCCGGTCTGGTAAGAAGTGCGACTATTAGCCTGTGGCAGGGACGGCGTCAACCCGCAAAAATCCATGCTGCCATGGCTAACGATCGTATACGTAGGGTTTTCCCCACAAGGCGGATTTGCTCTATCCTCTTGCCGGAAAAGGACTTGCGCATCATGGGAGTGAGACCGTGCTTATAGACTTGTAGGGTTTTCCCCTACAAAGAAAGTTTGGCGCCGGGCGCCGGAATCCGCGGTGCAATCCAACCAACGGCGACATACAGGGCATTGCATTAACCTACACCATCGCGCTTCAGAAGTTCCATGGCCAGGCAAAAGCAGGCTATCGCAACGCCGTACCAGAGCACACGTCGGAGCACAATGGTATCGCGAAACACGTGCCGCGAGTTGGCCGGAGGCAACTCGTTCGCGGGGTCAGTCCGTTTCCGATGCAGCATTGTCCGCCGGTGCTGGCTCTTCATGTTTTGCCATCCGCAGAATCGACTTCGGCGATGCTGACGACGTGGCAAAGCATGATAAAATGGTTGGACTGGTAGAGCAGATGCTGGCGCTGAACACAAAGGCGGCACACGAAGACAACCCCGAGACACTGCGATTGTTCAGAAGGCAACTCGCCTCCACCGACCGCCAGATCGATCGCCTCGTTTACGACCTATATGGTCTGACGGAAGAAGACATTGAGTTGGTCGGACGAAGCAAATAGGCGGCCCCGCAGCCCGCCACTGAGCTCAAATCCTCCCCTTGAAATGAGTCATCGATGATCCACACACCAATCCACTTTGTGGCTTGGAGCAAAGGAGCGGAAAAGGGTTGGGATGGAGATTCCACCTTTCAGTAGGAGCGGGGACTATTCAGCTATAGGCGGTTGTGGACTCGTTATCTCCTTGCGGAAAGATCGATCTGGATTATAGACTTACTGGCGGGGAGGTGCATCGTGCTGATCGACGGCATAGGACTGGCAGGATATCGTAGTTTCGGCGCTGATCTGCAGAAAATAGGCCCTCTCGGTAAGGTCAATCTGCTAATCGGCAAGAATAATTCTGGCAAATCTAACGTCCTCAGATTCATGAGTTCGCACTATAGCGAACTACACACAACACTCGGGTCGGATCCTCGTCAGTCCGTAGTATCCTTTCAGGATGTTGACCGACATCTCGGCTTGCCTCCCGAGAACATCAGACTCGCCTGCGCACACACCGTAGGCTCTGAAGGTTGTCGTGAACTCATCGACTCCCTGGATACCCACACTTCTAACCGAGACACGAGCCTCGAACTAGTTCGTCAGTTGCTGACGAGCGTTGCGGATTCCGACGCGCAAGATGTGTGGTTCATCTATCGTCGTCATGCGACCAATTGGCAGTTCGCGTTCGACGATGATTTCCTCGAAGCCATCGCCAGAAAAGCCGGGCTGGATGCAAACAAATGGAACGCGCTGTGTATTGCACTGACCGGCGGTGCAGCAGGTTCCAAAGAGAACGTGATCGCGAAGATCATGGGGCGGATCTCCCCTTTCAGACGCGAATGCCCTGCAGTCGCGATCGTACCGGCGATCCGGAAGGTGGGTGAAAAGGGATCGACACCAGATGATTTTAGTGGCTTGGGCATAATAAGCAGGCTGGCACAACTCCAGCACCCGACTCACGGTGCGACCTACGACGAGCAAAAGCGACAGTTCGAGACGATCAACACATTCCTACAGAACGTTACAGGAAGTCCTGACGGCAGGCTTGAGATAGAACACGACGCCAGCGCGATCTTAGTCCATATGGATGGCAAGACCCTACCCCTGCCTGCTCTAGGGACGGGCATACATGAGGTCGTCATCTTGGCTTCTGCTGCGACGGTTCTGAGAAGGACCATTCTGTGCATCGAGGAACCGGAACTCCACCTACACCCTGTGCTGCAGAAGAAGCTTGTAGGATACTTGCAGGACCATACTGACAATCAGTACTTGATCAGTACCCACTCGGCACACCTACTCGACGCCGGGAATGCCGAGGTCTTTCATATTACTCTGAAGGAAGGTCGCTCTGTCGTACAACATGCTGTGACCTCCTCACAACGCTTCTCAATCTGTGGCGACCTCGGGTTTCGCGCGTCAGATCTACTCCAGGCAAACTCTGTCATATGGGTTGAGGGTCCGTCAGACCGGATCTATCTGACCCATTGGCTCAACATCGCTGACCCATCTCTCATCGAGGGACTACACTACTCGATCATGTTCTATGGCGGCAGGCTCCTAGCTCATCTTTCGGCCACTGATCCAGAAGTGAAAGACTTCGTGTCCCTGCTCCGACTGAACCGATGCTGCGCCGTCGTAATGGATAGCGACAGAACAGGACCGAAGATGGCGATCAACGAAACGAAACAACGAGTGCAAAACGAGCTCAAGCGTCTGCATGCGCCTTGCTGGGTTACGAAGGGTCGAGAAATCGAGAACTACATTCCGCAGTCGACCTTGGATGCGGCCGTGCTGTCTGTACACCCATCTGTAAAAGCTCCAGCAAGGCGTAGGAATGAGTTCGCCCGGGCGCTAGCCTACAAGCGCAGAGGCAAAGACATATTCGTCGACAAAGTCCGAGTCGCTCGGAAAGTGGTTGAGGCAGCGGGGCTGCCCGCGTCACTTGACCTGGAACGGCGGCTCACCGAACTAGTGCGGTTCATCCGTCTCTCAAATGGGCTTGGTCGACGCAAGTCTGCCAGCGCGAAGTAGAACGAGAGGACTTGGAATGGAGAAGGTGAAGAAGGATTGCCCACCAGGCACCTATCTCTATGCTGTGCCTGTTTCCGGAGTTCGCATCGCTAAGAACATCGGCCACGAGTTTCGAATCCAGCAGGTCACTCTATTCTCGACAGCGAAGTTCCTTCGCTTGCGGAGGTACGGACTTCAGTTCACGGGAAGTCGAATCCGCAAGACTGCTCGTAGGTGGATCGACGAGACCCACACAGTAGCCGTCCTCCAAATCAGCGGAGTCCCAGAGGAGCGCCGCGAGCTATGCCACCGCATGGTAAGAGATGAACTGCTGCTTCTTTCTTCTTCCCGCCTGGGATTCCGCAAGCGCACGCGCCCCTTTGTCGTAGCGCCCATGGGAAGTCAGTCCGTTTACGATTCCGATGATATCTTCATAGGAAAGGACGTCGAATGGATGCGACTCAACTCTACGAGAGTCACCGCAGATTACCTCGGCATCGACAGGCATTTCGTGACGTTCCAGAAGGAATTGTTCTTCCCACGCCTCATGGGGATAGTTGCGGACAAGTATTCCCATACGAAACGATGGAGGGATTTCCTGCGTGGCGTTGCACTCCTAGCAGGCAAGAGCCAGAACAGCGTTGAGCTTGCAGATGCCTTCCTCTGGAACATGGTCGCTCTTGACAGACTCCTCCTGATGAAACGAGAAAGCAAACGACACAACGATGCAATCGTGGACAGGACAAAGGCGTTCTTCGGCAGGTGCAGGTTCTGGACGAGACAGCGTATGGACGAGAAGATCAGAAACATCTATGACAAGCGCTGCAAACTCGTGCACGACGGCAACCGCGCTGCCGTCAATTTCTCGCATCTCATTCTGAGTGATGAGGTACTTGCCAATCTACTCATCGCGATAGTCCATCATCAGAGGCATTTCGGATCAAAGCGATCCATCATGGATTTTGCCGAACGTGAAAACGCCAAGGAGACTCTCGGGCTCAAGCCGAGATCCCGCGACTGGCAGTTTGGCTACCGGCGTCTGCGCTATACTGCCAACGATGTTGGGAAGCATTGGGCCCTATAGCGCAAGCATGATGGGAACCGCTGAATTGCGGGTCAACAAGTGTGAATAAGAAACTGAAGTTCAAGCGCAACGCCCCTTGCCCATGCAGAAGCGGCAAGAAATACAAGAAGTGCTGCGAAGGGAAGGTGGACTGGGATCACATCGCCAACGATGCGCCTCACAAGGCCATGCGGCATCTGTCGATTTGCGGGAAGAACCTGATCTTCTTGAGTCTCTGCGCGAATATCCTCGGCTTCGACCCATCTGAACGGAAGATCAGCTGGCCAACCGTGAAGAAGGCGATCACCCCCCAGGTTGTTCAGGCCATCCACCTCGCAGTGATGACAGTCTGGCCCGACGAAGATGATTTGATGCGCGTTCTGCGGGAAGAAGCAGACGACATGTCCGGACTGTACGTGGGGACATACGACCTCGACGCCGTGCGCAAAGGCGTCACTCGCCACTGCCTTTACTCTGATTCGATTTTGTTGGTGGATCCCTTCACCTATGCCCGCCATATCAATGACGAATACAATCCTCTGATCAAGCCGGAACAGTACATCACTGACACCCTGAAATGTCTCCGCTTGTGGTTTGGCTTCGCGCCATGGATTTCGGCAGGGATCGTACGCTTCATCAGAACGCGAGATGACTTCGACCTCAAACTCAAGTGGGAGTGCATTGGAATCCAAGAAGAACGGTGCAAACAACATCCGGAACTTGGGGCTGCTCTTGAGGCGGAAGCCAAGGGAAGGCTTCAGGCGATGGAGGAGCGCATGGTTGGCGAAAGCATGCTCAGGCTGCCAGACGACTATATGGCCGACGTGCTGCGACAGACGTGTACCGAGCAAGAGGTACAGGACTTCCTAAAGCACATGAAGAAGAAGAGAGAGGCCGACCCGTACTACGCCGGCCCGGCAGACGGGCATATGAGGCATTCCGAACTTACGCGAGAAACTACAGGGGCAAACTATGAGATGGCAAAGCGCACTGCGCTCACAACGGGCTCATACCTGATCACGGACCTGGCGTACCGATGGAAGGAAATCGAGATTGACCGTAAAGGAAGCCATATTGACGACGGCAACTGGACGCCATTCGCCAAGGCATTTCACGGCACACAGCTGAAATGCCTCGACAATGTACCTCTTGAGCGGGCACTCGAACTGCGGGAAAACGGTTGCCTTGAGAAGATGCGGGGTTTCATGCGCAGGGTGTGGTCCGTGGCAGAGCGCAACGATCCGTATACGAAAGAGAACATTGAGACCCTGACCGCCGAGCTCCAACACCATATCAGCGAAGCGGAGGCCGAATGGAAGCAGATCGACCTTAACCTTGTCAAATGGGTGACCGTGGAACTCGCCGGTGGCGGTGGAACTGCTGTGGCCCTCGGCAAGCCTGGATGGATGCCTGCGGTTGTCTTGGCGGCAACCGGACAACTGATCCACGCCGGAATGAAGCGTTTGTCGTTCAAGAAGAGATTTCCCGCAGGTTTCTTCATCGACTGTAGGTAGACGGCAACCATCATCATCTTCCTCCAAGCTCCTCCCGCTCCCTCGGATGCCGCCCTATCACACGATGAAATCCCTGAGTGGCCCTTGGCTCTGAACCTGTCGACCGTACAAGCCGAACGACGGGGGATGCTTCGCTCCCCCTAGCCCTGCGCCTGCCCCCGCAGAAAAGACGGAACAGAACCTTGGCGATCGTGTATAACCGGGGACATGAAATCAACAACCAGCAGAGGTCTTAGCAAACCGCCACCCCTGGATTTCTGCGGTCGCGAGTTATTTGTGGGTCTACAGGACCTCATAGCGTAGTGGCAGGCGAAAGCGATCCAGCGTCCTCGGATTCATCTCGTTGAGGTC